>Ga0335398_10000137_pt1 | contig 111223 bp, 95 predicted proteins | sample BON03_FD_205742 | JGI IMG/M metagenome (GOLD analysis project Ga0335398, IMG submission 205742) | Freshwater microbial communities from Lake Bonney liftoff mats and glacier meltwater in Antarctica - BON-03 (spades assembly) (version 2) | ecosystem: Environmental > Aquatic > Freshwater > Ice >...
CTTTACGGGAAAAGCTGGCCTGGAACTCGATCGAGACCGAATACGATCCCTACAAATACATCTCCTTCGCGGTGAATGCGGGGCATCAGGTCTACCGGCTCACGAGCGAGATCAGAAAAGACTTTGACCGGCTCGCGGGCAGTGCGGAGCTGGACCGATTCCCGCCGGTTCTGGCCTTCCAATCCGCCGTGGACGCGACCGTCTCGACGCCCGAACTCATCAAGGGCCTTTTCGAAAAATTGCCGGAAAACGGGCATGAGCTCGTTCTTTTCGACATCAACCGTGTCGGGATCATCGAGAATCTCGTGAAGGCGGATCCGGCGGAAAAGCTCGGCGCGATCCTCACCTCGGGCGAGAGGGATTTCACCGTCACGATCCTCTCGAACCGCCTCGATGCGGTCACTCCGGCAGCGGTCGAGGTGCGCTCGTTCGCGCCGGGGGCGACGGCCCCGGCGATCTCAGACCGCGGCCTAGCGTGGCCCGACGGGCTTTATTCCCTCTCCCACATCGCCGTCCCCTTCCGTCCCGACGACCGGCTCTACGGGAATCAAGCGTCGCCAGGTGAAAGTGGCCCGGTCTACCAGATCGGGAATGTGCATCTGCGGGGCGAGCGTGGTGTCCTCGCGATCTCCTCGACCGATCAGCTGCGTCTGCGCTGGAATCCTTTCTACCCCTATCTTGAAAAGAGGGTTCTCACCTTCACCGCAGGGGATCTTTGAGGTTCGACAATACTTCAGGCCCCGATACATGATACTCGCACGATGAAAGAGGAAGACAGGAACGCCCTCGAGCGATATATCGAGAAAGTGCTAGAGTCCCGCGACCCGGCGGAAGCCCGCGCGATCCCCGACGAGGACGATTATCGTTCTCTCGCCGTCAAATACGGACTCGACGAGACCATTTGGGATCGGTTGAGTCAAGAGCGCGAAGCGCACGAAACCCGCGGTCGGCTTTTTGTGCTCGAGGAAAACTGGGACGAGGCCATCGCCGAGCTGGAGCAGGCTTTCGTGATCGCGCCCTACGACAGCTCGCTCGCTTTCGATCTCGGGGAGGCATTCGCGAGGCGTTTCGAAGAACGGCGCGAGCCCGATGACAAAAGGCGGGCGGAGCGTCTTTTCCGCCGTTGCCTCGCAGGGGATCCCGCCCACGCGGCAGCGGTCGCGGAGCTGAGCAAACTCGCCCGATTACCCCGGCGCGGCGGACTGAAAGCGATCACACCCGGCTCGGCGGCACTTCTCTGCTTCGCTCTCGGCCTGATCATTGCCGGCGCGTTGTGGCGGCAGGGAGATCCCCCGGCGGCACTACTCCCGCCCGAAGAAACACCCCCGAAGCCCCATCCAGACCTCGAAATCGAGCCCCCCCGGGGCCGCGCCAGTCCCTTCGTCATCCCGGTCGATTTTCCCATCGCGGCGCCGGGGCGAGACCTCGTCTTTGACCTCCGCTCCTCGATCCTGACCCGCTATGAAGATAAGTTCGCCTATGAAATGAAAGGAATCCTCCGCGTAGAATCGGGCGAGGTGCGACGGCTCGAGGGTGAACTCGACCTGCTCGATGCAGATGGCAACGTGAAAGCTGTCGCCCCCTTCCGGATCATCGCCTCACATCAGCCCAATGCACTTGAAGGAGATTCGATCCCTGTGAGCGTACTTATTTTCAGAGAAGCGCGTGCCCCCGATTCCGCAACGGCGAGGATGCGGGTAACCCTTTTTGAGGGATCGCCTCTCTCCGGGCCGCTCGATCCGGACCCCGAGATCCCTTTTTCCACCGGGAGCCTGTCCCTGCCGCCGAATGCTTCCATCGCCGTGCGCCGAAGACACCTCACGTCAGGCACCACCGCCCTCTTTCCCTCGGAAACCACGGTCAACATGGTGATCACGGTGGAAAACACCGGCAAACGTCCTATCACATCCCTCGAGTTCAACGCCTCCGCCGAGGACCATAACGGAGAGATAATCCCGACGACCCACCATCCCATGTTCCGTTCGCTGAAAACTTCGTTTCCCGCGTCGATGAAACCGGGCGACCTGTGGATCGTCCGCAGCACGCAACCGTCGATGAAGCCGGGGGAGCGCCGCGTCGCTGTGGTAAATCTCTATCTCCCCGATGCCTCGCCGGATGACTTCAGGTCGGTGGACCTCTCTCTCGTTCGCATCGAGTAGATCGCGGCATGATGAATTTTACCGTTGCCGATAGTGGCGCAATGCGCGAAACGCGCTACCCTTCTGACCCTCCCGCCCCTTTTGTATGAAAGCCACGCGTTATCAGACCGACACCGCCGATCCCACGCAGTTTGCCCCGGGTCAGCGCTGGATCAGTGAAACCCAGACCGAATACGGCCTCGCCCTTATCCTTTCGTCGGATTACACCCATGTGAAAGCCTTTTACCCCGCCGTAGGGGAGACCATCACCTATGCGGCGCGGAACGCCCCGCTCCGCCGCGTCGTCTTCGAGCCCGGCGACACGGTGAAGGACCAGGCGGGCAATGCTTTTTCCGTTGCCGAGGTCCGCGAGGACGACAAAAGGCTCATCTACATCGACAGCGAAGGCCGCGAGCTGCCCGAGAGCAGCCTCTCGGACACGATGAACGTGCAGCGTCCCGAGCAGCGTCTCCTCTCGGGCATCAGCGACGACCCGCGCCTCTGGAGCCTGCGCCAGTCGGCGATCCGCTCCCAGCACGAAGCCCGCGCCAGCGATGTCCGCGGTCTCGTCGGGGCGCGCATCTCCCTCATCCCCCACCAGCTCTACATCGCGGAAGAGGTCGCCAATCGCGCCGCCCCGCGCGTCCTCCTCGCCGACGAAGTCGGTCTGGGCAAAACGATCGAGGCCTGTCTCATCCTCCACCGACTCCACCTCTGCGGGCGCGCCTCGCGCATCCTCATCCTCGTGCCCGACGCCCTCGTGAACCAGTGGTTCGTCGAGCTCTACCGCCGCTTTGCCCTCTCCTTCGCGATCTACGATGAGGAACGCGCCGTCTCGATCGAGACCGAGGCCCTCGCCGCCGATCCGGACAAGACGATCAATCCCTTCTTCGACGATCAGATGATCCTCTGCGCGACCTCGTGGATCGCCTCGCGTCCGAAGCGCGCCGCCCAGGCCGCAGCGGGCGAGTGGGATCTCACCATCGTCGATGAGGCACACCACCTCGAGTGGAGCGTCGAGTCCTCGAGCCCTGAATACGATGCCGTCGAGGCCATTGCCAAAAACTCGGCGGGGCTGCTCCTCCTCACCGCGACGCCCGAGCAGCTCGGACGCGAGGGACATTTCGCCCGGCTCCGATTGCTGGATCCGGCGCGCTTTTCCGATCTCGACGAGTTCATCCACGAGTCGGATAAGTACCGCTCCATTTCCGATCTCGCGGATCGTCTCCGCAGTGACAAGGCTCTCACCGTCAAAGAGATCAAGGCCATCGGCACCCTCCTCGGCAAAGAGACCGCAGCGAAGCTGAAAGAAGACGAGACGCCCGCCCGCCGTGACGCCTGCCGTCACGCACTTATCGACCTGCACGGTCCGGGTCGAGTCCTCTTCCGCAACCGCCGCCTCGTCCTCAACACCTTCCCGAAGCGCACCGCCCACCTCTGTCCGCTCGCCTGCGAGGAAGAGGAAGCCTTTGAGATGAAGCTGGACTGGCTCAAAGCGCTCTTGCGCGCTGACCCCGAGTCGAAGTTTCTCCTCATCACCCATGCCCGCGAGACCGTCGAGGCGATCGAGGCGGCTCTGCGCGAGCGCATCAGCTCCCAGGCGACGATGTTCCACGAGGGACTCTCCCTGCTGCAGCGGGATAAAAACGCGGCCTGGTTCGCCGACGAGGAGATGGGGGCGCGGCTCCTCATCTGCTCCGAGATCGGGTCCGAGGGACGCAACTTCCAGTTCGCCCATCACCTCATCCTTTTCGACCTGCCCTCCGACCCCGGACTGCTCGAGCAGCGCATCGGACGCCTCGACCGCATCGGCCAGACCGAAGACATCCACATCCACGTGCCCTTTGTCGAGGGCACCGGTGAGGAGCTCAAGGCGCTCTGGTATCATCGCGGGCTCGGGGCCTTCGAACACACCCTCCACGGGGCCGGCGCGATCCATCGAGAGTTCCACGACGAGCTGGAAAGACTCCTCGAGGCCGACCCCGTCGAGCGCGAGGATGCCCTCCCCGATCTCCTCGACCGCACCCGCGCCTATAAGGAGGACCTCGACAAGGAGCTCGAGAAAGGGCGCGACCACCTTCTCGAGATGAGCTCCTTCGACCGCGACCAGGGCCAGGCCCTCGTCTCCCGGATCGAATCACTCGACGAAGACGATCGTCTCGAGCACCTCATGCTCAAAGTCTTCGACCATTTCGGCGTCACCGTCGAGGACATCGGCGACCGCAGCTACGTGCTCACGCCCGAGCACCTTTTCTCCGCCGAGGCCTTCCCCGGCTTGCCCGAAGGTGGACTCTCGGTCACCTTTGATCGGGCTCTCGCCCTCGCACGGGAGGAGATCACCTTCCTCACCGCCGATCATCCCATGGTCATGAGCGCCCTCGAGAGCCTCATCTCGACCGATCATGGCAATGCCGGCTTCTTCCGGCTCGAGGGCTCATCCGAGCAGCTCCTCATGGTCGAGACCGTCTGCGTGCTCGAGTGTGTCGCCCCCGAGCATCTCCACGCCGAGCGATTCCTGCCCTCGAAGCCGATCCGAGTCATCGTTGATCAGAAGGGGCGCAACCGCACGGCCGACTTTGACATCGAGCGCATCCGGCGCGATGGACGCCCCGGCCCGAGCACTTTCCTCCGCGAAAAATCGCGGGCGCTGCGGGCGACGATCCCCCCTCTCCTCAAGGTCGCGAGCAAGGAGTCCGAAGACCGCGCCGACGAGATCCGTGCCGCCGCGATCGAACGTATGGACGAAAAGCTCGCCGAAGAGATCGAGCGCCTCGTCCGCCTGCAGCGGATGAATCACCCGGTCCGCGAAGAAGAGATCGCGATGGTGCGCGCCGCGCAGGTCGAGCTGAAGAAATACCTCACCGACACGCCACTGCGGATTGACTCGGTACGGCTCATCCTCGCGATGGCGTAAGCGCTGACGAACTTTTCCCACGGGGATGACACGACCTGACAGAGGCCCGCGCAAGCGGGTGACACGCTCCCGGAAGCGGGAGCCCGATCCCGTCGTGCCGCCCTCGCTGCTGCGCCACCCGCTCGTGCGACTCGCCATCCTCATCGCCCTCTCGGGGGCCTGTATCGCGCTCCTCATCGCGGCGATGGTGCTCTTCAACTACGATCGCCTCGCGGCCCGCTACGACCTCACCGCCGTCGATCGCATGCCGCTCGAGTCCACTGTCACCGACGGCACCGGCGAGCTGATCGGCTATCTGCACGGGGAGAATGTCGGGACTCCCGTCGCCCTCGATCAGATCTCTCCGTATTTCCTCAACGCCCTCGTCGCGAGGGAGGATTCGCGCTTTTACCGCCACCACGGCATCGACCACCTCGGCCTGGTGAGGGCCTGGCTGCGGAACTTCCGGGAAAAGCGCACCGTCCAGGGCGCGAGCACTCTGACGATGCAGCTCACCCGCATGACCTACGGGCTCACCGGTCGCACGATGCAGCGCAAGCTCCTCGAGATGGCTCTCGCGCGCCGTATTGAGAAAAATTTCTCGAAAGATGAGATCCTCACCTACTACGTCAACCGCGTCTTCCTCGGCACGGGGATGAACGGCATCGAGCAGGCGGCACAGGGCTACTTCGGCAAGGCCGCCACCGACCTCACCCTGCCCGAATCCGCGATGCTCGCCGGGGTGATCCGGGCGCCGAACGGTTTTTCCCCTTTCCGGAGCTACGACGCCGCCCGTCGGGAAATGCGCAGCACCCTGCACCGCATGGCTGACGAGGGATTCATCACGGACGACGAAGCGACCGTCCTGGAGACCGCCCAGCCGGCAGTGCTGCCGCAGGATCGCTGGATGGAGATGTTGCGCAAACAAGCCAAAATCTCGGAGCAGAACTACCTCCTCAAGATGGTCGCCGACGAGGTCGCGGTGATGTTCCCCTCGCTCACGGGTGTCGGTGGACTCTCCGTAAAGACGACTTTCGACAGCCGGCTCCAGGTCGTCGCCGAGGAGGCGATCGCCCGAAACCTCAGCGCGCTGGAGGCACGGCCGGGCTACGCGCATCCCACCCTCGCGGCCCATCGCGAGGGCGACCCCGCCTATCTGCAGGCGGCCACCGTCGTGATGGAAAACTTCACCGGGGCGATGCGGGCGGTCGTGGGAGGGCGCGATTTTTCCCACAGCGCCTACAATCGAGCGACCCAGGCGAGACGCCCGATGGGCTCTGTTTTCAAACCGCTCGTCTACGGCGCCGCCTTCGAACGGGGGCTCTTCCCCGGCATGCTCGTGAGCGACGGCGCGATCGAGCCGGGCGAGATCAAATGGGACCGCATCGGCTGGAGTCCCGAGAACTCCGACGGCGTCTATGGCGGCATGCTGACGGTGGAGACGGGACTCATCAAATCGCGCAACACCATGACTGTGCGCGTCGGCGAATGGGCCGGGATCGAGCACGTCGTGGCAATGATGGAACACGCCGGTCTCGGGGACACCGAGCGGGCCGAGCCGACCGCCCCCATTTACATCGGCACAGTGGGGGCCGATGTCCGCGATGTCACGAGCGCCTACACCGTCTTCGCCACCGGCGGGATCCGCCACGAGCCCTACTTCATCGAGTCCGTCACCGACCGCGACGGCACCGTCCTCTACCAGCACGCGGACGCGAACTACCGGGTGCTCTCCCCCGGCGCCGCCTGGCTCACATCCAACATTCTCAAAAAAGTCCTCGAAGAGGGCGGGACCGCCGCCGGCCTGCGCGAACTGGGCTTTTCCGCCGCCGCCGGGGGCAAGACCGGGACGACGAACGACTTTCAGGACGCCTGGTTCCTCGGCTACACGAGCCGACTCTCGGGCGGAGTCTGGATCGGCCTCGACCAGCCCGGGACGATCATGGAGGGTGCCTACGGAGGACGCATCGCCCTCCCGGTGTGGAACGACATCATGACCGGAGCCGAGAGCATCGGCTACGAGTTCACCGACTTCGCCGAACCCGAAGAGGTCATCTCGATGGAGCTCTGTCGCGAGACCGGACTGCTCGCCGACGAGGGCTGTGCCGCATCGCGGAATGTGTATGTGGAGCAAGTGCCCCATGACCTCATTCCGAGAAAATTTTGCAACACAGAGCATTAATTGCGTTTTTTTCCGGTTCGCGGAAGGTGCGAGGCAAAGTCAGAATACACTCCGCCCCATGTCAGATCAACAGCCCGAGTCCTCTGCCACCATCTATCGCCCGTTTTCCGCCTTCGCTCTGATCTGGGGGGTCTCGACCCTGGTCCACCAGCTCGCCTTCACCTTCTGGACCGAGTCGTGGCAGGGCTGGGTCCTCGTAATCGCCGCGATCGCCGTGATCTACCGGCCCGACTGCGTCCTGCGTCTCGGCATCCTCGTCGTCGCCTCGCTGATGAATCTCTGGCACAAGCTCCCCTTCGTGCCGAACCACATTCTTTACGAGGGCATGCTCCACCTCATCATGCTCATCGCTCTGGGGGGCTTCTTTTTCACCGGACCGGGCCGGGGTGAGTTCGCCCGGGCAAAGGGGGCTTTCGCCTCGCGTCTCGCCCTGCTCCTCATCGCCATTCTCGTCAAGGTGCTCTACTTTTACCTGCCGGGCATCCCGCACGGACCCGTCCCGGGCGCGATCACGACACTCTTCCTCATCGTCGCGCTCTGGCGCTTCCTCTTTGGACCCGGGACGGTGGGTTCGGGCCTCGACTACTACGACCGTATCGCCCCCATCCTTCGCGTCGCGGTGCTGTTTGTCTACGTCTGGGCGGTGATCCAGAAACTGAATTGGGACTACTTCAACCTCGATGTCTCGTGCGCGGCCCAGTTGCACAAAGAGATCGCGGTCTACTTCGGCGGGATCGTCCCGACGGCACCCTGGGCGCTCATGACGGCGGCGGTCGGTTCGCTGAGTTTTGAACTGGCGATCCCCCTCCTCCTCTTTTTCAAAAAGACCCGTTTTGCTGGCTTCGCCGCCGCGATCGGATTCCACCTCTGGCTCTCGATCCACCCCGCCGCAGGGATTTACAGCTTCACCGCGCTCATCTTCGCGCTCCTCATGTTCTTCCTGCCGCTCTCGTGGGGCACGCAGTTGCAGGCACTCTGGGACAGGCAACTGAGATGGCTTGGAAAAGGCGATCTCCTCCTCGGTCGGAAGCGGGCCCGCGCCCTCGTCGTCGGGGTTTTCTTCGTCACCCTCATTATTCAGGCGACACTCTATCTCACGATTGATCGCAGCTACGCCGTCTTCTTCATCGCGAACCGCGTCGGTTTTTTTGCTTTCTTCGCCTGGGGTTGCTGGATCGGGATCTGCTACCTGATCGCCGGGAGGAAGGGAAGACGCACCGACTCCACCCTGCCCAACCGCGCCCGCTGGAGCCTCGCCTGGCTCGGCCTGCTCCCCATCCTCCTCAACGGAGTCTCCCCCTGGCTCGGGGCGAGGACCCAGACCTCGTTCTCGATGTACAGCAACCTGCGCTCCGAGGGGCGGAGCAATCACTTTTTCCTCAAGCGCACCGATTTTTTCAAGTTCCAGACCGACATCATCGACGTGCGCGAGTCCGCCCCGAACATCCTCGGCCCCTCGAAGCGGCCACGCGGGATCGCGCAGTTCGCCCACCCCGGGCACCATCTCATCCCCTGGTTTGAATTCCGCCGTCTTGTCAGCGAGATGGACGAAGACTTCGAAGTGACCTACGTCCGCAAGGGCGAAGAATTACAACTCGGCCGGAAAAACGGGGAGATCTACGGGGATCGCATCGCCTTTGAACCTCTCCCGCTCCTGCAAAGAAAGTTCCTCTGGTTCCGCCGCCTCCAGGACCTCGACGGGCCAATGTGTTGCACGCACTGAAAGTTTGTAGCCGGTCTCTGCGAAGCCGGGTTCGTTTCGCGGAGGCCCTTCCACCAAAGTTGCCCGCGTCTGATCATCCAAACGTCTCTTCCGGCCTCGCAGAGGCCAGCTACAGGTGAGAACACGCACTGAGCCACTCCCCGAGCACATCCTGCGAAGCGGTCGGGCCAATCAAGGCCGAGCAGAGAGTCCCGACATCAAAGGCAAGACTCGCGGCGGCGCGGATCTCTTCGGAGGTCACTTCCTCGATATGGCGATGCGACTCTTCGGGGTCGATCCAATCATCAAAAAAGAGCATCGTCTCCCCTGCCCACATCATCTGGGAAGAGGTGTTTTCGAGACTGATCCGGTTCTGCCCGACGATGTAGGCTTTGGACTCCTCGAGTTCCTGATCGCTCACCCCGTTCTCGCGGAGATCGGTGAGGATGTCCGAGATCCCCTCGAGCGCCTCGGCGAGATTGCCCGGACTCAGCGCGAGATAGATCTGAAGCAGACCCGCATCGGAGAAAGAAACGAGATCGCTCTGGACCTCATAGCAGAGCCCCTTCTGCTCGCGAATCGTCTGGAAAAGCCGTGAGCTCATGTTTTCCCCGAGGATCACGTTGAGCAGCTTGTGGGCGTAGCGGCTCTTGTCGTAGCGGTCCACATTGCGGAAGGAAAGGGCGAGGTGCGATTGCTCCTGCCCGTCCTCTTCGGCATAGCGGTGGCGATCGGGCGAGGTGCTGCCGGGCAGGTAGGGAATGGTCGCACCCTTCGGCATCGCCGCGACGCGGCGCGAGACGATCTCGTGGACGGCCTCGTGCTCGATGTTGCCCGCGACCGAGATGACGGTATTCGCCCCGCAATAGGCGCGCTGGTGAAAATCGAAAATATCGCCGCGTTTGAAAGTCTCGAGGCTCTCTTCCGTCCCTGTGATGGAGCGCCCCAGCGGATGCCCGGGACCCCAGACCGCCTCGCTGATGAGATCGTCGAGATACTGCGAGGGCTGGTCGCGCACCATCGCGATCTCTTCATGGATGACCGCCTTTTCCGACTCGATCTCTTCGGGATCGAGGACGGGATTCGAGTAAAGATCGGCGAGCACGTCAAAGAGCCGCTCGAAGTGCTCGGCCGGGCCTTTTACCTGATAGGCGGTGTGGTCCTCCACCGTGAAAGCGTCGATCGAGGCTCCGAGACTCTCGATGTGGCGCGAGATCTCTTCGGCGCTGCGACTCGGGGTGCCTTTAAAAAGCATGTGCTCGACAAAGTGGGCCATGCCATGCTCGCCCGCCGTCTCGTGGCGGCTGCCCGCATCGGTCCAGAGGCCGAAGGCGACGCTGGCCATGTGCGGCATCGACACAGTGGCTAGGCGGATGCCGTTGTCGAGGCGGTGAAGTCGGGTCGTGGGAGGCATTGCAAAGAATCGAGGGAAAAGAACCGCGCCGACTGGAAAAGGGCGAGCGATCCGGTGGCGGGGAATCTGCTTCACGGTGAATTGGTTTTCCACTCCGAAAAAATACGAGTATCCTGCCCCATGACGACTGTCGCGACACCCCTCTCGCTCCCCGCCTTCCAGCTCCTCGGCCAGCCCGTCGATCTCCCGCACATCGAGCGGGAGCTCCAGGCACTCTTCATGGACGACGGCGCCGGGGAAGATGCCCCCAATGCCGGCGGTATCGCGCGGGCCTCGGTCATCAATCTCGCCCTCTACAACGAGAATCAGGAGGAACTCGAGCGCGACGCCTCCGTCCTCGCCGAGCTCACCAGCGAAGCAGCCTGCCGCTCCCTCCTCATCAACGCAGACACCCATTATCCCGGGGTCAGCGCGCGGGCGTGGATCCAGGCGCATTGCCAGATCAATCGCAACGGGGAAAAATCTGTCTGCAGCGAGCAGATCAGCTTTTTCCTCACCGGCAACTCGCCCGGCCTGCTGCGCAACATCGTCCTCGCTCACCTCGACTCGGATCTGCCACTCGCCTTCTGGTGGCGGGGGGAGTTTTCCGACGCCTTTGAAGAGCGGCTCTACTCGCGCATCGACCGGCTCCTCTTCGACAGCGAGAGCTGGGCCTCGCCGAGGAACCAATTCATCCGGCTCATTGAGAATCAAGCGGGCGAGTCTTCCCCCTTCGTCATGCACGACCTCGCCTTCACCCGGCTGAACTCGATCCGTCAGGCCATCGCCAATGCCTTTGACCGGCCCGCCGTCCTGCGGGACCTCGGCTCACTCGCCGAGATACGCATCCGCTATGCAAAAGGCTATCGCATGAGCTCCCTCTATCTCGCCGCCTGGATCGCCTCCAAGCTCGAGGCCCGCGTCGATCCCGGCCAGTCGTCGCCCGGCCACATCGTCGCCCTCGCGGGGAGAAATGGCTCGCCCTCGAGCTTCGTCATCCGGATCGACGAGCTCGACCCACAGCGCAAAGGGACCGTCGAGGTCGACTTCCTGCTCGGCGAGACCCGCGTCGAGATCAGCCATTGCCAGACCCGCGACTTCATTCGCACCCTCACTCATCGCGGCGCCGCCACCGACGAAGACTGGCTCCCCGGCAGGCGCATGACCGACGCCGCTCTCGTCACCGAGATCCTCAACCGCGCCGGTCGCAATCGCGTCTATGCCCGGGTCCTGCCGGGAGTGCAGGAGCTCTTGACGCTTTGAGAGGGGGTGAGCCCCGATTTAACAGGGTCAGATCCGCCACCTGACAGAGTTCGATCTGTGGCGCCCGACGCGACTACCTTGGGCGCGCTGCGACGGCGTTGGCGAGCAGGCGGGGCCTCATCCGATACTTCACACGTCGTAATCGTCGGGGGCATGGGCAGGATGCCCATGCTACTTTCTTGCGTTTGCTGATTCTTTTGACAAACACGAAGTCACGGAGGATCGGACAGATACCAATGAGTACTCCCCTAGCTGAATCCGACGTTCGGTTGCTCGTGCGACTGCTGGGAGAGGTGGCTGCTTTCGATTCTGATCATGCCGGGAAAAAGCGCTTTCTGATGGATGGTCTTTGCACTTTGATCGAGGCCGATGCCTGGGTGTGGGCTTTGATGTGCCAGCCGGGAAACGGAATACGTCAACCTTGTGCACGGGGGCTTCAACGATACTAGATTCGCCAAGCTCCTGCAGGCACTGGAGCACCCCGAGATGAGTTGGCTGGCACAGACCTTCTTCGCTGAACTGGAGCGGAAAGGAACCCAGATCACCCGCACGAGACAACAAATCGTCGATGATGAGATCTTTCTGAAAACCGATGCCGCGAAGGCCTGGCGAGCTGCGGATATCGGACCGGTTTTGATGTCGACGCGCCCTCTGGGCAATGGGGCAGGTAGCTCGATCGCCATCTACCGCAGTTTCGGTGCCGCTCATTTTTCCGAACGGGAATCCCGGATGGCCCACATCGTCCTCACGGAGGTTCCGTGGCTTCATGAATTGGGCTGGCCCGATGATCGCGGCGCCACCGTGCCAAAGCTTTACCCGCAGCAGCGAATCGTCCTGAACCTCCTTCTCGAAGGACTTGATCGGAAAACAATCGCCGACCGACTCGGAATCTCGATACACACGGTGAGCGGATACTGCAAAGAGATCTACCGGCATTTCAATGTCAATTCCCAGGCGATTCTGATGGCGAAGTTTTACAGGGGAAACGGCGACGACTTGCCGTGAGCCGTGCCGAGACTCGGCTTGAGGTGAGCCCCGCCATCCCGCCTCACTTCCCCAACTCCCTCAGCTTCCGATCGAGAAAAAACGGCGCGAAAGGAAATAGCGCGCAGAGGAAGACGATGACACACCAGCGGAAGGAGAGTTTTTTCCTGACGAGAACCTCGAGGAGGCAGGCGCAGAGGGCGAGGAAGAAAACACCGTGGGCCATGCCGACGATCCTCACCGCGAGCGGTTCGTCGGCGAGATACTTCAGCGGCATCGCGATGCCCAGGAGGAGGAGGTAGGAGATCCCGTCGAGCCCGGAAGCAAGGCGGAGCCGGTCAATGGCGCAGTTTTTGAGATCGAGGGACATGATTTTTAGAGGGCGGGCGAGGAGGCATCTCCGATAGTCTCATGCCAGGAGATGCCCTTCGCGAGAGCGTGATATGGTGCATACTCAAAATGGGCAATGCGCCGACGCGATGGGGTCAGGGAACGTGAGGAGGAGTGAAGCAAAAGCGGTGACATGAGAAGGACATCTCCCGGTCTGCATTCGCAAACAACTTCGGAGCCATCGACGAGATCGGCGATACTGTCTCCCGCAATCCTTCCGAGGCGATGACTTCCGGGTATCACCTTTAGCGCCCCGTTCTCGCGCGACGTCTCATCGAGGTGAACGCGGAGCGTGATCATTTTTTCAAGCAGAGCCACCGGAGGCTGCACGTGAACGACGCCTTCTTTCACGGACCAGGGGCCGTATTCCTCAGCCGCCCCTTTCCCGGCGACCGGCGTCCCGGCGACCGCTATGGTTAGATCCTGATGCCATGCGACTGGCCAGTTTTGATCCGGCGTTTTGTCAAAAAGGATACTTCGCACGGGGATAAAGGTTTCAGGCAGGAGATTAAAGAGCCGTTCCGAGAACGACAACGCCTTGAACAGGTCTGATCGCGCCCTTAGATGGCGAACGCAGACGGATCCCGCCACAGACGCTACCCGATCTGCTTCCACACAATAACGCCCGATTTCTTCCACCGAGAAAACGCCGTGAACTACCTCATAACCTGACTCTGGCAGTGTCCTCATCCGCGAGATTATTTCGCCTTCCCCGAAGCCGCCGGTTTCCCCAGCCCCTGCGGATTGCTTGTCCCGGGGCGATCCGCTTTGGTGGCGGTGGCAGGGATGCTCGCTTTCGTGAAAGGCTTCACCTTTCCGTCGGTGATCACTTTGAGTTCGACCGACTTGATCTCGACCGTATTCGCATTGCCGCTATGGAGTTGGAAGGCGAGCAGGCCCTCGAGGGCGCGGCCTTTTGCGTCGTGGTCGGTGAGTTGGGAAGTCATCTTGCCATTGATGAGATGGACGAGGTGATTGCCGCGGGCGATCACGGTGTAGTCGTTCCACTCCGCCACGTCGATGGCGACGGGCTCGTGGGCGGACTCAAGCCAGCGCTGACCGTCGGGATCGAGGATGACACTCTGCCCGTTGAGCCCGAAGATGCCGCGCCCTTTTTCCTCGTAGGTCATCCCAGTGTGCTGGATCGCGGGATGGATGTCGCTCTGGTAGCCGGCGATGGCCCGGGGACCCACTTCGGGGAGGGGACGACTGCGGTACTGGATCCCGGAATTGTTGTCGCCCTTGACCCGGGCGGTGACGCGCAGCTCGAAGTCCTTCACCACTCCGCCGCGCCAGATGAGGAAGTCGTTGTGCGGCGGAGTCCCCGGACCGGTGCAGGTGCCGGTGATGATGCCGTCTTCCACTTTCCAGAGAGCGGGGTCGCCGTCCCAGTCGGCGAGATCTTTTCCGTTGAAGAGGGAGACAAATCCGTCCTCCGCCGGGGCGGTGACACAAGCGAAGGAAAGGAGCGTAGCGAGGAAAAATCGAAGGATCATGTGCCGCAGACCCTACGCCCGGAACCCGCACCCTTCACCCGAAAAGCATCAGCGGGATGACGCGGGGTCGTCGCCCTCGGCATAGACATTGAACCCTCTCTCCCGCAGGAATCCCACGAGGACTTGTCCGCTCTCGCGCGCCAGCTTCACGGCGAGACTGCTCGGGGCGGAGATCCCCGCGACGACCGGGATACGGGCGGCGAGGGCTTTCTGCATCAACTCGAAAGAGATACGCCCGCTTACTAACAACACCACATTACCGAGCGGCATTTCTTTTTGCAGCGCATGACCGATGGCCTTGTCGAGGGCGTTGTGGCGGCCTACATCCTCGCGGAGGAAGAGGAGATTCCCTTCCCCATCAAAGAGCGCCGAGGCGTGCAAGCCGCCGGTGCGGTCAAAGGTCGCCTGCGCTTCGCGGAGTTTGGCAGGGAGGCTGAGGAGGAAGTCAGCCGAGGGGAGCCGCGCGCCCAAAACCGGGGGGAAATGCTGGAAGACGGACTCGATCGTGGCTTTTCCGCAGACCCCGCAACTGCTCGAGGTGAAGACATGACGAGTCAGGCTCGCGAGATCGGGATCGGTGCGCAGCCGCACGTCGAGAGTGTTGCCGATGCCCTCGGGATCGACATCGGGGCAGTGGACGATCTCTGCGATCTCGTCGGCCCGCGTGATGAGACTCTCGGTGAAAAGGAATCCGGTGGCGAGTTCGTCGTCATGCCCCGGCGTCCGCATCGTCACCGCGACGCTGGTGCCGTTGACGCGGATCTCGAGCGGCTCCTCGGAGGCGACACGATCGGTTTCCTCGGCGTATCCGCTCCCGTTGCGGAAACGGCGGAGCAGGATCGCCTCGTCGCACTGCCCCTGCTCGAGGCTGAGGAGGTCGGCGGGCGAGTTGAGATTGGCAAAAAAGCGAGCTGTCCTCCCGGTTAACGGAAGCGCTTCGATGAGGGCGAGAGCCTCGGCTTCGTCGAGGAGGTCCTGCAGGCGACGCCGACCGGCCGCGAGCGAGGACTCGATCAGGGCGAGCATCGCCTCTCTCGGGTAGAGGGCCGCGAGCGGTTCCCACCCGCGATCGGACCGACCGACGAGACCCTTTTGCGACTGAATAAGCGAGGAAAGAAAAGCCGCCTCCATCAGCGGCAGATCGACCGCAAGGACGAGGACAAAGGGAGCCTCACTGCGCCGCAACACCGCCCGCAATCCCCCGAGCGGCCCGAGGTCGGGCTCGTCGTCGATGATGCGCTCGACGCCCGAGAGGACCTCGGGAAAAACCTGATCGGCATTCGTCGAGAGCCAGAGGCGATCCGGCTCGAGCGCGGCGAGCTTGCGCAACTGGGCCACGTAGAGCGGCCGTCCCCGCCAGTCGTGGAAAGCCTTGTCCGACGTGAAGCGGGTCGAGCGTCCACCCGCGAGGAGGGCGGCATCGAAATGAAAGGGAGTCGTCATTCGAATATCAGGGAACACGATTTTCCGTCCCGAGCAGGTCATTGACCGCCTTGTTCGCCGCCCTGACAATGTACCTATTAGGCTGCTCTTTGAGCGCGTGCTGCATTGCCACGAGGGAGGGGCGAGCCGCCTCATCGAGTTCGTCGAGGACGATGATGGCTTCGAGTCGCGCCCATTCGTTGTCTCCGGAGAGATGCGACTCGAGCGCAGCGAGGCCTTTGGCGGTCAGCCCCATGCGGCAGAGCGCCCGCGCCGAAGCGATCGCAGCAGCGGGAGAGTCGTCCTCGAGCGCCTTGCTCAGCGCGGCAATCACACCGCCGGCACTCTTGCTTTCGTCTGCAAAATTTCCCAATCCCGTCGCACCCCAGTATCGCACTGCGGCATCGGCGTGGTCGAGGGCCTCGAGAAGACCCGGGATTTTTCCGGGCCCGCCCGAGGCTAAAGTCGCCACGGTCGTGAGGGTATCGATGAGTTCGCTCTGGTCGGTCTCGCCGTGCAGAATCGCAAAGGCGGAGCCGGCCGCTTTTTCCCGCCGCAGGATCTCGGATTCAGGCATCAGGCCGAGATCGCCGATCTGCAGCTGCCAGTCCCGCAGAGCGGCGCGCAACTCCTCGATTTTTTCCGTGTGCTCCGCATCGTCGGCGAGGTTGCGGATCTCGTGCGGATCCCTCTCGAGGTCGTAGAGTTCCTCGACCGGCTTGCGCGCAGCGGAGAAAAGAGCCATCGCCTCACTGAGTTCGCCGGTCTTTTCCGCCTGCCGGATCTCCCGCATCGTCGCCCCTTTTTCCGGGGTGTTCATGTACTGGTAGTAGGGTTTGAGCGGTTCGAAATTGCGGATATAGCGATAGCGATGGTCCCGCACCGTGCGGATGATGTCGTAGCGCTCGTCCATGCGGTCGCGCGCGCCATAGACGTAGCCTCGCTCGCCATCGTCGCGCACGAAGGAGACACCCTGCATCGTCTCGGGCACCGGCAGACCGCTGAGATGCAACATCGTCGGCCCGAAGTCGATCGAGCTGACGAGTCGGTCATTGCTCTCGCCCGGTGTGCTCGTGGAAAAGGCCCGGAGCGATTCCGGAAAGCGTACGATCAGCGGGATGCGCGTGCCCGAGTCGTAGAGCCAGCGTTTTGCCCGCGGCAGCCCGATGCCGTGATCGGACCAGAACATCACGATCGTGCTCTCCCACTCGCCCGCCGCTTTCAGCTCGTCGATGAGCTCCCCGGCCCGGGCGTCCATCGCGGTGATGAGTTCGTAGTTGCGCTTCCAGTCCTCGCGCACCACCGGAGTGTCGGGATAGTAAGGCGGCAGATTTTCAAAAGCGGCGGGGTCCTGACGCTGTTCGGCGGTGATGTCTTTGGTGACCTGCTCGTATTTCTCCCTGTCCTCGATCCCGCTCTCGTGGCAACCGGTGAAGTTGAAGACGGCAAAAAACGGCTGGCCGGGCTCGCGATTTTTCCAGTGTGCCTCTGCCGAGCTGTCGTCCCAGATCTCGCGGCGCGATGGCTTGCTGAACTGGTAGTCCGTCTTCGCGTTGTTCGTGCAGTAGTAGCCCGCCTCGCGGAAATGCATGGGGAAAGGCTTCAGCCAATCGGGCAGAGTCGCGTCGCACCGCATATGGTGTGTCCCGATGGAGTTCTGATACATCCCCGTGATGATCCCCGATCGACAGGGCGCGCAGACCCCGGCGGTGGTGAAAGCACGCGAGTAGCGCACCCCCTCTGCCGCGAGCGCGTCGAGGTGCGGAGTGATCGCGTAAGGATCACCGTAGCACCCGAGATGAGCGCTGATGTCCTCGGCGGAGATCCAGAGGATGTTCGGGCGCGGCTGTTCCGCCCCGACCGGAGACGCAAGCACGATCAGAAGAGCAAGGAGGAAGAAGGGCCAAATTCGCATCCCTCAGAATTCGCATGTCGCGGCGCGGGTGGCAAGACGCGAATGGCGGGACTTGCGGGGAAACACCGGTGCCCCGGGCTGCGATAGGGCGGCCTTCGTGGCCGGGAATCGGGTGGCATTTCCACCCACCCAATCACTCCGCCAGCCCGAAAGCCGCATGAGTCACCTTTGCGGCCTCGTCGATCTGATCTTCGGCCACGGTCACGGTGATCTTGATCTCGGAGGTCGAGATCATCTCGATGTTGATCCCGGCGGCGGAAAGAGCGTTGAACATTTCAGCGGCGACGCCGGAGTGGGAACGCATCCCGATGCCGACGACGCTGAGTTTGGCGATACCATCCTCCGCCTCGAGGGAGACGCCTTCGCCGAGTTCGGAGAGGACCGGCTTCAGGGCGGTCTCGGCCTTGGCGACGTCGTCTTTGTGGACGGTGAAGGAAATGTCGGTGATGCCCGTCTTCGAGACATTCTGGACGATCATATCGACGAGGATGTTCGCGGCGGCGACGGCCCCGAAGATCTTGCCGGCGGTCCCGGGGAAGTCCCTCACACCGGCGATGGTCACTTTCGCCTGGGCTCGCTCGAGACTGACGCCTCGGATGACTACGGATTCCATGCTCATGGTTTCTTCTCGGACTAGGGTTCCAGGGTTGTTGTTAAGACTGCTGCGGACTTCGAAACGGACCCCGAATTTCTTGGCAAACTCGACGGAGCGCGATTGCATCACCTTGGTCCCGGAACTCGCCATTTCGAGGAGTTCGTCGTAGCTGATCTCCTCGATCTTCTTCGCGTCGGGCACGACGCGGGGGTCACAGGTGTAGACGCCGTCGACGTCGGTGAAGATCTGGCAGAGGTCGGCATCGACCGCCGCCGCCATCGCGATGGCCGTGAGATCGGATCCGCCGCGCCCGAGGGTCGTGATTTTGCCATCGGCCGTTTTCCCCTGGAAGCCGGCGAGGATGACGATGTTCCCGTCGTCGAGGAGCGCGTGGACTCCGGCCGGGGAGATATTGGAAATGCGGGCCTTGGTGTGGACCCCGTCGGTCTCGATCCCGGCCTGGGCTCCGGTGAGGGAGACGGCCTTTGCACCCATCGCGTTCAGCGCCATCGCGGTGAGGGCGATGGTGGTCTGCTCGCCGGTCGCGAGGAGCACGTCCATCTCCCGCTCGGTGGGGTGTTTGCCCTCGCCGGTGACCTGCTCGGCGAGATCGATGAGCCGGTTCGTGACCCCGGCCATGGCAGAGACGACGGCGATGACCTGATTCCCGGCATCCCGGGTCTCAATGATCTTCCGCGCGACATTGATGATGCGCTCGGGCGTGCCGACCGAGGTGCCGCCGTATTTCTGGACGATGAGACTCACTGGGGGGAGTTTAAAGTTTCAGGTTTCAGGTTTCAGGTTCCACATAGAGAGCTTGCTGCTCCAACTGAGCCCCAAAAGTGCGGGGGAGACTTATGCCTCAGGAACGGGCTTTGTCCAACGCCGTTTCAGCCCCTGAGGCGACACTTTCCCTCACCCATTGAAAGTAACGCGCCGATCCTGATTCGGGAGTGAGCACGAGAATCTCGGGGACTTCGTAGGGATGATGCGACTGGAGCCAGGCCTCAAGCTCATTGAGACGCCCCCGAGTCGTCTTGATCAGGACGATGGCTTCGGCTTCGAGCCGGACCTCGCCCTGCCAGCGATAGATCGACTCCATCCCGGGCAGGACATTGACACACGCCGCCAGTTGCGACTCGACCAATTGTGTGCCAATTTGTCTCGCAGTTTCGGCATCCGCGAAGGTCGTGATCAGCGTCAGAATGTCATCAATGGTGCCGTTTTGTCTCTCGATCATGATTTCAGGCGGTGTTTCCAGCTAGTATACATGAATCCCGGCATCATCGACAGATTGATTGACCGGCTCGACAAGCTCGAGCCCGAGGCGATCCAGCGCATCGTCCTGCAGATCGTGCAGGAGAAAGGATTTCTTGAGAAAGTCTTCGAGGTGCTGCGCGAGGGCATCATCGTGACGGGGGCGCGTGACTCGATCCATTACATCAACCAGGCCGCCTGTGATTTCTTCGGTCTCGACCCGAAGGCGGCGATTCGCGGCAAGGTCTCGGATCTCTTTCCCGGGATAGACTGGAGCGAAGTGACCGGCTCGGGCGGCGTCGTGAACCGCGATCTCGTCGTGCGTTATCCCGAGCTGCGCTACCTCAATTTCTACATCGCCCCCCTCGCGAGCCAGACTGACGGGCTGTCCGACTCCGGGCAGCTCGTCGGGTATGTCATCATCCTGCGCGACAACACGAGCACCCGAGAGCGGCAGATCAAAGAGATCGAATCGGAAAAGATCGAGGCGGTCAAAAGTCTCGCCGCCGGCGTCGCGCACGAGATCGGGAACCCGCTCAACTCCCTCAACATCCATCTCCAGGTCGTCGAGCGGAAGGTCAAAAAGCAGGTCGACGCAGCGCTTGCGAGGGAACTGCTCGAGTCGCTCGAGATCGCGCGAAACGAGATCAAGCGCCTCGACTTCATCGTCGAGAAATTCCTCAACGCGGTGCGACCCTCGCGGCCGAATCCACAGACGACCGATCTCAACGATCTCATCAACGAGGCCCTCACCTTCATCGGTCCCGAGGTCGCCGACCGGCGTATCGCGGTGACCCTCGAGCTGAAAGACGAGCTCCCCCTTCTCCATGTCGATCAGGACCAGTTGAAGCAGGTCTTCTACAATCTCATCCGCAACAGTTGCCAGGCGATGGGCTCGAGCGGCGACCTGACGATACGGACCGGCTGCACTGACGAGAATGTCTTCGTCACCTTCGCCGACAACGGCCCGGGGATCCCGCCCGATCAGGTCAGTCGCGTCTTCGAACCCTATTACACGACCAAGAAGACAGGGTCAGGCCTGGGCCTGCTCATCGTCCACCGCATCGTCCACGACCACGGCGGCGAGGTCGAGTTCAAAAGCCGCGAGGGCATCGGGACAGAAGTGAGCGTGTTCCTCCCGCGCGCCGAGCGACTGATGCGTTTCCTCCCCGCGAAGTCAGGCGCAAAGATCATCGATGTTTAGGCGGCCGCGGCTGCGGAGCTGCGGAGCTGCGGAGCTGTTTAGCAGGTAGCTGTTTAGCCCTTTAGCAAAACCCATCCAAAAATCCAGTCTTCCCCGAGCTAAACAGCTAAACAGCTAAACAGCTAAACAGCTAAACAGCTAAACAGCTAATCCATGAATTTCACCGAGCACACTATCCTCATCGTCGATGACGAGAAGAACACTCGCGACGGACTGCGTCTCTCTCTCGAGGACGAGTTTGATGTCTATGTCGCGGCGAACATTACCGAGGCCGAGGAGGTCCTGAAAAGCGAGTCGGTCGACGTCATGCTCACCGACCTGCGTCTCGGCGGGGAAAACGGCATGGACCTCATCACGCGGACTCTCGCACGCGCGAAGGCCCCAGTCTGCATTCTCATGACCGCCTACGGCTCGGTCGATGGCGCGGTCGAGGCGATGAAAAAGGGGGCCTACGACTACGTCAGCAAGCCGCTCAACATTGACGAGCTCGAGATCGTGATCAAACGCGCGATCCGCAGTCGCAAGGTCGAGGAGGAGAACGTCGCCCTCAAGGCGCAGGTCACGGAGCGCTACGGCCTCGAGAACATCATCGGAAACTCCGCCGCGATGCAGCCGATCTTTGCAACGGTCCGCCAGGTCGCACCAACCCGCGCCACGGTGCTGATCGAGGGCGAGAGCGGCACCGGGAAAGAGCTCGTGGGCCGGGCGATCCATCACCTCAGCGGTCGTCCCAAGTCGAAGCTCGTCACAGTACACTGCGCCGCGCTCAGCGAACAACTCCTCGAGAGCGAACTCTTCGGGCACGAGCGCGGGGCCTTCACCGGAGCACTCGAGCGGCGCATCGGTCGTTTCGAAGAAGCCGACGGCGGCACCCTCTTCCTCGACGAGATCGGCGAGATCGATCTCGACACTCAGGTGAAACTGCTCCGCGCCATCGGCGAGCGCACGATCGAGCGACTCGGCTCTAACAAACCGCTAAAGGTGGATGTCCGTGTCGTTGCGGCGACGAACAAAGACCTCACCGAAATGGTGCGGGAAGGAACTTTCCGCGACGATCTTTTCTTCCGGCTGAATGTCGTCTCGATCACGATTCCGCCGCTGCGACAGCGAAAGGAGGACATCATCCTGCTCATCGATACCTTCCTCAGAGAGTTCACCGAAGAGAACGGGAAGGCCCCCATGGAACTCACGACCGAGGCGATGCAGACGCTCTTCGACTACGACTGGCCCGGCAATGTGCGTGAGCTGCGCACCGCGATCGAGCACGGCGTGGTGATGTCGAATACCCCGAAGATCGGCGTGCGGCATCTCCCGCCCTTTCTAAAAGACGACTCGCTCCTGAACTTCCGCTCGCAGGCGAAGGGCCCGCCCCCGGCCTCACTACCGGCCGGAGCGGCTGCCGATCCCCTCGCTGAAGGTGATCTCAACCTCACGAAGATGGAGGAGAAAATGATACGCCTCGCCCTCGACCGCACCGGGGAGAACCGTACCGCAGCAGCCCTTCTCCTCGGGATCTCGCGCCGCACGATGCAGCGCAAACTTAAGGAGATGGGGCTCGTCGAGGACTGAGCGAACCCGAGGCGTCCGCTTAGGCGCTCTCGTCGAGGGCGGTGAACTTCTGCTGCACGCGGGCGAAGAGATACGCTTTCAGTTCATCCCCTTCGAGTTTCTCGATGGACTCGTTGAGGAATCCGAGGCTGATGATCTTGCGGGCGTCATCGGCGGGGATGCCGCGAGCCTGGAGGTAGAAGATCTCTTCGTCACTGATCTGACCCGAGGTCGAGCCGTGCGAGCATTTCACCTGATCGGCGTCTATCTCGAGACCGGGCATGGAGTTTGCCTCGGCCTCTTCACTACCGAGGAGATTACGGCAGGTCTGGAAAGAATCGGTGTGGTGGGCGCCCGGTTTTACATGGATGAGACCCGAGAAGATCGTGCGCGAGTTGTTGTAGAGAGCATTCTTGAAAAAGAGATCGCTCGTGGTGTGCTGCGCTTCGTGCGACTGCAGGGTGCGCTGATCGTATTCCTGAATCCCGTTCGCCAGGTTCGCGCTGAAGATCTGGCAGTCCGCCCCGGTATCGACCATGCGATTGAGCGACTCGTTGCGAACCCAGGCGGCGCCGAGGTTGACGAATCCCACCTTCACCGCCGCATCGCGTCCGGCGCGGGTGCTGTGGATCTGGACGTGCTTCGCCCCGTTGTCACTGAGGTTCTGGAGCGAGACATACTGGATTTTTCCTCCGCGATCCGCAAAGAGATCGACCATGCCTACATTGAGCGTCTGCTCGGCCGGGGTGATCGACTCGAAGACATCGACGACGGAAACCGAGGCGTTGTCTTCCGCCACGACGAGGGTGTGGGGGAAGATCGCGCGGCCTTCTCCGCCGTTGAAATGATGCACGAGGATGGGCTTTTCACTAACACAACCTTTCGGAAAATGCACGAAGATTCCGCTCAGGGTGGCCGCCCCGTGGAGCGCGGCGAATTTGTCGCCACCGAGGCTCTGGGTTTCCTGGAGGAAGTGGCTGCGGACGAGATCACTGTGGGCGACGAGCGCCTCATTGAGCGGGAGACAGATCGCAGCGGCGGGGAGGTCTGCAATCTCGGAGTGAATGAGCCGGTTGTTCGCGAAAACGAAGTGCGCCGCAAAGGTCTCGGGACGGCCCGCAACGGCACGGGCGATGAGACTCGCGGGATCGGTAGCCGGTGCCGCAGGAGCGAGATCGGCAAAGCGGATCATCTTCAGGTCCGCGAAGCGCCAGTGCTGATTCGTCCGCTTCGGGACGGGCAGGTCGAGGTAGCGCGCCCAGGATTTTTCCTGAAGCTCGCGGTACCAGGCGGGAGTGCCGGCCTGCGTCGCGGCATCCGCTTCCGTGAGGGGAGGAGCCGAGAGCCAGACTTCGGTCGGCGACGCAGTGATCGTTTCCTCCATGGGCATAAGGACAGTAGACATCGGGCTGAGAAGAGAAGTAAAGGAGTAGAGTGGTAGAGAAGCAGGGGAGGGAGGGTTCAGCCGACGCTGCCTTCCATTTCCATATCGATGAGTCGCTTCAGCTCGACGCTGTACTCCATCGGGAATTCGCGGACGAGGTCGTTGACGAATCCATTCACGCTGAGGCTCATCGCCTCGCCTTCGCTGAGACCGCGCTGTTTCATGTAGAAGATCTGGTCTTCACTGACTTGGCTGACGCTGGCCTCGTGCTGGGTCGCGTGCTGATTACCCCGCACGGTGATGGCGGGATAGGTGTCGGTGCGGCTGCTCGAGTTGATGAGGAGGGCGTCGCACTCGGTGTTGTTCTTGCAGCCTTTGAGGTGTCTCGGGATATGCACCTGACCGCGATAGGTAGACTGACCGGTGCCCACGGAGATTGATTTGGCGACAATGTTAGAGGTCGTCTCGTCGGCGGCGTGGATCATCTTCGCCCCGGTGTCCTGGTGCTGGCCGTTGTTGGAGAGGGCGATGGAGATGACCTCGCCGCGGGCCTTGCGACCTTTCATGATGACGCCGGGATACTTCATCGTAAGACGCGATCCGATGTTGCAGTCGATCCAGCGGATCTCCGCATTCTCGTGGGCGAGACCGCGCTTCGTGACGAGGTTGAAGACGTTGTTCGACCAGTTCTGCACGGTGATGTACTGGATCTTCGCGTCCTTCATCGCGACGAGTTCGACGACGGCGCTGTGGAGCGTGGCGGTCTCAAACTTCGGCGCGGTACAGCCCTCCATGTAAGTGACCTCGGCGCCTTCATCGACGATGATGAGGGTGCGCTCGAACTGCCCGAAGTTCTCCGCATTGATCCGGAAGTAAGCCTGGAGCGGATGTTTCACCTTCAAGCCGGGCGGCACGTAGATGAAGCTGCCGCCGGAAAAGACGGCGCTGTTGAGCGCGGAGAACTTGTTGTCCCCCGTCGGGATGACTTTGCCGAACCACTTGCGGAAGATCTCGGGATGCTCGCGGAGGCCCTCGGTCGAGTTGACGAAGATGACGCCCTCTTTGGTGAGTTCTTCCTTCACATTCGAGTAGGCGGCCTCACTGTCGAACTGGGCTTCGACGCCGGCGAGGTATTTGCGCTCTTTCTCGGGGATGCCGAGACGCTCGAAAGTTTTTTTGACATCGTCAGGAACCTCGTCCCAGCTCCGCACGGGAGCCCGGCCTTTGGAAAGGTAGTAGCGGATATTGTTGAAGATGATGTTTTCAAGATCCTTGCTCGCCCAGTGGGTCGGCATCGGCTTGGCAAAAAAGACTTTGAGTGCCCTGTGTCGGAACTCGCGAATCCATTCGGCCTCGCCCTTGATGTTTGAAATGTAATCGACGGTGCCCTCGTTAAGACCGTAGCCCGCGTCGTAGGCATAGTCCTCGGGGTAGGAGAAGTTGCCTTCATCCTGATCGATGCTGACCGCTTCGAGTGTTGCGCTGTTTGACATAATCGTGTTTTCCTTTGGTGAAATGAAAGTCCCTCTCAGGCGGGGACGAGTTCCTTCGTCACCCAGTCGTAACCTTTTTCTTCGAGTTCGAGGGCGAGATCTTTGCCGCCGGTTTTGATGATGCGCCCGTCATACATGACGTGGACGACATCGGGGATGATGTAATCGAGGAGCCGCTGGTAGTGGGTGATGATGAGGAATCCGCGCTCCGGAGAGCGCATCGCATTGACCCCCTCGGCGACGACGCGGAGCGCATCAATGTCGAGGCCGCTGTCGGTCTCGTCGAGCACCGCATACTTGGGCTCGAGCATCATCATCTGGAGGATCTCGTTGCGCTTTTTCTCCCCACCGGAGAATCCCTCGTTCACGGAGCGCGCGGTGAACTTGCGGTCCATCCCGAGCTCGTCCATTTTAAGATACATCTCCTTGTAAAAAGCGACCGCATCGACCTCTTCCCCCTTCGGCAGGCGAGCCTGACGGGCGGCGCGGAGGAAGTTCGCATTGCTCACTCCCGGGATCTCGTGCGGATACTGGAAAGCGAGGAAAAAACCGGCGCGGGAGCGCTCGTCGATCGCCAAGTCGAGGAGATTGATGTCGTCGAGCATGACCGAGCCGGCCGTGACGGTATAGGCCTCGTTCCCCGCCATCACCTTGGAGAGGGTCGATTTGCCCGACCCGTTCGGGCCCATGATGGCGTGAACTTCACCCTTCGGCACTTCGAGGGTGAGGCCTTTAAGGATCTCGGTGCCAGCGACGGTGGCGTGCAGGTTTTCAATTTTCAGGGACTGACTCATGTTGGAAAAAGGGGTGGAACTCAGGATTTGCCGGACTCCGGGCTACAATTCGGGCAGCGACCGCAGATGCCGCGCATCGCGACGTGCATCTCCTCGACACGGCAGCCATCGGGGAGGGACCAGACCGAAGCGGCATCGGCCCCGTTCTCGAGACCGATGTCGAAGACATTGTTGCAGCCGGTGCAGTAAAAGTGGGCGTGGGGCTGGAGGTTAGGACAGAAGCGGGAGGCCTCGCGATCGATGTTGACCTGCTTGATCGCCCCCGCCCCGGTGAGGGTCTCGAGGCAGTTGTAGACCGTCGCGAGGGAGATCGAGGGCATCCGCTCTTTCGCCGAGACAAAAACCTCCGAAGCGGTCGGATGCTGCGGACCGAGATCGGTGAGCACATCGTAGACTACCCGACGCTGCTTCGTCATGCGAAGCCCGCCGAAGTCTTCGGTGGCCTTGGAAACTGTGCTTTTCTGCGTCATCATTCCTAGTTACGCCACCAATACGGGAAAGGTTGTTTAGATCAAGAACTATTCTAAAAAAGGACATTCCCAGCCTGCAATTCTTTTTTCCTGTTCCTCCCGCCCCATTCTCGCCTACCTTCCCCTCATGCTCCGCCAGTCCATGAAATCGTCCGGCCTCCTCGCGCTGCTGTTTTTCACCGCGATCGGTCTCACTCAGGATCGCGCCGATTTCGCGAGGACCACCTACTTCGGGATCCAGGACGGCGAGATGCCTGAGGATCCTCGCGAGTGGCGGGGCGGGCGCTACTATGATTTCCCCGACTGGAGTGTCAACCCCGAGGTTCCCAACGATGTCTTTACCTTCGCCCGGCTTCGCTACAATTCCGGGACCTGGATGGGACAGCGGGCCAAGTGGCTCATCGACTATCCGGACAGTGAGCTGAATTTCTCCTACCGGCTCCAGCAGCTCACCTCTCTCCAGGTCGATCCCAAGGGTGCCATCGTCGACATCGACGCGGAGCAGTTGCGCCATTATCCCTTTGTCTACATGATCGAACCGGGGGACATCTGGATCACGGACGAGGAGGCGGAAACGCTCCGGGACTATCTGCTCAACGGCGGCTTTATCATGGTCGATGACTTCTGGGGCCACTACGAGTGGAAAAACTTCGAGCGCGCCCTGCGCCAGATCTTCCCGGATCGCGAGTGGGTTGAGCTGGAACTCGATCACCCCATTTTCCACATGGTCTTTGACCTCGAGATAAAACCTCAGATCCCCGCCGTGGGCATGGCGATGATGGGTCGTGAGGAGGGCATCACCTACGAATGGAACAAGCCGGGGTCCGAGACGCCCCACTACCGCGCCATCCTCGACGACGCCGGCCGCATCTGCATGATGATCTGCTTCAACACCGATCTCGGCGACGGATGGGAGGAGGAAGGGACCGATCCGTGGTACTTCCGCGAATTTTCCGAGAAATACGCCTACCCGCTCGGAATCAACATCGTCTTCTACGCGCTGACGCACTGAGAAAAATGGCGCCCGCCACCGGCGAAAAGAGCGCCGGGGCGGAAGCACGGCTGATCAGGCACCCGGCTTCGGAGGGAGCTTCGGCAGCGGGATCGTCGGCGCGCCGGGCGCGGGGCGCTTGAGCGGGATCGGCGCGGGCGGCCCACCGGCAGGCGGGGCCGTGGGGAGCTTCGCCGGCTGGACGCCCGCCGGACGAGGTGCGGCGGAGGCCGCTGGAGCGCCGGGGGGGCTCAGCGGAGTCGGGGCAGCCGGGGCACCGGGAGGTTTCGGCGGACCGCCGGCGGGGGCACCCGGTAATGGCTGACGCGGCGCGATCGGAACAGCGGCGGGGCGCACTCCGCCGGGGGCGGGGCTGCGGACTTGATCCAGCTTGACCGTGGCGGCACCCGCCGCCGGCGCACCCCGGAGAGGGACAGCCGCGCGAACTGCTATCGCCACGGGGGCCGTTTTGGGCTGGGCGACAGCCTGCACGGCCTTCGGCGCGGCCTCGATCGAGGCGATCAGTTCCTCTATCGGAGTCGAATCAAGTACGACCGACGGGACGAAGTAGGCCCGGGCGAGCGTGCCGAAGATGATCTTGTCCATGGGACTGAGGACCACGCCCTCGGGACCGACGGGGACTCCATTGACGGCAGTCCCGTTCGTCGAGCCGGAATCGGCGAGGACAAAAGAATCACCGGACCGACCAATACTGCCGTGCCGGACCGAGACCTCGGCGACGAGAACCTGGAGGCCATTTTCAGGACTGCGCCCGATCGTGACTTCGGTGTCGGTGAGGTCGTGACGTGCCGGGGCTTCGTCGGGGAGGCAAACGATAAGAGAAAATGCTTGTGATGACATGACCACCAGTGTGGGAAAAAGAAGGCCGCCTGTCAATCCGCTCCGTTCTCTCCCCGGACTTTCGGGCGATTCATCTGCTGTCGAGCCAAGACCTCACGGCGTTCGTGATCGCGCGGTGATCCTTCTCCCGAAAAGGCTCGTGGCGCGCACCTGAAGCAAAAACGAGGCTCTTTTCCGTTCCGGGGAGATTCGCGAAAAGGGCCTCGACATAGTGGGGTGGGCAGACTTCGTCCTCCGTCCCCTGGGTCACGAGAAAGGCCGGATGCCCCGGGATACGGGAAACGGCCTCAAGCAAGGCCGCCTCGCTCGCGAGGAGATTGGTCGCAAAACGCAGCGAGACGCGCCGGTGGCTCCCGTCCTTTTTGAGTGCCGCATCGACAGAGGGATCAAACCCGGTGTGGTAGCAGTTCTTCGGCTTCACCCCGGTGCTGAGGGTGAACCGGGGGAATCTGGCCGCGAGGCGGCGGGCGACCGATATCTTCAATCCAGGCTGCCCGTGAGAGGGCACCAGCAGGGGCGAACTGATCCAGACCCAGTGCAGGCCATCGAGTGGACGCGGCAGGCCTCCGAGCCAGTGAAGCACGAGAAACGCGCCCGTGGAATGGGCAAAAATACCGCAGGGGCGCAGATCGAGCGCCGCGATGACCTCCTCGAGGAGTCGGCCCGCTTCTGCTACTGTCGGCATGTCGCCGCGGACTCCGTCGGACTCTCCGTTTCCAGGCCAGTCGAAGCCTACCGCCCGGTAGCCGGCATCGGTGAAGAGGGACGCAGCCCAGTCGTGGCGCGCGGTGTGATCCCCCAGCCCGTGCAGGATGAGCACCCGCCCCTTTTCCGGTCCGGGGGGAAGCCACTCCCGGACACGCAATTTTACCCCGCTGGAGGCGACCCTGAGGACGTGGTCAGTGATATGAATATTCGACACCCGCCCACTCTCGACGAGGTCAGGAAATATTCCAGTTGCGGATGAACTCTCCCGAGTCTACTTTCGCGGCCCTCTCAATGGGGGGGATTTGCGCGGTTAGCTCAGGGGTAGAGCATCACCTTGACACGGTGGGGGTCACTGGTTCAAATCCAGTATCGCGCACCATTTCCATGGCCATCCTATACGACCCTCCTGTTTGCCTCGCGGTCCTGAATCCCAAAGGCGGGGATCCCTTTCTCGACTACTCGCGAGGTCCCGACTCCTACCGGCGGGGAGTGCATGCGCCGATCAATTTCCACGCCTATGCTGCAGCCACGAACGGCGCGTTCTTTGACTCGACGGCGGATTTCCTTGCCGCTCGTGATCGATTCGACGCCGTCTTTGTTCTGATCCGGCGCCGCACCTGGATCACGCTCGAAGCCGTCCGGAAGCTGAAAAAAGAGGGAGTTACCGTGCTAGTGGCTTGGAAAGAGTGCAGCCACACCCAGATCTCCCGACAGCTCAACTCGGTGAAAGCGGTGCGCGCCTACGGCGAGATCCTCGAGCTCGCCGACGGGATCGTCTCCCCCACCCTCGCCTGGCCGCCCCGCGTGGGCTCGATCGACCAGAACCTGTTCTGGCAGAAGATGAAGTTCATCCCGACACCGTATCCGGTCGATTTCCCTACGTGGGATTTCTCCACTCCGGTGAATGAGCGATCCGGCATCCTCATCGGCACCCGTGAGTTCAAAACCGAGACCCGCAACCATATCCAGGCAGTAGCGAGGGCGGCTTCACTCGCCCACGAGTTCAACATCCCCCGTGTCACTGTGATCAACTCGGACAAGGCCCGGGGACTGCGCATCCTGCGCGAGCTGGAGCAAACCTTCCCGCCCGGCTGCCTGAAGATTCACGAAACGCCCCTGCCATATCCGGATTACATGAAACTGCTCTCCTCGCACCGCTTTATTTACCAGATGGACCGCAGCACCGTGCCGGGCCAGGTCGCGGGGGACTGCCTCCTTGCCCGGACGATCTGTGCGGGCGGCAGTTCAACGATTGAAAACATGGCCTTTCCCGACTTCAGCGATGACGGCACGATCCGGATGAAGAACGTTTTCGAACGTATCGAGCAGATCCTCCACGACGACGACGCCTACGTTGCAGCGATCGAGAAATCGCAGAAGATCGCAATGAAATCGATCAGCTTCGAGTCCGTCGCCCGTCAACTCGGATCCTGGCCGATCGTCATGCGGAAGTCGTGAATACCGACCTCACCGGCGCTTATTTGCCGAGGCTGACCTCGGAACCGGCCACGACACACTTCCAGGTTCGGGCGGTGCCGTCGGTATAGCGCTCGCGGTAGGTGATGACTTTCACCTTGTAGGGGATCTTGCGGCCGCAGGGGAGGCAATGGTGACGTTGCTCCCACTCGGTCTTGACTCTTGCAGTGAACATTTTGACCGCACCGCGAGGTGGGGTGTAGTCGCCGACACACTCGCAATGGCTGAATCGACCGGCCTGGACCGGGGCAGCGGCGGCAAAAAGCGTCAGGGAGAAAACAGAAATCGTGAGGAGCAGTCTGGTCATGCAGGTCCGGTGTGAATGGTTCGTGTAGTGAGGAAATAGAACAATCCGCGAAACGAAGCAATCCTTTTCCTCCCGCAATCCTTTATCAAGAGGGTAACTCTAGTCAATAAAGCACTTCGAGCAATTCCACGTCGAACATCAGAGTCTGGTTCGGCCCGATCTTCGGCGGAGCTCCGCGTGCGCCGTAAGCGAGATGGGGCGGCACGGTGAAGCGGTACTTCGCCCCCTCTTGCATCAGCGGGATGCCTTCGCGCCAGCCGGGGATGACCTGATTGAGCCCGAAGGTGGCCGGCTCGCCCCGCTGCACACTGCTGTCAAAAACGGTGCCGTCGGGGAGGTAGCCGTGGTAGTGGACCTTGACGCGGTTGTAAGAGGCCGGCCGGGCACCTGTCCCGGGACGGAGCACTTCATAATTGAGACCCGAGTAGGTCGTCTGCACCCCGGTCGGGGCGGCGGGCGGTTGCGCCCCTCCCGCGAGTGCGGGTGTTCCCGGGTTCACCGTAGCCGACTCAAGGCCGGTCTCGTTTGCGGTACAGCCGGAGAGGGCGGCGACAACTCCCAGGGTGGTGAAAAATCCGGCGACAGTGATGCGATTCATGGCAGACGAAAAGTGGCAGAGTTTAGGGGTTTCCGAAAGAGAAAAGGCGACCGACGGCAAGGATCACAAAAGCGACGAGAAAGAGGACCGCGACGATACCCTTCCGCGTCATGACCGGGGACTCAGGACTTCGCGGGACTTCCTTTCTTCGGTGGAGCCGGCTGGCGGAATGCCGAGAGGATTAGCAGTCCTGCGGCGATGCAGATGCAGGAGTCGGCGACGTTGAAAGAGGGGAAATGTCCGCCGGAACTTGGAACGAGTTTGCCGTAAAAGGGCGGCAGGAAGTCGAGGAAGTCGACGACGTAGCCGCGACCCGGGAGGAGGCGATCCGTGAGATTGCCGAGGATCCCTGTGATCAAGAGGGCCGCAGCGACTTTGGAAACGCGGTCGGAGAAAGCGCCCTTTCTCCAAAGCACCGTGATCGCTGTCATCGCGATGATTCCGATCGCGCCGAAGATCCAGTTGGCGTGCTCGGCCCCGTTCATGACCCCGAAGGCCATGCCGGTGTTGTGGACCCGGACGATATTGAAGAAGCCGGGAATGACCTCGATGATGCGCGGGGCGACCGGTTCGTTAACTGAGTCCGGAAAGTTCGAGACGATCAACCACTTTGTCCACTGATCGAGGACGTAAAGCGGCAGGGTGAGGGCGAGGAGGTATTTTTTCATGCGGTGACGGGAGCGAGGGATTCGATGACCTCTTCGCAGCGTGCGCAGAGACCGCTCTCCACCTCAAGGGCGACCGAGCGGCGGCAGCGCGGGCACTCCTCGTGCGCGGTCACCGCCACGGCGGCGCGGGCAGGGCCTTCGCCGGTCTCCACACTGATCGCCGAGACCATGAGGAATTCCAGCGCCTCGGCGGGAGCGTCGCTCAGCACCGCTCTCGCGGCGTCGTCGATCGGGAGATGGAAGACGACGGCGGCGCGCTCGCGTTTTTTGAACTCGTCGGCCTTCACTGCTGCATCGATCGAGATCTGGGCGAGGTCGCGGAGTCGGGAAAGGTGGCCGATTTTCACAGTGGCCTCGACTCCGGCAAAGGCGGGGGCGGCCACAGGGAAGAGCTCGAGATGGACCGAGTCGGTGTGCCCGGCATACTCCCAGACCTCGTCGGCAGTGTAGGCGAGGACGGGCGCGATCAGCTTCACGAGCCCTTCGAAGACCTCGTGGATGGCCGTCTGCGAGGCACGCCGGCGCGGCGAGCCGACCGCGTCGCAGTACATGCGGTCTTTCGTGATGTCGACATAGAGCGCGCTGAGATCGACCGCGCAGAACTGGTTGAGCGTGTTGAAAACCTTGCGGAACTCGAAGGCGGCATAGGCCTCGCGGCACTCGACGACGACCTGGTGGAGTCGCTCGAGGATCCATCGGTCCAACAGAGTCATCGCCTCGGGCCCGACGCCGTCTTTCTCGATCTCGAAGTCGTTAAGGTTCGCGAGGAGGATTCGCAGGGTGTTGCGGAAGCGGCGATACGGTTCGGCGGTCTGCTTGAAGAGGTCTTCGCCAAAGGGCACCTCGTTCTGCCAGTCGACACTGCTGACCCAGAGACGGAGGATATCCGCGCCGTATTTGTCGTAGAAATAGGCCGCATCGACCGGCTTCCCTGACTTTTTCGCCTCGGACTTTGAGATCTTTTTCTTGTCCTGATCGACGACGAAACCGTGCGTCATGACCGCTTTGTAAGGGGCCTTGTCCCGCACCGCGACACTGAGCATGAGCGAACTCTGGAACCAACCGCGATGCTGGTCCGTCGCTTCAAGGTAAAGGTCGGCCGGACAGCTCAGTTCAGGGTGGCGATCCATCACTGCAACGTGGCTTGAGCCCGAATCGATCCACACGTCGAGGGTGTCGGTGCAGCGTGTTGTCCCGGCGGGGAGACCGAGGGCCTCCGCCCACCAGGCGTCGTCTTTTTCGAACCAGAGATTCGTCCCGCCCGACTCGGTGAGGTCCGCGACTTTCCGCGCGAGGGCGGCATCGATGATGGGCTCGGCGGTCTCTGCATCGTAAAAAACGGGCACCGGCACGCCCCAGGTCCGCTGGCGCGAGATGCACCAGTCGGGACGCGACTCGACCGTGCCGTGGATGCGGTTGCGGCCCCAGTGCGGGAGCCAGCGCACCGAGTCGATCTCTTTTAGAGCGGTCTCGCGGAGCGCGTCGATGCGGATGAAAAACTGCGGCACCGAGCGGAAAATGATGGGCGTCTTCGACCTCCAGCAATGCGGGTAGCTGTGGAGGTAGTTCTCCTTACCGATGAGCGCTCCCTTGCCCGCGAGCAGCTTGATGATGGGCACATTCGACTCGTGGACATGCTGCCCGACGAGGAAATCGACGCCAACCTCGTCGGTGAATTTCCCGAGATCATCGACCGGGGAGAGGAGTCCGAGCCCGTTCTGCTGTCCGGCGAGATAATCCTCGGACCCGTGACCGGGAGCCACGTGGACCGCACCCGTGCCGGTCTCGGTCGTGACAAAGTCCGCGAGGATGACGCGGGAAGTCCGGTCGAGGAACGGGTGCTGCGCCTCGGCGCCCTCGAGCTCCGCGCCCTTGAACTCGACCAGTTCTCCGACGGGGAGAAAGCCGGTCTTTTGTCCGAAGGCCGCGACGAGATCCTTGACCACGACCAGATTCTCCGTCACCCCGCGCTCGGCGTGGGTGAACTCGCCCCGCACGTAGGTGAAGAGCGGGTGCACCGCGATCCCGAGATTCGCCGGGAGCGTCCAGGGAGTCGTCGTCCAGATCACCATCGCGCTTTTCCCGGCGAGATCACCAGTGACGAGGGGAAATTTCACGAAGATCGCCGGATCTTTCACATCCATGTACTCGACCTCGGCCTCGGCGAGAGCGGTCTGGGCGCCGTAGCTCCACTGCACCGGCTTCTGGCTCTGGTAGACGAGATCCTTGTCCACGAGCGTCGCGAAGACGCGGATGATGTCGGCTTCATACTCGGGCGAGAGAGTGAGGTAGGGATTCTCCCAGTCCCCGAGGACCCCGAGACGGCGGAAGGAGTTCCGCTGGATGTCGATGTACTCGCGGGCGAAAGCCTCGGAACGACGGCGGATCTCCGGCGCGTCGAGACCGCGCGACTCTTTCACGACCTTGAACTCGATCGGGAGACCGTGGCAGTCCCAGCCCGGGATGTAGGGGCATTCATAGCCGGCCATGGTCTTGCTCTTGAGCACGAGATCCTTGAGCACTTTATTCAGAGCCGTGCCCATGTGGACGTCTCCGTTGGCGAAGGGAGGTCCGTCATGCAGGATAAATCGATCCGCTCCCTCGCTCTTCCGCTTTTTGATGATTTCAAAATAGAGCGAATCACTCTCCCATTTTGCGAGACGGGCAGGCTCCCTCGTCACGAGATCACCGCGCATGGGGAACTCGGTATCGGGGAGATTCAGGGTCGCTTTGTAGCTGATGGAGCCGTCTGGGTCGCTCATAATTCTGGCAGAAATCGAAAGGCCGGAAGCGTAGCACCCGCACCGATACGGGTCAAAGGCGAAGCGCGGGCAACGAGAATACGCCGAGCCTTACCTTGACGCCACCACGCCACAGGCTAGAATCGCTGCTCGGAGCCGCCAAACCCCCAATTATCCATCCCCATTTTCATGAGCGAATCAGACCAGCGCAGAGAAGAAGCCGCCGAACTCGACGTGATCAACAGCCAACCGCTTCTCGAGCGCTGGGGATCCTATACGAAAAAGTCCGGCCCGGGCTGGCTCCAGGGGGCCATCACCCTCGGCGGAGGCTCGCTCGCCGGGGCTCTCTACCTCGGGGTCTTCATGGGCTACCACATGCTCTGGCTCCAGCCTCTCGCGATGATCCTCGGGGTCATCATGCTGAGCGCGATCTCCTACGTGACCCTCTCGACCGGCCAACGGCCCTTCGGCGCGATCAAGACGCACGTCAGCCCCGTCCTCGCGTGGGCCTGGATCATCGCGACGCTCATGGCGAACATCGTCTGGTGCATGCCCCAGTTCGCCCTCGCCACCGCCGCAGTGCAGCAGAATCTGCTCGGCGGGAAAAACACCGGACTCGCCTCCACCGGCGTCATCTGCACGTTCTTCCTCATCGTCGGCCTGATCATCAATTACTTCTACGAGAGCGGGAACAAGGGCATCAAACTCTTCGAGATCATCCTCAAGGCCATGGTCGGCATAGTCGTGATCTCCTTTTTCGGAGTCGTCGGAGCCCTTGCCTTTGCGGGAAACCTTGATTTCAAAGCGATCTTCGCCGGCTTCTGGCCCGACTTCAGTCTGCTCGCCTCCCCCGCCCCGACTTTCCTCACCGCCATCGCTGCGACCGGCGACTTCGCCGCTTTCTGGACCGCCGAGATTTCGAAGAGCCAGCGCGACATCATGATGACCGCCTTCGGCACTGCCGTTGGCATCAACATGACCTTCCTCCTCCCTTACTCCATGCTCAGAAAGAGCTGGGGCAAATCCCACCGCGGCCTCGCCATCTTCGATCTCTCGATCGGCCTCATCGTTCCCTTCGTCCTCGCCACCACCTGCGTCGTCATCGCCGCCGCCTCCCAGTTCCACTCCCGCTACGACGACGTCCTCGACGCCGCCGGCAAGGTGAAACCCGCGATGGAGCGCGCCTTTGCCGAGCAGGCCAACAAGCGTGTCGCCTTCGCCGATCCGGTTGCCTTCGCCACCCTCACCGACGAAGCCAAAGCGGTCGCCCGCGACACCCTGCCCCTCGCCGACCGAGAACTCGCCGCGATGCTCGCGACCCGGGACAACATGAACCTCGCGAGCGCACTCGAGCCGCTCACCGGCAACGCCATCGCCCAGGTCGTCTTCGGCATCGGGGTGCTCGGCATGGCCGTCTCGACCATCATCATTCTCATGCTCATCAACGGGTTCACCCTCTGCGAGATGCTGGGACGCCCGAACCATCGCGGCATCCACTTTATCGGCACCCTCATCGCCGGGCTCGGCGGATTCCTCGGGCCCCTCTACTTCTGGGCCAACGCGACCTCCAAAGCCGCCCTCGCAGTCCCCACCTCGGTCATCGGCGGCGCCATGATTCCCATCGCCTACTTCACCTTCCTCCTTCTCATGAATTCCTCGAGTCTGCTCGGCGATGCGAGACCGCGGGGAGCACAGGCGGTGAAATGGAACGTTCTCATGGCCATCGCCACGATCATCGCCACCGGCGGCTCCATCTGGGTCCTCCTCGGCAAGGGCACCCCCGGCATGATCGGTATCGGAGTCCTCGTCACCCTCTTCGTTCTCGGCCTCGTCGGCTTCCTCGGAAAAAATCGCAAGTCCGCCTGAAGCAACTCACCCCTCAGCAAGCCATGAAATTCGGAATCATCGGAGCCGGCATGATCGCCAACTTCCACGCCAAGGCGATCCTCGCCATGGACGGCGGCGAGCTGCATTCCTTTTACGGGCGAAGACAGGATGCCGTCGATGAACTCGTCGCGGAAAACGGCGGCATCGGCTACACCGACCTCGATGCCTTTCTCAATGATCCCGACCTCGACATCGTGACGATCGCGACCCCGAGCGGTGCCCACCTCGAGCCCGCCCTCGCCGCCGCCGCCGCCGGCAAGCACGTCATCTGCGAAAAACCCCTCGAGGTCACCCCCGAGCGCATCGACATGATGATCAACGCCTGCGAGCTGGCCGGGGTCACTCTTTCGGGGATCTTCAATCGCCGCTTCCATCCCGCCATGGACGCCTTCAAAAAGGCCGTCGAAGAGGGTCGCTTCGGTCGTCTGACCCTGTGTGATGTCTATGTGAAATGGTATCGTAGTCAGGCCTACTACGACTCCGGGGCCTGGCGCGGGACCTGGGCTCTCGACGGAGGTGGCGCCCTCATGAACCAGTCCATCCACCTCATCGACCAGCTCATCTACCTCGCCGGCGACGTGGCCTCTGTCTCCGCCTCCACCGCCTGCCTCGCCCACGAGGGGATCGAAGTCGAGGACACCGCCGTCGCGATCCTCGAATTCAAAAACGGGGCCCGCGGGGTCATCCAGGGCTCGACCGCCTGCTGGTCCTCGACCGGACATCCCGCCGAGGTCCACCTTTGTGGCGATCAGGGCTCGGCTTTCCTCGCCGATGAAAAGTTCCGCGTCTGGGACTTCGCCGTAGCCTCCCCCGATGACGAGATCATCCACGCCGAACTCATGCAGGGCAGCGCAACCAAAGGACTCGGCGCGAACGACCCCAAGGCGATCAACTTCGAGGGGCACAAACGCAACTTCGAAGACGTCGTCAAGTCCATCGTCGAAGGACGCCCCCCTCGCGTCGATGGCGTCGAAGCCCGCCGCGCCGTCGCCCTCATCTGCGCGATCTACGAGAGCGCCCGGAACGACGGGGCCAAGGTATACCTCTAGGTCCTGATTCCCTGATCCCGCATCATGTCCCCTCTGCTCCTCGCCACCGAAGGCGGCCAGGTCGTCGCCTTTGACCCGGCCTCGGGGCAGCATCGCAGCGTCTTTCACAGCTCGGACGACGAGGCCATGATGGGCATCGAGATCGCCGGACCGCACCTCTACGTCGCCAGCCTCAGCCGCATCTACAAGCTCAGGCTCGACGATTTTTCCCCCGTTGCCTCGACCCTGCTCTACGATCCCACCCCCGACTTCCACCAGATGCAGTGCTACGACGGGCTGCTCTACGTGACCGCGACGAAGGCGAATCAGATTTGGACCTTTGATGAGGATCTCACCCTCACCCTCGTCCACCAGATCCCGCCGCCCGATCCGAAGAAGCCGGTCAAGTACAAGAAAAACTACAACCACCTCAACAACATCATCCGAGAGGGGGACCGCTTTTACATCGGGCTCAACTGGCTCACCACGACCCAGTATGCCAACAGCGGCGTGCTCGTGACCGACACCGACCTCAACGAGATCGAGCGTTTTGAATTCGGCTGGGAGACCCACGACTTCCAGTTCCTCGACGGGAAAAAAATCGCCATCTGCGCCACCTCGAGCAAGGGCAAGCGCGTGCGCCATCCCTACCGCTCCGGCCTGATCGTCGACGGGGAACTGCGCTTCGAACACGATGCCGAAGAAGCCTTTTGCAAAGGGCTCTGCTACGACGACGACTACATTTACCTCTGCGGTGGAAGAAAAAGGGAGCGCCGCCATCGCCGGAACTCCAGCTCCATCATCTACATTCTTAACCGAGCCGACTACTCGCTTGCGCGAACCTTCGAGAGCAGCGAGATCAAAGCGATCAAAGGAGCGATCCGGCACCAACCCCCCGCATGAAAACTGTCCTCGTCACCGGCACCGCCGGCTTCATCGCCCATCGCGTCACCCGTCTCCTCCTCGAGCAGGGGGTCGAGGTCGTCGGGGTCGATAATCTCAACGACGCCTACGACATCCGCATCAAGCAGCACCGCCTCGCCGACCTCACCGGGCGCGGAGGCTTCACCTTTTTCGAGGGCGACATCGAGAATCTCTACGATCTCGAGCCCGTCTTCGAAGGACGGCAGTTCGACGTCATCTTCAACCTCGCGGCCCGCGCCGGGGTGCGCTACAGCATCGAGAATCCGCACGTCTACATGCAGGCCAATGCCCAGGGCGCACTGAATATCCTCGAACTCATGCAGCAGCGCGGCTGTGGAAAACTCGTCCTCGCCTCGACCTCCTCGCTCTACGCCGGTCAGCCCATGCCGTTCCACGAGGGCCTCCCCGTCGAACGCCCCCTTTCCCCCTACGCGGCTTCGAAAAAGGCCGCCGAGATCCTCACCTACACTTACCACCACCTCTACGGCATCGACGTCTCCATCCTGCGTTATTTCACCGTCTACGGACCGGCCGGACGCCCCGACATGGCGCCCTTCCGCTTCATCAAGTGGATCCACGAAGGCACCCCCATCACCGTCTTCGGCGACGGATCACAGACCCGCGACTTCACCTACGTCGATGACATCGCCCGCGGCACCGTGCTCGCGGCGCGGCCGATGGGTGTCGGCGCGGCCGGACACGAGGTCATCAATCTCGGCGGCGGCAAGACCCCGATTTCCCTGCTCGATTTCATCGGCAAAATCGAAGACCGCCTTGGGAAAAAAGCCGAGATCGTGTGGCAACCCATGAGCGCGTCCGAGATGCAGGACACCGCCGCCGATATTGCCAAGGCGAAGCGAGTGCTCGACTGGGAGCCCGAGATCGATCTCGACGCCGGTCTCGATGCGACCGTGGCCTGGTATTTGGAGAATGTCGAGTGGGCGGGCGCGGTGCGATTGTGAGGGTATCCGATATTGTGGGCCAGCGCGCTGATTCAGCAGCAGACCGGAGGCTAGGGACCGAGTTCTGGTGAACTACAGCGGCTGTAGCGGCAGGAGACGAAGGCGGGTGCGATACCCGCACTGCCGCGAAATGGGTAGCCCCAACCGGCCCGTTCGGGGCCTGCTCGCTAACTTCCTCTTTCTCGCCTCGCCTCCAAAGTGGCTTCGGCTCTAGCCAAATCGTTCCGCTCCCCTCACCCTTCACCACAACACCGGCGGCTCGGCTCCGCCCGTCGTGCTCTTTTTCAGCGGCTTGGCCACCGTCTCCTTGCGCCAATCGTTGAGCAGATCGGAGAGTTCTTTGACCACTTCGCTCTCGAGCTGCTCGAGATTATTGTGCTCTTTCGGATCGGACTCCAGATTGTAGAGTTCGTAGGCGCCGTCCTCGAGGTCCTGGATCAGCTTGTATTCCCCGCGCCGCACCGCGCTGGCGGGGAATCCGCCCTGATTCGAGTAGTGGGGATAGTGAAAATAGATCGGCCCCCGATCGTATTTTGCGAAAGGATTGCGCAGGAGCGGGACGAGACTTTTGCCATCCACGTGCTGATCGGGCTTGGCGGGGAGTCCGGCCATCTCCAGCATGGTGGGGTAAAAGTCGGTGCTGACGGCGTGGACGGTGCAGCGCGTCCCCGCCGAGGCCACCCCGGGCCAGCGCACTACGAGCGGTTCGAGGATGCCACCGTCGTAGATCCAGCCCTTGCCCGCGCGGTGCGGCGCATTGGAGGTGGGATGCCCCTCGTCCGTAGAGAGCCCTCCATTGTCCGAGGTGAAGATAATGGCGGTGGTGTCCCGCAGATTGAGCGCGTCGAGCTCGGCGAGAACGCGGCCCACGGCGCTATCGAGACTCTCGACCATGGCGGCGTAGGTGGCGTGATCCTGACGGATGCGCACCTTCCTCGGCTCTTCGGTGTTCGCCCAGACCTGCCGCTCGCCACCCACATCGAAGCTGCCTTCCTCATCGGCGATGCCTAGCTCGGCGGCTTTCTTTTCGTATTTGTCGATCAGATCCTGCGGTGCCTGCAGCGGGGTGTGGACGCTGTAGAAAGAGAGATAGAGAAGGAATGGGTCGGTCCCCCTGGCCGATTCTTTGAGAAAGGCGACCGACTCCTCGGCGAGGCGATTGGTGAGGTATTCGCCTTCGGGTCCGGGCTCGAGATTGTCGACGTTTTTGTAGGGGGAGAAATAACTGCGGGGATGCCCGTTCTCTCCTCCACCGCGATTGATGTCGAAGCCCTGATCGGTCGGGCTTGCTCCCGCGCCGCCGAGATGCCATTTGCCGGCGAAGAAGGTTCGGTAGCCGTTTTCCTTGAGCGCCTCGGCGAGGGTGATCTCTTCGGGGGCCATCTGCGTTTCAAAATCGGCGGCGTCGAATTTTCCGTTGCGCCGGCCGGCAAAATAGTTCGTCGTGCCGGTGCGGGCGGGATATTTGCCGGTGAGGATGCTGGCGCGGGTCGGCGAACAGACCGGAGAAGCGGCGTAGAAATCAGTGAAGACCATCCCGCTTGCGGCGAGGCTGTCGAGATGCGGCGTCTCGTAAAAGGTCTCCGGGTTATTGAAGCCCACGTCCATATAGCCGAGATCGTCAGCGAGGATGAAGATGAAATTTAATTTCTCCTGCGCTTTCAGCGAGGTGTCAAAAGGCAAGGCGGAGAGGCAGAGCAGCGTGAGGAGTCCGGCGACTAGCAGTCTGTCGGACTTAGAGCGTCTGAGCGAGGGAATTGGGGTTCGAGTCAGAATTTTCATGAGTTTGAGGAGTTTGTGTGAACACAAATGACGAAAACGAGGGGGAATTCGGGCCGAATCCCCGATTTCCGCAGCCGGGCGGGATAAGTCCGACAAGCTGCCAGGGGGGAACCGTTTTTCATATCGATGCCAAGAGTAAGCTCTCGGCGCGGGCGTAGCAATGGCGGCTATGGGTCTGAATCGTCATCCCGCTGTAAAAATCCGTTTGGCACTGGCCCAGTCGCGACCACATTCAATGATGATGCCGCGCCCCCCGCTATTCACCGCCGCGTTCCTTTTCGGGATGATGCTTTTCGCCACGACCGGCTTTTCCCAGGAAGCAAAAGAGGAGTCCACGCCCTCGCTCGGCGACCTCTTCAACAAGGTCAAGGACCTCAAAGTGCCCGAGTCCGTCTCAGGTCTGCCGAAGCAGATTACCGAGTTGAAAGAATCCTACCTCGAGACGACGAAGACGGTCGAGGCCCTCAAGGTCGAGGTCGATACCTTGCGCGGCGAGGTCTACGAGCTGCGAAAGGAGAACGAGGAACTCCGCGCCGCCGTCGGCGTCAAAGTCAAAGAGACCGGCATCGCCGAGCTGTTGAAACCCCGCGAGATCACTGCCAGCGATCTCGTCGACGACTACCGCAGCGACGCCGCCGCAGCCGAGGCCGAATACCGCGACCAGTATCTCAAGGTCGTCGGCACGATCAGTGCCTTCGAAGCGGGCAGTCAGAGCATCATCGTCTATCTCAAGGCGGACGGGACAGAGTCGAGAGTCCGCTGCCAGCTCCAGACCGGTGCCGATCTCTATGTCGATGTCCTCCCCGCCCAGGGGCGTCTGATCAGCCGCAATGACCGGCGCACCCTCCTCACCGTGGGGCAAGCTGTAGCGATGCTCGGCACCTGCAAAGGGGCGCAGCTCAATGTCGAGCTGGCCAACTGCTCGATCGAGGGGCTCACCGAAAAGAAGATCGCGGAGCCCGCCAAACCCTGAACCCTGCTCTGCATCATGCCTAGAAAAGTTCGCCTCACTCGAATGATCGGCCGGATGGGCGAGGTCGCCCACGATCTCAACAACCTGCACTTTTCCGGCTTCCGCTCCATCCAGGGCTGGGAGCCCGACATCACCGCCTATCGTTACGACGACCGCATCGAGATCTGGGTCGATCTCGCCGGCGTGGAGAAGAGCAAGATCTGCGTCGATGTCCTCCCCGACCGGGTCCGCATCTCGGGCGAGCGCAAGCCCCCTCTGCCGACGCGCGATACCTCGAGCCAATGCCGCCAGGTCCTCACCATGGAGATCGAGTGCGGGCGCTTCGGGCGCGAGATCCCGCTCCCCGTCGAGATCAACCGCGACCGCGTCTCCGCCAAGCAGGAAAACGGTCTCCTCTGGATCGTCCTGCCGCTCGCGACCAAGTAGCCTGCTTTCCTCTTTTCCTTACCCTCCCTTTTTTTCATTCCAGACATGGAAGACCTTGAACGCCTCCTCAACGAATCCTCCGGCGAGATCATCGAGATCTCCTCGAGTCGACCCAATGCCGCAATGCCGGAATGGAGGGCCGACGTGCCCGACGTCATTCCCGTGATGCCTCTGCGCGGCGTCGTCCTCTTTCCCGGCACGGTCGCGCCGCTCACCGTCGAGCGGGCCGCGAGCCGGCAACTCCTCGAAGAACTCCTCCCGACCGGTCGCCTCCTCGGACTCGCCACCCAGCGCGATGCCGACCTCGACACCCCCGGGGCGAAGGATCTCTATGAGGTCGGCGTGCTCGGCAACATCCTCCGCATGGTGCGCCAGAGTGACGAGCAGACTCTCGTCCTCATCCAGATCGTCGAACGGATCCGGCTGAAAAAGTTCGTCTCCACGAAGCCCTATCTCAAAGCCCGCTTCGAGATCCTCGAAAACAAATTCCCCCGCAAGGGCCTCGTCTGGGAGGCGACTCTGCGCAATCTCCGCGAGTCGGCCCAGACTTTCATCCATCTCAACCCCTCCATCCCCGATGAGGCGAGCCAGGCCCTCGCGGCGATCGACTCGCCCTCGATCCTGACTGACTTCCTCGCCACCAACCTCAGCTTCGACCTCGTCCAGAAGCAGCGCCTTCTCGAGGAAGTGGACGTCCGCAAGCGGGCCGAGAAAGTGCAGCAGACCCTCAACAACCAGCTTCACATCGCCGAGCTGCAGCAAAAGCTCCGCGCCGATGTCGAAGATGAATTTTCCGACGCGCAGCGGCGCGCCTACCTGCGCGAGCAACTCCGCGCGATCCAGCGCGAACTCGGCGAGGGCGACAGCGGCGAGGAGCAGACCGACGATCTCCGGGCACGCCTCGAAGCGGCCGGTCTGCCCGCCGGGGTCATGAAGCAGGCCGCGCGCGAGCTCAAGCGGCTCAACCTCATCCCGCCGGCGAGCCCCGAGCACTCTGTCATCGTGAGCTACCTCGAGACCATCGCCGAACTGCCCTGGAACAAGATGAGCGAGGACCACAACGATCTCGATCTCGCCCGCAAAGTCCTCGACCACGATCACTTCGGGCTCGAAAAAGTGAAGCGCCGCCTCATCGAATACCTCGCGGTGCGCAAACTCAATCCCCATGGTCGCGGGCCCATCCTCTGTCTCCTCGGTCCCCCCGGAGTGGGGAAAACGAGTCTCGGCCGTTCCATCGCCGAGGCCCTCGGACGCGAATTCGCCCGCATCAGTGTGGGCGGCCTGCGCGACGAGTCCGAGATCCGCGGTCATCGCCGCACCTACATCGGCTCGATGCCGGGCCGCCTCATCCAGGAGATCCGCCGCGTCGGGACCCGCAACCCCGTCATCATGCTCGACGAAGTGGACAAGATCGGGGCCGACTTCCGCGGCGACCCGGCCAGCGCCCTCCTCGAGGTCCTCGACCCGCGGCAGAACGACACCTTTGTCGATCGCTACCTCGACGTGCCCTTTGATCTCAGTCAGGTCATCTTCATCGCCACCGCCAATACGATCCATCCCGTGCCCGCGCCCCTGCGCGACCGCATGGAGGTGATCGACATCCCCGGCTACACCGCCGAAGAGAAGCTGCAGATCGGGAAACGCTATCTCGTGAAACGGCAGTTGAAGGAGAACGGCATCAAGGCCCGGCAGGCGCGCTGGACCACCGACGCCATTCTCTGCATCATCGACGACTACACCCGCGAGGCAGGCGTGCGCAATCTCGAGCGCGAGATCGGCAGCGTCTGTCGGGCCATCGCCGCCCGCGTCGCCGCTGATGACAAAGTGACGGTCGCGGTCACACCCGAATTCGTCGAGGAAATTCTCGGTCCGCCGCGTTTTGCGCGCGAGGCGAAGATGTTCTCGAGCCACCCCGGCGTCGTCAACGGGCTTGCCTACACGCCCGTCGGCGGCGAGGTCCTCAACATCGAGGCGATCCGCTACGCCGGCAAAGGCAGCATCAAGCTCACCGGCCAGATCGGCGATGTCATGAAAGAATCGATGGAGGCGGCTTGGAGCCTCGTCCGCTCCCGCGCGGGCGATCTTGGTATCAACCCCGAAGATTTCGGAAAGTACGACCTCCACGTCCACGTCCCTGCCGGGGCCACTCCCAAGGACGGCCCCTCCGCCGGCTGTGCCATGTACACCGCCCTGGCCTCGCTCTTCTCTGATCGCCGCGTCAACAAAGACATCGCCATGACCGGCGAGATCAATCTGCGGGGCGCGGTCCTGCCCATCGGCGGACTCAAGGAGAAGGCCCTCGGTGCAGTCCAGGCGGGGATCAAAACCATCCTCATTCCCCGGCTCAATCTCAAGGACGTCCCCGACATCCCCGAGTCCGCCCGCAAGAAACTCAAGATCCTCCCGATGAACACCGTCGATGAGGTGCTCGCGGCCGTGCTACTGAAAGGCTGAAAAAGCCTCCTTCTCTCCATGACGCGATTCACGATCTACCTGCTCCTCCTCGGTCTGATCGGGCTGGTCGTCCTCATCGCGATATACAACGGGCTCGTCTACAAACGCAACCGGGTGCGCAACGCCTACAGCAGCATCGATGTGACCCTGCGGAAACGCTTCGACCTTATCCCCGTCCTCGTTGAGGCGGTGAAGGGTTTCGCAAAACACGAAGAAGAGACCTTCACCAGGCTCATCGAAGCGCGGCAACGCATCGACCGTGGCGACCTGAGCCAGTCCGAGCGATTCCGGATCGAGAGTCAGATCGGTCCCGGGATGCAGCGGCTCATGGCCGTGGCCGAGGACTATCCCGAGTTGAGATCGAGCACCCACTTTCTCAACCTGCAGCGGAATCTTACCGAGATCGAAGAGCAGATCTCCGCCGCACGCCGCGCCTACAATGCCGCCGTTTTCGAGATCAACAATGCCGTCGAGAGCTTTCCCTCGAACCTCGTCGCGGGGGCCTTCGGATTCCAACCGCACGATTTCTTCGAAGCCGCCGACGGAGCCCGGGAGAGCGCGGGAGTGAATCTTTGAGATCGATCCGGGACATCCTCGACGAGCTCACTCCCGAGCTCGAGCGGCTCGAGCCGACGCGCCTCGACTACCTGAAAAAATCGCGTCTCTACCTCACGATCCTCTTTCTTCCGCTCCTCGGCCTGCTCGCCGCCGCCTTCCTCTCGCCCTACCCCATCCCGCTTTTCGTCGTGGCGGTGCTCTGGTTCATTGGCGGGATGATCCTCTATCATTATCGCGCAGGCTCGCTCGGCTCGCGCTACCTCCATGCCTACAAATCGTCGGTGATCCCGCGGCTCCTCACCCTGATCGACCCGGGGCTCCGGTACGATCCCGCAGACGGCATCGCCCCCGATACCTTTATCGGGACCGAGCTTTACACCACCTCACCCGACCGCTACAGCACCGAGGATCTCATCCACGGCACCTTTGGAAAGACCGATCTCCGGCTCGCCGAGATCGACGCCGAGGAGAAACATACCACGACCGACAGTGAGGGACGCACCGAGACCTCCTACGTGACGATTTTCAAGGGGCTCCTTTTCATCGCCGACTTCAACAAACACTTCCAGGGCCGCACCTTTGTCTTTCCCGACTTTGCCGAGAGCACCTTCGGGAACTTCGGACGGATGTTTCAAAAATGGAGCGGCCGCCGCGATACCAGCCTCATCAGGCTCGAGGACCCGGAATTCGAAAATGCCTTCGCGGTCTACTCCACCGACGAGATCGAAGCCCGCTATATTCTGAGCACCGCCCTGATGCGGCGGCTCCTCCATCTCCGCGAACGCTTCGGCAAAGACGTCCGCATCGGGTTCAAAGAATCGAGCATCGTTCTCGCCGTCCCGCACCGGGAAAGCTTCCTCGAGCCATCCGCCAGGGTCTCGGCCTTCGAGACGGGTCAGATTGAAAAGATGCTCACCGAGCTGCAGTATTTCCTCGAACTGATCGAGGAGCTCGACTTGAACACCCGCATCTGGACGAAGGCCTGACGCCGTGCCTCACTGGTCGAGGCGATAGATCAGGACGCGGCGGTCCTGCTTGAGGAGGGAATCAGCGCGCCGCCGCCGGCATCGGCCTGGTTGTGCAGATTTGACAGGGTCAGGTAGCGGAAGAAAGCCCGTTGGGTCTCCGACGCTGCGTTGAGGAGGGCCCGGCGCGGCCCGAGTTCGCATATTTCGGATAGAAAAGAATCGCCATTGCAATTGATTCGAGTTACGATTTCCCATGCCTACGGTCCTTCGAATCGGCCCGTTTCGATTTCACTTTTATTCCGATGAGGGTAACGAACCACCTCACATCCACCTCCGGACACCCGACGGCGAATACAATTCTGGCTTGAGCCCGACATCCTCCTTGCCAACAACAAAGGAGTCCGACCGCACGATCTCCGTGAAATCGAAGGACTGGTTTTTATCCACCGTCTTGTCCTAACTAACGCCTACAATGACCGCCATTCTCGCTGATATTCCGCTCGCAACCGAACCTGCCGCGATCCGCGCCTGGTCTGAAGGCCGGATCGTTCATATTGAACTGCATGATGGGAGGTTCGTCGGATTTCCCGCCGACCGATTTAAGCGCCTTGCCGCTGCTACCGATGCGCAACTCAAGGAAGTAGCGGTCGAAGTGAATGGATACGCTCTGCGCTGGGACAATCTCGACGAAGACATCACTGTTCCGGGAATCGTCGAAGGACGCTTTCAGCTTCCTCTGCCGTGAACCTCTCTCCACTTCACAAAAAAATCCCCCACCCCTCTCACCGGCCCGGCAGAAACGGTCCGGCGAGATTCACTGCCCAGTAAAAACCTCCGGCGGGAATGGGATCGTCCTCTTTCACCTCGGTCTTGTCGCGGAGCGCGACGAGCCATTGGCGCTGGGTGGCGGCATGACCTCAATTTTCGCCGTCCCCCTCCCGCCCCCCGCAAGTCATTTCTGGGAATATCCCTCATTTACCCGACCCGCCGAATCGACCGGATAAGTTGCCCTTTGGCCCATGGTTGCCTTTACACGGGGGGCTAGCTCTCTAAGGTGCACCGATGCCCGCCAGGACCAGATGGGTGGTGACCCCGCCACCGGACCCCGACCTCGTTCGCGAATACGCGAGCGCCTTCGGTCTTGCGCCCGTGGTCGTCTCCCTGGCGCTCCAGCGGGGGCATCTCAGCCAGGAGCAATTGGAGCAATTCCTCCATCCGCGGCTCAAGGACCTCGGCGACCCCTTTTCCCTCCCCGGCGTGGCCTCGGCCGTGCAGCGCATCCTCGAGGCGGTCGATAGCAAGCAGTCCGTCGTCCTCTACGGGGACTACGATGTCGACGGCGTCAGCTCGATCACCCTGCTCTATGCGGTCCTGCGCGCCTTCGGGCTCGAGTCGCGCCCGTTTCTCCCGACCCGGCTCGAGGAAGGTTACGGACTCAGCGTGAAGGGCATAGAAAACAGCTTCGAAGGCGATCCGCCCGATCTCCTCATCGCCGCCGACTGCGGAACGAACTCGCGGGCCGAGGCGCTCCTCCTCCGCGAGATGGGCATCGACCTCATCATCCTCGATCACCACGAGCCCTCGCCCGACGGCGTCGCGGACTGTGTCGCCCTCGTCAATCCGAAGCTCGGCGATGATTACCACTACCTCTGCACGGCGGGCGTGGTTTTTAAAATCATGCACGCGCTGATGAAGACGAGGCCGCTCACGGACTTCGATCTCAAGAGCTACCTCGACATCGTCGCCCTCGGCACGATCGCCGACATCGTCCCGCTCGAGGGGGAAAATCGCCTTTTCGCCCGCCGTGGCCTCGCCCAGCTCGACCGCACGATCCATCCCGGGCTCATCGCCCTGAAATCCGTCGCCGGGGTGACTTCGCCGGCCCGCACGCACGATGTCGGCTTTAAACTCGGGCCTCGCCTCAATGCCTCGGGCCGACTCGATACCGCCGTCGCCTCTCTCAATTTGCTGCTCTGTCAGGATCCGAAAGAGGCCCGCGTCCTCGCCGAAGCCCTCGACCAACAGAACCGCGAACGGCAGGAGCTCGAGCTCGCCACGCGCGAGGAGGCCGAGCGCATCATCCACGACCTCCCCGCCGCGCAGCGCAGCCATGCCATCGTCGTGGGCTCGCGCGGCTGGCACCCCGGTGTCGTCGGGATCGTCGCCTCGCGCATTTCAAAACAATATCACCGCCCCACCTTTGTCATCGGGATCGATGAGAACGGACTCGGCAAAGGGAGCGGACGCAGTATCCCCGGCATCTCCCTCGTGCAGGCGCTCGACTCGTGCCGCGAGCTCATCGTCGCCGGCGGCGGACACGAGATGGCCGCCGGAGTGAGTGTGCGTGAGGAAAATCTCGACGCCTTCCGCGAAGCCCTCATCCGCAGTGTCGTGGATCAGGCCGAGGCCGATACTCTCGTCCCCAAGCTCCACATCGACACGACGATACGGCTCAGCGAGCTGAGCCTCGATCTCCTCGACAGCTACGAACTGCTGCGCCCCTTTGGCCAGGCGAATCCCCAGCCGCTCTTCATGGCCACGGGAGTCGGCCTCGCCGGGGAGCCCAAGGTCATCAAGGAACGTCACCTCAAGTTCCGCTTCGAGCAGGACGGCACCACGCAGGAGGGCATCTTTTTCAACGCCGCCGAGATCGAGCTGCCCCGACCTCCCTGGGACATCGCCTTCACGATCGACAAGAACGAATTCCGCGGCCGCGCCAGCGTGAACCTCGTGTTGTCGGCGATTCGGAAGGCGGAGTAAGTCTTGGCTCCTCCTATCCTGCCGGGAGTATCGGCATATCAACGTTTAAGAGATGGCAGCCGAAGCCTTGCCATCCTCCTCTTGTTCGCATTTCTGCCTCCTCTCGCGCTCCTGAAGTGCCCGGACCATCGCAAGCACGTCGAAGTTGTCCTTGCCAGCAAGAGCGGTTTTTACGCGACGCAGTTCAGTGATGACCGGGTCAGCATCGAGGATTGATGGGTCAGTGGTCTTCATTGTATTGGAGGAGTTCGTCTTGTCCCACCAAAGTCGCGTGCTTGCTTGTCGGGATGCTTGGAGCAAATTTAGCGAGGTGCGGGCAACATAGTAGCTCGGGATTGTTGTTTCGATGTAGGCGCGTGGCATTGGAGGTTATTTCATTTGCGAACACTGCAATATCCCACCGTCCCCGACAACCATTATCAACGACTATCGCCAACCACCCTCTCTACCACCACCCTCCTTCTCCTCACTTCATCGACATCATTTTCCCCGCCAGCGCAAGCGTCTCGGGACTGACTCCGCCGAGCATGCGGGCGAGTTCATTGACCCTATCCTGCCCGCTCACCGGCTCGAGCCGGGAATTCGTGGTGGAGTTCTCCACCTCTTTCGTTACGAGATAATGCCGATGCGCGAGCGCCGCCACCTGCGGCATGTGGGTGATCGCGACGACTTGATGCCGGTCACCGAGGAAGGCCATCTTGCGTCCGACGGCCCCGGCGATCTCGCCCCCGACATTCGCGTCGATCTCGTCGAAGACCATCAGTGGGATCTGATCCTGATCGGCGAGGGCGCTCTTCACCGCGAGCATGACCCGCGACATTTCCCCGCTCGAGGCGATGACGCGGAGCGGCTTGAGCGGCTCCCCGGGATTCGGACCGAAGAGGAAATCAATGCCCTCCAGTCCGCGTGAAGCGGGGTCGGCGAGCGGCTCAATCTCGATTTCAAAAATCGACTGGTTGAAGCCGAGATCGTCGAGGTGCGAGGCGATCTCCTTCGCCAGCGCCGGAGCCGCCTTTTTACGTTTCGCCGAGAGCACCTTGCCCGCTTTTGCCACCGCCGCCGAGGTCGTCTCGATCGCGGCGGTGAGGCGCAGCAGCTCGCTTTCACGACTATCGACGCTGTCGAGCCGCTGACGGGCGCGGGCTTCGTAGGCGACCACGTCTTCCACGGTCTGACCGTATTTCCGCTTCAGCGTCTCGATCTCGTCGATGCGGCGTTCGATGAGGGAGAGTTCCGAGGGATCGATCTCGAGTTCTTCGGTGTACTCGCGGAGACTGCTCCCGAGCTCCTCTATCTCGACCCGGGCCGAGTCGAAGCCCGCGACCCGATCCACGATGGCGGGATCAAAGCGCTCCAGCTCGCGGATGCAGCGCTGCGCATTGCCGAGGTTCGCCGAGGCGGCATTCAACAAATCGACGGCCTGGTTCGCGTTTTCGACGAGGCGGCTGCTATTCTGCGACTGGCGGTAGCGCTGCTCCAGCTCGGCCGCCTCGGCCGGATTGAGCGCGGCGGCGGCGATCTCCTCGACCTGAAAACGGAGCAGCTCGATCTCCTGATCACTGACCTGACGCTGACTGCGGAAGTCCTCGAGCGCCCCGCGCGCCGCCACGAGGATCGCATAGGCGTCGCGGTAGGTCTGACGCTCGGGCCCGGCGTGGGCATAGGCATCGAGCATGGAGAGCTGGCGATCCTGCGAGAGGAGCGACTGATGCTCGTGCGGACCGTGCAGGTCGACGAGATAGCCGCCGAGCGACTTCAGGACCGAGAGAGTGCAGGGCGAGCAGTTCACGAACTGCTTGTTGCCGCTGCCGAAACTCCTTTTCACGACCAGCACATTTCCTTCGCAGGGCTCCAGCCCGCTGCTCTCGAGGAGCGCATTGACCTGATCGAGATTCGAAGTCAGCTCGAAGATCGCCTCGACCGAGCAGAGACTCTCGCCCGTGCGAATGAGATCGTGATTGGCCCGCTCGCCGAGGATGAGCTTGAGGGCCCCGACGATCATCGATTTGCCCGCGCCGGTCTGGCCGGTCACACCGATGAGGCCTGAGCCGAGTTCCCAGGTAAGATCATCGACGAGAGCGAGGTTCTTGATTTTTAAAACCGAGAGCATTACGGAAGGGGGGCGACGTTCCGGAGTATGGAGCAGACCGCCACGGCTTGCAATGGAGACAAGAACGGAAATCACCTTCCTCGGCACAGGGACCTCGATCGGAGTCCCCGTGATCGGCTGTGACTGCGCGGTCTGCCTCTCGGACGACCCGAAGAACAAGCGCCTGCGCTCCTCCATCCACGTCACCACGCCCGAAGTCAGCCTGATCGTCGATACCGGACCCGACTTCCGCCAGCAATGCCTGCGCGAAGGGATCCGCCATCTCGACGCCGTCCTCTTCACCCACGCCCACAGCGACCACATCATGGGATTCGACGACCTGCGTCGCTTCACCGTCTGGGACGAGGAAGAACTCGAGATCTATGCCACCGAGGAGTGCCTCGAGCGCCTCCACGCCGCCTTCAGCTACGTCTTCGACGGGGAGAATCGCTACCGCGGTTACCTCAAGATCGCCCCGCACCGCATTCACGGGCCCTTTCAAGTCGGTGACCTCACGATCACCCCGCTGCCGGTGACTCATGGAAAAGTCGAGACGATAGGGTTTCTCTTCTGCAGGGGCGCGGCGCGGCTCTTTGCCTACATCCCCGATGCGAAAGTCCTCAGCGACGAGGCGAAGGACCTCATTCGCGGGATTGATCTGCTCATTCTCGACGGGCTCCAGCCCGAGGCTCACTGGACCCATCTCTCCATCGGCGAAGCGGTCGCGCTCGCAGAAGAGCTCGATATCGGCCGCACCTGGCTGACCCATTTTTCCTGCCGCGTCGATTACACGATCCTCGGTCCGACCCTGCCCGCGAACGTCTCCCTCGCCTGGGACGGCCTGCGGCTGCGGTGCTGATTCCCGCTCAGACTCGTTCCTGCCAGCGATAGGCGGCGCGGGAGTTCCTTGCGGAAAACTTGTCGGAGATGTCGGCGCCTTTTTCGTCGAAATAGGCTTCGACGATCCCGACGACGGTGCCGTAAGGCGCTCCGCGATCTGAGACGGGCCAGTTGCTGCCGTAAATGAGCCGATCAGGCCCGAAGGCATTCCAGATCGGATCGATCACGGGCCGATAGTAGTCCGGATCCACAGGAGCCGATCCGGGCACGCCTTTGACGGCCTCGACGAGGGCGGAGATCTTGATGAAGACGTTTTTCTGCGCCGCCGCCGCAGTGATGCCCGAGGTCCAGACGCCGGGGAGCGGTTGCGCAGCGTCACCCGGATTGCCGCAATGATTGATGATGATCGTGAGCTCGGGGTGCTTTTTCGCGAGGCCTGCGGCGATGCCGGGCGTAGCGGGGCCGCCGTTGATGTCGAGGACGAGCCCAGCCCCGACGAGGAGTTTTAATCCGGCATCGTAGGCGGCTTCATTCCCGGGCTCGGCGGCGCGCGCCGAGCTGATGCGGATGCCGCGGTAGAGAGGATTGGCGGCAAAACGTTTCACCTTCCCGGCAAAGTCGGGCGCGGCGGGATCGAGGTTTCCGATGATCCCGAGGAGCCGTTTGTCCTTCGCGGCAAGGTCGAGGAGGAACTGGTTGTCCTCGACCCACGGACTGGCCTCGACGACGATGGTGTCGGTGATCCGGTAGGGACGCGCCACCTCCATCCAGTCATCGGGGAGGACACGGCGATAAAGGGGCGTGCCCTTCCCCGGCCACGGCACACCCTCGGGCCGGGTGGGGTCGTAAAAATGGGTGTGGCAGTCGATCTTACGTTGCACCGGGGTGGCAGCAGGCAGAGCGGGCGCCGCCGCGAGGGCGGCCGTGGTGAGCGCGGATTGACGGAGAAAGGCGCGACGATTGGTCATGGCTTGCGGGGGGATAGGGGGATTCGGGACTCGTGGCGTATTGCCCGGCAGTCGCGTGATCTTCGATTCTGCGGTGAGCGCAACAGTCGCACAAAAATCGCGGCAAAGCGAAGATCGCCCGCCGAAGGCAGTCCAACGGGGCTAGCCGCGCGACAGGAGGGTCGCGCCTCCTTGTTCCTGCCCCATGACTCGTGCCCCCTGACTCTTTAACCCTGTTGCCCCGACGACCTAACCCTGTTAGGCTCACGGCCCTTCCTCGATTCCATTTCCTCCCCGCCATGTCCCTTGTTCTCAATTTCCGAAATGCCCGTCTCTCCGCGATGTCCCTGGCGAAAGTGGGGAATCCGGTGCGCAATGAACCACTCCGGACTTCGCAGTCACTCTGCCGTTTCAAGGACGAGGAGGCGGACCTGCTCACCCATTGTTTCCTGAAGTCGTTCCGTGCGCTCGAGTTGCACCAGTTGCAGCATCACACCTCGGTGGAGAGCAACGAGCTCTTCGGCTACGCGGCGGCGATCTTCGACGACAACTCGACGCTGCTCGAGCAGGGCGCGATGATCGCCCGCCATCTCCACGCGAAGTCGAATCATCCCAACATCAAGTCGGGCGATCTCTGTGTCGCGCTGATCGATCACATCGGGGTCTCGGGCGAGGCGGTCCAGGCGATCAGCATTGTGAAATCAGAGAGCAAGGTCCCTTTTCTCCAGATCTCGGAGCGCGACGGTGATCTCGTCCTGACGACGGAGCAGGGAATCTATCCGGACAAGATCGACAAGGGCTGTCTCATCATCAACCACGGCCGGGCGGACGGCTTCTCGGTCTATCTTTTCGACAAGAGCGGCGGTAATACGCTGTTCTGGGTGCGCGACTTTATCGGGGCCAAGCCGGTCACGAACGATGACTTCCTGACCCGGCGCTACTCCGAGCTCTGCGTCGCCTTCGCCGAGCGCGGCCTGCCCGAAGACACGCGGCAGGAGGAGCGCATGGAGGTGGCGAGCCGGGCGATGAATTACCTGAAGGAGACCGAAGAGTTCGACCTCGGTGATTTCCAGACGACGGCCCTGGAGAAGCCCGAACGCATCGCGCAGTTCGAGGCGTTCAAGGTCGACTACGAGGAGGAAAAAGGTCAACCTCTCCAGGAGAAATTCTCGGTCTCGAAGAAAGAGGCGGAAAAGGCGGGGAACCGTCTCAAGAGCCGCCTCAAGCTCGATGTCGGGGTCGAGCTGAAGTTCTCCTCGGGCTTCATCCACCAGGCCGCGAACTTCATGGAGCGCGGTCACGATGAAGAGCGCCGCATGGAGTTCGTGAAGATCTGGTTTTACAAGGAAGAGCCGCTCTAGGCGGTCACTGCGTCGCGCGGATCTCGTCCCAGGCTTTGTTGTAAAGGGCGTTGGCAGGACCGAGGTCGTCGATCATCTCGCATTTAGCCAGGGTCGCATCGTCAAGGAAAAGAGCGTCGATCTCTTTGAACTCGGGACTGACGAGGTAGTAGGCGGTTTTGTTAGGGGCGAGGTAGTAGATGTATTCCATGTTCACGGCTGCATTGGCCGGCTCGGTCATGAAGTTGATGAAGGCGTAGGCCAGCTCGGGATTCGGAGCGGTCGCGGAGATGACGAGGTCGTCACAGGCGATCGAGGTCCCCTCTTGAGGGACGAGAAACTCGATCGCTTCGTTGTCCTCCTGCGCCTGGAAAGCATCGCCCGCATAGGCGTGGCAGAGGAAGAACTCGACCGAGGCGAGCCCGCCGTCGTATTGGTCGCTCTCGAACTTGGCGATGTTGCGCTTCCATCCGATGACGATATTTTTGGCCTCAGTGATCTGGGCTTCGTCGGTGGTGTTGAGGCTGTGACCGAGGAACTTGAGGGCCGCGCCGATCGTCTCGCGCGAGTCGTTGAGCAGGGTCATGCGACCCCTGAGATCGGCGCGGTCAAACATCGCCCAGGTGGGCTCGACGTTCTCGACGCGATCACCGACCCAGGCGATCCCGGTGGGGGCGAGCATGTAGGGGACGCTGTGCTTCATTGTTTTGTCTAAGGCGAGATTGGCGAGGTATTTGTCATCGACGTGGCTGAGGTTGGGCAGCTTGGAATGATCGAGTTCGATGATCATTTTCTCCTGCGCGAGGATTTTCACCATATAGCTGCTCGGGACGAGGACGTCGTAGCCAGTGGCACCGGCCTTGAGCTTCGCCAGCATCGCTTCGTTGGAATCAAAGATGTCGATGATGAGACGGCAGCCGTGCTTTTCTTCGAAGGCGGTGATGAGATCGGGATTGAGATAATCATCCCAGGTGTAGAGGTGCAGCTCGGGCTTTTTCTCGCCGCAAGAGGTGAGGAGAAAAACGCTGAGGAAGAGGAGGGAGAGATACTTCATTAAGGTGTCGTTTAGGGCAGTCAGTTGGATTTTGTGGTTTGGTCCTGGTTCAGCTTTTGGCTCCACCAGACGATCAAAAAGGTAATAACGAGGAAGATGGTCGAGATCGCATTGATGAGCGGCAACTCGCGGCTGTGCTTCACCATGCTGTAGATCTTCAACGGCAGGGTAGTCGATCCCGGTCCGGTGACAAAGAACGTGATGACATAATCGTCAACCGAGAGAGTGAACGCGAGGAGCCCGCCCGCGACGATCCCCGGCGCGAGGAGCGGGAGGATGACCCGCCGGATCGCGACCCACCGCGTCGCTCCGAGGTCGCGGGCGGCGGCGATGACGGACTCGTCGAATCCCTGGAGCCGTCCGAGGACGACCACGGTGACAAAGCTGGAGCAAAAGGTGATGTGGGCGATGAGAATGGTAACCGTCCCGAGGGTCACCCCGAGGGCGACAAAAAAGAGGAGCAGGCTGATGCCCATGAGGAGGTCGGGGATGACGATGGGGAGGTAGATCAATCCGTAGTTGAGCCGCTGCAGCCTCGTGCGGTACCAGTGCAGGGCACAGGCGGAGAGAGTCCCGAGGACCATGGATACGGCGCTCGAGGAAATCGCGATGAGGAGGCTGCGCTGCGTCGCCTCCCATATATCGCGGTTTTGAGGATCAAATAGTGCCGCATACCACTTCAGGGTGAAGCCGGCCCAGGTCGAACTGAAGCGCGCTTCATTGAACGAATTGACGACGAGGAAGAGGATCGGCACGTAGAGAAAGACGACCACAAGAGCGAAGACGATGACGGGGAGGCGGCTAGACTTCATGCAGGGTGCGTCCTATCCCTGCGGTTGAGATAAAACACCACGATGAGGGGAATGAGGGTGATGAGGAGGAGCGCGACCGAGAGAGTCGCGGCCTGCGGTAGATTGCGGTCACCGAGGGTGCGCTGGGCGATCTTGTTCCCTATCATCTCGTCGCCCGGTCCGCCGACGAGATCGGGGATGACGTAGGAGCCGAGCGCGGGGATGAGGACGAGTGCCATCGCCGTGAGAAGTCCGCGGCTGATCCCGGGGATGAAGACCCGCATCACCGCCGTGAGCCCGCTCGCCCCGAGGTCGCGCGCCGCCTCGAGGAGACTGTAGTCAAACCGCTCGGCAGCGGCATAGAGCGGCAGGATCGCGAAAGGCAGGTAGGTGTAGACCATGACCATAAGCACCGCTCCCTCATTGTATAGGAGGAGAGTATCGGGCCCGATCAGCCCCAGAGAGACGAGCCCCTGCCGCAGCATGCCCTCGGGATGGAGGAGGATGCGCCATGCCGCGACGCGGATAACGAAATTCGTCCAGAAGGGGACGATCACGATCATGAGAAGAATGGCCCGCCATTTTCCCTGCATCCTGCCGAGGACAAAGGCGATCGGCAGGGCAAGGGCAAGGCAGATGACGGTCGTGACGAGACTTAGCCAGACGGTGCGCCACAGGATGATGGGGTAATTCGGATTCCCGAGGGCCCGCCACGCGTCGAGGGTCCACCCCGTGCCCACGCCGCCATAGGTCGAGGCGGGGCGGAAGGAGATCACGACCATCGCGAGGGAGGGAACGACAAAAAAAAGGATCAGCCAGAGCAGCGTCGGCCCGGTGAGGATCGCTTCGTTTTTGCGTTTGATCATTGCAGTGGGAAATCGCGGATCACGTTCAGGGCAGGAGGATCACTCGTCCTCGTCGGGGAGAGAGAGCAATTGCCGGTCCTCTTCGGAGAAATTTTCGAGCATGTATCCGTCATTGGCATGCCAGCAGACCCAGACTTCGTCGCCCCACTGGAGCGGCTTTTCATCGTCAAGGAAGAAACGCCCGTGCTGGGACTCGACCATGAAGAGCTGCTCGCCCGCCCGCACCCAGAAGCGGGTCATCGAGCCGAGGTAGATCATGTCCTCGATGACGCCCATGATCGCGTTGCGATTCTCCGCCAGGTTCTCGGGTCGCGCACGCGAGAGGACGAGCTTCTCGGGGCGCAGGCTCAGGGTGAGGCGATCCCCCTGCCGGATGGGACGGTCTTTGTAGACGCGGAGGGTCCCGAGATCGCCGAAAGTGGCATTGTGGTGCTCCGGATCGACCTCGCCGGCGGCGATACCGCCGAGGAAGTTCGTGTCGCCGATAAAAGCGGCGACAAAGCTGTTCACGGGAGTCTCGTAGATGGCCGGCGGCGCCCCGATCTGCTCGATGTGGCCGGCGCGCATCACCGCGATGCGATCACTGATGCCCATGGCCTCGCCCTGGTCGTGCGTGACGTAGAGGAAAGTGATCCCGACCTCCTCGTGCAAATCCTCGAGCTCGACGAGGAGACGCTGGCGCAGCTTCAGATCGAGGGCGGCGAGAGGTTCATCGAGGAGGAGAACCTCGGGTTTGTTGATGAGAGCCCGTGCGATCGCGACCCGCTGTTTTTGGCCGCCGCTGATCTGGGAGGGTTTTTTGTCGGCGTGGGAGGTCAGATCGACGAGGTCGAGGATGCGCTCCACTTCCGAGTCGATCTCGCCACGGGAGAGCTTCTTCGTTAGCTCTGGACCGAAAGCGACATTCTGCCGCAGGGTGAGATGGGGGAAAAGAGCGTAGTTTTGAAAGACCGTATTGACCGGCCGTTTCTCGGGCGGGAGCTCGGTGATGTCGCTGCCGTTAAGGAGGATGCGACCCTCATCGGGCGCCATGAAGCCGGCGACGAGCCGCAGCAGCGTCGTCTTGCCGCAGCCGCTCGGCCCGAGCAGGGAAAAGATCTCGCCTTTCCCGACGGAAAAAGAGACGCCAGCCACCGCCACAAAATCGCCGAAGCGCTTCGTCACATTCTCGAAGACGAGGAAATCGCTCATGTTGAAAATCCCGCGAAGCTAAAAGCGATTCAGCCTGCGACAAGAAAAATAAGCTATTTTACCCTACGGAAATAGACCCACTGCTCGACGTCGCCCGGAAGTTTCATCCTCACGCCGCTCTCGACCTTGTTCCAGGTCACGATCTCGCCGCCTTCGTATTGGATCACCGCAGTGGACATGTCAGGACGCTCGATCACCTTGTAGGTCGTCGCCTCGCCGATGCCATTGCGGATGCGGATGCGGCGGAACTCGGTCGGCGTGAACTCGATCTCGACTCCCTCGAACTGGGTCAGGAGGAGGCGCGAGACGCCCTTTTGCAGACCCGTTACGAGATCTTTCAGAAAACCCTCTCCCGGAGAGCCGCCCGGTTCAGCCGGAGCACTGATCTTCGAGAGGGTCAGCTCGCGATCGAGGGTCCATTTGCCGATAAACCAACTCCCGCCGCACCCGGTTAGTAAGAGCGAGAAGAAAAGGAGCACGCTGAGTCGGAGGAGATTTTTCACAATGTTAAGGCTACTCGCTCGCGACCTTTTCTGTCAACGCAGGAGGAGTGACGGGAATTTATTTTAGAAAACCGAGATATTCGTTGATCATGATCCTTAACAGGTCCATATTTAGAGCCAATTCTCCCTTTTCTGGCGTTTTCTGTAATTTCCAGAATGAACCGCTTTTTTGTATTTACCCGGAATATGGCCGCCAGAAAGACCAGTGCTTCGACACGTAAACCCGTCCCCGCGAAGAAACCGGCCCTCAAGGAAAGCAAGCTGCCCAAAGAAAAGCGGGTCATTTCTGACGAGCCTTACGCCTTTCACGAAGTCGTCGCGATCGTGCTGGCGGGGGTGTGCGTGATGTTCGTGCTCGCCCTCGTCTCCTACTCGCCCGCTGATCTCCCGGCCTGGGTCCCCTTCAGCAGCCAATCGGGGCAAAACGAGATGGTCGTGAACTTCATCGGCCCGGTCGGGGCCGTCGTCGCCGGGTATGCCTATTTTTTCTTCGGTGCCGCCAGTTTCCTTATCCCGGCGGTGCTCGCGTGGTGGTCCATCCAGGTCCTCACCGGAGCCCGCCCTTTCCACGCGCGGAACCTTTTTTCCTTCGCCTTCCTCGTCTGCTCGGCGGCCTGCCTCGTCGAGTTCCAGGTATGGTTTTTCCAGGACTGGTCGATGCGATACAATCTGCCCAAGAGCGCGGGCGGGTTCTTCGGCTACGGCGTCGGGCACAAGCTCGTCGAGCAGTTCCTCGGCTCGGTCGGGTCGGTCATCGTAATGTCCATCATCTACGTGATCGCCCTCATCGTGATCACGGGGATCCATCCCTTCCAGTTCTTCGCGATGCTTCGCAAAGGTATCGCTAACCTCATCGTGAGCCTGCGGGAACGCGGACCGCTTCTTGCCGGGATCAAATTTCCCTCTTTCCGGCGAGCCGAGCCGGACCTGACGTCGCGAGCCCGCGCCCGCGCGGAGCGCTCTGCCGCGGCCGAGTCGAAGCGCGAGGCCAAGCCGGCCAAAGCGGCGGGTAACACGCCCGAGACGATCGCTCCGCTCCAGGGAGATTTTTTCAAGGATGTGCCACCACCGACCCCTGCTCCCGAGCCCCGCATCATCGACTCGTCGCAGAGTGCCCGGAAAAAACTCACCCCAGAGGAAGCGGCCGGTTCGCTCTTCGACCGTGAGAAAAAAGAAAGCACAGTGGTGCTCTCCGGCGTGCAGTTCGCTGACTACAAGCTCCCTAGTCTCAGCATCCTGCAATACGCCGACGATTCCGACGCGACCCCGACGAATGAGAGCGAGCTCATCAACCAGCAGGCCACCATCGTCAGCACCCTCGCGACCTTCGGCGTCGACGTCGAGCCCGGTGACATCACCCGCGGACCGACTATCACCCGCTACGAACTCTACCCGACCCCCGGCTTGCGGGTAAATCGCATCACCTCACTCGAGGCCGACATCGCCCGTGCCACCAAGGCGGAGCGCATCAACATCCTCGCTCCCGTGCCGGGCAAAGACACCGTCGGCATCGAGATCGCGAACAACGAAAAGATCCCCGTCGCCCTGCGCGAGCTCTTCGAAGACGAAGCCTTCCGCGACTCCAAGGCAAAGCTGCCCCTCGCCCTCGGCAAAGACGTCTACGGCCGCACCATCGTCGGCGACCTCGCCCGCATGCCCCACCTCCTCGTCGCCGGCGCCACCGGGAGCGGGAAGAGCGTCTGCATCAACAGCATCATCGCGAGCCTGCTCTACCGCTTCACGCCCGATGAACTGCGCTTCATCATGGTCGATCCCAAGGTCGTGGAGATGCAGCTCTACAATGATCTGCCCCACATGGTCATCCCCGTGGTGACCGATCCGAAAAAGGTCCTCCTCGCCCTGCGCTGGGTCATCAACGAGATGGAGCGGCGCTACACCCTTTTCGCCAAAGTCGGCACCCGCAACTTCGACGGGTTCAATGCGATGCGGACCCGCGAGATCGCCGAGCTCGAGGCCGCCGCCGCCGTGCTCCTCGAAGAGGAACTCGAACCCGAGCGGGAACTCGTTCATCATGTAAAACTCAGCGACGATCTCGCGGTCGAGGGCGGCTTCCCCGAACAGGGCGAAATCGACCTCCCCGTCCCGCGGAAAAACCGCCCCTCCTCGGGCAGCGAAGGCCTCCCCGAGAGTCTGCCCTACATTGTCGTCATCATCGACGAGCTCGCCGACCTCATGCAGACCGCGCCGGCCGACGTCGAGACCGGGATCGCCCGGATCGCACAGAAGGCCCGTGCCGCCGGCATCCACCTCATCGTCGCGACGCAGACCCCGCGCGCCGACGTCGTCACCGGCATCATCAAGGCAAACATCCCCTCCCGCATCGCCTTCCAGGTCTCGTCCAAGACCGACAGCCGCATCATCCTCGACGCGAACGGGGCGGAAAACCTCGTCGGCAAAGGGGACATGCTTTATCTCCCCCCCGGCAGCGCCCAACTCATCCGCGCCCAGGGCGCCCTCATCACCGACGAGGAGGCCCAGGATCTCGTCGATGCCTGCGCCGCCCAGGGCCAGCCACGCTACGAGCCCGATGCGCAGGAGGCAATCGAGTCCGGAGAGTTCGGCGAGAGCGGTGATGAGATCTCGGACGCCGACGAAGAGATCCTCGAGAAATGCCTCGAGGTCATCTACGCCGAGAAAAAAGCGTCCACCTCGCTCCTGCAGCGACGCCTGCGGCTCGGCTACACAAGAGCAGCGCGGATGATTGATATTTTGGAAAGCCGAGGCATCGTCGGAGCCGGCGAAGGAGCAAAACCTAGGGAAATTCTGGTCGATCTTTCCGACGATTTCGACTAAAATCCGGTCCTTCGGCAGGATTTCATGAAAAATCCGGCGCATCTCCGCGTCTACCTGCCCAGGTAACCGTAGTATAGTAATCCTCCGTCGGAAGGTGGGAACGGGAGACATGCCAACGATAGGACAAAAGCTGGGCGAAACGCGCCGGGAGAGGGGCCTCACTGTAAATGATGTGGCCCACACGACGCGCATTCACCCTAACATGATTCTCAGCATCGAGGAGGATGACTTCTCGAAGTTCCCCAGCGTCGCCTACGCGAAGAGCTTCATCCGCAAATACAGCGAGCATCTCGGCGTCGATCTCTCCGCCGCGTTGGAGCACCTCAACAGCGGCACCACGGTGCGGCTCGGGGACAACGAGCTGATGGGCGAGATGAAAAAGACGATCAAGAAAGACAGTCTTTTCCGCCTCGAGCGCCGGCCCAAAGGCACCCGCCGCCGCAGCGAAAAGCCGGGCGGGGCACCGCTCTTTCTGAACTTCGTCCTCTTCCTCCTCGTCGCCTCACTCGCGATCTTCTACTTCCTCGGCTTCAACGCGAGCTCGATCGAGGAAGCAAAATCCGACATCGCCACGGGACTGAACCTGCCCTATACCCTGGCCCCGCCGGAGAACACAGCCGCCGCTCCGCAGTCGCCTGAACTGGCAACCTCCTCGGCAACGAAACCCGCTGCTGCAGATGCTGCCGCCGTGGCGACTCCTGCGGCCGCGACTCCCCCGGCCACGGCGCCCCCGACTGCGCAGGCCGTGACGACGCGTCCTCCCGGCACCCCGCCGCAGTATCCCGTGATCAAGCCGGCCGTAAGTCTGCCCTTCGACGAGAGCCTGCCCGATCCCACCGCCGCCTCGCCTTCCGAGTTGCCCGAGAATCCCCTGCGCCCGCGCGGCACCCCGCGCATGGTCTTTGCAGAGGAGCCCGTCACACCGCTCGGCGTCGAAGACTTGCCCGCCGTGAAGAAACCCGCCGTCGAGCCCCAGGCCCTGCTGCGCCCCGAAGGCACCGATCCCGCTCGCGCTCCGGCGCCGACCCCCGGCGCTCCGGCGGAGAATGCGTCCGGGAACGACGCACTCCCCCCCGCCGCCGCACCAACGGCCGCACCAACGGCCGCACCAACGGCCGCACCAACGGCCGCACCAACGGCCGCACCAACGGCCGCACCAACGGCCGCACCAACGGCCGAACCAACGGCCGCACCAACGGCCGCACCAACGGCCGCACCAACGGCCGCACCAACGGCCGCACCAACGGCCGCACCCGTCCGCGCCGCACCCGTCCGCGCCGCACCCGTCGCCGCGTCAGAGTGAGGCACTCACCGCCACCCCCCTCATGACCTCATGGGCGATCTTCTCGTCAAACTATACGATCTCCCCGATCCCGATCCGGACAGGGAAGATCTCCGCTCCGCCGGCATCACGATCAAGCGACCGCTCCCCCCGGAGAGGAGCCTCCTTAGCCGCTGGGTAAAAACACATTTCAGCGAGGGATGGGCGGATGAGGTGGGGATGGCCTTTTCCACCCAGCCACCCACCTGTCTTGTCGCACTCGATGAATCCTCGAAACTCGTCGGTTTTGCCTGCTACGACGCCACCTACCGCGGATTCTTCGGCCCGACCGGCGTGCTGGAAAGCCATCGGGGCAAGGGCATCGGAACCGCCCTGCTCCTCGGCACTCTCCGGGCCATGGGCGAGGCCGGACGCCAGATATCCGAGCCCGGCCCGAGCGGATCATCCTCGCCCCAGTAGAGATCGATCTGACTGCGGAAGAGCCCGCCGCCCGTATCGCCGACCTGAAAACGCGTCGCGCCGAACTGATTGTAGATCGCCGGATCGAGGACCCACGTCCGTGTCGTTTTGCCGAAGAGGGGATTTCCCCGATGCACCGCGATGGACTCCCGATCGAGGAGGGTGTTGTTGCGGTTCCCGAGGATGCGAGTGTGGAACTTGCCGTCGTGGGAAAGATAAGGACGCTCCCTGACCGGCTCGGCAACTCGCCCGAAGCCCCTGGCATAGGTCGCCTTTACGAAATCGGCCCCGTATTTTCGCCCGGGCAGCGCCCTGAGCGAAGCCGGAGTCGTGTTGAACCCGCGCGCCTCGGTGAAGCCGCTCTCGCGCGGCGTGTAGTAGACCGTGCAGAAGAAATAGTGCGTCTCGGGCGGCTTCTCGAAGGTCTCGTAAATGGCGCGCAGCACCTCGGTGAAGGGCCGTATCCCCTCGAGCGCGACGGCCCGAGCGGGAACGACATAGGCGAAAGACTCCGGCGTGTTTAGGAGTCCGTCGGCTTCGAGCGGTGTCGCAAGGATCTCGCGCCAGGTCACCTCGGGACCCGCAGCAGCGACCGGACTCGCGACGAGCTGCAGGCCGGCAACGACCGTTTCAAGCCGTCTTGAAAATTTCCGCGAGAGGACATCCGCACAGGATCTCGATGGGCAGTTTTTCATATTCGTATTCGTAGGGCGGTGATTTCCAGGCAAAGTCTTCGGGGTAGCGTTCCCGCACGACCCGCAGGATTTCCAAACCGGTGCGGTATGGCAGGAAGGTGTGGCGATCGGTGACATGAAGCTGACTGCCGCGACAGACCTGCCCGGCGTATTTCTGAAATCCGGGTTCGAAGGCCGCTTCGCGAAAGACCACCCCTGGGAGCCCGACCCCATTGAGGGCGGCGGTGAGCCCGTGAGCCTCGATCCAGGGCGTGCCGAAGAGCTCAAAAGGGCGCGTCGTGCCGCGGCCTTCCGAGAGATTCGTCCCCTCGAGCAGGCACATGCCCGGGTAGACGACGGCGGTGTCCACGGTGGGCATGTTAGGCGAGGGCATCACCCAGGGCAGGCCGGTCTCGTCGTAAAAATGGCGCCGGTCCCAGCCCTCCATCGGCAGGACTTCGAGATCCACCGCCGGGAAGAGATCGTCCCGGAAAAGGCGCGCCAGTTCTCCTATCGTCTTTCCATGCCGGATCGGGAGCGGGTGCAGACCGACGAAGGAAAGGTAATCAGGATGCTGCGGTCGTCCCTCGATCGTGACGCCGCCCAGCGGATTGGGCCGGTCCGCGACGACGACGGTGACCCCGAGCCGGGAGGCCGCCTTGAGGCAGAGCAGCAGCGTCCAGATGAAGGTGTAGTAGCGCGACCCCACATCGACGAGATCGACAAAGAGCACCTCGACGCCCGCGAGCATCCCGGGCGCTGGTTCGCGATGTTCGCCGTAGAGGCTGTGCACGGGAATGCCGAGTCTCGGATGACGGTAGCCGCTCCACTCGATCATGTTGTCCTGCGTCGTCGCCTCGAAGCCGTGTTGCGGACCAAAGAGGGTCACGAGCTCGATCTGACCCTCTTGGCTCATCGCTTCGAGGATGGATAGGGTCGGTTGCAGGGAGGCATTGACCGAGGCCCCGTGGAGGACTGCTCCGAGACGACAGCCCCGCAGCCGATCGGGCCAGATCGCGGGCAGTCGGTCGACGGGGAGGATGACGCGGCTCATGGCTTGGGAGTTTCCGCTTTCGCCTTTTCTTTCACGAAGGCGATCACCTCGGCGGTGATGTCGACGGCGCCGGGCGCATGGAGGACCTGGGGCAGCCCATTCGAGGAAGCGGCGGAACGGTCAAAGACCATCGTGTAGCGACCATCGGCATTGAGTTGCTCGATCGAGGCGCGGATCTCTTCCATGATGCGTGTCTTCGCCTCGCGGAATTTTTCCTCGAGGTCGCGCAGCTCGGTCGTGCGCAGGGTCGCGATGGCCTTTTCGATCTCATTGGCCGACTGGAGCGCCCCGGCAGCCTCCTCCCGCTTCCCCGCGCGGATGAGTTCCTGATGCCGTTGCAGGATCTCTTTGAGCGCGCTCGACTTTTCCTTGAACGGCTCCCGCGAGGCCTCGCGTGCGGCGGTCAATTCCTTCGTCGCCGCAGCGGTGGCGGGATGCCCGGCAAAGACCTTCGTCATGTCGACGACCGCGAGGGAGAGGCCGGGCTCGGCGCGGAGAACCGTGACGGAGAGCAGGAGTGCCAGTGCGAGAAATTTCACTATGGGAATGTCATGCCATTTTTTACGACCGGTGGCAAAGGTTTTGAAAGGGGAAGCGGGATCACCACTTGCCAGCCCCGATCCGCAGGTGTGACTGTAGAGAACTTTCGCTGCCATGAAGTCCGCTTTCCTTCTCACCCTCATGACCTTCGCTGTTTCCCCTTCCCCACTCCTCGCTGGTCCCGCCCCCGTCGCCGAAAAGCGACCGCATCCGCTCTCGATCCACGGGGTCGAGTGGAGCGACGACTACTTCTGGCTGCGGGAGCGCGAAAACCCGGCCGTGCGGACCTATCTCGAGGCGGAGAACGCCTACCTCGCCGCCGAACTCGCGCCTCTGAAGCCTCTCCGCGACACTCTCGTGGCAGAGATGAAAGCCCGCATCATCGAGGAGGACATCAGCGTTCCCTACCGCAAAGGCCCGTGGCTCTACTACAGCCGCGAAGTGGCGGGCAAGGACTACCCCCTCCTCTGCCGTAAACCCTGGCATGGCGATAAAGCGGAAGAGCTGCTCGAAGCGGCCGCGCCGGGGACCGAGGTCATCGTCCTCGATCTCAATGACCGGGCCGGCGGAAATGAAGCCTACTCCTTCGGCGGCGGCGCGGTCTCGCCTGACACCCGTCTCTATGCCTGGAAAGAAAACCTCGATGGCACGGACCGCTACACGATACGATTCAAGATCCTCGAGACCGGCGAGCTCCTCCCCGACGAAGTGACGGGTGCGGTCTTTGACGCCTCGCCCGTTTGGGCGGCCGATAATCAAACGCTCTACTACACCGAGGCCGACGAGACCGATCGCTCCTGGCGTGTGCGATGCCACCGCCTCGGCACCAGCGCTGAGGAAGACTCGGTCGTCTACGAAGAGCCCGACGCACGCTTTCAGGTTGAAATCGAAGCGACGAAGAGCCAGAAATTTCTTCTTATCACCTCGGCCTCGAAAGACACGGCCGAGACCTCGATCCTCCCGCTGACCGGCGCGGTGGCGGCACCGCAGGTTTTTCTCCCGCGTCGCGATGGGCTGCGCTACTCCCTCGCCGATTGCGCCGGGCACTGGTTTATCGTCACCAACGAGGGGGCGGTCAATGGTCGTATCTTCCGCACTGCCATCGACCGGATCGCCCGCGAGTCGTGGGAGGAAGTGCTCCCCGGAAATGAGAAGATCGCCTACGAAGGAATCGACGCCTTTGCCACCCGCGTCATCCTCGGTGCGCGGCGGGACGGAGCGCCCGGTTTTTTCATCCTGGATCCTGACACATCCACAACGAAGTGGATCAGCGCTCCCGGCGAAGGAGGATCCCTCGGCAGCGAAGCAACGCCCGAGTATGGATCGACGACGCAGCGTTTCAGCTACGAGACCCTGCTGCGTCCCCACACCGTGGCGGAGGTCGACCTCGCGAGCGGGGAGACCCGCGTGTTGAAGCAAAAAGCGATGCCCCCCGGATACGATCCTGACAAGTATCTCATCGAGCGCACTTTCGCGACGGCATCGGACGGCACGCGCCTTCCCATCTGGCTCCTGCTCCCGCGAGAGCATCCCCGCGACGGCAGCGGAGGCCTGCTCCTCGACGGCTACGGGGCCTACGGGATGGCAAGCGACCCGTGGTTCGACAGCGATGTCTTCAGTCTCCTCGACCGGGGCGTGGGGTTCGCCATTGCGCAGGTCCGCGGCGGCGGGGAATACGGTCGTCCCTGGTATGAGGCGGGGAAAATGGAAAACAAGGCCACTACTTTCACCGACTTCATCGCCTGCGCCGAGCATCTCATCGCTGAAAAATACACGAGCACTCCCCAACTCTGCGGCACCGGAGCCAGCGCCGGAGGTCTCCTCGCGGGGGCGGTGCTGAACCGTCGCCCGGACCTCTTCGGTGCCTACATTGCCAACGTGCCCTTTGTCGATGTCCTCAACACGATGCTCGACGCCACCCTGCCGCTCACCACGAGCGAGTATGACGAATGGGGAAATCCCGAGGCTGTTCGCGAAGTCTTCGACCGCATCCGCAGTTATTCACCTTACGACAATGTGACGGCGCAGCCCTATCCCGCGATCCTCGTGCTCGCGGGCTGGAACGACAACCGCGTTTCCTACTGGGAGCCGGCCAAGTGGGTCGCTCGGATGCGCGCCCTCAACACGGGCAGCGCGCCGCTCTTGCTCTCGACCGCCTTCGAGACGGGGCACGGCGGGGCTTCGGGACGCTACAGCGGCCTCGAAGAGGTGGCGCTGCAGTATGCTTTCGTCTTGCAAGCGCTGGGTCGGGCGGATCGCTGAGCCCCGTATCAATCCTCCAGGGCAGTGATGTAACGCTCGGCGTCGAGAGCGGCCTGGCAGCCGTTCCCCGCCGCGGTGATCGCCTGCCGATAGACGTGATCCGAGACATCGCCGGCGGAGAAAATCCCCGGGATGTTCGAATGAGTCGAGTGACCGTCCTGGACGACATAGAGTTCTTCATCGAGGGCGACACCCGAGCCGGCGAGGAAGCCGGTGTTGGGGTCGTGACCGATCGCCACGAAGACACACTTCACCTCGAGCTCGGACTCTTCACCGGTGAGGCGGTTGAGCACGGTGACGGCGCGCATGTCGCCTTTTTCATCGGTGAGGTATTCTTTTAACTCCGAGTTCCAGACCGGCTCGATCTTGGGATTGGCGAGGGCCCGATCGGCCATGATCTTCGAGGCGCGCAGTTCTTCGCGACGATGCACGAGGTAGACCTTGCTCGCAAAGCGAGTGAGAAAAGACGCCTCTTCACAGGCCGAGTCACCGCCCCCGACGACGACGACGGGCACGTCGGGATAAAAGGCACCGTCACAGGTCGCACACGAGGTGAGTCCGTGGCCGACGAGTTCTTTCTCCCGATCAAGATGGAGCCAGCGCGGGCTCGCCCCGGTCGCGATGATGACGGTGTGCGTCAGATACTCGGCCCCGCCGCTGGTTTTCACGAGGATGGAGCCGTCCTCCTGCTTCGCGATGCTGTTGACGAGATCGTACTCGACGCGGGTGCCGAATCTCTCCGCCTGCTGCTGCATGCGCATCATCAACTCGGGGCCCATGATGCCTTCGGGAAAGCCGGGGAAGTTTTCCACCTCGGTCGTCGTGCTGAGCTGACCGCCCGGTTGCTCGCCCGAAATGACGAGGGGTTTAAGATTGGCCCGCGCGGTGTAGACGGCGGCGGTCCAGCCGGCGCAACCGGTTCCGATGATGATGACGTTTTCCATGGGGCGAATGTGTAGGGGCTTCGTATTTGAATCAATGTGAAATCTGTTCCTTTTCCCGCCTTCTTCAGGCCCGGTCTCTATCGTAGCGAAGCGGTTTTCTCCCGGAACTTGAAGAATCCCGCCGTCGCCTCGTTCATCGCCGCGACATCCTCGGGGCGCCGGATGAGGACAAGCCTGATCCCGCGGTCCGAAAGCGCCTGCGTGATGGCGGGCAACCTGTCAGCGAGGGGCCCGACAAAAGGTCGGAGGGCGACCACCTTATCGAGCCTGTGTTCCGCAGCCCAGTCCGTGATCGACGTTTCTATGTCGCCGACTTCGGCAAATCCTGACGGACATTGAAAATAGTCTCCGGCTCGGGCTGCCCCGTCGGCGAGGGCGCGACGGAGGAACTCCCTCTTCCCATCGCTGTAGCGTTCTGCCTCCCATAGATCTCCCGGGGCGAAAGCGATGGCGACCACGGGGCGCAGCGCGGCGAGGGGCGAATCCTCGGGCAGGAGATCTTCGTCGTGCAGCCAGATTCCGCATCGGCTTCCCGTGAACGATTCGGCGGGAAAATGATCCTCCTGAAGAAAGTGTGGAGCCTGAGGGGCCACGTATCGCAGATTCGCAGCCACCGGATCCTCGAGCCTCTCGAGTCCCTGTGGAAGCGGAGCGAGAATCTCCGGGTGGACATAGCGCTCCAGGTTGGCGCGGCGGACGAGATAGGATTTCCCCGGGGTGTGCAGGCCCGCAACCCAGCGCCATGAGAGGGTATTCGAGGCCGCGTCTCCGTCGAGGAGATAACGCAGGAAAAAGTCGGCACCCAGCTGCCACGGGAGTCGCTCGACATGGATCCAGTAAGACGCCCACCACATGCGGGCATGATTGTGGAGGTAGCCGGTCCCGACCAGTTCCCTCGCGAAGTGGTCCATGATCGCGACGCCGCCTTCCCCGGCCGCAACGGCGCGGGCGCGTTCGTTCTCCACCCGGCTCAAAGACGCGAGATCGTCGCGATACTGGTGCCAGGCGCCCGGCCGCAGCTCGAGCCATCCTTTCCAATAGAGACGCCACCAGACTTCATCTTCGAATTTGGCGACGCCCGCAGCCCCGTGCCGGGCACGCGCCGCCGTCCCGATCTCGCGCTCGAGGAGGAGCCGTGTCCGCGTCGCGGGGGAGAGGCGGGAGACATTCCCGTGACCGGGCTCAATGTGATTTCGCCGCGACGAGTAGACCGATGCGACCGGCAGAAAATCTTCGAGGCGGGCGAGGGCGTCGGCTCGGGTGGCGGGGAGGGAAAAAGACGGGACGGGATCGGGCACGAGAGGATTACGTCTGAGCGGGACGATGTCGCCGACACTTTTCCGAGCAGTATTTCACCTCGGTCCAGCAGCGCTCCCACTTTTTGCGCCAGGTGAAAGGCCGTCCGCAAACGACGCATGTTTTCACCGGGAGATCGCGTTTTGATTTCATCTCCGACCAGTTACGCCTCGTGCAGCGGTCCGGTCAGACCCAACGCTCTGAGGTCCTCACGCGGCCACGTGGCTCTGTTGGTCGAGGGTCCTGCGCACGATCGCGGACATGTCCTCGAAGCTGTAGGGCTTTTGCACAAACCCATCGGGACAGGCGCCGCATTCGCGAGTGAACTCATTGAGGTCGACGAGGTAGCCACTGCAGATGAGGACCGGGAGATCGGGGACCATCTCGCGCAGCCCGGCGAAGGTTTCTTTTCCGGAAAGGTTCGGCATCGTCAGGTCGAGGAGGACGAGGCTGATCGACTCGCCCCGCTGCCGGCAGATCTCGAGGGCTTCGAGTCCGTCAGCGGCTTCGAGGATCTCGTAGCCGAGCCTGGAGAGCAGGGTGCGCCCGATGCGCCGGACGAGGGCCTCGTCATCGACGAGCAGGATCGTCTCGCCCTTGCGCGAGGGAGCGAGTTCGTGATGAACCGGAGTCCCGATGAGCGCCGAGGCATTGCCCGCCTCGGCAGCAGTATTGCGGGGCAGGTAGATATCGAAGCAAGTGCCTTTGCCGGGGGCGGAGCGGAAATCAATCCAGCCACCAAGCTGTTTCACGATACCGAAGGAGGTAGCCAGGCCGAGACCGGTGCCCTTCCCGGGTTCCTTGGTGGTGAAGAATGGCTCGAAGATCTTTGACTGGATCCCGGCGGGAATCCCCTCGCCTTCGTCCTCGACGCTGAGGCAGATAAATTCGCCGGGAGCGATCTCGGGGTGCGAGTGCAGATCCGTCGCCGTGAGGATGCGATTGCTCGATCTCAGGAAAAGGTGCCCGCCGCCCGGCATCGCGTCCTTGGCATTCACCGACATGTTCATGATGACCTGGCCGAGCATGCCTACGTCGGCCATGGCACGCCACGGGCAATCCTCGAGATCAAGCACGATGTTGATGCGCCGGTCGATCGTGGCCGCAAGAATGTTACGGACCTCCGCAAGCACGAGATTGGCATCACATGGCTTCAGATCCATGCGGCTGCGGCGCGAAAATCCGAGGAGCTGCCTCACCAGATCCACGGCTCGCTCCCCGGCCTTGACCGCATGGGAGAGACTTTCGCGGCCTTCGCTGCTGAGGGTCGGACCCAGATCCATCTGGACAAGAGCGAGGTTGCCGAGGATCCCGGCAAGGAGATTGTTAAAGTCGTGTGCGATCCCGCCCGCGAGCTGCCCGACCGCTTCCATTTTCTGCGACTGGCGGAGACCTTCCTCGAGCTGACGCTGGGCGGTGAGGTCCTGAGTGTTCCAGACGCGGCCGACGAGATTACCACGGGAGTCCTTGACCGGGGCCGAGTAGACATGGAGGACCCGCCGCTCCGGCATTTCCAGAGTGACCTCGCAGTCGATGCGCTCATTCGCCCCGCGGCGGGCGGTCCATTCACCGGCGATCTCTTCGGTGATGCCTCCGGACGTTTCAAAAACTCCGATGATCGCGGTCGCCTTGCCCGGCTCATACTTCCCTGGGTCGATGCCGAGAAGGGACAGGAAAAGATCGTTCACCAGAGCGACGTTGCCCCGGATGTCCTCCACGAGGAATCCGTTGTTGGTGCTCTCAATAGCCGCCTGGAGCCTGGCCCCGGCACGTTCGAGTTCGGACTGGCTGATGTTGAGGCTCTCGGTGCGCGACTCGACGAGTCGCTCCAGACCCTCTCGGTGCTGGGCCAGCTCGGCGATCATCCGGTTGAAAAGACGTGCCAGGTCGCGCGCCTCGAACGCCCCCTCAGTTTCATCGGCATGGACTTCCAGATTTCCCCGGGCCACCTCCCGCGCCACTTCGCCGATCTTTTCAAGAGGCCGCGACATGCGTTTGGAAAGATAGATGCCGAGCACGCTCGCCACCAGCATCATGCAGGTGGCGGCGGCGAGGAGGGTGAAGATAGACTGGCGCATCATCGCGGTGACTTCCGCCATCGGCTTAAGCGCGATGACAACCCAGTGCGAACTGAGTTTTGTGACCGAGCCGGGGAGCACCTCGGTGGCATAGAGAAATTCGCCCCCCTCCGGCGAGCGATAGTTGCCGATGGGATCACTGACCCAACGCTCGACCGGAAAGGAGGGATCAAATTTCTCCATCAGTCGCGAGGGATCGCGACCGGAGAGTGTGTTCCCGAGCGCATCCAGCAGGTAGACCGATCCGTCACTGCCGACGCGTCCGTCCTCGAGCAGACTCATGATCCGGGCGAAGGAAAGTCGGGCCTTGATAACCTGCGAGGCGCTTACTTTGTCATCCGCATCCGCCGGTTTCACCGGGAGGAAGACCGTCATGTAGAGCCCCTCTTTTCCGAGGACTCGCTGCGGCTGGGAAAGGGCGACCCTACCGGAGAGCGCTTCACGAAACCAGTCGCTATACTCGCGGAACACCGGATGCGCCTTCGCCGTCGATCCTAACAAAAAACCCTCTTCGTCGTAGAGGCTGATGTCCGAGTAAACTTCGTAGATCTTCACGAGCCGGTGCATCTCGACGAGCTTCAAATCAAGATCGCCCGAGGGATCCGCCAGGAGCGGATTCGACTGGAGCGTTGCGAGCTCGCGCGAGGTACGATCGGTCACCTCGGCGATTAGGCGTCCGAGTTGTCGCACGGTCTCGGTGAGCTTTTCCTCTTCCTTTATTTGCAGATTGCGCTCAAGGACCGTAGCCAACGGAACCAGTACGATGATCAGAGGCACAAGGCCTGTGATCATCATGGAGGTTAGAAGTCGACTGCGGATGGAATTCATTATGCGGCTTGCATTTCCGGACCTATGGAGACCCGGTGACGGGATCAGTCCGTCGCCTCTCCAGGCGACCGTTGGGTCGTCTCGCGCTCCGCCGCGTCGATCGCGAAAGAGCGCGAGCGGCTCTCGCTAATGATCCCAAGCATGGCCCGGCCCACATATTTCTCCGTTTGGGGGGAAAAACGGACAAAGGAACACTTTTCAAGCAGCTCAGGTCCGGGGTAAAGGGCAGGATTGTCGAGCAGGCTCTTGTCGATCATGGGAAGAGCGGCCCGATTAGGACACGCGTAGTTCAGCTCGGTGGCCGAGAGAGCCGAGATCTCGGGTCTCGTCATGTAGGCGATGAACTGGTGCGCGAGGACCACATTGGGTGCATCGCGGCTGATCGCGAAGCTGTCGAGCCAGAGGGGAGCGCCCTCGCGCGGTAGCACGATCTCGAGGCCCGGGACTTTCACCATCCGACTCAGTGCGTCTCCGTTGTAGGTCATAACAAGATCGACCTCGCCGGCTTCGAGTTGGTCGAGGATTGTGACTTGGTCTTTCATTGCTCGAGCGAAATCAGGGAAGCGCTCTGCGAGTTTTGCGGCCGCCTCGCCCACCTGAGCTTCGGTTGCTACCGCAGGATCATAGCCGAGAGCAAGGAGAGCCGCCCACATCACGTCGCCCGGTTCATCGAGGAGCGCGATTCTGAGATCCTCCCTCCAGAGTAAACTCCAGCTCGGCTCTATGTCTTTGAGCGCTTCTGCCCGGCCAGCGAGGACAGTCAATCCCCAATGGTAGGGAATCGTAAAGCGATTGCCTGTGTCGAATGCACCATTCAAAAACGGCTCCAGCTGCCTCGCGCTGAAACCCAGCTCTTCCGTTTCCAGCTCGGTAAGAAGCCGCAGGTCCATCAGCTCTTTCATGGTCTTCTCGTCGGCGACTACGATATCGAAACTATCGGGTCCCGACGCCAGCGCCTGCTTTAATTGCTCGGAGTTATCGATCTCGGTGATCTTTACCCGAGATCCCGACTCCAGACGAAATCCTTCGATCACGGACGGAGCCAGGTAATCTTCCCAGATAAGAAGTGAGAGTTCCGGCTTTGCATCGACTTCTCTCACCCGGTCAAAAACCCTTTTGAGGCCCTGATTCAAAAGAATGTGCCGAGCGGGACTGGACTTCTTGTCGAATTGGCAGCGAGCCATAACTTCGTCGGAAAGGTAGAGTGTCTCATCTTCCAAAATCTCCTTGCTGAGAAAGGGGCGTGCCCCGCTGTTTGCCGATGCGCACCAGAGATCATTCGAGTTTGCGGCCGCCACTTCGGCGCGACAGAAGTAATCGAGAAACTGGTAAGCTGCCTCGGTATTGCGGGATTCGCGGGGAACCACGAAGCTGTCAAGCCATAGCGGGGCTCCCTCCTCCGGAATGAAATACGAAATATTTTTTTCCTCATCGGCGAGAACTGCAGCATCGCTGCTGTAAGTCATGCTGATCCAGCAGTCGCCGGAGAGGAGTTGATCCCGTATATGAAAGATGTCTACGAAACGGGCATCCAGCTCGTCGACCTGTCCGAGGAGCATCTCTGTCGCTGAGGCAATCGCGGCTTCGTCCGAAGAATTAAGGTCGTGACCGGCAGCGAGCAGTGCGGCGGCGTAGGTGTCGAAACCATCGTCCACCATCAGGACCCGGCTACGGTATGTCTTGTCCCAAAGCGCCTTCCAGCTCTTCACGGGATTCTCGATCTTATCGGACCGGTAGGCGACCAAAGTCGTTCCCCACATGTAGGGAACGGAATAATGATTGCCCCGATCAAAGACCAGATTTAGGAACCGGGAATCCAGATTGGAAAAGTTTGGAATTCGGGAAAGATCAATCGATTGAATAAGCTGGAGATCAATCAAGTCCGCAAGAGTACCGCCATCCGTGATCACTAGGTCAAACTCAGAGGGACGGGATCGGAGGAGAGCCTCCATCTCATCGAGGTTGGCAAACGTGGTGAAATCTACTTGAATCCCTTTCTCTTTTTCAAAATCGAGCACGACCTGCTCGGAAAAATATTCGTCGTAGGTAAGGACGTTAAGGGAACCGCCTGTCTCCACCGCTTTATCAATCGTGGCTTCAGACGCCGCCGCCCCGGAAGAGCCGTCCTCCCTGCATGCGCTAAAAGTCGTCAGCACCGCTAAGGAAAACAGAACGCGAAGGAAGCGCCTAAGATTTAGATGGATTCTCATTTATTTATTATTTACAATAATTTAACATAATTACCATAATATACAACGTTTAAAATTATAACTTTAACTTGATTTTTCTTTAAATTCCGAGAAAAATGGGAGATATCCGCAAATGAGACTCTCATTCGTTAAAAATTTCTCATTTAGCTCATCATCCGGGCTGGGGAATGTGGCGATAGTCTCCCTGATTCCCAACCACTCGACCCATGCAGGAAAAAATTTATGTCTCTGATTCGGCAATTGGCCGGGGCATCTTCGCAAAACATCCGTTGAAGCCTCGCGAGATCATTTTTTACATGAACGGCAAGCTGATCGACTTCGAAAAATCGATCGACTTCATGGGAGAGTATTCGGTCCAGATAGGAATGCGCAGTTATGTGGACCCGATTTCCCCGGCTCGTTATCTGAACCACTCCTGCGAACCAAACGCAGGATTTGTAGATGACATTTCGCTTATCGCTCTCAAGCCGATCCTCCCCGGCGAGGAGATCCGCTTTGACTACTCCACGACAATGCTCGAACGCCACTGGGAACTCGACTGTTCCTGCGGAGCATCAAACTGTCGCGAACGGATTCGCGATTTTGACTTGATCCCCCAGGAACTTCAGGGGCTCTATTTGGACTTGGGAGTAGTTCAATCCTTCATCCTGGAGGAGGTCGCCGGAAAAGGAACGAGGGCTGCTTGATCGCGACCTGTTCGAAACGGTATCGTGCCTCCCTGCAGTGCACGATTTCCGCTGGTTTTTTCGAAAATACGTATTACATCGTTCCGTGGGTCTTGTTGAACTTCGAATGAAAGCTTCCTCAATTGCGATTATTGCCACAGTGGTTCTAGCTCTAGCGGTGGCCGTAAGCGATTACTTCCTGAAGCACGCCAGCTCATCCAGTTCGCCCTTCCTCAATCGAAACTTCTACATCGGTCTGATCATCACCGCCCTTTGCACCTTCGGCTGGGTCCTGGTCATGCCACACCTGAAGCTCGCCTACATCGGCGTCATCTACAGCCTGACTGTTGTTCTCTCTCTCTGCATCGTCGGAGTCGTCTTCTTCGACGAAACCTTGAAACCGACGGAATGGCTCGGGGTCGGGCTGGCGATCTCCTCCCTACTGCTGCTCTACCGCGTGGCCTGACCACTCGACTGATCCCCCACAATCTCCCGCGCCGCCGCGAATCCCGTCTCGATCGCTCCGGAGATACGCCCTTTGCCGACGAAGGCGTCACCGGCGAAATACAGGCCGAACGCCGCAGCCGGGCGCATCTTCTCCGGATCGGCAGAGGTAAAGGGATGGGCATAACGCCAGCGCTGCATATCACTCCAGTTCACCGGTGGCAGATCTCCGCCGAGAAAGGGTGCCGCCTTGTCGAGGGCAGCGGCGATGACTTCTTCCCGCGGGCTCTCGTAATGGCTCGCCGTCCAGTCGGGTGACATTTGCACGACAAAAAGCGACTCCCCTGCGGGCACGTGACCGGGCTTGCGATTCTCGTGGCTCATCCAGGCAATGTCATGCCGGCGGTCGGAGTTGATGAGCGCAAAGGCGTCGCCGGGAAGGGCGAGGAACCCGGGAAAATCCAGAATAACGGTAAACTGGGAATGGTATCGGGCCCGCCCCAGTTCCGACACGAGCGTTTCACGGAGAGCCGGGTCGATCGCGCACGACTCCAGTAACGCTATCGTCTGCGGTGCCGGCGGGGTCAGGAGAACGGCATCAAAACCTTCTCCGGCGATCCCGCTCCCGGTCTTCAGGATCCACTTTCCCTGGCGGTGCTCCAGCCCGGTGATGGCGGTATCTCCCGCGACCTTGAGGCCGGCACTCTCGACGATGTGTTTCCCTATCGTGCTAATCCCGTCGCGATACGACCACTTGGCGGCGGCGTTCTGCTTCGGGTCGCCGGCTCTAACGAGGCCGCTCCCGTCAAAGGTATCGACATCGCCGACAATGCGGGAGAGCCCGTCCGTCGGGAGTGATTGGAAGAGGAGGCGGGCTACCTCGTCGCTGCTCACTTTAAGATAATTCGCCCCGTGATCATAACGGCATCCGTTCCGGCTACGTGAGGCGGCGCGACCTGAGATGCCTTTGCTTTTCTCGAAGACAGTCACGTCCGAGCCGATCTCCGCGAGCCGGTAGGCGGCGGCGAGTCCGGAGAGTCCGGCTCCGATGATGGCGATCTTTTTCGGCATGGGTTGTGGCGGAGGTTACGCCGGAAGGACCGCTACGGTCGGAAATGATGGCGCATCGCGAGCAGGAACGGCTCGTCTCACCATGTGATGAAAACTCTCCCGGCGCTCGAACTTCTTTTCAAAAGGCATCGTGGCGCAGGATGTGCTTTTCAAATACTTTGATTATCTTCAACAATCCCGTTGAGGCGAAAGTCGAACCCCATATCTGATTATGATTCCAGTGCCGACCAGTTGCCGTGAGCGGCTTCAGCCGCGGGATTTCGAGTTCATTACAAGGGTGCTGGCTGGCGGAGACCGCGGAGCGACCTTCCTCGCAGAGCTCTTCGGGGAGGCGGATTCCCTCGCTGTTGTGCTCGATCAGGACAAGCTTCTCCGCGCCGTGCTCGAACTGCCCGCCCCGCTCTCGATCTCGCCGGAGCTATATTTCTACGTCATTGTGAGACGGAGCTTGAAGGACGCCGGGATCGACGATCTCGAAATCGCCGATTACGTCGCCACCACCCTCGCCCACCACGCGCGCGGGGGACATCACTCCGCTTCGAGAGGCGGCGATCGGCCAGAGGCGGAATTCACCTACCATCTCGACTTCATCGAAAAGATGACCGACTCCAGTTCCACGGAGCGCTTTTTCCTCGAGGTGCAGTGCGGCAACCGTTTCCTCGTCCTGACGGGTCTCTTCCCCCACTTCCTGACACGCCGGGCGGCGCGGCGCGGCGCTCCCGGGCTCGACTACTACGAGGGCGTGGCGCGCCAGGCTTTTCTCATCGCCGGCCGCCACCCGCTCGCGGATGAGTTCGCGGTGCGCGAGGTCTACCGGAGACTGGGAGATTGCTTTACCGAGACGAGACGGGCTCTCAACCGCATGGCGGAGGAGAGACTCTTTCTGGGATCGTGAGGGCGGCACGGCTCAATAACTTCTTGCGAAGATGACCCTACCCTCTGCCGGTTTGCCGGTGAGGATACAGGTGCCCGCTCCGCCGCGGAGTTCAGGATCGTTGGGGATGCAGCGAACCGTGACTTTCATCTCCTGCTGCAGCGCATCCTCCTCCTCGACGCCGCCGGCCCAGTGGACGAGAGCGAATCCGCCGTGGGTTTCGGGCTGATCGGAATTCATCGGAGTGAAGAACTTCCGGAACACCTCCATCGAGGTGATCTCGACGGTGTGCTCGCGACGGAAAGCGAGGGCCCGATCGAGGAGCGTGTCCTGGATGGACTGGAGGATCTCCACGATGCCGGCGACGGCGTCAGCGGCGGGGAGGAATTGTTTGTCCTTCGGCGTCTGGTCCCGACGGGTGAGCGCGACCGCTCCATTCTCGAGATCGCGGGGACCGATCTCGATGCGGACGGGGACGCCTTTTTTGATCCACTCCCAGTTCTTGACGCCGCCGCCGAGGTCACGCTTGTCGATCTCGACAGTGACGGGACGACCGTGGAAAAGCTGCGTCTTCAGCTCGGCTGCGAGTTTTTGACAGGCCTCGAGGATGGGCTCCTCGTGCTCGGGCTTGGGCATGACTGGAAGGATGACGACCTGAGTGGGGGCGACGCGCGGCGGCAGAACAAACCCGTCGTCGTCCGAGTGCGCCATCAGGAGCGTGCCGATGAGACGGGTGCTCACGCCCCAGCTCGTCGTCCAGGCGAACTCGCGTTTGCCCTCGCGGCCTTCGAATTCAATTCCGGCGGCTTTGGAGAAATTTTGCCCGAGGAAGTGTGAGGTACCCGCCTGGATCGCTTTTCTATCCTGCACCATCGCCTCGACGGTGAAGGTATTCAGCGCACCGGGGAACCGCTCGGCCTCGGTCTTCTCACCGGCGATGACGGGGACGGCGAGGTGATCGGTGAGGAAACGCTCGTAGACCTCGTGCATCTGTCTCGTCTCCACCATCGCCTCGTCGGCGGTCTCGTGCGCGGTGTGGCCCTCCTGCCAGAGGAACTCGGCGGTGCGGAGGAAGAGACGCGGGCGCATCTCCCAGCGCATCACGTTGGCCCACTGGTTGATGAGGAGCGGCAGGTCGCGGTAGCTGTGGACCCAGCGGGCAAAGGCCGCGCCGATGATGGTCTCGGAGGTCGGGCGGATCACGTAGGGCTCGGCCAGCTTGCCGGCGGGGACCATTTTGCCATCCCGCAACTCGAGGCGGTGATGGGTCACGACGGCACACTCGGTCGCGAAACCCTCGACGTGGGTCGCCTCTTTTTCGAGATAGCTAACCGGGATGAGGAGCGGGAAGTAGGCGTTCTTGTGCCCCGTCTCTTTAAAAATGACATCGAGCTGCTGCTGGATGAGTTCCCAGACGCCGTAGCCCCAGGGTTTGATGACCATGCAGCCGCGCACTTCGGAATTCTCCGCGAGATCGGCCGCGCGCACGACCTGCTGATACCACTCGGGGAAATTCTCTTCCCGCGTCGGGGAGATTGCGTTCTGGGGTCCTTTGGCCATGGAGATCGGGGGTCTGGGATGGAAAAAAATTCTGCCGGACCCTATCCACGCCTGAGCGAATTGCCAGCGGGTATATTAGAGCCTAGCGTGTCAGGTGAAAATTCTCCATCTCTTCCTTTCGCCGGCTCACATCTATGTCGGGCACTTCGGCGGGCCGGCCGGGACGACTCCGATCGAGGAGGTTGAGGAGATCGAGTGTGTCGCCGGCAGCGGGATCAGGGGCGATCGCTACTTTGATCACAAGCCCAACTACAAGGGCCAGATCACCTTTTTCGAGATCGAGACGCATCGCCGCCTCTGTGATCGCTTTGCCGTTTTTGACAAAGGGCCCGACACCTATCGGCGCAATGTCATCGTCGAGGGGCAGGACCTCAACGCGCTCATCGGCAAAGAGTTCGAGATCCAGGGAGTGCGCTTCCTCGGGACGGAAGAGGCGAAGCCCTGCCACTGGATGGAAGAGGCCTTCGGCAAAGGCGCGCTCAAGGCCCTCGTCGGCAAAGGCGGGCTGAGGGCGAGGATCCTGGAGGGGGGAGTGTTGAGGCAGGGGTAGTCGTCTCTCACGTGTATTGTAAACGATTTCGGATTCTCCAAAGCGGGTGGAACGGAGTCGCAAAAGCGGATCTATTTCATGAGACTTCGGCGTCATCCCTGAGTGCACGGGCTGGAAGCCCATGCTACTTTTTCCCGGCGTTCGCGCTTGGAAGATTCGTTGATATCCGAAACCCTGATGCGACGCTACTCCGCACCCTAAAGCTTTCTCTCATTGATGAAGTCGAACAGAAAATCCGAACAGTCGATAAAAGCCACGGGACACGAAGTGAAATCGATCTCCTTGCGTCCCTCGCCAACCGACTACGCGACTTACGTGCGAACGACCTCGAAAGTGCTGGGAGTGACCGGGCCCGCCTCACTGAAAACGAGACCAAATGCGCGCTTTCTTTCGCTCGTGAAGCTGGAATCCTAAAGGAACTCGCGAAACGGACGCTCGAAAGGCCATTCCTTTTCGTGTGATCCTCGACCGACGCGATGCGGTCATGGAACACTGGTGAATTATACCCGAAATGACCCCGCTCGACATCTCCACTCCCGCGCTCCTCTTTCCCGCGATCAGCCTGCTCTTTCTCTCCTACACGAATCGCTTTCTCCACCTCGCTTCGCTCGTGAGGCAGTTGCATCGGGACTGGATCGATCGGCAGGATGATTGCCTCCGCGCCCAGATCGACAACCTCCGCAAAAGACTGAAGCTGATCCGCTGGATGCAACTCCTCGGGGCGATCAGCCTCCTCCTCTGTGTGGCGTCGATGGTCGCGGTGATGACCGGGGCCAATTCTCCCGGGTGGATCGCTTTTTTTGCCGCGCTGCTCTTCATGGGCGCCTCTCTCACCTGCCTCGTCCTCGAGATCTGGTGCTCGGGCGGGGCGCTGCAGATTCTGCTCAATCGGGTCGAGGGGGATTAGGTGCCCGCTACCGATGGCACGGAATTAAGGCGGTTTTTCGATGTCTAGTGGCTTTCCAGCGACAGTGGTAGGGACGGTTCGCCGAACCGTCCGCCAAAGCCAGTGAGCCCGCCGAACACGGACGCCCCGGCGGTGCGTTCCTACCGGGACAATCCGGTGGCCAACGATTGGGCGGCGGCAAATTCCGCTTATTCCCGTGCCGTTCGGGTCAGGGAACCAATTTCAAATCTAACACTAATCCAATAGCCCTCCCCTCCTGCGCAATCCCCGCGCCCCGCAATCCCCGCGCCCCGCAACCGCCCCCGTCACCCCCGTTCCTTCTCAGTGGTCGGAATCCTCTTTGTGGGTTGGGGCCTTTCCTCCGGCCATTGATGGCTAAAAGGAGCCGCGCGGCGGAGTGGCTGAGGGTGGCGGGTTGATCGAGGGGTTCCGTGGTGGCCGGGTCACGGTTGTCGGGAAATGAAGGTCTTTGACCCCGCAGCCGGAGGGCGCGCGAGAGGGCAACCCGGCCTCACAGAGGCCAGCTACAGGGCGCAATCCGGCGAGATCAGCGCACCTCGGCTCCGCCCCAGTTGTAGCCGACCTGGAACCAGACGGAATGCTCGTTGCCGAAATCGTTGGAGTGGTCTGAGTTGTATTGGAGACGGGTCGTGAGGGTCCGCGCCGGGTTCGCATACCAGGTGATCATGGGCGAGAGGCGGAAGCGGTTATCGAGGCCCATCTCGCTGACGCCCGAAACCCACTCGGCGCGAAGACCCGTCTCAAAGCGGTCGTTGAAACCGAAGACGATCATCGTGTTGATTCCAAAGTCGGTGAAGCTGGCGGAACGGCGCTCATCATCGTGGTCTTCCTCTCCCTCGTGGTCTTCCTCTCCCTCGTGGTCTTCCTCTCCCTCGTGGTCTTCGTGCTCTTCCTCTTCTTCTTCCTCGCCGGGAAGGTGGCCCGAGACGCCGTCGGTGGCGCGGATCATCATCTCGGTGCGCCAGCGGAAGGAGTTGCCACCCATCGCGTAGCCGTTCTCGCGCTTTAGGTATTCAAGGGAGGAACCATAGACCCGGGTATTGCGCCCGAAGGCGTTTTCGCCCCAGGCACCAGAGAGTATCCCCGTGACTCGGTTGCGGTCGTCGAAGTCATATTGGTTCACCCAGGTCGCCGTGACCAGGGAATCCCGGAAGGCGGCTCCCTCTCCCTCGAAGTCGGGCCCATGGTCTCCGGGAACTCCGTGGTCATCGTGATCTTCATGGCTGCCGTCGGACCGGACCCCGCCGACCGAGGCTGAAAGCATCGACACGCGCAGGAAGTCGATCGGCAGCAGCCAAGTCACTTCACCGCCCTGGGTGATCATCTCACCTTCATTGAGGAAGCGCCCGTTGACGAGATTCTGATCGACGAAGAGCCATCCGTGGCTGTGGACCGAGTTCTGGAAACCGAAGCGGTTGAAGTATTGACCGCCGCGGAGCTGCATGCCGAAGGGTAGGTCGATCAACTTGAGGAAGCCCTCTTCGAGCCCGAAGCTGAACTCGCCGTCCGCGTCCGTGTAGCCGACCCCGCTGCCGTAGCCCTGCAGCATCCCTGCCCGCAGCGACACCGCCGGCTCAAAGCCCGTGAGGGTCGCGTTCGCCTGAGGGTCGTGGTGGCTGACAGCCAGCTTGGATGGGTCGGTCGTCGATCCTCCGAAGGCCCCCCATGCGTGAAGATGGGGGAAGAGAATCCCACCGGCGTTCACATTCACGCCTGTCGTCCAGTCGATCATGTCGGCCTCGGCCTCCGAGGGGAAAAGGATCGTGCCTCGAACCCAGTCCGCAGCAGAAGATCCGCCAGGGGTCGGGAGCCGGTTGGTCGCGTCGTCAATGATCGGAACGGGAGAGGGATCCTGGCCCGACAGCGAAGAAAGCGGGCCGACAGAAAGGAGCAAAAAGGTCAAAAGTTTGAGGGAGACTCGAGGGAGGAGTATGGAAAACACGTTCATTCAGAAGCGCTACACTTAACGCAATTGTATTGCAAGAAAAATTCGCAAAAGACTTGCATTTAAGGTCTGCCTGCCGGTGAGTTGATGAGTAAAACTCGATTTATGAAAGCCATGATTCCAATCCTCGCCGCTACTGCAGCCTTCTGCTTCTCCTCCTGCACCTCGACAGGTGGCACTTCGACATCCCCCCGTGTTTCCGAGGCTACGGCCAGGAAGCAGGGAGGGTCCAAGCCGGCGACCGCTCCCGATCATGAGCCGAGGATCGACTTCTGGCAGAATGGGGGCGGGGCCTGCTGCCCTTACCATGCCCAGCTCCACCAGGCCCAAACCCTCGCCGGTAGCAAGCCGAAGAAGTCGTGACCGGAGTCAGCGCGCCGCAGCCGTCGATCGAGCTTCCCTCCCGACCGGGCTTAGACAGGGAGACAGGGAACATGACTCTTACTCGAGGAAACACGAGCATGGCAACCCCGTTTTACGCGCTTGTTAGGGTCTTAGAAAACTTGCTCGTTTCTGCCGGGTTTCTCACCAAAACTGCACGGCAGCCACCCGCCCCCGCCCCCGTCCCCACCCCATGTCCATCGCCCCGAAAAGAAAAAAACACCTGTGGATCTGGTTTCTCTGGATCGGTCTCTTTTTCAGCGTGTGGGCCTGGCTGGTCTTCGGGCATGATCGGTGGGAGGAGGTAAAGGAACACTGGCCCATCGCCCTCGCGATGGCCCTCGGCAGTTACGCGGCCGGATCGACGCCCATGGGTGGCGGCACGGTGGGTTTCCCCATTCTCGTGCTGCTCTTCGACCAGCCTGCCCAGCTCGGGCGCGATTTCAGCTTTGCGGTCCAATCCATCGGCATGACGAGTGCGAGTATCTTCATCCTCGCCCGCCGCCAGCCGCTCGCCTGGGCGATGCTGAAAGGGGCGATGGTGGGCTCGCTCATCGGCACCCCTCTCGGGATCTTCCTGATCGCTCCTTATGTGCCGGCGCTGTGGATCAAGCTCGTCTTCGCGGTGGTGTGGGGCAGCTTCGGACTGCTCCACCTCAGACGTATCGGCGAGATCGCCTCGCACGAAGGCATGACTGAGTTCGACGAGCGATGGGACATCCGCGTAGGGCTCTTGATCGGGATTCTCTCGGGGGCCGCCGTGGCCTCGGTCACGGGGGTCGGGATCGACATGGTCCTCTACACGGTGCTCGTGTTGCTCTGCCGGGCGGATCTCAAGATCGCGATTCCCACTTCGGTGGTGATCATGGCCTTTACCTCACTCGTCGGGATCGCGACGAAGTCGGCCTTCACCGGAGTGCAGCCGGGGGTTTACGTAAACTGGCTCGCGGCCGCGCCGGTCGTTGCCTTCGGGGCACCGCTCGGGGCTTTCATGGTCGATTTCATCGGTCGCAAGCCCACTCTCTTTTTCGTGGCGATCCTGTGCGTCGGTCAGCTCGCCTGGACTCTGCAGCAGGAACACTCCGCTCTCGGTGCGGGAGGCATCATCTTTTCCCTCCTCGCCGTCGGTCTTTGCCTTCTCGGCTTTGAAAGGCTGCGCGCCTACGGGGCAGTGCTCGTCGGTGAAGTGAAGGCGAGGCGTGCGAATGAGGCTGACAAATGATCACCCCAGGATCTCCTTCACGACATGACCGTGCACATCGGTGAGGCGGAAGCGACGACCCTGGAAGCGGTAGGTAAGCCTCTCGTGATCGATCCCTAACAAGTGCATCACGGTGGCCTGGAAATCATGCACGTGGACTTTGTTCTCGACGACGTTGTAGGCGTAGTCGTCGGTCTTCCCATACTGCACGCCCGGCTTGACCCCGCCGCCGGCCATCCAGAGGGAAAAGGCGGCGCCGTGGTGGTCGCGTCCGTGGGCTTTGGGATTGTTGATGTCCCCCTGTCCAAAGGGAGTGCGCCCGAATTCCCCGCCCCAGATCACGAGGGTGTCTTCGAGGAGGCCGCGCTGTTCGAGATCCTTCACGAGTGCCGCACTGGGCTGGTCAGTGTCGCGGCATTGCACCGCGAGCTGGGTGGGGATGTTGTTGTGCTGATCCCAGCCGGCGTGCATGAGCTGGATAAACTGGACCCCGCGCTCGGCGAGACGCCTCGCCTGGAGGCAGTTGCGGGCGAAGGATCCGGGGCGATGCACATCGGGTCCGTACATGTCGAGGATGTGCTGCGGTTCGCCCGAGAGATCGGTCAGCTCGGGCACGCTCGACTGCATGCGGTAGGCCATCTCGTACTGGGAGATGCGCGTCTGGATCTCGGGGTCGGCGACGTCGGCGTAGTGCTCCCGATTGAGGGCGGCGATGTCGTCGATCATCCCTTTTTTCATGTCGCGGGAGAGTCCCTTCGGGTCGGAGAGAAAGAGCACAGCATCCCCCTGACTGCGGAAGTTCACTCCCTGGTACTTGCCGGGAATAAATCCGCTGCCCCAGTAATAATCATAAAAGAGCTGGCCGCAGGAATTCTCACGATCCCGGGAGAGCATCACGACAAAGGCGGGGAGATCCTCGCTCGCCGAGCCGAGTCCGTAGCTCATCCAGGCGCCCATGCTGGGGCGACCGGGGAGTTGGTGTCCTGTCAGGAAAAATGTCACCCCCGGCGCGTGATTGACCGCCTCGGTGTTCATCGAGTTAATCACGCAGATTTTGTCAGCGATGTCGCGGGTGTAGGGGACGAGATCCGACAGCCACATGCCCGATTTTTTATCCTGCTGAAAGGGCTGCAGCGGCTTGAGGACCGGATACTCCTTGTAGCTCCCCGTCATCGTGCTGAGCCGCACCCCGGCGCGGACCGAGTCGGGGATGTTCTCCCCGTGACGGCCGTAGATGTCGGGCTTGTAGTCAAAGAGATCGAGGTGCGAGGGACCACCCGTCTGCATCAGGTAGATGACCCGCTTCGCCTTCGCGAGATGGGAGGGAAAGCCCGAGGCGGTGAGTCCGTCACCGGCGTCGGCCCCGAACAGCGAAGGATCGCGTCCCAGCAATGAAGTCAACGCCGCCGCGCCGATCCCCGTCGCGGATTTACCGAAGAACTGCCGCCGCGTCTGGGCGAGGCGTTTCGCGTGGAGGTGAAGTCCGGATTCAAAAGGTGAGTTCATTTCTTTCAGGGGCTAAAGAGCAAAATGGCTGAAGGCTAAACCGCTATTCACCTCACGGCCTGTTCAGGGTCTCGTCGAGATTCAGGATGACCTGGGCCATGCGGGCACAGGCGGCGAGTTCGATGGGGTCGTGTTTTTCCTCGGGCTTCAGCGCGGCGTAGGCGACCGCGTCGTCGGTAAAGCTGGCGAATTCGTTGAGGCTGCGTTCGTAGCCGTTGAGGAGAAGCTGGCGCTCACGTTCGTCGGGGAGACGTCCGGTCGCGAGTTCGAAGGCGAAGGTCAGCTTTTTCTCCGGCGCGGCTTCGGCTTCTTTCATCATGCGCCGGGCGAGTGCTCGAGCGGCCTCGACGTAGGTGGTGTCGTTCAGCAGGGTGAGCGAGTGGAGCGGCGTGTTGGTCGTGGACGGTTTTACGGTGCAGACCTGCCGGGCGGAACTGTCGAACATGTTCGGCGGGGCCGAGGTGCGACGCCAGAAGGTGTAGAGACTGCGCCGATAGAGCTGCTCTTTTTCGGTGAGCTTGGGGTAGCTGATCTTGCCGAAAGAAAATTCCTCCCACAAGCCCTCGGGCTGATGCGGATAGACGGGAACACCGCCGACTCCGGGGATGAGCAGGCCCGAAACGGCGAGCGCCTGATCGCGCAGGACCATCGAGGGGAGCCGGGAACGAGTCCCCCGCGAGAGGAGCCGATTCGCGGGATCGAGCTCGGTTTTCTCGGGCGTGAAAGTTGCGTCCTGACGGTAGGTCGTGCTCGTCACGATGAGCTTCACGAGGTGCTTCACGTCCCATCCCGATTCGACAAACTCCACCGCGAGCCAGTCGAGCAGTTCCGGATGGATCGGCAGCTCGCCCTGGACGCCGAAGTCCTCGGAGGTCTTCACGATGCCGACGCCGAAAAATTGCTGCCAGAGCCGGTTCACGGTGACGCGAGCGGTGAGCGGGTGATTCGCATCGGTGAGCCATTTCGCGAGACCGAGCCGGTTTGCGGGGAGATCGCCGGCCATCGCGGGGAGGAAGGCCGGCGTCCCGGGCGTCACTTTGGCAGCCTTCTGCTGGTAGTCACCGCGAGTAAGGATAAAAGTCTCCCGCGTTTTGTCGGCGGGATTTTCCTCCATCACCATGATCTGGACGATGGCCTCATTGGCTTTGCGGAGATTCTCGCGCTGGGCTTTGATCGACTTCCCGAGGTCGAGCCATTCGGGATTTTCGTGATTCCCCGTCACCAGGAAAAACTCGGTCGCGTCGCGCTTCTGAGTCGGATTGCGTTTGTCTTCGGGCAGACGCAGGATCACCGAGGTGCTGCCGGGAAAACGCGTCCGGTCCTCCAGCTCTGCCGGAGTGAACCCGGCCTCCCACGTTTTTCGGGCCGGATCGATAGCCTCGGTCAGGGTCGCGATGCGTGCCTCGGCGGCTTTGATCTCCGTCTCCAGCCGCGTCTTTTCGGCACTCTGTTCGTCCGTCGGGAGATTCAACCACGGCCGCGAGACCTGCACGGTCGCTCCCGACCCGAAGGCACATCCCTGGCCGGAGCGCTGATCGACCACGCCGCTTTCGGGGAGGTTGTTGAAGTAGGCAAAAAACTTGAAATACTCCTCGTGGGTGATGGGGTCGTATTTGTGCGTGTGGCACTGCGCGCAGGCCATCGTGAGCCCGAGCCAGGTCGTCGCGGTGGTATCGACCCGATCGATGACGATGTTGATACGCTGCTCCTCGGCAATCGCCCCGCCCTCACCGTTGAGCATGTGATTGCGGTTGAACGCGGTCGCGATGAGCTGGTTCTCGGTCGGCCCGGAGAGGAGGTCACCGGCGAGTTGCTCGACGGTGAAGCGGTCAAAGGGCATGTTCTCGTTGTAGGCCGCCACGACCCAGTCGCGCCACGGCCACTGGTGGCGATTGCCATCCTGCTGGAAGCCGTTCGAGTCCGAGTAGCGCGCCGCGTCGAGCCAGGGCAGCGCCATGCGCTCCCCGTAGTGAGGTGAATCGAGGAGCCGCTCGACCGCACCCGCGACGGCGCTATCGGGATCCGCATTAAACTGTTTTTCAAAGGCGGCGAGGTCAGCCGGGACCGGGGGCAGGCCGGTGAGATCGAGCGAGAGGCGGCGCAGCAGCACGCGTGGCGAGGCTGTCGCATTCGGTTCGAGGCCTTCGCGCTCCAGCCGATCGAGGATAAAAGCATCAACCGGCGTTTTTACCCGTTCGGGCGTTTTGACCGCCGGCACCTCGGGTCGCAGCGGGGGCGTGAAGGCCCAGTGGGGATCGTAGACCGCACCGCCCTCGATCCATCGTTTCAGAATCTCGCGGTCCGCTTGACTCAGGGTGCGGTGGGACTCCGGCGGAGGCATGACCGCGTCGGGATCATCGGAGAGGATGCGCATCCAGGCCTCGCTCGTCTCGGCCTTGCCGGGAACGATCGCGGCATAACCGCCGAGATCCCCGGTCGCTCCGTCAAACGTGTCGAGCCGCAGATCGGCTTTGCGCTTCTGGTCATCCGGCCCGTGGCAGAAGAAGCAGTTTTCCGAAAGGATGGGCCGCACGTGATGATTAAACGAGATCGTCTCGGGCACAGTGCTGGATCCCTCGGGCAATCCGCCCCGCGGGGTCCGGCTATTGGCGAGGGCGGCCGCTCCGCTGAGGGCGACGGCTTCGTCATTCGGATCATCGAGAGAGAGGGAGGCTTTGCGGACGCTTGCGGATTCGACGGGGCGATCAGCCGACGGGGCCACCGCGATGGCTTCGTCTTTTTCTTCCGACTTCGGCAGGAGCGCCCAGGCAAACCCCGCGATGAGAAGGGCCGCGACTCCTGCAGCCGCGAGACGGCGTGACCAGCGCGACAAACTCGTCCGCGTCTGCCTCTCGCGTAGGCCGGGCAGAGTCATGACATTACCCGGGGTGCGCTCGATCCCGGCCTCGGCCAGTTGCGCGCCCGTGAGCGACTGCATCTCGGCCCCGAGGAAACAGTGGTCGGCGAACTCGCTCAGGCGCGACTCGTCCGCTGCGAGCAGGTCCCAGAGACGCTCGCGTTCCCAGTCAGTGAGCTCCCGTTCCCCCAGGGCGGCGAGGATGGCCTGGAACTCCTGTTTGTCGTTGTCGTGCGTCATGGAAAAAATAGTCAGAGTTTGGCCGGGCCGATTTGTCTTTCGACACAGCGCAGCAGGGTCTGTTTGATGCGGAAAAGTTTTTGCGCCATCGCGTTGCGATTGAGATTGGCCTCGCTGCTGAGGTGCTCGAGCGAGGTGCCGTCCTGATACCGGCTCAGGAGGAGATCGCGGTGCGCTTCGGAGAGCTTTTTCAGGCAGGTGAGGAGCGCCGCGTGACGGGCTTCTTCGAGATCGCTCTGTCCGTGCGATTCCGTCGCGACGGCGGCGATGCGATCAAAAAGCTCGTCTCCCGGCAACTCGCGACTCTGCTGCCTGGCGAGCTTGCGGCGGTAGTTCTGCGTCTGCAAAAAGGCGATGCGAAAGGCCCACGCCCGGAAGTCGCCGGTCGGATCAAAGGTCTCGCGCTTTTCCCAGAGGACGAGGCAGGTCTCCTGCGCGAGGTCGTCGGCCGCGGCACGGCTCCCCGTGAGGGACACGAGGAAGGCATGGAGGCGCGGCCGATGCGCTTCGATGAGGAGCTCGATCTCAGAGGCGGAGTTATTTTTCAAAGGGTTCATCGGGGGGTGTCCCTGCAGGGAGTGATTGTCGGAACCACCCCGATGATTACGGATTATTTTCGAGAAGGGGAGAAAAACCTCACCTGACGCTGTTTGGTGAGGTACGCAAAGTAGCCTGGACATCCAACGGTCGCTCGGGCCGAGATCCGCTACCGTGGCGTTCAAACCGATCGTTGCCAAAAGGGAAGCAAAACACTACCTTTTTACTACCATGGCTACACTCGTCATCAAATCTTTCCCTGAAGAGCTTCTCGCCAAGCTCGAGGCGATGGCCGAGGCACACCGGCGTTCCGTGACGCAGGAGACGATTTATCTGATTAAGACGGCTCTCGCCGGGGAGGCGACTCCGCTGGTCGCGGAAACGCCGACGTCTTATTGGGCCGGACGGAAACTGTTGCCGGAATTTGAAGCCGCCCTCGAAGCAGGCGCCTTCAGTGGCGGCACAGATTCTAGCGTGATCATCTCCGGGGAACGTGATGCGCGATGACCAGGGCCTACTACGATCTCATCGCCAAGCGGCCGCGTTGACGCAGAGCGATCTGGGGATGGACGAGGCGACCAGGGATGGTCGCGCTCCCGGGAGCGTCGCAACGTCGGCCGCGGCCACCGCCGCCGAGCCCTGGCCCGTCCGCCTGCCCGAGCAGGTCGGCCTCGTCAAAAAGCTCATCCCCCAACACGGCCCCGATCCCGTCGCGCTCTCCGCCGCCTTCGGCAAAGCCAACAAAAAGCGCGCCGAGCAGATCGAGGGCATTCTCGAAACCCTGCGCGGGTTGGGCTTGTTGTGAGTGGAGGCGCGAATTCGCGGTAGCATCGGCATCCTGCCGATGCCCTTGCCTTTGACGCCGTCGAGCGAACCAACACGATCTGCTCTTCCACGCGGCCGTTCCCTGTGGTTGCAGAACTGTAGTGGTGACTTCCACGTCGCCACCGTATTCGTGCAAAGGCGGTGTCGACCTGGAGGTCACCACTACGAGGTTAGGGTGAATTGAATATCCAATCCCTCGCTCGGGCCGAACTCGGCTATGGCTCTTACAGACGAAAATTTACACTATTTGGAGAAGCGGAAGAGGCCGAAACGTCCGGGCAAACGAGGGTGCGTGTTGAATTGAATCCCCGCGGTCGCGACGCCCCGATAGAAATTCTTTAGAGAGCGAATTCCTGCTCAGTGATTTTCGCGAGTGGAGGTCATTTCTATTAGATCTATTGTTCTGACATTTATTTCACAAACTTTGGAAAACCTAAGAAATTTGAATGATAACTCTCGTAGCCCTTTTTCATCCACCATCGAAGGCCAGAGTATTCTTCTTTAGTTAGACGGCGTTCCTTGTATAACTGTTCTTGCTCTTCGTCAGTCATCCCTTGAATCTGATCTTTGGAAAAGAATCGAGGCTGATTTATTCCCTGCAGTTGAAGCGCAGAATACTCACGCAAGCAAGCTTTAGAACAGAAACGATACTTCCGTTCTTTTTGTATTTCCAACGTGGCTTTCAACCCACACAGATCGCACTTTCTCATATTCAACTGCTTTGTTTTTTAGAAAAGCGGTCTTGAACAAGCATGCAACCCTTGAACAATTTGCCGACCTAGAAAGTCGTAAATTGTGATCTTAGACTCGTATGAAACTTCTCCGGGGACCGTAGTTAAGGCGAATCCGAGTTGCTCGGCTTGGCGGCGAAGATAGCGCTCTTTTCGGGCGCGGGCAAGCTCGGGATTGCCGAGGCGTTCGGGGTTGTAAGAGTGGCGGTGTTTGACCATATGTTCTCGGGGACAGGGTGAAATTCACGCTGCGCAGTCCCAATCGGCTTGAGCTGCAAATCCTGCCCATCCCCATCCTCATCACCTTTCCAGCCTCTTCCCCCGCCGCCAACCCCGTCCTCCACAGGAGCTCCTCACCCGCCTCGTCGCCCTCAATCACGAACGCGCCGCCGAAGAAAAACGCGGACTTGTGCGTTGGCTGCGGCCCGATTATCAGAATCCCGAAGCCGCCGCGTTGACGCAGAGCGATCTGGGGATCGAAGAGGCGCCCGGGGATGGTCGCGCTCCCGGGAGCGTCGCAAAGTCGACCGCAACCACTGCCGTCGAGACCTGGCCCGTCCGCCTGCCCGAGCAGGTCGCCCTTGTCAAAAAGCTCATCCCCCAACACGGCCCCGATCCCGCCGCCCTCTCCGCCGCCTTCGGCAAAGCCAACAAAAAGCGCGCCGAGCAGATTGAAGGCATTTTCGAGACCCTGCGCGGGTTGGGCTTGTTGTGAGCGGGGGCGACGTTGCAAAAAGCCAGCAGCAAATCTCCCCCGGACGCCCCTTACGACCTGTAGGTCACCACTACGAAGCCGGTGAACGGGACCGATCAATCCGCTCTTTTCACCCCTCCACCCCTCTCCCACGGACGCCCCTTACGACATGTAGGTGGCCTCTGTGAGGCCGCGTTGGATTCACGGTGTCATGGAACGCGCCCGGACGTCCGGACACACGCTCCGGCCTCACAGAGGCCAGCCACAGAAGATCCCCCTACGACCTGTAGGTCACCAATACGAAGCCGGTGAACGGGAACGATCAATCCGCTCTTTCAGCCCCTCCACCACTCTCCCACTGACGCCCCTTACGACCTGTAGGTCACCACTACGAAGCCGGTGAACGGGAACGATCGATCCGCTCTTTCCCCCCCCCCACCCCTCAATTCCCCCGCCCCAGCTGGAAAAGCCCTCTCTTCAGCGCCTCGGTCACGGCGTGGGTGCGGTCTTTGGCGTTGAGCTTGGCGAGGATGGATTTCACGTGATTTTTCACGGTGTTTTCGGAAAGGGTCAGCATCTCGCCGATTTGCTTGTTGGCGCGGCCTTCGGCGATGAGCTTGAGGATCTCGAGTTCGCGGGCGGTGAGGTGGCTGCTGTGTTCGCTCTTGGCGAGGAGCAGGGAAATCTCGGGCGGCAGGTAGCGGTTGCCCTGGCCCACGGCACGGATGGCTTTGAGGAGCTCGGCGCTGTCCTTGTCCTTGGAGAGGTAGCCGAGGATGCCGGCGTCGAAGACGCGGCGGACGTCCTCTTCCTGCATGAAGCTGGAGAGCATCAGGATCTTGTGACCGCGCAGGGCCTCGGCCACGTCGATGCCGCTCATGTCGCGGAGCCGGAGATCGAGGACGATGACATCGGGCCGGTGGACGGAGGCGAGGGCGATGGCCTCTTCGCCGCTGCTCGCCTCGGCGACGACGGTGAGGTCGGGCTCGTCACTGATGAGACTGGCGAGGCCGCGCCGCACGATGAGGTGATCATCGACGAGCATGACGGATAAAGTGAGGGTGGGTTTATTCATGAAAGATTCAGGGAAAGTTCGACCGAGGTCCCTTCGCCGGGGGCCGACTGCACGGCGAGGGCGGCGCCAAGCTGCTGCGCCCGCTCGCGCATGCCCTGGAGACCGAAATGCCCCTCGGGAGCCCGGGCGGTGGTGGAGAATCCGCGACCGTCATCGGCGACGGTGATGCGGGCGCGCCCGGCGTCCGCCGCGAGGGAGACACGAACCCGAGCCGCGCCGCTGTGGCGGAGGGCGTTGGTGACGGCTTCGAGAACGATGCGGTGGCAGGCGTAGGCGGTCTCGGGTGGCAGCTTCGAGTCTTCTCCCCATCCGTCACGCTCGGCTTCGAAATCGACCTCGGCCTCCTCGCATCTCGTCTTCGCGGCAGCAAGGGTGGCGTTTGGGAAATCGAGAGACTCCGCCCCGGCCGGCACGCGCAGACCGATGAGTGATTCCCTCGCCTCGGCGAGTGAGTGCTCGACCATCTGCCGTGCCGCATCGAGTTTCTTTCTTGCTTTGTCAGGATCTGTGGAGAGGTGGTTCGAGACCGAGGCAAGCTGATAGCCGACACCCGAGAATCCCTGCGATAGGGTGTCGTGCAGCTCGCGGGCGATGCGGTTGCGCTCTTCGAGGGTGGCGTTGGACTCGATCTGCTCTTTGATCAGGGTGGTTTGCTTTTTGACCCGTCGATTGAGGGCGAGGAGCCATGTTAGAAAGAGCAGCGCGCCGGCGGCGAGAAGAAGGATCGCCATCCAGTAGCGCGCCGGGGTCCACCACGAGGGCACTGCGAGCACTTTGATGTCCGTCCCGTCGCGCAGCGCGATGAGGACCGAGCGTACCTCGCCGCGCTCGTCGGCCTCGACGAGCTTGACCCCGCGGATGCTGAGCTCGCTGCCCTCGGGCGGCAGGGTCGCGCTGATGCCGGCCGGCATGCTCACCGGCACGAGCGCTTCATTGACCTGCAAGTTGATGAGAGTGCGGCCTTTTTCAATGAGCTTGCCGGAGAGGGCGACGAGCTGGTAGGCATGCTCGCGGGAGAGCGGCTCGGCATCGGCGATCACCTCGACCCGGTCTCCGGGGCCGTCCGCCATGGCGAGCTTAGCGTAGCGAAGACCGACGAAATACCCATCCGTCTCGGCGAGACCGGTGAGGTTGATGAGATCGCCGACGGCGACACCGGCCGGGGAAAGGGAGTTGATGCGCGCCCCGTAGAGGCCCGCCTGGACCACAAAGGTCGAAGGCCCCTCCACAAGCGTGACGGTCCCGCTCGTCTCGACAAGAGCCTGGCGGGTGCGGCTGGAGTCCCAGCGCCCGATCTCGTCGAGGCGCACGGGCTCGGACTCCTCTGTCTTTTCGATGACTTCGACGAACTGGTGGCGCGAACAGATGATGTCGGAACCGATGCGCTGGCGCTGGTCGTTAAAGAGCGGCGAACCACTCCCGCGCAGGCGCACCCACGAGCCGACCATTTTTTCGATCCGGGTGACGTCGAAGTCTTCGTTGGCGTTGCGGAAGCGGATCACGAGATCGCTCTGCCCGGTCACGAGCAGGCCGGATCCGATGCGCTTTCCCTCTTCGAATTTCACATCGACGAGGAGACCCTCGATCTCGATCCAGCGATTATCCCCCAGCCCTGTCTGGACGAAGTCGGGGCGAAAATTCAGGGGCCGGGGCGGCGGCGTGGAACCGTGCTTTTCGAGACGATCAACGATGACGTAGGAGCCGTAAAAGCCCCCCGTGACATTGCCTTCGATGGTGAGTTCGTCCCCGATCCGGGGCACCTTGTCAGGCGGCATCTCAAAAAAGAGTCCGCCCGAGCCATCCTGTCCGTCGAACCCGTCGGCGAGATGGGAGATCACGATGACGCGCAGGGAGACGGGTGGCGCGAGGCGCGACTCTTCGTAGGTCATCTTGCGGATATCCGCGATGCTGCGGAGCGGACGCACCGAGACGGGCGGTTCAAAGGCCGCCAGCCCCGCCGTCGTCATCAGGATAAAAAGCCACGGGCTTATTGAATGTCGCCACCCCATCAGGAGCCGATCCTATCACGGATTTTGTCTTTCGGCGAGTGTTCTGAGAAGGGATGCCCACTTCCGGAGGACGGCGGAAAAGACGTTTTTTTTGTGAAATCGACTTGCTCTTCGGGCGATAGTTGGGTCGAATAGGTTTATGTCAATCTTTTGCCTCTTCCTGGCACTTGTCCTGATCACCACGATCCACGCCGACGCCCGCGAATTCACCAGCAAGGACGGACGGAAAATCAACGGGGAGCTGCTCGCGCACTCCGGCGATCAAGTCATCATCAAAGTGGGTGCCAAGGAGTTCGCGGTAGCGGCTGCCAACTTCTCACTCGAAGACCAGCAGTTCATCAAGGAATGGATCGCCGCCAATCCCGGAGCGATGCGTTTCAAGTTCGGTTACTTTTTTGACGTGGAGAAAGAACGGGAAGATGTCACACAGGGGAAAGCGGCGGGGTCCATGACCGACGACAAGCTCAAGACCTTCCCCCACACCTATGAGATGATCGTTTTCAACCGCGACATCAGCGACGCCGATGCGATCGAGATTCACTACGAGATCTACATCGATGATTTTGTCGATATTCGGAACAACGCCTACACGAGAATGGCTGTCGGTGGCGCGAAGAGGGCAAGACTGGAGATCATCGCCGGGAAGCTCGAGGTTCCGAAGATCGCTGCCGGCGGTCGTCTCGACATGACCCGCACCTTCAACACCGAGTTCTACATCGACCGGGACAATGGAAAGACGGACGAGGCGGCGACGGACAAAGTCCTCGGGATCCGCCTGCGCATTTTCAAAGGCGGCGACATGATCGGCGAGGAAATCAGTGAAGTGAGCAACGGCCGCGGACTCGAGGGAATCGAGTGGCAGGGCGCCGCCCCCACGGAGGGCACGGTCGTGAAGTAGTCCCCCTCACGCCGATTTTTTAAACAACATGCTGATCCCCACGAGGATCATGACCACGGCGAAGATCTTCGTGAGCTGGTCGTTGCTCAGCTTGCGAACCCAGCCGGTCGCGAAGTAGGCGGCGAAGATAGCCCCGATCGCGGTGGGCCAGAAGATGTGCCACTGCACGAGTCCGGACTGCTGAAAACGCCCGATCGCCATCAGCGAAGTCGGCACGATGACCGCCATGCTCGTTGCGATCGCGGCTTTCTGCTCCATCCCGAGAAAGTAGACGAAGGCGGGCACCATGACGATGCCGCCACCCACACCGCAGAGCCCGGCCATGATGCCGGCGAAGAGTCCGATTCCGAGCGGGATGAGAAGAAGTTTCATTCGATGGAGGCACGGGAAAGGATTCAGCTCTGGCGCGTGAGGATGCGGGTGACGAGCTGGTGGAGGACGAGACGGTGATCGAGGGCGGTAGTGACGAGTCGCAGATTGGCCTCGAGACAGGCCTCGAGGGCGCTCTTCAGCTCACCGGCGGAGAATTTGCCCCCGATCTGACCGGAGAGGTAGATGGGGTAAGCGGAGATGGCCCCTTCTTTCGTCCGCGGCAGGTGCGCGGTCTCGGCGTCGGGTAACTTCGCCAGGGCGGCCTGAAAGGCGGGATAACTGCGCCCCACCGCGATCCCGCGATTCTCGACGAGGTCGCGGACGTGGAGGAGACTGCGGATCTTCGGGACGATGGAGGCGAGGAGAATCCCGATCGCGCTTTCCCCCTTTCGCAACTGCTGATCGATGAGGTTGAGAGCACGCGGCAGATCCCGTTTCGCGATGGTCTCGCCGATCTCAAAAATCACCCCGGCATGGGTCACCGCGACGATGCGGCTGACATCCTCCGCCGTGACGGGACGCCCGTTTGTATAAAGAGAGAGCTTTTCCAGTTCGCTGTCGATGATGCGGGTATCGGCCCCGACGAGGAGGACAAATCGCTCCAACGCTCCGCGCTCGAAGTCGAGGCGCAGCCCCGCGGCCCGTTCCTGCACGTGGCCCATGACATTTGCTTCCCATCCGGCCTTGCTCGTGTCGAGCTTGTCGAAGATCTCGACCTTGGCACATTTGCTCAGGGTTTTGTAGAAAGTGCGCCGTTTGTCGATCTCGCCGGCGCTGATGATCACTCTCACATCGGGCGGCAGATGGGCGGCGAGGATCCCGACGAGGGTCTCCACCGCCGCGAGGGTGCTCTCCGCCTTCCCTGTCTGGTTGTCGGCGAAGAAGTTCACCCCCTGCAGCCAGACGAGCTTGTCGCCGCCGAAAAAGGGGAGCGTCTGGATCGCTTCGATCGTGCGCGAGACGATCTGCACGGCGTGCTCGGTATTGTCGGCACCCCCACTGATGATCTCGAGACCGAACTCGCGGTCGCTCGGGGCGATCTTCTCCGAGAGCGCCATCGCCGCCTCTTTTACAAGAGCTTCGTCGGTGCCGAAAAAGGCAAAGATGTTCGGGTTTACGGCCATGATCAGGTGAGAAATACGACGGGTGGCGGCGATCCGCAACACTTCAAAGCAGCGATAGAAGCCTGCCCTCCACCCGACAAATTTACTGGTTCGGAGCATTTCGCTTGAATCTGGTCTCAGATCGGTTAGGGGAAGCGTCCGCATTGTTCACGGAGTTGCGGTCGAGCCATCACCAAATCCCCGTCAGTGCGGGAGAGTTGTATCGTGAAGGGCCCGACGTTCTGCGGCGCGCTCCGTGCTGCATGGGTAACATGTTGGCGGGGAGAGCCTTGCAGATGTTCGGGTCGGAATCCCCAAAAGCATCCCATCAGACATGAGTTTCATCGCCGAAAAATTTTCCCAGATCGCCCCCTCCCAGACCCTCGCCATTACCGCGACGGCGAAAAGAATGCAGGCCGAAGGCCAGGACATCGCCAGCTTCGGTGCCGGTGAGCCTGACATGGACACCCCGCAGCACATCAAGGATGCCGCGATCGAAGCCCTCCTCGCCGGGAAAACAAAATACACCGCCGCCACCGGGATTCCCGAGCTGAAAAAGGCCATCGCCGACAAACTTCTCGCCGACAACGGCATCGAATACGCTCCCAGCCAGATCTCGGTGAACTGCGGTGCGAAGCACTCGTGCTACAATGCGATCCTCGCCTGCTGTGACCCCGGCGACGAAGTCATCATCCCCGCCCCCTACTGGACGAGCTACCCCGAGATGGTCCGCCTCGTCGGTGCCGAGCCTTATTTCGTGGAAACGAAGCGCGATAACAAATGGAAGTTCACCGCCGAAGAGTTCGAAGACTCCATCAGCGGACGCACCCGCATGCTCATCCTCAACAGCCCGAACAACCCGACCGGGTCGGTCTACACCAAAGCCGAACTCGAGGCCATCGTCGAAGTGGCCGCCTCCGAGGACATCATCATTCTCTCCGACGAGATCTACGAGAAGCTCATCTACAACGGCAAAAAGCACATCAGCACGGCTGCCATCAGCGAAGCCGCCAAGAACCTCACGATCACGATCAACGGCTTCAGCAAGCTCTATGCGATGACCGGCTGGCGCCTCGGCTACACTGCCGCTCCTCAGGAGATCGCCGACGCGATCGACACGATCCAGGGCCACACCACCTCGAATCCCTGCACCTTTGCCCAGTATGGCGCCCTCGCCGCCCTCCAGGGCCCGCAGACCTTCGTTACTGACATGATCGAGGAGTATGACATGCGCCGCCAGTACATGCTGAGCCGTCTCCAGAAGATCAAAAACATCGAAGTGGTCGAGCCCGATGGCGCCTTTTACTTCCTCGTCGATACCACGAAGATGGGGCTCAGCTCGATGAATCTGAGCGAGAAGCTCCTTTCCCGCTACCAGGTCGCGGCCGTCCCGGGTCTCGCCTTCGGTCACGACATGTCTGTGCGCCTCAGCTACGCAACGAGCCTCGATGTCATCAAAAAGGGCCTCGATCGTTTCGAAGAGTTCTGCCAGTCGCATTGATCCCGCCTCGCCCGGCTATGGTCGGGCGAGCCTCCCGCTCCCGTGAAAACTCGCTCGTTAGCCGGTCCAGACCGCGCTGACGCGACCTATCGGCAGTGGCTGGATCTACGGTGCCGGATACTTCGCGAACCACTGGGACTCCTCTACACCGTTCGTCCCCTTGCCAAACCGCCCCCGCACCACGACGGCTTCCCCTGTTTCCCCATGTCCCCCGAACTTGCCCTCGCCATCCACGCCGCCCGTGAAGCGGGAGCGCTCCTCCGCGCCAACTTCGAGACTGCCCTCGAGGTCAACGAACTCGCCGCGCATGATATCAAGCTCGCCCTCGACGTCGAGAGTCAGAAGCTGATCGAGTCCCTCATTCTCGCCACCTTTCCCGACCACGCCATCTACGGCGAAGAGGGCATCGCCGGTGACCAGGCGAGCGAGACCCAGTGGATCGTCGACCCCATCGACGGCACGGTGAACTATTACTACGGCATCCCCCATTTCTGCGTCTCCATCGCGATGCGGCGCGCCGGAGAGCTCAAGATCGGGGCGATCTACGATCCCATGATGGATGAGATGTTCGCCGTCGACTTCGAAGGCCCTGCCACGCGCAACGGCAAACCCATCCAGCCAAGCGCGCGCGCCTCGCTCGGCGAAGCCGTCGTGACGATAGGATTTTCCAAGTCAAAAGAGGCCATCGACGCGGGGCTCGGGCGCTACCGCGAAGTGGCCCACCGAGTCCGCAAGACCCGCATGATGGGTAGCGCCGCGCTCGCTCTCGCCTACATCGCCTGCGGGCGGCTCGACGCCTATATCGAGGAAATGATCAGCATCTGGGATATCGCCGCCGGGCAGATCATGGTCGAGCGAGGCGGAGGCAAAGTGACCCTCGTCACCTCGGAGTTGAACCCCGACAAATCCGGCATCGTCTCCAGCAACGGAAAACTAGACCTCTCTGACATCGCCTGAATCATGAGATACCGCACCGGCATCGGCTACGACGTACACCAGTTCGCAGAGGGGCGTCCCCTCGTCCTCGGCGGCATCACGATTCCCCACGACCGCGGCCTCGCCGGCCACTCCGATGCCGACGTCCTCGCCCACGCCATCGCCGATGCCGTCCTCGGAGCGATCGGGCAGCCCGACATCGGCTACTGGTTTCCCCCGACCGACGACTCCATCGAGGGCATCAGCAGCTTGAAAATCCTCGAAAAAGCCGCATCGCTCGTCCGCGAGGCGGGCGGCCGGATCGAGAACATCGATTCCACTCTCATCGCCGAGGAACCCCGCGTCATGAAGCACGCCGCAGCCATGAAGATCGCCATCGCCAACGCCCTCGGGATCACGGCAGGCGATGTCGGGATCAAAGCGACGACCAATGAAACGATGGGTTTCGTGGGGCGTCGTGAGGGTATCGCCGCGCTGGCCTCCGCCTCGGTGGCACTGCCCGAGCGGGAGACGGTCTGAGGTCATTCCGCGACCGGTCCTGCCATCCCCTGATTTTTCTCCGGAAAATGCACAATCGTTTCTTCAAAAGAGAAACTTGGCAGGAATCCTGCTTTCCTCTCGAAACGGAAAGCTCGAAAGAGTGAGCCAAACGAAAACAAGTTATTACGACCACATCTCAAACCCAAGGGGAAAGAAAATATATGAAGAAAGCCATTCTAGTTGCAACTGTTGGCGCGATGACGCTCGGCGTTAACGCGGGAGACTGGGGGAAAGCCCCCGTTGGAAAAGCTCCGATCGAGGAGTGCGTTGATCTCGGCGGCGTGATCAGCACCGGCTACATGAGCGATTACATCTTTTACGGTGTTAATTTCGCAGGTGACAGCGTCTGGACCGACGTGAACTACACGTTCGACGGCCTTGCGGTGCCAATCACTGTCGGTGCCTGGTATCTCAACGGGATCAATGAAGCCCCCGGCGCCGGCTACGACGAACTCGATCTCTACGTCAGCGCCGCTCTCGGCACTTTCGCCGGGTTCGACGTTGCCGTTGGGTACACCCACTTCGTCTTCCCTGAGTTCCGTTCCAATGTCGCCCCGATCGGTGGTTACGGTGAGCTCGGCCTCGACATCACTCGCAGCCTCGGTTTCGTTGATTTCGCTGCCCAGACCAACTACGCCATGGGCGGCGGCGGTGCCGGTCTCTCCGGCTGGTATCACCAGGTCGGTGTTGAGAAGACTTTCGGTCTTACTGACAGCATCGGTGTTGTTGTTGGTGCGGGTATTGGTTACTCCGACGGCTACTTCGGCGGCGCAACCGGCTGGAATCACTATTATGCAACCGCTTCGCTCCCGATCGAGCTGAACTGCCGCACGACCCTTACTCCCTACATCGGGTGGAATGGTTCGCCCGCAGGTTACGTTACGACCTTCCAGAATGACATCCTCCACGGTGGTGTCAGTCTCAGCGTCTCGTTCTGAGCCGTGCCCTGATCAGGGAATCCTTTTTTCAGAACCTTGGTCTAAACCGCCTCTCCATCCGGAGGGGCGGTTTTTTTGCGGCCGTCTGCTACAATGGAACTGGGGCGATGCCCTAACTTTTCCCCACCCTCGCGGGTGCAAAAGCGCCGCAGGGTGGTAAACTAGCCTCGTCTCCCGCCTCATAGGAGGACCGGTCGCCGAAAAATGGAAGCAGTAAGTCAGTTTATCAGCCAGCACTGGCGACAAGCCATCGAGGCGGCGATCCTGTGGGCCATTTTCTACAACACCTACCTCTACTTCCGTGCCACCAGGGGTGCCCGTATCTTCACCGCGCTCGTCGGCTTCTACATCGGCATGACCCTGCTCTCGGTCTGGCTCGATCTGACCGTGATCGGCTGGCTTCTGAAAAGCGTCTCCGTCATCCTCGCGATCGCCCTCGTCATCATCTTCCAGCCCGAGCTGCGACGCGCCCTCGCCGAACTAGGGAGCCACCGGCTCTTTTCCTCCATGAACGAGAAGACGCGGGCGCGCTTCGCCGATCTCCTCATCGAAGTGGTGGAGAATCTCTCTCGCAAGCGCACCGGCGCCCTCATCGCGATCGAGCGGAGCATCGATCTGAAGCAGTATCTCGAGACCGGCACGATTCTCGACTCGCAACTGTCCCCGGAGCTCGTTTATACCATCTTTCACAGCGGCACAACTCTGCACGACGGGGGCATGGTCGTCCGCATCGCCGACGAACGCATCGCCGGCGCCGGATGCGTTTTTCCCCTCTTCCAGCGGGAACTGAGCGACCAGAGCATCGGTCTGCGTCACCGGGCCGCGATGGGTATCACGGAGGAATCCGACGCCATCGCCCTGGTCGTCTCCGAGGAGACCGGCGCCATCTCCATCGCGATCAACGGCAAGCTCGAGCGCGACCTTGAAAAGACGGAACTCAGGGAACGCCTGAACGGCCTGCTCAGCAATCAGGACTCAGACGAAGAGGAGGGTCAGGATGGGGAATCTTAAACATTTCTTTGTCGATAATTGGAAAAGCAAGCTCATCTCGCTCTTCATCGCGATCTCGATCTGGCATCTCATCAAGTCGCATCTCGATTCCGGGAACCAGAATTTCCCCGTCCCCGGCACGACCACCCCGACTCCGGCGAGACCGGCCACCGGCCACGTCCTCGATGACACCCTGCTTAATCAACTCATTCCCCCGCCCGTGAGCGTCCCGATTCCGATACCCGGTGGCGACGTCAGGGGCTGAGCCCGGCCCGTCTCGCGCCGAACGGCGCAGGTCATCCCGACTCCTCCCATTATTTTTTACATGAGCGAACAGACGCGACAGTTTTTTGGCACCGACGGCATCCGGGGCAAGGCCAACGCCTATCCCCTCGTCCCGGAGTTTGTTGTCAGACTTGGCCAGGCCGCCGCAGACGCCTTTCTTTCCCGTCGAATCGAAACGCGGACCTGGCCGACCGTGATCATCGGCAAAGACACCCGCCAGTCCTGCGACATGCTCGAGAGCGCCATCGCCGCCGGACTCACTTCCCGCGGCATCGACGTGCAGCTCGCCGGTGTCATCCCGACCCCGGCAGTGGCGATGCTGACGAAAAAGACCGGCGCCCTCTTCGGGATTGTGATCTCGGCTTCGCACAATCCCTTCGATGACAACGGAATCAAGTTCTTCGGGCCCGATGGCTACAAACTCGACGACGCCCTTGAACGGGAGATCGAGAACGGCGTGGTCGCACCACCCGCTGCGGTGGCTGGCAGAGCGGTCGGCCGCATCTCGCACCTCGAAGGCGCAGCCGAACGCTACATCGACTTCGTCTGTCACAGTGTCGGCGACGACCGTCATCTCCTCGAAGGACTCGTCATCGCCCTCGACGCGGCGAACGGGGCCAGCTACCGCACCAGCGAGGCCATCCTCCACGCTCTCGGGGCGAAGGTGCTGCCGATGCATCACCATCCCAGCGGCATCAATATCAATCTCGACTGCGGCTGCACTCACCCCGCCGTAATCGAGGCGCTCGTGAAAGAGACCGGGGCGCATGTCGGCGTCTCCCACGACGGCGACGCGGATCGAGTCCTGCTCTGCGATGAGACGGGCTCCGTCCTCGATGGGGACGAACTCATGGCCATCGCGGCACTTTCCATGATAGCCGCCGGCACCCTCACCGACAACACCCTCGTCGCCACGATCATGAGCAATGCCGGGCTCGACGAAGCCGTCCGGGCTGCCGGGGGACGCGTCGTCCGGGCCGGGGTCGGCGATCGTTATGTCATCGAGGCGATGCGCGAAGGCGGTTACAATCTCGGGGGTGAGCAGAGCGGGCATTTCATCTTCCACGACTTTAACACCACCGGCGACGGCATCATGGCGGCCGTGCAACTGCTCATCATGATGAAGGGCAGCGGCAAACCTCTCAGCGAACTGCGCCGCGTCATGACCAAGTTCCCCCAGGCCCAGCGCAACATCCGCGTCTCGCGGAAGCCGCCCAAAGAGGATCTCGCGGCGGCCGTTCGTCTTGCCGGGGTGGAAAAGACTCTCGGCAGCGCCGGTCGAGTCCTGCTGCGCTACTCGGGCACCGAACCACTTTTGCGTCTGCTCATCGAGGGACGCGACGCCGACTACATCAACCGCGAAGCCGACGCCATCGCGACCGAAATACGAGCCGAGATCGGAGCATGAGGGGAAAAGGAATTTTTATCACCGGGACCGACACCGGGGTCGGAAAGACGTGGGTGACTACTCGTCTCGTCGCACGGCTGCGCGCATCTGGGATCGACGCCGTCGGCATGAAACCAGTCGAATGCGGCGGACACGAGGACTCGCTCGCGATCTTCGAAGCCTCGGGGGGAGCGGCGGCGGGGCTCACCCTTGAAATGGTCAATCCCGTGTCGCTCCCCGAGCCGCTCGCCCCCGCTGCGGCGACAATCCCATACCCCATCGACCTCGCGAAAATCCGCGCCGCCTACGACCTCCTCGCGAGCCGGCACGAGATCGTCGTCGTCGAGGGCGCGGGCGGCTGGCTCGTGCCCCTCGATCACGAGCGGACCATGGCCGATCTCGCGATAGAGCTGGACCTGCCCGTGGTCCTCGTCGCCGCGAATCGTCTCGGCGTGCTGAATCATTCGCTCCTCACGGTGCGGGCGATCAGGGCGAGCGGGCTCGTCTGCCGGGCCGTTTTCCTCAACGAGCCTGATTCCTTGCCCGATCTCTCCACCAAAACGAATCACACGATTCTGGAAAAAATGTTGCCCGAAATCGGGATTCTCCGGATGGACCTCGACGGGATCATTGCGCTACTGTAGTTGCCCATCAATCAGGCCGCCGATGGTATCAGCCTTGTCCTTATCGTCGTCACCGCGATGGGCGCGCTCGTGGCCGGATTGATAGCGGGATTTTTCCTGGGGAAGAGAAATAAAGGGGCTGCCGCGTCCGACGCTCCCCCGCTGGCGAAGGAGGACACCGACGCACCCACCGCGCCGATCACTCCCATGATCGAGATGGGTCGTTCCCCGCATGACCGCCACCGCGACCTCTCCGTCGGGAACGCCCTTGTTAAAAGCATCGAGATGCTCGAGTTCATCCTCAAAAGCGGGGACCGGCAGGAGAAAGAGGATCTCATTCGCCAAGTCGGGCTGCTAAAGCATGATTTCCAATCCCTCCTCGGGATTTGCTCCTTCCGCGCCTTCGATTATGCCCCCGGCACGACCGTCGAAGCGGCGATGCGAGCCCGCATCCAGATCGTCGAGGGCAAAGCCGGAGAAGGAAGAACGAAGATCGTCAGAACTCTGCGCTGCGGTTTCGTCTACGAACCCGGTGCCGGCGACGACCCCGTCGTGATACGGAAGGCGGAAGTGGAGATCGGATAATTATTGCTAGGAATTTCCTTTTTCATCCCCTCGGCTTTGACGGTTGACTTCACTTCATTCCGTCTATCTTCGCTGCGCTTCGATTCGCTCCTGCCATTCGGCAGGCTACCTCCGTTTCACTCCGGTTCTTCCCGCCGAAGGCCCTGGGTCGGAGGGGGTTCGATGTCCGCCCTACGGCTGCACTTCGTGCCGTCTCTCTCTTCCCAACTTTCGGTTTGTCAGGGAACCTGAACACGAGTCAGGTCCAGTTTTCCAAACGGAGGCCATTCACGCGTGAGAACTCGCGGGCGTTTCCGGTGACGAGTGCAAGCTGATGTTCCAGGGCATGGCCCGCGATGAGGGTGTCAAGCGGGCCGATGGCCTGACCAGCCGCCGCCAATTCCTGCCGGACCTGAGAGGAATGATCGGCGGAAGCCCGCGTGAAGGGGAGAACAGTGAGAGGGGCAATGAATTCCGCCACGACACGCAAGTGGCGCTGGACCGCCGCCGAGTGAAGTGCCCCGTACAGCAGTTCATGATAGCTGATGGCGGACAGGAAAACGGTGCCCGTACCGTGCTTCGCGAAATGGGCGAGCACCCCGGGTCTTCCCTTCATGAAACTAATGCTGGTGTCGGTATCGAGCAGGAACATCAGGATTTTATCTCCCGGTGTTCACCTTGGGGAGGACGTTCGAAGTCGACGTCCAGCTTGCCGGCGGCGAAGGATTCGAGATAGCCATCAGGCCAGCAATTCTCGTCGGGCAAGGGACGGAGAACGAGAGTCTCGCCCTTGCGTTCGATCTCGACCCGTTTCGCGTTGATCCGCAATTCTTTAGGGATGCGGACGGCTTGCGAGCCGCCTGAGGTAAAGACGCTTGTTTTCATTTATGGATATACGTATATCCAAAAACCGTATCCGGCAAGGAGAAAACCAGGGCGGCATGCGAAGTGGCGACAAGGAAGAACAGAGGGAGCGGTCGGAGGATGACGTTCGTAAATTTCACAGTGACACGTAAATTTAACAGGCTCAAAACCAGTTCTCGTGCTTTTGAAAATTTCCGAAAATTCACGATTTTTTAACAAATGGAGCTTTTTTGCACCCTATCCCTGCGAATTCCTGCGAATTGGCAACCTGTCCCTGCGAATTGCCTGCGAATTGAATTCTGCAACCTGGTCCCCGTGAATTCCGCAACCTGTCCCTGCGAATTTGTCCCTGCGAATTCCGCAACCTGTCCCTGCCACCTTTTCGTGGACAAAAACATTCACGGGCCAAGTCTTCTCGCGCTGGGGCGAAGAGGTTTGGACCACGAATCTTCACGAATGAACACGAATCCTTGCGGGCGAGCGGCGCTCCTCTTGAGGAAGGTCCATTCGTGAAAATTCGTTTTCATTCGTGGTCCTAAATCTTCAAAGGCCGGGAATTCGAGGCCGGGAGCGCCGAAGCCCCTTGGAGCGAAATGCTCGCCAAGCTCATCGTCCTACACGGAGGGTGACGAGGGTGTGAAATTCTAAATTCCAGAACTGCCACCTTTCCAAAAAATATTTCGCTCTCATTCGTGGACAAAAACATTCACAGGCCAAGTCTTCTCGCGCTGGGGCGAAGAGGTTTGGACCACAAATCTTCACGAATGAACACGAATCCTCGCGGGCGAGCGGCGCTCCTCTTGAGGAAGGTCCATTCGTGAAAATTCGTTTTCATTCGTGGTCCTAAATCGTTAAAGGCCGGGAATTCGAGGCCGGGAGCGCCGAAGCCCCTTGGAGCGAAATGCTCGCCAAGCTCATCGTCCTACAGCGGGGGATGACGAGGGTGTGAAATTCTACATTCTAGGACTGCCACCTTTCCGCGACTGGGTCGCGCCGGAACTCGACCTCGGCGATGGACGCCGCCTCGTCCTCGATGCGCCCGATCCGTTTCCTGAGGAAGAGTGGGCGTTGTCCGGGGAGAACTGAGTCGCGGGTCAATTAAATCCCCTCGGAGATCTCGCCTGATTTCGACGTAGAAATCAAGCGGGAGCGAGGATCCGTGTCCAGAGTCCTCCATTTTTAGCGATGTTTGAACGTGAACACGAGATTCCTCCAAAAAATCGTTGACTCAGCATGTCAAATCAGGTGATTCTTGGCGGTGATTTCCCGACTCGTCCCCTACCTCCCCCTGAACCCCCTCCTTCCCCGGCCTAAGGGTGGCAAGGATGCGGAAGAGATGAAAAAGCAAATTCCTAGCAATTGAACCCCCTCCTTCCCCGGCCTAAGGGTGCCAAGGATGCGGAAGGGATGAAAAAGCAAATTCCTAGCAATTAGCCACCACTCTAAATATGAAAAATTCACTGAGATCCGCTTCCAATCTGGATTTATCCCGGCGTCGATTTTTGAGTCGCTCTGCAGCCACTGCCATGGGGGTTGTCGCTTCGACAGGCCAAACGATGGCAATTGATGACGGGAGGAGTTCTGATTCTCTCGGTGAGAAGAAGCATAGTAGAGAGTTGCGGGAAAAGGCAGAGAAGGTTGAATTATTTTTGAGACACCATTTTCTTGATTCCAACAATATCGTATTTACTCATCTCGATAAAAAGACCTTAAAGCCACCCGGGGAATCTTTTTTCCCGGAGATAGACTCAAAGATGAGCATTATGGATTATCACATAGAGGGGTATACGCGAAGCGGGATTGCCGCTTATGAAAATTGCGGCATGACCACGGGGGCTTACATGCAGTCACTTCTCTATCAATATAAAGTCGAAAAAAATGCGGCCATTCTTCAGAAAGTAAGAAAATGCTACTCTGGAATTAAATATATTTATGAGATTGGCAAACAGTTGGAGGAAGGCTTTTTTCCAAAAATTTACGGCAATAAGTTTTCGCAGCAAACCAGTTCGGATCAGGTTCTATATGTCGTTTCTGCCTTGGATCACTTCAGTGAATATGCGGATCGAGAAGAACAAAAGGAAATTGGTAATATGATTTATCAATTGGTGAATTTTTGGATGAAACGTGATTATAAATTCACATATTATAATACTGAAGATATGCAGTGGCCGCTAACGAGGTTCCCTACCTTGCTGATTTTAGCCTACAAACATACAGGGGATGAAAAATTCAAAAAAGAATATGATCGGCTTCTTTCCGAAGGGTATGCCCAGAAGCCGGAATGGGCTCTACTGCATGAAAAGAAAAACGGGATAAAGCCCCTTTCGGCTTATGAGAAAAAAAAGGGCGCTTACCTGATCATGAATATGGCAGATTTTTTAACCATGGATGTTATGAACTTTGACATCCTCCTAAAAAACGATCCTAAAAATCCTTTAAGCGAGAAATGGCGGAAAGGGGTGTTGCAAATGTGGGAAGAAGCAGAAATGACGATCTTGCCAAATGGTAAGTATTACTCTCAAGCTTTGGTTGATTTTGAGACCGGCGCAGTTAGTCGGACCGGCGGATACCAAAAGGGTGAATCTTATCATGGCTCAGAATCAGGCTGGAGCACGATGGTTTCAAGAGGTGCAGCGATGGCTTATAAATATTACCCCGAGAATAAGGAGATTGTTAGTAAGGTAAGTCTCATCCTCGAGAGCATAGACATCAACGACATGACATACTATGATGAGCCGGAACGCTGGGCGCCGAGGTACAGGTTTAAGACGAAATTTTTGAGCGGCGATTCGATATCAAACTGGCTTTGGACCTACTGGCTGGCAAGACACCTTGATATGCTATGAGAGAGGTGGTTTTTTATCACTGGATTTGTGCTGCCTCTCATTTCTGGGAGTCTTTTAGGTAGATCTTTAGATATTTTATTGCCATGCTTCCTTCCTAATTATTAGTCGATCAAGTGAGTGCTAAACTGTAGGGTGGGCCTAAGTCGAGTGAACGTAAAAGGTGAGGTGGCTTGTCTGTGAGACGGGAAACGGGGTCAGGAGAAGAATATCAAATATCCAGCGACCCTGGAAACGCACGGGAAACTTGGAAAAGTGGTCAGGCTAGAATGGCACGGGATTAGGCCACTTTCTTGTAGTGTTCGCGATGGAAAATTTCGGTGAATTCGTGCCTTGGTTTCGTCATGTATTGGTAGGATTTCGGACGGTTTTTGTCGCTCGTGGCTCCTGACGACCGGGGCGTATCTGGATAACCCGATCTCTCGAGTCGGCCTCGAAGTTTTCTACTGCCCGGGCAAGGAGCGCGGGGTGCAGAACCAGGCCGGCAAAGCCGGCACGACTTTTATCGATCAGATCGAGAGTTCCCCTGAAGCCGAGCTCTCCGAGTAGGATCGCCTCTCCTCTTATCGCCTCGGCCTGCCGTGCCTTCACTAGATTGTAGGCGATTTGAATCATCTTCATCGTTCGGTGCGCCATCTCAGGTGTTTTTACCCGCATCATTTCGAACTTCATCATAGTCTTGATGTCGCGGATTTTCACTTCAATCGACCACCGCTCATCGTAGACGGCGGCTATTTCGTCAGCGGGGTATTCATCTGCGTCGAGGAGTGTCGTCACGAGGTAAATCGTTCTCATCTTTCCATCCCGCCCTTTCGCTTTGGCCGCGACGTGACGCAGGACCATCTTGTCGGGAAGTGCCACCCATTCCTCGTCGTTCAACCCTGCGCCACCTCGCTTTGCCGGCTTGTTCCACACGACGAGCCTTGAGCCGAAGTCAAGCTGCTTGCCTGACTTCCAGTCTCGTTTCACGTTTCTTCTTTGATGCAGGGAGACGGGGTCAGGAGACGGGGTCAGGGAACGAATTCCGGTCAAGCGACGGAATCAGGGAACAAAGTCCCAATCTAACATCCCCCCTTCCCCGAACCTTCCCCGAACCTTCCCCGAACCTTCCCCGAACCTTCCCCGAACCTTCCCCGAACCTTCCCCAACGTCCCTCAACCCGCAACCGCCCCCCTGCGGCCCGCGTTGGTCTCGGTGGCCGGGATCTTTTGTGGCTTTGTGGCTTTGTGGCTTTGTGGCTTTGTGGCTTTGTGGCTTTGTGGCTTTGTGGCTTTGTGGCGTTGGCATCGCTCCGTCTACCCGCTCGGCGTGATGTGTGAGACTTGTTTTCGTTCTTTATTGCAGAGCGGGCTCACACAAAGCCACTAAGGGAGACGGGAAAGAGAACCAAGGAAAGGGGCTTGCCATGCCCCCCGCGGAGCCAGAGAAGCGGGGCTTAGTTTCCAGCGACAATTAAAGATCCCTTCAACGACAATTAGCAATTCTTGCGGACAGGTTAATAATCTGTAAGCGTCCGACCCAGACCATCTAGCGCTCGGCGTGATTCGCGCGACGGTGTGGCATGCCCCGCAACCGCACTCCCCGACAGTGGCGCGAGATCCTCGACGCCTTCGACCGCAGCGACCTGAG
>Ga0335398_10000139_pt1 | contig 111111 bp, 100 predicted proteins | sample BON03_FD_205742 | JGI IMG/M metagenome (GOLD analysis project Ga0335398, IMG submission 205742) | Freshwater microbial communities from Lake Bonney liftoff mats and glacier meltwater in Antarctica - BON-03 (spades assembly) (version 2) | ecosystem: Environmental > Aquatic > Freshwater > Ice >...
ACTCGTGAGAGCCAGGGTGGCATCGTCATTGCGAACCACAAAGCCGGCTCGACGACAGCGTTCGATTTCCCGCGTAAGCCGATAAGGTGACCAGCTGCGGATCGCCAGGAGTTCTAAAAATGAAATCCCGCTGGCCTGTCTGTTGTTCTCGTCATGACGAACTGCTGGCGGGCGGGCCGACGGCGAGCTGGTCGATGGCTGACGCGATTCGAGCAGTTCAAACAACCCTCGCAGTAAATGCTGATGATCAACACTGCGGTTGAGTTCGCGGCGACGCATTGCGCGGACCAAAACGCCTCGCGCGGTTCCAAAGAGCATGCTTGCAAAAAAGAGGCTGCTGCAGATCAGCACGATCATGGCCCCGGACGGCAGATTGGGAAACACGGCGCTCATGCCTGAACCCACGAGTCCGCCGAAAGCGCCGATTCCCGCCGATATCAAAGTCATCTGATTCAGGCTTTGGGTCCAGAAGCGAGCGGCTGCGGCGGGAATCACCAGCAGCGCAATCATCAGCACCAGTCCCACTGCCTGAAGGCCGATGATGGTGACGATGACAACCAGGCCCATCAGGATCAGATCCAGCAGAACGACGGGATAACCACGCGAGCCGGCAAACCCATCGTCAAAACAAAGCAGTGTGAGTTCCTTGAACATCAGGCCGATGACCACAACCGTAAACAGTCCCGACCATGCAATCAGCCATGCATCGGAGGCAATCATTGAGGCCGTTTTGCCGTAGATAAACGATTCCAGTCCCGCAGCATGACCCGTCGGCAGTTGCTGAATCACGGTCAGGATCGAGATCCCAGCGCCGAAGAAAACGCTGAGCACAATTCCGAGGGCCGCGTCTTCTTTCAGCCGCGTCATGTTGCGAACGTACAGAATCGCCGCGACACCGACAATGCCGCTCAGCGCCGCACCTGTGAGCAGCACGGGCAGCGATTTCCCATCCAGTCCGAACCACGGCGCGATCAGGAAAACGAGACCAACGCCAGGCAGAGTTGCATGGCTCAAGGCATCACCCATCAGGGCGCGTCGTCGCAGCAGTGTAAAACTGCCGACTATTCCCGCGGCGAGCCCAAGCAGCATGGTTCCGAGAATCACAACCCGCGTGTTGTAGTCGCGGAGCAGGAGCACACGCTTCCACTGTGCCCAGTCGGGCCAGTGAATGGAACGATCGGTCAGGGAAGACGATGCCAGAGTGACGACTGGCGAGCGATCCGTGGAAAACGACTGACTAGTCCGCAGTAACGTTGATGTCTGCGACAATCGATCCGCCGTCGGTCGCTCACTGACGGGTGAGGCCTCAGCAAACGAGAGATGGCTGGCTGTCAGAGCCCAGACCAACATGAGAACAACGGCGGCAAATCTCACAGAGTTCGCTCCCGTCGACGCATGGCTTCGGTCGCTTCATCCAGCAGAGTCAGTCGGCCCCCATATGTCTTTTCCAGATTCTCGCGAGTAAAAACGGTTTCCGTTGGGCCGCTGGCAACGACTCGCATATTCAGCAGCACGACGGAATTGAAATATTCAGGAACGGTGTGCAGATCATGGTGAATCACGATGACGGTTTTTCCGGTCTGCTGCATCTCACGCAAAATCTGGACGATCGCTTTTTCGGTCGCAGCATCAACGGCTGCGAACGGTTCATCCATCAAATACAGATCCGCATCCTGCACGAGAGCGCGGGCCAGAAATGTTCGCTGCTGCTGACCACCGGACAACTGGCTGATCTGGCGCCCGGCCAGTTCACCAATCCCTACGCGATCAAGAGCCTGACGGGCGGCATCACGATGCTTACGGCGAACGGGCATGCACCAGCCGATCTTTCCGTAAAGGCCCATGGTCACAACGTCCAGCACGCTGATCGGAAAGTCCCAGTCCACACTTTCCCGTTGCGGCACGTAGCCAACACGATGACGATTGTGCTTGTAGGTCTGCCCATAGACTTCGATGCGCCCGGACGCTCGGGGCACAAGATCCATAATGGCTTTCAGAAGCGTGCTTTTGCCGGCACCATTTGGACCGACAACCCCAACCAGCTGCCCAGGCTGAACGTCAATGGCGACGTCCCAGATCACCGGCTTGCGATACCAGGCAACGGTGAGATCGCGAACACGCAGTGGCAACAAATTTTTGGACGTTACTTCTGAGGAAGTCGGCATCGGGGTCATCATGGATGTCACTTCGCTCTCTCTGGGGAACTCAGTTTTCCGGAGAACCCTCGTTCAGGAACCGATCCGCCGAGGGCGCGTGCGACGGTGGTGAAATTATGATCGAGCATTCCAACATATGTCCCTTCGTAACTGTCCCGCGGCCCCATTGCATCCGAATAAAGCTCACCGCCGATTTTTACGTCGTGGCCGCGGGACTTTGCACCGTCGATCAGAGCCAGCATGTTCTTCTGAGGCACACTGCTTTCCACAAAAACAGCCGCCACCTTGCGCGACACAAGAAGGTCGACCAGTTCATTAATTCGCTGCAATCCGGCTTCAGACTCGGTGGACAGACCCTGCACGCCAATCACCTCCAGGCCGTAAGCTCGGCCGAAATAACTGAACGCGTCGTGAGAAGTCACAAGGACTCGTCGTTCTTCAGGAATGGAGGCCATGGAAGTGAGTCCGTATTCATGCAGAGCCACCAGAGTCTGACGATACGTGTCGGCTCGGGATCGGAACACATCCGCGTGTTCTGGAATTGTCTGACTTAATCCCTCGACAAGCACGTCCAGGCAATTCGCCCAGGCAGCGACATCCATCCAGACGTGCGGATCCGGATGCGCTTCGGCCTCTGGCTGAGAAAGCAGCATCTCTTTGGGAAGGCGACTGGTCATCGCAAACAGAGGCCGGCTCTGGCTGATTTTGTTGAAGGTGTCTTCGAGGCGTCCTTCCAGCATCAGACCGCTGGTGAAAATCAGGTCGGCCGTCATGATCTGCCGCACATCGTCGCGTGTGGCTTTGTAAAGATGAGGGTCCACTCCTGAACCCATCAGCTGCACCACTTCGACGTCATCGCCGCCGATCTGGCGGACAACATCGGCCACCATGCCGACGGTGGCAAGAACCTTCAATCGTGTTCCGGCAGAAGGCAAAGTGGTGTCGGGCGTCGGGGTCTTCTGACAGCCAGCCACAAGGCTGATGGCACAAATCGCCAACAGCCACCATCGTGTCACAAAAGACCGTCTTATTGCCATGACAGGACTTCCTGAATTCGTTGCGATCGCAGACGTTGTCAGTCTCGCATCCTTCTGGTTCATGCCTCAGACGTTTCCACGTCTGCGGAAACCTGTCGGATGGAACCAACACGCGATCTTAGCGCCAATCGGCACCGGATCGGAATGTAGCCTAGGCTACATTCGGGTTGCAAGTCTATCCGTCAGACGATTCGCGTCAAGACGCGAGACACTGGTCGCCGGATGTCTCAGTTGAGGGAAGGCGGGGAAGTTCTGGGAAGCCGTCCGGCGGGTGAACGCAAATTCTGCGTCGGCCGTGTTACTTTGAGGTCACATCAACAGAGGCGCGTCCAAGGAAGTTGAGCAGTGGCACGAACAGCACGGTCCCACTTCCGACTTCATCGGAAAGAGCGGAATCGAGGACTTTCAGATGGGTCAGTCCGATCCCGTCAACGCCGCGAGTCGAATCGAAGGGAATCCATCTGCCGCCCAGAAACGCTTCCGTCCACATGTGCGGAGCGAAGGATGCGGGATTCGGGACGTAGACAAATCCGACCACTACACGGGACGGGATTCCCTGGCTGCGCATTAACGTGCTGAGCAGCACGGCGTGCTCCGTGCAATCGCCTCGCATTTGCTTCACGATGTTTGCGGCTGGCTGAATGGAGGTGGAAAATGGCGAGAGTCGCATTTTCTTCCAGACGTGGCGCGTCAGACGTCGGCATTTGTCAGTCAGAATGGAAGTTCCTCCGGCTGCGATGATCCCCATGCGTTTGACGTCTTCATTGTCGGAAGTGATCCACCGGGACGGGGCCGTGTAGATCGAGTCTGCGGTCAGCTTGCTGGCGATCGCACCTGGTGAGCCCGAGTCGGCCGGCAACAGCGGGCGAGTGAGAGTCACCTGCAACTCACTGCCGGATGTTTGTTCAACGGTTTGGAACTCAGTGGAGGGCAGGGCGATCTGTGCGGTATCGCCAACGGAGATCGTCAGCTGGAGTGAAGTCACGCGATCAATATTCGGAAGCGGCCTTTTGAGCGGCATGATACTGCTGAACTGCAGATCAAGTGCCTCCATGCTTTCCTGTCCCAACGCGCCGGCCGCGTCGGTTTTTTCCAGAGTGAGTATTTTTCCGGCCAGCGTCTGTTCCACGCGAACGGCCGCCTGGCGATCGTTATAATAGACAGACGACTTGATGTCCGGGTTGTTTGTGGGCCAGTAGTCGAAGCGATCGGCCACGATGGTTTTCCCACCGACATCCTGAAGTGACTGTTCGCCGGTATGCCGAATTTCGATGTCAACGATTGCGGCGGTCTCGGGAAAAAAAACAGCCACGGTTCGAAGTCGAGCGGCGTTTCTTGAATCCGCTGCGAGCCACGCCGGGAAGATTGGCGAATAAGGCTGCACAGGCGACGTCAGCAGTTGCCGATGTGTTGTGCCGGCTATTTTCTCTGTAATTTCAAAACCCGATTTATCAACGTTCCAGGCTCCTGTGCGTTCAACGACGGAGCCTTTTGCGTCAGTTCTGTGCAGCGACCAGCGATGAAGAAGTCCGTCCGCAGATTCAAGAGTTTCCAGACGCGCTGAGACGGACAGGTCCGTTCCAAAACGCCGCAGTTGAAGCCGAGTGTCTCGTATTCTTCGAAACAGGTTTGGCTTCTGCCGGGATGGTTTTTCGCTGGACACAACGGACGACAAAAGTGATTCATGTCCCACGGTCTTGCCGTCGTATTGAATGCGGAACCAGTCTTCCAGGGAGGGCGCGGGGTGTGACGCTGTGGTCTTCAGGTTCGCATTCGATTTTCCACTGATCTGCGGCAACTGCGCATAGGCAGTGAGACTGCCATGCAGCCAGGCGAGAACGATCAGCAGATACCCGCAGGAACGTGTCATGCGTGACAGTATGTCAGATTATTGCGCCTGAAGCACGAGCAGATTCTTTAGGGATTTTGCAGTCTGTGCGGGCACTGAGTTTGCCGGAACAGCTTCTCCTGACGGCATGTTCGTGCTTCAAAATGGCTGCTTACCCCCAAAATCGTTGTTTGGCCTAAATCCCGACAGCCGGATTCGAACCAGGTGCTAGGTTTTTGAAGGCTGGCTGATACTGCCATTATCAATTCTGCGCCGGAATCATGTCATGAGTTTTCTCAAGAATTTTTTGAAATCCAATTATCGTGATGGCGAAGCGCCGCATGGCGTCAGCAGCTTCCGCAATCTGTCGGAAGACGAGCTGGAGGCTCATATGAGCATCGCACGTTACGGCGATTTTACTCTGACGGACGCTGTGCGTCCGTCTTATAAACTCGAAGTGATCCCACGGACCGGTTTTCGACATGAATGGTATGTCGATCAGGATTCCGGGGCTCGCATCCCGGTTCTGATGGCCGCGGTCACACGTGAGCGGCTGTTCGATACCTTTTTGTCGCTGCTGGATCCGCTGGGTGAAACAGTGGACGTGGTCCTGGAGACCAGCCATGACAAGAACAATGGGCAGCATACCGATTTGTATCGTGAGCAGATCGACATGCCGGTCCTTCAGAGCATCCTGTATGACTTTGAAGATCTGCTGTTGGACGATGGCTGCTGCGGGATTGCAATTCTCAATCCTCGCAAGCCGATGGAAGTTCAGCTGGATGAACACAAACTGATGTTCGTCTATGGTCGCGAAAATCTTGAGTACGAACGCGCCTTCAGGAACAACGAAGTTGCACGTATTGAAGACCTGAGGTTTATTACTGAGGCCGAACACGTGCATTCTTCAAGCGACGAGTTTCAGCAGCGTTTTGAGCAACTGTGTTACCACCTCGGAATCGAAAACTAAGGTGCTGCTGCTGATCGACTGCTATGTCTTTGTCGCGCGTGCTGTGCTTTTCGTCTCACGTGGTTGAAGTCGGCTGGTGAATCTGAGTTCCGCTGAACTGGTCAGGAGACTGGTTCAGTACCTGTTCCCGAAATCCAAGTTACCAAAGGGAGGTTCAGATGAAGTGGTTCCCCCCACGCATCGAACACTGCCGGTCGATCAGTGGATGTTACTCAGTTCTGTTTCTGGCGCTCGCCGGACTGAACTCGGGCTGCACGACTCTGCCTGCGATGCGTTCCTTGTCAGCCACCACGGCCTCTTCGACGATGCCGGCCGACGTTTCTTTGACGGCACAAATACCGCAGAGTGCAAAACCACTCGTGGCTCCCGACTTTGATCTTCTGCCTTCTCCTGTTCAGGCGGTCCCGGTTCAGGCGGCCCCGCCTGCCGCTGTGGTCGGCATCCCGGCTGTTACGCCGCCTCATGCCGGTTCACCTCATGTCGGTTCAATTGTTGCGCCGAAGCCCGCTGACGTATTGGTGAAGCAGGACAATCCGACTGCTCCGATCGCCGCTGTCGAGAAGGCGGCGGAGATACTTGCGTCGAAGGCAGCGGTGGCCGCGGTGGAAAATCCGAAAACCGAAATCAGCAAGGCTGCTGCTGCGGTGCCTGCCAATTCTGCTCAGGAAGTCGCCAAGCCTGCGGTGCCGGCAGAGGCTGTCCCGGCCAAAATCGCAATGCGGGAACCAGCGGGTTCCGATGCTCCGAAAACCGAACTTCCCCGAACGGATGTCACGCAGGCGGTGCCGCCCCAATCCGGTGCTAACCAATCCAGTGCTAACCAATCTAAATCCAACGCGGCAGAAGCAACCGAGGCAAAACCCAAAGGCGTTCTTGTAAATCCTCCAAAGCCTTTTGGATGGGAACGCGATGGTAAGAGCACAGGCGGACGTCCGTTTCTGACGGTATCGGCCGGTCATGATGGATATCGTACTCTGGTCGTGGGCAGCGTGGGCGGCAATGATCCGGCGGCTCTGGAACTTGTGGAAATGCTGGCTCGTCGCCTGCATGACGACAGCGTCATTCTCGGCGGTTTTGAATGCACGGTTCTCAGGACGCTCAATCCGGACGGTGAAGCCAATCACAAGTATCTGAATCAGAATGGGCAGTACGTCAATGACTTCTTTCCAAAGTCCGGTGAAAAATCACCGGCGGACCAACCTGCGGAAGTCGCCTATCTGCTGAAGCAGTTGAAGGAACGCCAGCCACAGCGAGTCGTGCATGTTCGCACGGTTAAGGGAGCCAACGGGCTGATTGCATCCAGCGAAAGTTGTCTTCCGGCCGCGAAAGAAGCGGCCGAATGGGTGAAGTTTCGGCTGGTGAGGCTGCCGGAAAACGGCCGTTCGTCCAGCACGATGGAGCGCTACATTTCCACGACCGGAAGTTCGGACATGCTGACATTTGCGTTTCCGGAAACAACGCCACGCACGGAACTCTGGGATCGCTATGGAGACACTCTGCTGAACCTGCTTCTGGGCGAAGACAACGCAACTCGGGAACTGGCTCGAAAACAGTCACAGCAGTCATCGGCCGATCGACGCAATCAGAGCCCATAATCGGGTCGAGGCGAAATGCAAAATGAAAAGAAGCCCGGGCTCCTCAGGAGACCGGGCTTTCTGTTTATTCGCAGAATCAACTTTGCGGCGATTACTTGCGCGCGTTGATGGTGGCCAGGGAGGCCTGAACCAGTTTGCGTGACTCAACAGCCCTCTGAATCGCATTCCGGAACGGTCCGGCATCTGCAACACCCGACAGACGCATCAGGGTCTGGCCACTGGCTCCCTTGAGCCGGATGTCGGAACATCGGAAAAACGACTGGCCCGGCAGTTCGTAAAGATCGACATCCGTAATTTCGTTCAGGTCCACAATTCCCGTTCGCTGGCTGCCCATGGTCGACCAGATCTGGACCGATCGATTGGTAAGGACATACCGCGAGCCCAGCTTATTCAACAGGAAGATCAGCAGCCCCAGAGGTGCCAGCATGGGGCCAAAAATCAGGTAGGACATTTTCACGCCGCAAACTTTCGCGGGAACGGCGTCCATTAATTGACCAATCAGCCGACCGATCGACGTGGCACCGACGGATGGAAACTCCGTCATGATGCGGGATTCCAGAATAGGGCTGACACCAGCAATCGCCTGAGCGGACATAGGAAACCTGTTGACTGGGGAACGGCGCAAACTTTGCCCTGACGGCGAAGGAATTCGACGGAGGTCGTCAGAAACTGTGTTGAAATTACCACGCCCCTCGCCGAATTTCCATCGCACTCAGCCGCCGGAACCGCCTTTCGTCCCATTGAGACATTCACCCATGCGGCTTTTCGGGCCGTTTTGATGCCAGGACGATCCATCCCACGCACGTTTCAACGGATGCGGGGCCGTCTTCCGAATTCGCAGGAGCGATCAGTGAATCCGACTTGATAAACTCCGCATTAAAATGCCCGCCAGAATCATCCAACGCAAAATGTAGTGAGAACTTTTGGGCTGAAACCGCAGAAAACACAGTACTGTTGAAGTGAGTTGGGGAAGTTGGGCTAAATCAGCCGCAACGCACTGCAGGTTTGTTGATAAGAAACTTCCAGATCCAGGGAAATCGCATGGTCGTTGTCAAGCCAGATCGGGAGGACTGGAAGCTTCTCGCCGATGACCATCGGATACGCCCACGATTCAAATCGTGATCGTGTCGCCAGGTTGTGACTGCGACACGTCACGGCGTACGTCGCTGGCGGGGCCGGTGCAAACGCGGGATCGGTCTGACAGAACACATCCAGCACTTCACAGTACAAATTGAAGTGCTTCACGGTCACCAGATCGACGATCGATACGCAGATTTTTCTCTGCAACAAGGCCGCACATTTTGAAACGAACGCCTGGCGAGTCTCGGGGCGATCCTTGTTTGCCGGGCTAACGAGTTCAATGGCGGCGACCAATTCTTGACCTCGCTGCTGGTCAAAAATCAACACTTCGTATTCGTAGATTTCCGTTGGATCAAGATCGAGCGTAAGAGTCGGCTCCGGCGGTGCCCAGGTCGCAGTTGCGGTCCCTGAGTCTGATGCATTCGCTCCGAATCTGTTTCCGCCGTCCACATCGAACGTGCAGACATCGACTTCGAAATTCTTCCCCAGATGCACGCGAGGCTCGGCCGTGTACTGTTCAGGCAGTGATTTGCACAGGTCCATGACCATCGTCATGGGCCAGCCCCCATGAAAACCTTCCCAGGAACCTTTGTTGAAAATCGGTGGTCGAAAATGATCGAGAAGCGGCATAGTTTGTCTCCTGAAAATCATTGTACCCAATCCCTGCCCAGCCGCGAGCGAAATACTGTGAGCGCCAGATCTGTCCCGGTCGCCATTAAATCGGTCAGAATTCTCTCGCCGGCGTCTTGACAGGAGGTTGAGGGCAACCTGTTTCCTTACACCGCCGGGAGCGACAGCGTTTCAGAAGGGGAAACTTCGCGCCGCCTTAATTCAATCGAACTCAGCCGTTGGCTCACACACTGACACCGAGTAACACGTCTAAAAAGGAGCGGCCGCCATCATTCAGATCACCAGCAATTGAAAATGTCAAACTGCGGACCCGAATCGCCCCGATCAGAGTATCAACAGGCCGTTTAAGATTTTGCGGATAGACAAGTATTGCTTCGCGACAGTTCTTTAGGGTCGCATAGGTCACAACCTGCGCAATATCGGCCGTTGATGGTGCATCCGGGACTTTATACTTCGTGTCGATAACGAAAGCGGGACAAGAGGTTGCCGCATCACTCACGACGATATCGAGACGGAAGACGATATCACCCGCATCTCCAATCTGAACTCGTTGCTGATGCTCACAGGAGTAATTCCTCGGAAGATTGGAACTCATCCATTCCGCCACAAACAACTCGAATAATCGCCCCATATTTACAATGAACGGAAGCATTTGGTGTTGCCCGAACTCGTGCGAGGGCCCAACATTTTCAAGCAGAAAACGGCACAACGCATGAATAGGACGATAGTCCTCGTTCAGCCGATGATACTTCTGACAAACGCAGTCAGCCGATGTCACTGGGGTCAAGCTAACCGACGTCAAAATGATCCGAAGAACCTTGCTGGCACTCTGCAGGACAGGGTCGCTGCAGAGTCCCGTTCTTGTGACCCGCCACAACGTCCAGGCAATGATCTGATTTTCTTTCAAATCAGATGTCAGCTCATCGAAAACGCAATCCACACCAATAACACCCGGGCGCCGAATTTGGCGAGCAACGTCGATCCTCCCACGAATCGCGTTAAGTCGATCTGAGATGATTAAGTAGTCGCGATGCAATCCTCGCCGAATTCGATCGGTGACACGACTTGCCAGGATTTTCACAAGCCGATCAAAAAAATCGTGCAAAGAGTCGCAGTCGGCCAGACCTTCAAGAAAAGCCAACGCCCGTATTCGATAGGCATGGTCCAGCATCCCAAACAGATTTCGCAGAGCGACACGCGGCTGGACCCGGACGCTAAACTGCTCACTGACCGGCAGATGTCCGACCCATCCCTGAGACGTCAGCCGCCACCTATGGTTTGTCACAGGGGAAGGAAATTCCACTGTGATTTTTTTCCCATATTGCCGCCACAGCGATTCACCCTCTTCAGAGGAAATCTGGTCCTGAGCAAACTCAATTGTTTTGTACTCAATGAGTGAAATACACCGTGATCCAGTCATGGCAGCCCACGCGACGCAACACGGTCCCATCGTAAGCCATCGAGTCTGGAAGTTTGGTCAAAGAACACTTCTTCAAGGTAGGGCTCGATCTCCATCAACCAGATGTCCTGCAACTGCTTTGCGAGGTCATGCCGCATAAAGAATGAAATACCAATCTCATACTGGCTGTCACCAATCTGGCGGTTGACATCCTGAAGCACGGCAATCAGGGGCTCTGCATTGAATCCTGCCGTCTGATGGAACTGCCTCAAGATGTCGTAGTCCGGTCTTACGGCTAGAAATGCGAATCGTCGCCGTAGAGCGTGGTCGACAAGCGCGATAGAACGATCAGCCGTATTCATCGTTCCAAGGATGCGGACGTTTTGCGGAATTTGAAATCTTCCACCACCCGCGAGCGAGATCTCGCGATCACGGTATTCAAGCAGATACATCAATTCACCAAACACCCGCGAAAGATTCGCTCGATTGATTTCATCAATAACCAATATACAGAGTCCTGGGCATTGCTCAGCTCGACGGCAGAAGTCGACAAATCGCCCTGGCAGCAATTTGTACTCAAGAGATCCGTCCGCCCGGGTGGTTGGGCGAATGCCTTCGACAAAATCCTCGTACGAATATGCTGGATGGAATTGCAGGATTTCGCTAAATCCGGGCCCTTCTTCGGAAAGGTGCCTTGCAAGTCGTTCCGCAAGAAACGTTTTGCCCGTTCCTGGGGGACCATAGAGCACTGCGTGCTTCTTTCGATCAATCGCCATGAGCCAACGTGTCAATTTCTCTTCGCTTAAACTGGTATCACGCGCGCAAGCCGCCAAATCATAGGCTTCCTTTGCAACCGTGGTTGCGACTGGTTCCGTTGTGTCCAACGGGCCAAAGAGCGACGGTTTCCGGAAAATATTGTCAACCAATGGTCCAGAATTCTGTTCACGCTTCTCCTTGTGATACCTGACCCATTTACGCACAATCTCTCGGGCATCCTCAATTGAAAGTTTGGTCTGACTGCCTCGGTCGGTAAGTTTCCAAACGCCCCGTTCCGGGCAGCTAATCAGATTTTCATAGATCAAATACTGTCGGCACCATGCCACTTGATTCGCAAACTTCAGGGTACCCTTCTTATTGCGAATTAACCGCTCTTCATCTGTCACTCCGCACGTTCGAGCGACAATCTCCTCAACCTCTCTGGGTCGCCCCTCACTGCCGAGTTCCCGAAGCGCGTCAAGCAACGGTCCCATAAATCGGAGAAATGCTGCACTGGACTCTCGGCTTCTCTTTTTCATGTTGGAAGTGTAGGACAACCTATGATCACGTACAATTTCACTGATCCCGGCAGGTCCGTTTTGCGTGCCAATTTTGACTGATAGAATGGAAAATGACTTAGCCACTAAACGATTTCAGCCACGTCGCGAACGAATTCAAGGGTGCTGACATGCCGATACACGACTGGTCCCGCGTCCAATCGGGGGTGTACCACAATTTCCACTATCGGTGGATCGCCGCCATCATGGATCGCCTTAATGCAGGTTTGTTGCCGAGCGGGATGATCGCGATCGCCGAGCAGATCATCGGCGGCCCCGAACCGGATGTTGTCACGCTTCCGCAGAACGACATTGCGTTCTCCGTAGACGGAGGTGCTGCCGCAACGATGACCCGAGCTCCGCCGCAACCGAAAACGCAGTTTGTGATTCCGGCGGATGCCGAACGTTAACGCTCGCGGCTTATCAGGCGGCGCCGATCAAAACGGCTTATGTGGAACCGTTTGCGGTTGGGCAGCCGCTTCCCGAAATGCCGCTCTTCCTGCACAACAATTTTTATATCAACGTGCCGCTGGAACAGACCTACATGGACACGTGGGCCGTTCTTCCTCAGTTGCTTCGCGGTCTCGTTCAGTAAGTTCGTAACAGAATGCCGCTACAGATGGCTTTCGAAAATCGCTCTCATCCTGGCCGTATCAGCGTCGCGCTGTTTGGCGACAGAAGGCGGCTTCCTCTTCGGTGAGGTCGCCCGGTGACGGATCGTTGTAGTGCAGAAGCTCAGGATATGGGCCCGAGTTCCAGCACTTTGTGAACACCTGCTGCAGGTCGAGCATAATGTCCTTGTCGTCGCTGGCCAGTGGCAGTGAGATCCGCGGTAATCGTTGCTGCATTGAGAAGCCATAGAGCTCGCATTGAGTTGGATAGCTGCGAGTCACCGAGACCAGATACCGTTGCTGCGGCAGCGACTCAATGCGTTCGGCGGGAACACGAACGACTGTTTGACCGGCTCTCAGCAGGTCGATCTCCACCAGATTGATTCCCGAATTCTCACAACCTCGGAGAAAAGGATCTCACTTCCACGCGGCCTTGTGGGCGAAGATTTTTCGCTAATCGCTCAGAGCGACAGACGCATCAAACTGGACCAGGCGAGGAATATTTGACTCCGGAAGTGAGATGAGAAGGACTACTTCAATCCTCGTCGAATCAGCAGAGCATCCACTGTGGGCTCGCTGCCACGGAAAGCTTTGTACGATTCCATTGGCTCACGACTGCCACCACGGCTGAGGATTTCCGTGCGGAACAGATCTCCATTGGCTGACGTACACCCGCCGTTGGCAATCATGTGAGCAAATGCATCGGCCGCCAGCACTTCGCTCCAGAGATAGGCATAGTAGCTCGACGAATATCCGCCCGACCAGATGTGCGCAAAATAGGCCGTCCGATAGCGCGGTGGAACAGCAGCAACGTCAACACCCACCTTCTTCAGAGCCTCCACTTCAAACGCCTCTGCGTCCGATGGAATTTCTTCACTGGTCAGGGAATGCCATTCCAGGTCCAGCAATGCGGCTGAAAGATACTCCAGCGTATCAAATCCCTGATTGAACTTGCTGGCTTTGATGACCTTGTCGAGCAGTTCTTTTGGAATCTGTTCGCCGGTCTTGTAGTGTCTCGCATAGTTCGCAAGGATCTCAGGCTGAATCGCCCAGTCTTCCTCAAACGTCGACGGGAACTCCACAAAGTCTCGCGGAGTCGCTGTCCCTGAAACAGACGGATACGTGACTTCCGAAAACATGCCGTGCAGCGCATGTCCCATTTCGTGAAACAACGTCGTCACATTATCGAAGCTGATCAGAGCTGGTTCCCCATCTGCTGGCCGTGGAATATTCAGCACGTTGACAATGACCGGCTTTTCGTTCAGCAAATCCGACTGGTCCACAAACGAACTCATCCATGCGCCACCTCGCTTGGAATCTCGCTTGAAAAAGTCGCCGTAAAACAGTCCGATCTGCGAACCGTCACGATTGAACACATCGAAGACACGCACATCCGGATGATAAACGGGCAGGTCCTTCCGTTCACGGAACGTGATGCCGTAGAGCTTATTCATGGTGAAGAAGACGCCATTCTTCAACACGCTGTCCAGCTCAAAATAAGGTTTCACAGCGGCTTCATCGACTTCAAAGCGAGCCTTGCGAACTTTCTCCGCATAGTATTCCCAGTCCCATGGAGCCAGCTCGTGGCTGGCCCCGGACGACTTGATCATGGCCTCCAGATCGGCGGCTTCGACTTTGACGCGAGTCAGCACGCCAGGCACCAGATCTGTCAGCATTTTCCGAGCAGCAGCCGGAGTTTCGGCCATCTGATTCTGAAGCTTGTAGGAGGCATGATCTTCAAAGCCGAGCAACTTCGCTCGTTCGGCTCGCAGCTGAGCGATCTCCAGAATCAGAGGTCGATTATCGATGCCTCCATCCCGGCCCAGTCCACGATAGGCAGACGCTTCCCAGACTCGCTGCCGCAGCGCACGATTATTGAGTGATGGCAGAATCGGTACTCGAGTCGTGTTGGAAATCTCAAGCAGATACTTGCCATCCAGACCTCTATCTTTGGCACCTTCCGCTGCGGCTGCGATGTCGGCATCTGCCATTCCATCCAGTTCCGCGACTTCGTTGACGACCACTGCTCGCTCTTTGCTGATCGCCAGCAGGTTCTCTTCGAACCGGGTTTCCAGCTTCGACAGCTGCTCGTTGAGCGACCGAATTCGTGCCTGCTGCTCATCGTTCAGCTTTGCACCTGCGCGAACGAAACTTTCGTAGTGTTGCTTGAGCACCTCCGCCTGCTCTTCATTGAGCCCCAGCGCATCACGACTGTTCCAGAGTTTTTCCACTCGTTGAAACAGCCGCTGATTCAGCAGAATATTGTCCGAGTGAGCTGCCTGAAGCGGCGCCATTTCAGTTTCGATATTCTGCAACGCATCGCTCTTATTCGCTGATGTCAGGTTCGAGAAGACGTTGCGTACGCGAGTCAGCAATGCTCCCGATCTTTCGACTGCGACGATCGTGTTTTCAAACGACGGCGCATCCTTCTGAGCGGCGATCGCTTCCATTTCCGCCAGCTGCGTTTTCATTCCGGCCATAAAAGCGGGCTGGAAATGCTCCTCCCGGATTTTGTCAAACGCGGGCGTGTGAAATGGAAGCGTGCTCTCGGATGCAAACGGGTTGTCTGCAGGAAGTTCGTCGTTGGCCGTCACGGAAATACCACTCTTGAAAGAAAGTGTCGCAGAAGAAGCAGGCTGGGCAGCGTGCACTGTACTTATCGAAAGCAGCAGTCCACCCCAGACACCAGCGGCCACCACCGATCGAATGCTTCGAAAGGTCGACAAGTCATTGCAAACATCATCAGGTTTCATCGCCGCGTTCTCCCTGTGTTGGAATGCCGAAAATCCTGGTTCTTGGTTTCGGTCCTGGTTTCAAGTGGGAACGAACAGTGTAGTCGTCCGGCTTGCCTTTGTCTGCCAATCAAAGCACGCCTTTTCACACGAACGCACGCTGGCATGCTTCATTCAGAATTGCCGACAGTCGCTCATCGCGATCCAGGGCGGCACAGTCGTGCTGACAAAAAAAAAATTCAGGCGAGGGTGAACATCTTTGAATCGCCCGTTTGCCGGCCTACTTGCCAATACAAAAATTGCTGAAGATGTGATCCAGAATGTCGTCGGTGTAGATGTCGCCCAGGATCGTGCCCAGTTCATGGAGTGCCTGCCGAATTTCCATGGAGATAAGTTCGTCGCCTTGGTTCTCCAACGTTGCTGTCAGAGCATGCTGCAGACACTGAATGGTACGATTCAGGCTGTCTCGGCATCGAACTGCGGTTGTCCCCAGCAATTCGTTGCGTGAGGCATTCGATCGAGTCAGCCGATCCACAAGCATTGCATGAAAGGCGTCCAGGTTCAGGCCGGTTTGTGCGCTGACCTGAATTTCCACCGCATTCCTGTCATCGTCACTTTCGGCGATATTCGCAGCGTCCCGTGCATTACTGACTAAGTCGGCGCAAGTCAGCACTCGCAGCAGCGCTGCCGATTGTTTCCGGGCCAGCCTGCAGAGGCGGCGGTCTTCTGCCTGATCCTCGGTCGACAAATTGGCAGCCGTACACCACACCACCAGATCGGAAGCAGAGACCTGCTCGCCACGCAATTCCTGAGCCCGCTCCATGATCAGATCGGCGGCGTCTTCCCATCCCGCCGTGTCAATCAATTCGACGTCCATTGAGTCCAGTTGGAAAGGTGCAGTGAGATAGTCTCTCGTTGTGCCGGCAATCGGCGACACGATGGCCTTCTGCTGACCGGTCAGTCGATTAAACAACGTACTCTTTCCCGCATTGGGTAAACCTGCCAGAACAACGCGGCGGCGGTAGCCTGCCGGCAGGCGAGTGGCCGAATCCTGAGCCAGCTCCGTCACCACGGTCAACGCAGATTGCAGACGACCGGCAATCTGCTCCCTGGTGATGAACTCAATATCCTCGTCGACGAAGTCGAGTCCGGCTTCGAGATCGCCAAGCAGGGCAATCAGATCCGCGCGCAGCTGCCCAAGTCGAGATGTCATCCGACCGCCCAGCTGAGACAGCGCTTTCTGCAGTTCTTCATGATCGGTTGCTTCAATCACGCCAAGCACCGCCTCTGCCTGCAGCAAATCAATTCGGCCCGACAGAAACGCCCGCATGGTAAACTCACCACGTCGAGCCAGCCGAGCTCCGCATTGGCAGAGCTGATCCAGAGTGGCTTCGAGCAGCGGGACTGAACCCAGCAGATGAAACTCGGCCATAGGCTGACCGGTGAAACTTCGTCGCGTCGGCCAGTACATCAGTGCGACTGGAATGGGAACGATGATCGTTGGCAGATTCAGAGATCCGACAAACCTGCGCGGCACTTTAGTGGATCGCCAGCCTGCAAATGCGACGTCCGGGCGAAACACGTTCTCGACTATATCTGCTGTAACCAGACCGCTCACGCGCACGATCCCTCGTGGCGCAGGCCCGGGAGGTGATGCGAGGGCGACAATCGTATCATCGAGATCAAGTGGCATTTACACACTTTAAGGTCAAATGAACGCCGCGGAAAGTGGATGCGATGCACGTCGGTCGCGGGCTGGCTGGAATCCCGAGTTCAGGCGACTTCCGCGATTGAGAGCCGCTGAAACCTGCGGCCCATGATCTTCTGAGGTGGCTATACCGGCCGTCATGCCAAACCGGTTGGCAAATTATGCGCCATCGTTTTGGGGAAAGTGCCGTCACTTTGATGACGGATGTTCAGGGCTTAGCAATGGCGCAGAAACCGGCGCTCAAATTTTCTTCGTTGGGAAAGAATCCTTTGACACGTCTGTCGGCCATCTACCCAACGGAAAAAGAGCCGGAGCTTTTTAGAACGGTATCGTGGAGAACCTTGGTTCTGGAGCCAAAGTCGGACGATGCAGCACTTGGCTTCAAGGCCGGCAGTTGCCGCCCAATGGCAGTCGATTTGCGATTATAGTAGCCATCACTCTCTGAGTGATGAATGCCAGGGGCCGCGTTTTGCGGCCTTCGTCACTCGGAGAGTGACGCCTACTTTGTCAAATCGAGTGCCATTGAGTTGCCGCCTCCGTGTTACCAATCTTCGTATTTTTAATATGCCCCCTAGGGATTCCTGTTGCCGCAGGCTGCCCGCAACTTGCCGCAGGAATCTGGGAGACCCCAGAGTTTTCGTGGAACTGGCTAGGAGTAGTCGCCGAATTCAAGGTTCATTCCTGTCAGCAAAAAAATCAGCGGCAGAAAACACGGCGCAAAAGCTGCTTGAGGTAAATTCAAGGACGATTTCCAGGTTCATCAACGCTGAGTTTTAAATCCGTCCCAACAGGAGCCTCCAGTTCAAGACGGAGGCCCATTCACTTTCTCTGACTAAAGATCACGGAGATCTTCATCATGAACAGACAGGTCTCACGATTATTCGCTGGAACGTCAAAGGCGGGGCTCGCTGTGTTTGTATCGTTGTGTACGGCAGCCGCGGTGGAGGCTCAAAGTTCTTCACCTGACTCGCTCGACGGCATTCCACTTTCCATTCCAGCCTTTTCCTCGGTCCAGGATGTCCCATCTGGTGCCCCGTCGGCAGGACTATTACCGCCGGTGGAGGCCAGGACTCTGACCGACGATGAAGGGGAGGCCATGCTTCGCGGACCGGTCCACGAGGCGTTCGCAGAGCAGGTCAATCCAGACCCCGTTCCCGGCCTGGTGATTCAAACAAAACCACCCGAAGCCGTTGAGGAATTACCACCGGAAGTTCGTCCGGAAGGACGGACCGTGGAATGGATCTCGGGCTATTGGGCGTGGGATGAAGACCGTGACGACTTTATGTGGGTCAGCGGAATTTGGCGCGAGGTTCCTCAGGGATTTCGCTGGCTTCCGGGCTACTGGAGTGAAGTCGACGGCGGATATCAGTGGGTTTCCGGCACTTGGGTGTCGACTCAGACTTCAGAAATTGAATACCTTGAAACAGCTCCGCCAGCATCGCTCGAACAGGGGCCGGTAGGCATTTCGCCGACGGTTCAGCATATCTGGGTTCCGGGCTGCTGGACGTGGACGGAAACCCGTTATCTGTGGCGTCCGGGCTATTGGTCCGCAGGCTACGATAACTGGGTCTGGGTCCCCGCGCGATACCACTGGACTCCGGGCGGCTATTACTATTGCAACGGCTACTGGGACTATCCGCTGGAACGCCGCGGCGTTCTGTTTGCGCCGTTGTATTTTGACCGTAGCGTGTATTCAACCCGCCGCGTCCGGTTCACGCCGCAAATTGTTGTCGCATCGAATTTGCTGCAGTTTCACTTCTGGGTGAGGCCCCGATATCAGCACTACTACTTCGGCGACTACTACGGCGCACCTTATGCCAGTCGGGGGATGGTGCCGTGGCATCATTATCATCGCCAGCATCATGGGTCAGACCCTTTGTTCTGCCACTACAGCCGAGGTCGCGGCAACGCCGATTTTTACAACCGAGTGAATCTGCAGTTCAACGTGTTTGTCAGCAACCCTGACCACAGACCGGCTCATACGTTTCGAGGCCAGGACCAATGGGTCAGAAATCGCAACGACGGTCCTGATCGGGACCATGACCATTCTCATGACCATCAGCATTCTTTGCTGGGAAATCGATTGCAAAACGTTGTTGACAATGCTCCGGGCAACTCAGACGGCTTGCGTTTTGTGAAGCTGGAAAACGAACAGCGACAGCGATTGAAGAAAGACGCAGAGCAGAATCAGAGTTTGGCCAGCAATCGCCGCGACGTGGAAAAAGTTCATGAGCACAGAGATGGCGACACGCATTCAGAAGACGTCAAGCGAAAGCGTTCGTCAACAGGGCAGGGCGATCGCGTTGAAGGGCAGGTTGCCTCACGGGATTCAAAGAATGAACCCAAAAATGACCCGAAAAATGACGTCAAAAAGACCGGCGAAAGGTCGAATCGCGAAACGGCCGTGGCTGGGCAGCCGCGAGCCCGAGGCGAACGCCTGAAACTGCCACCTGTCGAGCGGTCAGCCGTTACTGCTGCGAGCGTTCCGAGCAGCGTGGACACAAACGGCGACAAGAGTCGTGGCAGTCGGTCGAAGCCGCCGGCGATCGATAAAAATGGCCAAAATGTCAAGGAATCCCCAGTGCCTCAGCGTGGAGGCCGAAGTGTCGCAGATAAGAAGATTTCAAGTCCTGCTAAAAGCTCGGATGGATCCGGCCTGGGGGACGGCAAACCGGAGCCACAACCGGAATTGACGCGGAAGCAGGCTGAAAATCAAACAGCCGATGTGCCACAAACTCCTGCCGCTCGTGGGGAGCGACCTCGTAAACTTTCGCCGGCACCAAACGCGTCCAGGGCTGCCTCCGTTGACGGTCCGAAAGTCAGTGATCGCCCACCTGGCGTTACTGAAAAAAAACCTTCAGAAAAGATGGAGAAGAATGGCCTTGATTCTCAAGGCCGTGCTGTTCAGTCTGGAAATCGGAGCCCTCGTCAGCCAGGCAGTGATGCACGTCAGCAAGCGGGTGACGCACCTCAAGCCGTGGGGCGTCAGCCAGCAGTTGGCGAAGTTGTAAATCGGCGTTTGGGAAACAGTCGCGTAGAACCAAGCGCCGCCAAAAGCGAAGTCAAACCGCCCGTCAATTACGGGCGAACGGATTCCAATCGTGCTGCTGGAGTGCCGTCGATTGGTGCCGGGCAGCCACAAGGGGGAGGAGATATTCGTCAGAAACAGCCGTCGGGAAATTCAACTCGACGGTCGGTCGAATCGCCTGCCCGAGATGGAGGGAAACCGGTCTCTCCGGCAAAAAGTTTGCCCGATGCGCGTCGACAGGCACCGTCGGTCGATCGTTCTAAGTCTGTGCCAAACGGTCAGTCGCGAATTGCTCCCAATCAGCATGTTCCCCGGGGTTCGGGAGGCAATGAAGTTCAACGGCAAATGGAAGGCAGTGGTGGTAATGCAAATCGTGGATTCTCAACGCCCGCTGCTGTCGGGAATCGGAACAACAGTCCAGGCCAAACGGCTAAGCCACAATCGCGGCCACAACAATCGCGGCCACAACAATCGGCGCCACAACAATCGGCGCCACAACAATCGGCGCCAGTTCAGCGCCGCCCTAACGCTGGCAGTGAGCGGGGTGGCGGCGCCGAGGCTGGACGCGTGGCTGTTCCTCGAGCGAACGAGGCAGCACCGCGGGCGAGTGGAAACCCGGGCATTCGGCGAGGAGAAGGGACCGCCCACGGGCGAGCCAAACCGTAAGACTCAGATTCAAACGATCGCTCACGAGCTGTCATGCACGAATTGCGGACGATGCGGTTCTCGGCGAAAAATGCCGGAGGAACTGAAACGCCGGGCGACTACGGAAAGATGAGTTTTCGGACTGCGTTAAGTGGATCAGATTTGCCGAAGAAGATAACGGCGAGTCCGCGGGACGCGGGGGGAGTGCGCTCCTCCTTTGGAACAACGGATTGATTCAGACGCGGTTGGTAACGGCCAGGGCAGGAGGCCCGTCTATGACAGAAGTGGAATTTGTCGAAGTCCTCAGAACCAGCGTCAACGAATTGTTGCGCTGGGTTGGCTTTGGAACACTGACTGGACTGGCAGCGAAAGCGGTTATGCCGGGGCGTGATCCTGGCGGCGCGGTAGCAACGATGCTGACCGGAATCGGAGGCAGCGTTATTGGATGTGGAACCGTTTTATTCTTCTGGCGGGATGCGACCGTTGATCCCATCAGCGTTAAAGGGTTCTTTGCTGCGGTTTTTGGAGCATTTTCGCTGCTTTTCTTCTACCGTCTGCTCTCGGGCTCCTTCATCAGAGAAACTGATGATGGGGAAGATCGCTGGATGCATAAACTCCGTCGACGGACGAAACGCCGAAGGGTGGCTGAGGACATTCTTCGTGACGTCGCTTAGGCCCGGTTTTTGAAGACGTTGATTTTACTTCGAAGACAGCACTGACTATCGGGCGACAAATTGCCCTCAAATATTTCGAGCCGTTCGTTTGGGCCAGCAACATCACTTGTGCGAAGAGATATTCAATTCATCAGGATGTGATCGAAGCGTGCGCGCCTGTTCTCGACGCAGCTCATCAATGGCCTCCTGAAGCGATTCGCGTGTCTGCCTGTTCTTCCGCAAAGACTGCTGAAGATGAACGCGACTGGCGAATGCGTCTCCGATCGCCAGCAGCACGAGCCACATTGTTAAAAGCAGCAACGTCGCCACATATCCTGCCGCGAAAGCGGGCGAACTGCGGACTTGAGGCAGGTAGTCGCTCATCGCAATCAAGGCGCCCAGAGTAATGGTCAACGCCGACGTCTGCATTCTCCGGCGATACTGTTGCTCGATAAATTTGAGCTCCGCGGGAGGCAGGCCGACGTCATTCACGGCATTTCTCCGTTGTCGAACATGCCACGCCACCATGGCAATCCCAAATAGCCAAACAAAGGCACCCACGGCGATGAAGATATAGCTTGCTCCCATGGCCCCGATCCTGAAAGCGACAATATTTCGGCTGAATGAACGAATAGAACGGCGAAACCCACTGAAGCAGCAGTTCAGAAACAGCTTCGAAAAAATGTTCAAACGGCAACTGTTGTACCCGAATACTAGTGGCCGTCGTAACTCATTTTTCGGAAAGCACTTGAGTCAATCGTCTGTCGGTCATCGGCTCTGGACTGATCGAAAACTGCTGAAGAATTCGTCGGAAATTGTCTGATTCGGCAACTACTCTCTGTGGAGTGATCCGCCGCGCTTTCTTCCGCCGCGATTTTTCTGACAAACTGGATCAAGCGGATTGTTGATTTAATCGTACCCCGAAACGTCAGCGAGGGATTTGACGCGAAGAATGTTGGCTACTCCATCCATCCGTCATCGTCGTTTCGGGTTGCGAAAACATATTAAATCAACATGCCCGAGCGGCGAGGAGAGAGGAGAGAGGCGAGGGATGCGCGCCAGATTCCGAAGAATTGGCTTGTGAAGATGCTGTCGCGGGTAGTTAACTTTTCCAAGCCGCCGCGGTCGATCCGGTTGGCATTTTGAAGTGGGCGATGATCAATTTCGAGGAAAAGTCCGGAAACAACACAGACCGAACATTTTTGTAATCTCTGCGTCTCTGTTTTACGTATTTACAAAAAAGACCGTGCGGACGCACTGATTCGCGATCTGCAAACGACGGCATGACGCCAGCATTATTCTGAATCCCTCCTTTTCGCCTCTGCCAGACTGTCGCGACTCAGCGAAGTTGCGGCGGCATTGGCGCGAGACTCGACTTTTCAGTGAAATTTGCCGGTTGGCACGCATCGATCGACGTCTGTGTAGCGCCTGACGGTGCGAGCTTGGCGCACGTTGACGAAAAGCAAGGCAATGGCGCACCATTTGCGATTGCTCACTATCGGCTTTCGTGATCGTGGAATGGTACGCACGCGACAACGATTAGGAAAGCCGCCTTTACCACTTGTTTTTTCAGGAAAAACCCGCCGTCACGTGGCGTGAAATCAAATCAGGGAGCTTAATCATGGTTAGTGCCAGCCACACAGTTCGAACTCAGGATGACAGTCATGAGATGTCCGCTGGTCGCCGAGTCTCCATGCTGGACAATTCAGAGGGCCGTTATTTGCCCACAGCAAAAACGGCTGTAGCTTGGTCGTCGGATGAAATTCGAAATGACCAAATCCTGGAAAGATCGCAGCAGGGGGAAAGCGTCGCCTGTCTGGCGCAGGCGTTCAGTCTCAGCCGAACAGCCGTGCACTCCGCGATGATGGAGGCTCGTGTTCGTCGCCTGATGGTGGCAAACGTGGATTTCATCGACAGCTCCGAATTCCACCAGGATAATGCGGAGTCAACCATCTGCGGGGCACCGCCGGCGCTGAATGGAGATTCCTTTGAAGGACGGATGCCTTCCGGCTTGCCAGCCTATTTGAATGAGCTCTATCAGGTCCCACTTCTCACTAAAGCTCAGGAGCAGTACTATTTTCGTCGGATGAATTTCAGAAAGAGCCAGTTTGCAGAACAGCGAAAACAGCTGAGCCCCCAGAAACCGGCCGCTCGCTTGGTCTCCCGCCTGGAGCAGTTACTGGAAGACATTTCTAACGTAAAAAACCTGCTGATTCGATCCAATTTGCGGCTGGTCGTGTCCATTGCAAAGCGGTACCTGAAATCCAATGCCGGATTTTTTGAGCTCGTCAGCGACGGGAACATTTCTCTGATTCGTGCGGTGGAGAAATTTGATTACGCTCGCGGGAATAAATTTTCAACCTACGCGTCGTGGGCGATTCTTAAGAATTTTGCACGTTCAGTCCCCGCTGAACATCAGCGACTGGATCGATTTCGTACAGGCCAGGATGATGTTTTTGCTCAGTCTTCAGAGCACAGGGGATCATTCTTCCTTGATGAACACATGAATAAGACTCAACGAGCCGTCATTCGGGAGTTGATGCAGGAACTTGATGGAAGAGAGCAGCGGGTCATTGCCTGTCGCTTTGGACTTGAGGAAGGAGCTGAGCCTGAAACGCTGGAGCAGGTAGGCAGTCGTTTAGGTGTCACAAAAGAGCGAGTCCGGCAGATTGAAGTGAGAACGCTTGAGAAATTGAGAAGAATCGCGGAGCGGCATTCTTTTGAGATTCCTGGCTTCTAGAAGAAAAGTTGATGTGGCACCCAAAAGCTGCCGAACACATGGGGATCAATCCGGCTCCCAGTCCGCGGCATGTGAAAACAGGGCGGGTCGGGGCAGTCATTGACCAGGAAACCGCGGTGTTGTGGCTCGCGAAACGCCGGAATTCATCCGTTGTTGGGAGCTTTCGAGGATCTGCCTTGTCTGGCGGAATTCGATTGCTATACTCCGCGACTCGCCACAGCAGCCGGTCTGCGCTAGTGTAGCTCAATTGGCAGAGTTCCGGTTTTGTAAACCGGCGGTTGTGGGTTCGACTCCCATCGCTAGCTTCCGAGAACCTTCGAGCATGAACCTGTCCGGGTACTGTGCCACGCGGGTATCGTTCTAAAGTCGAGAGGGCTTATTAGCAGAAGAGTTCATTAAGGGGGAGTACCCGAGTGGCCAAAGGGGCCAGACTGTAAATCTGGTGGCGTAAGCCTTCACAGGTTCGAATCCTGTTTCCCCCAAATTCCGCAGTGGGTGTCTCTGGTCGCTGTGGAGAGAGTCTTGCGGCTGTCCGAGTGTTGTGGCAAAGCGGGCGTAGTTCAATGGTAGAATTCCAGCCTTCCAAGCTGGCTGTGTGGGTTCGATTCCCATCGCCCGCTCTTTGCTTTCTGGGGACAGCTTAATCGTGGAGATTGCTGCTGTAGCTCAGTTGGTAGAGTGCGTCCTTGGTAAGGACGAGGTCGTGGGTTCAAATCCCACCAGCAGCTTTTCTGCTTAAACCGTTGTGTGGATGTGTGGATGTGTGGTGGTGTCTCGCGTGAGATGCCGGGTAGAACTTTTTGAGGTTGTCTTGCCGGGCTTCGTTAGTGTCCTGGCACAGTTTGATCTGGAGTTGGGGTAATGGCAAAGGGTTTGTTTGAGCGAACGAAGCCGCACGTTAACGTGGGAACTATTGGTCACATTGACCATGGCAAGACAACGACGACAGCTGCGATTCTCGCAGTCCAGGCTGCAAAGGGCTTGGCGACAGTAAAGGCTTATGCTGACATTGCAAAGGGCGGTACTGTTCGTGACGCCACCAAGACCGTGACGATTGCGGCAAGCCATGTTGAGTATGAGACTCCGAATCGCCACTATGCACATATTGACTGTCCGGGTCACGCCGACTACATCAAAAACATGATTACCGGTGCCGCCCAGATGGACGGTGCTATTTTGGTCGTGTCTGCTGCAGACGGCCCGATGCCGCAGACTCGCGAGCACATTCTGCTGGCACGCCAGGTGGGTGTTCCTGCACTGGTGGTGTTCTTGAATAAGTGCGACCTGGTCGACGACGTGGAGTTGCTGGATCTCGTCGAAATGGAAGTTCGCGAGTTGTTGACAAAGTACGGTTTTCCTGGCGACGACATTAAGTTGGTTAAGGGCAACGCTCGTGGTGCTTTGGATAATCCAAAGGATGAAAAATTCAGTGCCTGCATCACCAATCTGATGGAAGCCCTGGATAGTTCCATTCCTGAGCCAAAGCGTGCGGTTGACAAGCCATTCATGATGGCTGTTGAAGACGTATTCTCAATCGAAGGTCGCGGTACAGTTGCGACTGGTCGTATTGAAGCCGGCGTTGTGAAGGTTGGTGAAAAGATCCAGGTCATCGGTCTGCGAGACACTCAGGAAACGACCGTCACTGGCGTTGAAATGTTCCAGAAAACCCTCGATCAGGGTATTGCTGGTGACAACGTTGGTCTTCTTCTTCGTGGTTTGAAGAAGGAAGATATTCAGCGTGGTCAGGTTCTGGCCGCCCATAACTCAATTAAGCCTCACACAAAGTTTGAAGCGGAAGTTTACGTTCTGAGCAAAGAAGAAGGAGGTCGTCATACACCATTCTTCACCGGATACCGTCCTCAGTTCTACTTCCGAACGACTGATGTAACTGGTTCGACAACACTTCTGGGCGGCGCAGAAATGTGTATGCCTGGTGATAATGTGAAGGTTGAAGTTGAATTGCTGAAACCGATTGCTCTTGAAGAGCAGAGCCGATTCGCGATTCGCGAAGGTGGCAAGACTGTTGGTTCAGGGGTTGTGACCAAGATTCTGAAGTAGTTTGATTCAGACAAGTTTTTGCTGCCTGCTGGCGGTGTCAGCAGGCAGTTTTGCATTTTTCGGGCTGAGGTTTTGTCATGCGAGAGTATGTTTGGCTTGAGTGCACGGAGACCGGACAGCGGAACTACCGTGTTATCAAGGAGACTCGTGGGACAGAGCGGTTGGAGTTGATGAAGTATTGCCCAAAGCTTCGTCGCCATACGCTGCATAAAGAGTCACGAAAGAAGTAGTCAGTCTTATCTGGCTTGGTTTCGAACGGGTGTAGCTCAATTGGCAGAGCAGCGGATTCCAAATCCGCAGGTTGGGGGTTCAAGTCCCTCCGCCCGTGCTTTTGGCCGAAGTCATTCTGCTTATTTGCCACTTTGGCTATGTTTTTTCCAGCTGCTGAGCGTCACATGTCGAGCAAGAGTGCGGGTGCGTCACTGCTACCAGAGTTGTTCCGATTTGGCATTTATAAGGCAAATCAGGGCAGGATGGTGCGTCAGTTTACGTTTTTCGCAGTGATAGTCATCGCTGCGTTTGGGTGCGTGACACTTTCGAGTGGCACTCTGATGCAATACGGCAAGGGGATTCAGGTTGGTTTGCCTGTGGCTGTCTGGATTATTTTCGGCTGGGTTGCCTTTCGCCTCGTGAATGTGCCACGCTTTGCAGACTTCTTGGTCTCAGTGGAATCTGAACTGGAGAAGGTGACTTGGCCTTCTCGCAAGGAAGTGATTCAGGCGACCGTGGTTGTTTTGCTGACAATGTTTTCGCTTGGCTTGTTTTTGTTTTTGATCGACTTGCTCTGGACCTGGCTGTTCAGTGCCATTGGGTTTACGGAATACAAGTCATAACTTTGCACGCTACTTGCTCAACTTTTGATTAGGTTGGCCTGGCTGGTTGCAATTTGTTTCTTCGGGCATCAACATACGAGGTCCGTTTTTGTTTGTTGCTTCACTTGGAGGTTTGTCTACATGGCCAAAGACGCAACTGCTACTAGTTCTGCGGCCGGTGACATGCTCTGGTATGTTTTAAAAGTGCAGACGAACCGCGAGAGAACAATTCGGGAAGCGTTGTTGAAGAAGATCAAGCTCGAAGGGCTTGAAGAGTTTTTCGGCGATATCGTTATTCCCTCTGAAAAGGTTGTGGAGACTCGGGGAGGATCGCCGAAAGAGCACGATCGTAAATTGTTCCCTGGTTACATCATGATTCAGATGATCCTGAATGATGATAGCTGGTATCTGGTGCGGGATACTGGCGGAGTGGGTGACTTTGCGGGCTCTGCTGGCAAGCCATTGCCTATGGAGCAGCATGAGGTTGATCGCATGCTTGGGCGCGCGGAACAGCAGGTCGGTGCCGCTCCGAAGGTGAAGATTCAGTTTTTGGCTGGTGATGTTGTGAAGATCCGCGAAGGCACTTTCGAGAATTTCGAAGGGACAGTTGAGGGGATTGATGAACACAACGGCAAGGTTTCAGTGTTGATTGAGATTTTTGGGCGTTCTACGCCAGTTGAACTGGATCATTGGCAGATCGAATCTGTCTAGTGCTGATTCTTTGGTCTTAGCGAGTTGGGTTGGTTGGTTATGGGTAAGGCTCGTGCGGTTGTAACTCAGATCAAGGTTCAGGTCACTGGTGGTCAGGCAACGCCAGCGCCGCCTGTTGGTACGGCTCTTGGTCCGCATGGTGTGAATATTGGGCAGTTCGTGTCTCAGTTTAATGAGCGAACCCGAGATATGATGGGTGTGACCATCCCGTGCGTCATCACCGTTTACAATGACCGCTCCTTTGAGTTCGTTCTGAAGAGTCCGCCTGCGGCGGTGCTTCTGAAAAAGGCCGCCGGAGTGGCTAAGGGTTCTGGTAGCCCTCTGAAGACAAAGGTTGGAAGCGTAACTACTGGCCAACTGGACCAGATTGCTAAACAAAAGTACGAGGATCTGAATGCCTCGTCTCCCGACCAGGCCCGAAAGATGATTGCAGGGACTGCTCGTAGTATGGGCATCGAGGTCATTGATTAGTCTGGCTTGGCCATTTAGTTTGTTCAGTCTTGGTGGTGGTGTTGTTGGAACTCGGTTTTAGATGGTTGGGTTTTTGAAGATGGCTACTCAGTCCAAGCGAATGAAGACTCTTACGAAGAAGGCAACTGAGCTGGGCGTGCTGTCGCTGCCGGAAGCAGTGAAAGCTCTGAAGTCTCTCGAAGACCAACTTCCTAAGGCGATTAAGCGGGTGGGCTTTGATCAGACCGTAGAGATCGCACTGCGGCTCGGTGTTGATCCGCGTCAGGCGGATCAGATTGTGCGTGGCTCGATTGTTCTGCCGCACGGTATCGGCAAGGCTCAGCGAGTGCTTGTGTTTGCTCAGGGCGAAAACGTCAAAGTGGCCCAGACAGCTGGAGCGGACTTCGTCGGCGGTAAAGAGCTGGCGGACAAGATTAAAGAAGGCTGGCTCGACTTTGATGTGGCGATTGCGACTCCTGACATGATGGGCGTTGTGGGTCCTCTCGGTCGTGTGCTTGGTCCTCGAGGTTTGATGCCAAGTCCCCGTGCTGGTACCGTGACTCAGGACGTTGCGACTGCCGTCCGTGAATACAAGGCTGGTAAGGTCGAGTTTCGAGTTGACAACGGTTCTAATCTTCACTGTGTGGTCGGGAAGATTTCATTTGATGCCGGCAAGCTTCAGGAGAATATCGAGTCTCTGTTGAGCTACATTCGGAGTTTGAAGCCGAGCGCATCGAAGGGTGTTTACGTTCGCGGTGTAGTGGTTTCGGCCACAATGCTTCCTTCGATCGTTGTTGCGGTTTGATCTGACATTGGTTTGAGTCTGGTAGCTTTTGAGCGAGTGATGACATGGGTCGTGAAGTCAAAGACATGGTTATCTCTGAGATTCAATCCCGAATTGGGGACGTCAGGGATTTTATCGTAGTCGACACCTCAAAAGTAGATGCAATCACCGCAAATCGTTGGCGTCTGGCTCTCCGAAAAGAGCGGATCAGTGCTCTTACGGTGAAGAATTCTGTCGCCTGCAATGCCTTGAAGCGAAAAGGTGTCGATGGGTTGGCAAAGGTGCTGACTGGTCCGTCGACACTTGTCTGGGGTGCCGATGACGTTGTCGCTTTGTCGCGTTCGATGACGAAGTGGGCCAAGGAAATCAAGAATTTTGAAATTAAAGGTGGAACGGTTGAGGGCGAATCTCTCGACGCGGCCGCTGTTGCTGCTCTCAGTAAAAGTTCTGGTCGATTGGAGACGATTGGTGAGCTAGCCGGATTGATGCTGGCTCCTGGTCGTCAACTGGCTGGTTGTCTGCAGGGTCCTGGTGGTCAGTTGACTGGCCAGTTGAAGACTTTGTCGGAAAAAGAGCAGGCTGAGGAAAGTGCTTCGCCTGTTGAAGTTTGATTAACGAAAAGCTCGTGACTGAAAGAGAAAGGTACTGACAATGTCTGCGGAAGCGACAACTACTTTTGATGACAAGACCAAGGAATTGGGCGACAAGATTGTCGGCCTGACACTGCTTGAAGCAAAGCGTGTAGTGGATTATCTGAAAGAAGTTCACGGCATCGAGCCAGCTGGCGGCGGTGCAGTGATGATGGCGGCTCCGACTGCTGCGGTTGAAGCCAAGGTTGAGCAGACTGAATTCACAGTGGTGCTGACTGGGTTCGGCGAGAACAAGATCGGTGTTATTAAGGTTGTTCGAGCTGTAACGGGGCTCGGCTTGAAAGAAGCGAAAGACCTTGTCGAAGGGTTTCCTAAGGCCGTAAAAGATGGCGTTTCCAAAGAAGATGCTGACAAGTTGAAGGCTGAAATCGTTGCTGCCGGTGGCACTTGCGATATTAAGTAGTAAATTGGGCTTTGTAGCAGAGCTTTTCGTTTGCGCCAGCCGGGGCGTTTCGTTCGTCCCGGCTGTGGCAATGCGTAGCTTCGATTTTGTCAATTGCCCTGGTCGTGATTGAAGGCTCGGCACTTCGTGTCAAGCGAGCGTCTGACGTTGCATACCAACTTTCGGTCGGTTTACAAAGCTAGGCAGCTGTCGATGAGTTCGGCAGGTGCCTTTCGTCGCGCGCTTCTTTAGTAATTTCGGTTGTACTCCGTCAGGCTGACCGCTCCCTGAGAGCTGGCGTCTGGGTCGCATGTTCGTTTTTGGTTCTCTTGATTGAAGGCAGGGTTCCGTATGCCGATTCCGTCTGTTCGTACCATCGACCAGGACGAAGTTCGAAGCTTCGGGAAAATCAACGCAGAGTACGAGATTTCCGGTCTGACTTTGATTCAGACGGCCTCGTACGCTCGCTTTCTGCAGGCTGACAGATCCTCTCGCGATCGTTTGGACATTGGTCTCGAAGCGATTTTGCGCGAAGTATTCCCCATCGAAAGTTACGATGGGCAGTTTCGTCTTGAGTACGTCCGTTATGAGCTCGGCAAGCCCCGGTATACTCCGGAGGAATGCCGCCAACTGCGTTTGACATACGGTATGCCGTTTCGCGTTTGGTTGCGGCTTGTGAAAGAACAGCCTGTCGAGGAAGAAGTCTATCTCGGCGACATTCCGATCATGGTTGGCGGCGGTGAGTTTATCATCAACGGTGCTGAACGAGTTGTTGTTAGTCAGCTGCATCGTTCGCCTGGGGTCGACTTCGTCATGGCGGAAGAGTCTGCCAGCAGCGATCGTAAGACACAGTCTTGCCGTATTATTCCAGAGCGCGGCAGCTGGATTGAACTACTGGTCAGTAAGCGTGAGGCCATTGGCGTTCGCATCGACCAGAGTGGCAAGTTTTCTGCTCTGACTTTGTTGCGAGCGATGGCGAAGGATTATTCTTCTGACGCTGACATCATCAGAATTTTTTACCCGACAGAGACTGTTAAGATCTCGAGCAAGACGACTGCTTCTGAGTTTGAGAAAAAGTACTCTGTTGAAGACGTTGTCTACCCGGCTAAGCATGAGCGCGCGGGAGAGCTTATTGTTGACGCTGGCTATGAGATCAGCGACACGATTGCTGAGGAACTGATTGCTTCTGGAATTAAGAGCGTGGAGATTGTTACTGAGGTTCGCGATCCGTTGATCCTGAAGACTCTTGCGGAAGACGGTACCTCCACGCACGAAGAGGCGCTGCTGAAGATTTATCAGCGTCTGCGGCCTGGTAATCCTCCGAACCTGGATAAGGCGAACGATCTGTTCCGGGAGAAATTCTTTGACGTCAATCGCTATCGACTCGGGCGCGTCGGACGTTTCCGAATCAATCGCAAGTTTAAGCAGGACATCTCTGACGACGAGATGACTCTGAATCCGCAGGACTTCATTAACTCAATGAAGTATATCGTTCGCCTGCGAATCGGTGATGTTACGGCGCAGATTGACGACATCGATAACCTTGGAAATCGTCGCCTGCGAACGATTGATGAACTGGCTGCCGATGAGATCCGAAAGGGTTTCCTGAAGCTGCGTCGTACCGTTCAGGAGCGAATGAGCCTGAAGGAGGTAGATGCGATGACACCGCGAACGCTCATCAATCCGAAGAGTGTTTCCGCCGCCATCGATTATTTTTATGGCCGGAGTGAACTGTCACAGGTAGTGGACCAGACAAATCCCCTCTCGATGTTGACCCACGAGCGACGTTTGTCGGCTCTGGGCCCTGGCGGTTTGAATCGAAAGCGTGCCGGTTTTGAAGTGCGAGACGTGCATATTTCTCACTACGGTCGTATTTGCCCGATTGAGACTCCAGAAGGCACTAACATCGGTTTGATTTCAAGCCTGAGCATCTACGCAAAAGTGGATGCTTACGGGTTCCTGATTTCACCTTATCGTGTTGTGAAGAACGCGAAGGTCACTGACGAAGTGGTCTGGCTGCGAGCCGACGAAGAAGCATCCGGGATGGTTTGTCCGGCCGACACACTCGTGGTTGACGGAATGATCGCTGAAGAGCGAGTTCTTTCTCGAACCAAGAGCGACGTTGTGTGGATCGACCGGAACGAGGTCGAGTATATCGATGTTGCTCCATGTCAGATGGTCGGCGTTTCCGCTGGTTTGATTCCGTTCCTTGAGCATGACGATGCAAATCGTGCGCTGATGGGATCGAACATGCAGAGACAGGCTGTGCCGCTGCTTATTTCTGAGCGTCCGGTCGTAGGAACGGGCATGGAACAATACGTTGTTCAGAACTCAGGAATGGTGCTGCGAGCAGAGAAGGCCGGGAAAGTTACATTTGTCGACGCATGCAATATTGAGATCGATGGCCGACGCTACCCGCTGCGTAAGTTTACTCGCTTGAATGAGCGAACCTGTCTGAACCAGAAGCCGATCGTGAAGGTTGGTGAGAAGGTCAAAGCCGGGCAGGTGCTGTGCGACAGTGCAGCGACTAAGGATGGCTCCCTGGCCCTCGGGCGAAACGTGCTTGTCGCGTTTATGTCGTGGGAAGGATACAACTTTGAAGACGCGATCATTCTTTCCGAGCGACTGGTCAAGGAAGACGTTTACACGTCGATTCATCTTGATGAGTTTGACGTTGAAATTCGCGAGACGAAGCTGGGCCGTGAAGAGTTTACTCGCGACATTCCAAACGTGAGCGAAAAAGCTCTTCGTCACCTTGATGATACGGGTGTCGTCAAGATCGGAACACGAGTCAATCCGGGCGACATTCTGGTCGGAAAGGTTTCCCCAAAGGCCAAGTCTGAACTCACACCGGAAGAGAAACTTCTGCATGCGATCTTCGGTCGTGCCGGGGAAGACGTCAAGAATGAAAGTCTGGAAGTACCGAGTGGTGTCGGCGGCATCGTGATTCATACTGAGAAGTTTTCTCGTCGTATGAGTCTTTCTGAGATCGAGCGTAAGCGGTTTGAGGATGACCTGAAGAAGGTTGAGAAGGAAGGCGAAGTTGCGATTGCCGCGGCATTCAAGACTTTCCTGACGGACCTTGAGGCCGCTCTTGAGCAGCCGGTCGCCGATCAAGATGGTCGGCCACTTTCTAAGCAGGAAGACACGAAAGTTGTCGCGGATTACGCTCGTAAATTCCACAACCACTTCGAAGACATGGACATCCGGAGTCCACAGAAAAAGACGGCCGCCCGCAAGGTGGTTCGCGAGAACTGGATTCTTGTCGAAGACGTGACTGATCGCGAAGATCATCGCCTGAACAGCATGAAGCGTGGCGACGAACTGCCAAGTGGTGTGCTGCAGATGGTGAAGGTTTACGTCGCATCAAAACGACAGATTTCTGTCGGTGACAAGATGGCCGGTCGGCACGGGAATAAGGGGGTTATCTCCAAGGTTCTGCCAATCGAAGATATGCCATTTCTTGCTGATGGAACACCAGTTGACATCGTTCTGAACCCGCTGGGGGTTCCGAGTCGTATGAATGTAGGGCAGATTCTTGAGACGCATCTTGGCTGGGCGGCTGGCACGCTTGGTTATCGAGCCATCTGTCCGGTATTCGACGGAGCTGGCGAAGACGAAGTCAAAGAAGCTCTTCGAGAAGCCGGCCTTCCGGAAGACGGTAAGGCGTTTCTGCATGACGGACGCACCGGTGAGCGTCAGGAACAGCGGACAACGGTTGGTTACATTTACATGCTGAAGCTGCATCACCTTGTGGATGATAAGGTGCATGCCCGAGCGACAGGTCCATACTCGCTGATTACGCAGCAGCCACTGGGTGGAAAAGCCCGTTTCGGTGGTCAGCGATTCGGGGAAATGGAAGTCTGGGCTCTCGAAGCGTACGGAGCTGCCTACATCCTTCAGGAACTCCTGACGGTGAAGAGCGACGACGTGGAAGGTCGTACCAAGATTTACGAAAGTATGGTCAAGGGCGAGAACACGCTGGAAGCCGGCACGCCGGCAAGCTTTGACGTATTGAATAATGAAATTCGTGGTCTGTGTCTGAACCTGCAACTTGAGAAGGCTGTTCACTGAGTTATCAGTGAAACGGTCGAGCGTTGCTTGCAGGGCGGCCGCAAGCATTTCTGATTACAGATGGCGAAAACCGCCTCAGAATTTCTTCTGAGGCGGAAGCTGTTTTGAACCTCCACTTTAGAGGAGATTCTGGCGTGAGTGTCAGCGAAGGTACATTTGATCGAGTCAACGACTATGCGTCTGTGAAAATCAGTCTCGCAAGTCCTCACGACATTCGCAGCTGGTCATTTGGCGAAGTCAAAAAGCCGGAAACGATTAACTATCGAACCTACAGACCTGAACGCGACGGTTTATTCTGCGAGCGAATTTTTGGACCTGAAAAGGACTGGGAATGCGCATGCGGTAAGTACCGCGGCATGAAGTATAAAGGAATGATTTGCGATCGCTGCGGTGTGAAGGTGACTCACAGCCGCGTGCGCCGCAAACGCATGGGGCATATTGAACTTGCTGCGCCAGTTGTGCATATCTGGTTCTTCAAGTCCATGCCGAGCCGCCTTGGCGCGCTGCTGAACATGAAGACCACGTCGCTGGAAAAGGTCATTTACTTCCAGGACTACGTTGTCATCGAGCCGGGAGATACTCCGCTCAAGAAGTGCCAGATGCTGACGGAAGAAGAGGCTCGTCAGGCTCGTCGTGACTACGGCGACGGCAACTTCGAAATCGGCATGGGTGCTGAAGCAGTCAAGAAACTGCTGGCGTCTATGCGATTGGCCGAGTTGTCCGTTGAGCTTCGCGTTGAACTCGCCAAGACCGGCAGTCAGCAGAAGAGCAAGGATCTGATCAAACGTCTGAAGATCGTCGAAGCTCTTCGGGACAGCGAGAACAAGCCTGAATGGATGGTGCTCGACGTCATTCCGGTCATTCCGCCGGATCTGCGTCCGCTGGTTCTGCTGGATTCCGGAAATTTCGCTACCAGCGACCTGAACGACCTCTATCGTCGAATTATCAACCGTAACAACCGACTGAAGAAGCTGGTTGACCTGAACGCGCCGGAAGTCATCGTTCGCAACGAAAAGCGAATGCTGCAGCAGTCCGTTGACGCGCTGTTCGACAACAACCGCTGCAAGCGTCCGGTTCTGGGTTCGTCGAATCGTCCGCTGAAGTCCTTGACCGACATGATCAAAGGCAAGCAGGGACGTTTCCGCGAAAACCTGCTCGGCAAGCGAGTTGACTATTCGGCACGAAGCGTGATCGTCGTCGGTCCCGAGCTGAAGCTGCATCAGTGTGGTCTTCCCAAAAAGATCGCTCTGGAGCTGTTCCAGCCGTTCGTGATTCGCAGGCTGAAGGACCTTGGACACGCGGATACGATCAAGAGTGCCAAGCGCATGCTTGAGCGTCGCGATGAAGATGTGTGGGATATTCTGGACGATGTGATTCGCAATCATCCGGTTCTGCTGAACCGTGCTCCAACGCTTCACCGGATCGGTATTCAGGCGTTCGAGCCGATTCTTGTGGAAGGAAACGCGATTCGGCTGCATCCGCTGGTCTGCAAGGGATTCAATGCGGACTTTGACGGGGACCAGATGGCCGTCCATCTTCCGCTGTCGATGGAAGCCCAGATCGAAGCCACGACGCTGATGATGTCGACCCACAACATCTTCAGCCCTGCGAATGGTGCACCGATCATCAGTGCATCGCAGGACATCGTGATGGGTTGTTATTACCTTACAATGAAGCGACTCGATCGTCCGGGGCAGGGCATGGTGTTCGCCTCAGCCGAAGAAGTCTTCATGGCGTTCGCGCAGGGCAAGGTCAACCGTCACGCGACGATTCGCCTCCGTTTGCCGCGTGGCAAGCGCGTCAAGGGTGAAGGTTCTGAGACTTTCCGTCAGGGCGGGTTGATCGAAACGTCGCCGGGTCGCGTGATGTTCAATGACATTCTCCCTAAGAAAATGTCGTACTACAACCAGACGCTGGGCAGCAAGGATCTGGCCCGAGTCATCTCTGACTGCTATCTGGAACTGGGGCGTCGTGAGACGATTGAGCTTCTGGACCGCATGAAGAGTGCGGGCTTCAGAGCATCCACCGAGAGCGGTTTGTCGTTTGGTGTGAGCGATCTGCGAACAGCGCCAAACAAAGAACAGGTGATTGGTGCGTCCGAGAAGCAGGTTCTGAAACTGCTGAAGAATTACGAACGCGGGATTATCACCAATCAGGAACGTTACAATAAGGTGCTGGACATCTGGACCCATGCTCGTGAAGAAATCACGAAATCCATGATGGAGCAGCTGAAGGAAGACGTGCGTGAAGAAGGCGCATACGTCAACCCGATCTACCTCATGGCGCATTCCGGTGCTCGAGGCGGTGTAGGACAGATTCAGCAGCTGGCCGGCATGCGGGGTCTGATGGCTAAGCCAAGCGGCGAGATTATTGAAACGCCGATTAAGTCGAACTTCCGTGAAGGTTTGTCGGTGCTGGAATACTTCAGCTCGACACACGGTGCTCGAAAAGGTCTGGCTGACACAGCTCTGAAGACGGCGGACAGCGGTTACCTGACCCGTAAGCTGGCAGACGTCTGTCAGAATATGGTCATCACGATGCATGACTGCAAAACCACAAAGGGCTTGACCCGCGGTGTTGTTTACCGCGGTGAGAAGGTGGAAGTGGGTCTGGCAGATTCGATTCGTGGTCGCGTCAGCCGAACGAACATCGTCAACCTGATCACTGAGGAACCGATCGTTCGCGAAGGCGACATGATCACCGTGGAGAAGTCTCGCAAGATCGAAGAGATGGGCCTGGAACGAATCCAGGTCCGTAGTCCGATGACCTGCGAATGCACACTCGGACTTTGCCAGCAATGCTACGGGATGGACCTGTCAACCGGTGATCTGGTTGAAATGGGCATGGCCGTGGGGATCATTGCTGCTCAGAGTATTGGGGAACCTGGTACTCAGCTGACCATGCGAACGTTCCACATCGGTGGTGTGGCTTCGAAGGACGTCGAAACCAGCGAACTGTTCGCGAAACGAGCAGGCCAGGTTCGATTTACTCGAATCCGAAGCGTTATTAACGCTGAAGGCCGCCAAGTGGTTCTCGGTCGAACCGGTGAAATCAGCATCGTCGACGATCGCGGACGTGAAGTTGAAAAGCAGCGTGTTCCAAACGGTGCGGTTCTGTCAGTTGCTGAGAATCAGGCTGTGAAGCCTAATGATGTTCTTTGCACGTGGGACCCTCACTCGATTCCGATTATCGCTCAGGTTGGCGGACGTGTTCGACTGGAAGACTGTGTCGAAGGTCAGTCGATTCGCACAGAACGCGAAGCGTCCGGCACGATGCGTCGAACCATTACCGAGCACAAGGCGGGACTGCATCCGCAGGTGATCGTTGAAGATGGCAACGGTAAGATCCTGGACTTCTATTATCTGCCTGAAGGTGCGAGCCTTGATGCAGAAGAGGGTGGCCATATTTCGGCCGGTACGGTTGTTGCGAAAACTCCGCGAGAGTCCACAGGGACTCAGGACATTACCGGTGGTCTCCCACGCGTTACCGAACTGTTCGAAGTTCGAAAGCCGAAGGATCCGGCCGTTGTTGCTGAAATCGATGGGGAAGTTGAATTCCCTGCTGAGAAGAAGCGCGGCAAGCGAATTGTGCTCGTGAAAGGTGCAGACGGGACCGAAGTCGAACACGTGATTCCCCACGGTAAGGATCTTCAGGTTCATCCGGGTGACCTGGTCAAGGCGGGTGACGCGCTGGTTCGAGGCCCATTGGTGCCTCAGGACATTCTGCGAGTCAGCGGCCCGGAAGAAGTGCAGCAATACCTGCTGCACGAAATCCAGAACGTGTACCGTGCTCAGCGAGTGGAAATTGACGACAAGCACATCGAAATCGTGATCGCCCAGATGTTGCGTAAGGTCCGAGTGGACAGCGTTGGCGACACGGACCTGCTGCCAGGTTTGCTGATCGACAAATTTGAGCTGAAGAAGATTAACGATTCCCTGGAGTCTATGGGTAAGATCACCGATCCGGGTGGGTCGGACTTCGAAATCGGCGACAGAGTTCTGTTGACCGACATCGAAGCGGTCAATGCGGAAGTCAGCCGTCCAATTAAGCACACCACTCTGAAACGGGCGAAAGCAAGCCCACAGTTGCTGGGGATTACCAAGGCAGCCGTGTCCAGCGAAAGCTTTATCTCGGCGGCGAGCTTCCAGGAAACCACAAAGGTTTTGACAGAAGCCGCATTGGGTGGAAAAGTGGATAATCTGGTGGGTCTGAAGGAAAACGTGATTCTTGGTCACCTCATTCCGGCAGGCACAGGCTTCCATCTGCATCAGGATGCACAGGTCCGAATTCATGATTCCGCTTTGCGGGAGCAGGAAGAGCAAAAGGCTCGCATGGCGGCTGCTCGCAAGGATCTACTGGGGAATTCCGAGCTGCAGGCACGCCGAGTGGATCCCGATCGTCCTTCGGCTCCGTCTTTGGCAGATCTGACACCTGATGATCCGCTGTGATCAGCGAATTAGACTGATCGGCGGCGTACGAGGTTGACGATCAGGGTGAACGTGGATAAAGTGCCGCGTTTTCCGCGTTTCACTGGAACAAGTGCGTCGAGCGTCTTTAGTTTCTGGCTTTTTTGTTTTGTTTGGCGATTTATGCCCACAATTAATCAACTTATTCGGAACCCCCGAAAACAGCAGTCTACCAAGTCAAAGACCCCGGTTCTTGAGGGATGTCCTCAGAAGCGTGGTGTGTGTCTTCAGGTCAAGACTGTCACTCCCAAGAAGCCGAACTCCGCGCTCCGAAAAGTGGCGCGTGTGCGTCTTTCCAACGGGAAAGAAGTCACGGCGTATATCCCGGGCGAAGGCCACAACCTTCAGGAACACTCCATTGTACTGATCCGTGGAGGTCGCGTTCGCGACCTTCCGGGTGTTCGTTATAAGATCATTCGTGGCGTTCTCGATACGCTGGGCGTTGCTGACCGTCGCCAGGCTCGCAGCTGCTACGGTGCGAAGCGTCCAAAGGGTGGCGGGGCGGCAGCAGCAGCTGGCGCCAAGAAGAAAAAGTAAGACGGTCGTTTCGCGGCAGCCTTCAAGGTCAGCAGTCTGACTTTGCTTGCGTCGTGTGCGGCTATGTGCTGTGATTTCGGTGTCCGAGACATTGCTTTCTGATAATGTGTAACTGAGAGTTCCTTTCGATGGTTAAGAAGTTTACGGCAAGTCGCAAGCAGCTGAAGCATGACACTCGCTTTAGCAGCCTTCTCGTTTCCAAGTTCATCAATTGTCTGATGTACGACGGTAAGAAGAGTGTGGCAACGGGTGCGTTCTATCGTGCAATGGAACTGGTGAAGAAGCAGTTGCCAAACGAAGAGCCTCTGAACGTTTTTCTTTCAGCCGTTGACAACGTTAAGCCGGCGATCGAAGTTCGCTCTAAGCGAGTTGGTGGGGCGACTTATCAGGTGCCAACACCGGTGAATCCTCGCCGTCAGCAGGCATTGTCTATTCGGTGGATTCTTGAAGCTGTGCGAGGCCGTAAGGGTCGCCCGGTCGACAAGTCTCTTGCTGAAGAACTGGTCGCTGCGTTTCGCCGTGAAGGTGCGGCAATGAACAAGCGAGAGAACGTGCATCGTATGGCTGACGCTAATAAGGCGTTCTCGCACTTCGCCTGGTAAGACCGGGGAGGAAGCTGAAATATCTGAACGTCAGCAGGTGGCTAACTCCTGCTGACGTTTTTTTGCGTCTTACGCACTGGGCCGATGGCGACGCGGCATTTTCGGTCGCAGCCATGATGTTACGGCGACAGCTTGCGAAGGGCCGGACTTCCGGAGGCGGTTTTATAGATTTCGTAACCGCCGGCGTTGGTCAGAGTGATGCTCTGACCGGTGGATAGTTTCAGCGTGAAAGGCGTCGCAGTCCCGGTCACAGTGGCCCAGCGGATTTGATAGCTCGTCAGAGTGTTTGCTGAAGTGAGGCTGAAAGAACCCAGAGAACTGGTTCCCAGATTGATGGACATGGTCTGTGACGACGGCATGTTGTTGGTGATCGTGAACTTGGTTTGGCCGGTTTTGTTGCCTCGCCGCTTCGGACGGTAGATTCGAACTGTTCCGCTGGCCAGGTTCCTCAGGTTAATCGCGTTTTTTCGAAGGACTCTGACCTTGTTGAAGTTCTCTTCATAAACGAAGGTTGGGCTGCCTGCTGCGTTCACATTCGCCACGATGGACGTATGTTGAGAGGAGAAATTGCTGTACGTTGGATACACAAACTTCGTGTTGCGGTACTGGATAATATCGCCGGGCTGCAGCTTAGAAGCTGGTTTTGAATCGACCCATGTACCGTTGGTGTTTGAGACGGTTTTAATCAGCGTTCCCCAGACGTAGTCACCAGGAGCAGGGCTGTCGGGTCCCAGATCTGCAGAGGTGAATTCTGCACCGGCGACACGCAGGCCTTCCGTCGCCGCATGAGCACATTCGCCGCCCCCAACTCGCAAGCCGACTTTTCCGGAAAGAAAAACGGCCAGTTTTGAGTTCAGGGTCTGAGCCTGGCAAGGCATTGCAAGGACCAGCATACACACAACGAATGCCACCGCTTTGATTCGCATGTTTTGCTCTCTGCCGTTTTAGGCGTAGATGGAGGACCGTCTTCCGGACCGCGTTTTCAGCATGAATGTCTGGCGCAAGGGTCGTGAGGATATACCTTATCCGAACTGGATGTCGATCCGAAACAGTGGCAATTGATGCTGTGCCGACGATCGCGGTTGCTTATGTCCAGAAATTCTTTAACTGCTCGGCCGCAGCAACTTCAAGTGGAAACTGTCGAGCAAACGCATGATCCTGAACACCTGACAGTTCGCGCATTGCCAGGTGAATATGCTCGGGGCGAACACGAATGCCCTTGTCGGCATCGATCGCCATTGTGTTCGGATTCACTGGAATCAGCTGCTGCTGATTGTCAGTCTGGCCCATCACACGGTTGCCGGTGATTCCCGCGCCGAGAAACATGATGGAACCAATGGACCAGTGGTCTTTGCCATTGCCACTGTTGTAAATTGGTGTTCGTCCCATTTCGCTTTGAATGATCACAACAAGTTTTTCGCGGATCTGCAGGTCTTCTGCTTTTCGCAGAAGATAATCAATCCCTTCCAGAAACTCGGGAATCAGTTTCATCTGGTCAGGATCATTGTTGTTGTGGCTGTCGAACTGACCGATCGACAGATTTGCAGAGATGCACACACCCGCCTTGAAAGACGCGAGCGTAATATCTGCCTGCTGCGACAGTCGTTCCTTCGACGATTCTTTAGGAATGAACGGGACAACGCGCTGCAAAGCTTTGGAATTGACCTGAGCGGAGTACAGCATGCTCTGACTTCGTTCAACTCGGGGAAGTCGGACCGAGGACACGCGAGCATCAAACTGTTCCTGCAGAGCTTTTTCAATTCGGTCTGACACAAACGGATCGTGATACGGAGTTCGTTCGTTGCCTTCGACAAAGTCGGCTTTCGCCAGCAGGTTCAGCGACTGCAGGTAAGGCACACGTGACATCGGGACCAGGTTGCCGGTTGCCGAGTAATTTCCGAAAGTCAAGAACGCCAGCGGTGCTTCAGCTCCTTTGCAGGCGGCAATGAGTGCAGGAAACGTCGGGTAGTTGGTGCTGTCGAGTTTCCCCGTGGCCATGTACCGAGCACACGGCGTATGGTTGTTGACAGAAAGGTCCAGGCCGTTCAGCGTTCGAAGTTCCTTGCCATACGTTGCGAAGAAGTCTTCGTTTGTCATCCCCTTCTCGATGTGCTTCGCCGTCGGCGCAAAACGATGTTCGCCATTGGTTTGAATGTCGCCGTTTTGATAAAGGCGATTGATTCCTTCCACGCCCTTCGGGTCCATCAGATACGTGGTGTCCCAGCCTCCGGACGCGTTGAAGACAACGTAGTACGGTCCCGGATAGCCTTCGCTGTCGGCCTTCTTTGCTGCATCCGCGCGAAGGATTGAATCCAAACCAACGGGCGAAGCAAAGCCCAATCCAGCAAGGCTGCACAAACGAATGAAATGGCTGCGTTTCATAGTATCTCCAAAGTAGGCCGGACCGAGCACCAGCGAGTTCCGGCTTGTTCAAGGAGGTTGAATTGCCGGAACTCGCTGGCGCTCGGTCCGGCGTGCGTCACTCATACAAGAATTCATGCTGCCTCAATAAATACGTCACCACCGCGCGCCAGCCCCGGAGAGTGTAAAGCGGGTCTTCGGTGTGGAACTCTTCGCGGCCGCCGCAGAAATAGGATTCGCGAGGTTCAAAACGACCCTGAGCATTTGCGTCGGCGATGATGCCGGTGAAAAGTTGGAACGTACGTTCGATGTCTGAATGATCGGGCGCAAGTTCGTGGCCCAGAAGACGCTGATGAAGTGCAACGATTGTGTGGCGAATCTGCAGGTTTGAGATGTCATCGCCGGGGACGACGCTCGGTTCGATCGTTGAAAATAACGCCCGTTCGGCCGATGGTTTTCGAAAGTCGCGAGCGACGTGATAGCATGCGACGTCGTTAGCCAGGATTCGCTGTATCGCACCCATCGCGCCGCTGGGATCGGCGTTGCGCTCGGTGATGGAGATGGAGTCGATGCCGCCGTAGAGGATTTTTGTTTCTCCGTCGAGACGTCCCCATTCCTTGCCAAAGATTACTTTGAGCTTGCGTTCCAGTTGCTCGGGACTGAGCAGCCTTACGAGGCCGATATCATCCAGCTCCGCCGCGCGATCGGGGTTGGATGCTGCGAGATGCAAACCGTCAACTCGATAGAAATCTGAAGCGATCAGACTGCGAAACGCCGTCTTCAGATTGAAGCCGCTATCCGCAAATTCGCGGGCCGTTGTTTCAATCAGCTTTCGCTGAGCCAAATAGGCACGGCGGCGAGCGCCGAAGACAGGATCATCAATGTCATCCGGCGGCTGCAGCGTTTTTCGTCCGAACAGGATGTAGTAAACGTGTTCCACCATTGCGATCGCAAAGCGAGGATCCTTGACCGTTCGTTCCGCCAGCCACTGCGTTGCTCGCCAGCGTTCTGACGGCGGCATTTCTTCGCCTTCGAAGCCCGCCTCGAACATGTCCGTGTACCAGCCGTCTTTTCGAGGAATCACGTGTCCTTCAAAGTCGAAATCCTGAAAAATGCCCGAGACAGGATCGATCGTGCGATGGCACACGACACAGTCCGGGGCCTGCATCACCGGGACTTCATACTTTGCCGCCACCGTAGAAGCATCTGTCGAACGCGGCGCCAGCTGCATGATGTCGATGCCCAGAAAGTGCTGGTAAAACATCCGGGCGCGCAGACGGTTGCGATTGGTCTCCGTGGAGGGAAATCGCCGCAGGTAGTGGAACATGCTGAGAAAGCCCGCGTGCGGATAAAGCCCGGTCGCCGACTCCTGAGTCTTCCCATCGCGTCCCGTCATCGCGGGCAGTTTCGCGGGGATGTACTCGAACGGATCCTCGGGATTTTTGAACTGGTCCTTGATACTTTCGAAGATGCCATAACCGCGAGCCGTGTGTGGCGAGACCATGATGTAGTCGGCAGTGGCGAGTTCCGTGAAAGGCCGGTTATTGCGAACGATGTACTCGATCATTCGCAGCGGTTCCTGCAGAAGCGCGTCACGGTAGACGGCAGCCAGCTTCCAGCCTGCTCGTTCGCGTTCGGCTTCCGGCAGGTTGCTGAAGTCCCACTTCTGATACCAGAGTCGAGTTTTCTCAAAGTGATGGTACGACAACAGTGTCTCCGCATTGTCCTCAATGCCGACCGTCAAAAAGATATCGTTAAATCCTTCCTTGAGCCGCTCGTGAAAAGCGTCCTCTTCCATAACCTGACCCACAATGGAATCCAGAGCCGCCAGATCACCCTCTTTCACGCCAGCAAGCTCCGTTTCGGTGGGAAGTCGACCGGCTAACGACAACGTGACTAGCCGTAGAAGTCGCGACGCGGGCATCATTTCGACATTCTCAAAGAACGGTCGAGCGACAGACTCTGCATAGAAATCCGGTTCCGCTGGCTCCTGCGGGTTCGGATTCAGACGGCGGACGAATCTCTGCAGGATCCGCAGACCGGTGGAGTCCGCTTTCATCACTTCGCCGCCTCCGTGATCCAGCTTGCCGGAGACTTTAAGCAGCAGCCGCGACTGGTCACCTTCCATCGCCTTCGCCATCGACTCAAATGCCAGCCGATTGTGTTTCAGTCCGTCTGCATTCTCCTCGCCGGCTTCATCCAAACGAACCAGCACGAAGCCGCTATCAGCCGCATCACCATTCTTATGATGGCATCGGAGACACGTGCGTTCTCCGACTTTGGCCCAGACCTCATCTTCAAAAAAAAAGTCATCCAGACTACAGTTGGGAGGAGGCGCCGCTGACCTCTGCGAGTCCTGAGCGAATAAAGCGAGACTCGCAAAAGTCAGCATGAGAAATCCGAAAACAACGGACAGCCGGCTCATTATATTTCTCCGGTGACAGGCAACTGTGTTCAGACCCATCATCCTGGCGACTGATCCTCCTTGGCGGCAAGGCTCTCGGATACCATTGTGCCGATCCCTGACAAAAAACTCATACGAAGAAACCCAGGGCCATCCAGATTCAGCGTGATTTTTGCGTCTCCTTTTGCCCCTTTGTGGCCAACACTAGCGAAGCCGTTTGCAGTCTGCGTTACCACCTCTCATTTTCTTCGTCAAGTATCGTTGTCAGTTGCTGAGCGTGGCGTCTATTGATGCGTCTGGCGCGTTATCGACCTGAGGTAGCGGCCGGCCGATCAGGACTCGATTCATGTCGGTAATTAACGGCGATATCTGATCCCAGTGAACGCGATAGCCGGCCGCATGTAAGCGGTAGGTGCGGTCGACGTCGATCGCGATGTCTGCACCCAGAACGTTCTTCAGGCACTCGGGAGAAGGGTGCAGCCGATGCTGTCGGCAGCACGGTAGAAGTGCAATCGTACTGCGAAGTGAGATTGCATGCGTGATGCATTGATCGGTCCGACCACCACAGGCATGAACACCCAGAATTGCGGTTCCCGATTCGACGTGGTGGAGAGTTTCGTTCAATGGAGCTTCGACATAGTTGATCTTTGCTTCGGTCCAGGGGGCCACTGCCTGCGCCGCTGCAAGAACGAGATCGAAGCTCCTGGGACGAACACTGTCGAGAAGGCAAACGTGTTCCACGTCATGGTGGAACATCGCAAACAGAATTCCGACCAACCCATGGCCACAACACAAGTCAGCAACTGATTTGCAAAGAATCCGCTTTCGAACGCAAGCGAAAAATTCAAAACTCTCCAATAGCTCTTTAAACGGCAACGCCCGACGCTCGCACAGCTCCCGAGCAAACAGGGAAGACAGATAGTCTCCGGGAAACCATCGTGTATCGGATTGCCGAAGCCGATCTCGACAAGACGCCTTCTTCGAAAATTCTGCGGAGTTGAATTGCTTCAAAAAGCGAAATGGTTGATCGGCTTCAGCAAGTACGTTGCTTGATGCGTCTGACATAGGTGAGGGCATTTGCGAAAAAAAATTGAACTTGCCAGGAACAAGAACATCGTCGCCGTTGACTCGCCTGTGCTAATTGCCACACGGGTCCGCTGTTCGTCGCGAGCAATTGAAAAACAGACGCAGGAACAGTTGCTGTTACGGCCCGAAGACATGCTCCGCCACGGACTGTACGAATCGGATTCGCTGCCGCCAACGCCCAAGAGTAACTACCAGTCTGGTGATCGCTGAAACTACAAAATGTGCGATTCGCAGCGGCAACAAACGTTCGGTTAGTATCGCCCCCTTTATCGTGGCGTAGCTGCGGGTTGCCCGTTGAGTCAAGTGAAATGATTCCTGCAATGACTCCGACGCTGTCAGAAAACCGGGCAATCGCCTGGCGTTGTCTTTTGCGAAATCCATGACGTCGTCGATGATCTGAAGCTGCATGACGATCCGAAAGAGAATCTGCAAATCAAAGTCCGTTCGAACAGCCCGCAGTCCCTCATCGACATTGGCATATCCGAACGTTGTCGCTGTCAGAACGCCAAGCGAAAGTCGCACGACATCTTCGCGGTAAAATTGCACTTTTCGGCACTGCAGACGATCGCCGAACGCAGACGGTCGTCGTAGTTCCAGTTGCTGAAGTTGCGTCCAATAATCAGCAACGGTCGTGCTCATCCCGGCGGCGTCCAGCAGTTTTCGTATCCTGCGGAATTCGTCCTGACAGTACGCCTTGCCATCGAACGCGGCATTGACAGTTGCTCCGAAGTCCAGCAACACGGCGAGACTTCTGACGCGATCAGGCGGCAGTCGTTTTGACGTGCGAAGCTGATGCAGCATGTCGAATGCCATAATGCACGCAATTCTCAAAGGTGTTTTGGGTCTCGACCGGAATAAGAGCGGCAGACCTCGCAGGACACTCCGCACTGCAACGACGATTGATATCATTCCACCGCTCGCCCTCGACCACGGATCGGAATGGCTTTGGCCTGATAAGTCCATCGCTCGGCCTTCCTGCCGGGTTTGACTGAGCCCGCAATATCAATCATGTGGCGAGTTGATCTGATCGGTGTCACACATAGCACAAGACGACTTCTCGTGGACATCGCCAGCGAATCGGGATCAGATCACTGACGCCGCGACTCACGACCAGGGTTGTTGATTGCTATTGATGCGTCAAATAGCAGTAGGGGTAAAAGAAGGCTCCCGGATACAACCGGTCGCGAAATTCAAACGCTACGAATTGACAACCGTGAAGATGTCCCGCCAGAACAAGATCGAAACCACGATGACGAGCCGTCTTCCAAATTCGAGGATTGTGAGCACACAGGATTCTGAGGTCTCCGTGAGGCATTGTGGCTCCTGAAGCCTCGGGCCCTGACATTGAGATGACGCGATCACCGTGAAAGATTTTTTCCACGCCGCTGTGGATCCACTTTCCACCTGCCGCCACGACCGTGTCGCGAACCCGCTGCATGCCAACGCCGCTTTGTAATCGCTGCATGGAATCCCGTGAACTCGCCGGAATTCACGAGCTGCCGCAATAAACGCCCGGAGATTTATGTCACCAGCTTTCAGCATCTGCCTGATACTGACGCCGCGAATTTCAGGCACTACGGCCGCTTTGCCCGAGCTGAATTTTACGGCAGGCCGATCCGGATACAGCAGCGTGGCGCAATACGCTTCCCATTTCATCCAGTCACGGCTTCTGACAAACATGCAGATCCCGCTGCCTGCGAGATACAGAAACCAGTTCCCGAACCAGACGACAAGGCCTCCGCCAAACCGTCGCGTCTTCACAAACACAGCGGCAACGTTGCACGTCTGACGCTGAATTCGATTCATACGAACTCGGTTCATCATTGATGCAATAAATTGTTGGAGACGCTCAGTCATGAAACATCGTTGAATTCGTACCGCTGCCGCTCGTCTATTTACATTCGCTTCTGGCGTTGGTGTTCCTCGATCGTGAACTACATCGACTGCCTTCGACCTGGGCTCGGGGCCTTTCACCGGGGAATCCTGCTCATCCCGCTGTGCCTGTTTCTTATGGCCCGTTCAATTCGCTGATGGCCACGGGATCCCCAGAAGCGATTTTTTGACCTGGCAGATTACTCATCAGGCGGGAGCCGGAGTCATTCGGCGGGTGTCGGCTCACTTTCTTGTCGCGGCCCATGTCTTTCTGGAACTGTTGCCTTATCTGGTCTGGGTCATGGTAATTCCGTTAATGACACTGCGGATTTCGCTGAAGTGGATTCACGAGGTGTCGCTCGCCGAACTGGAGACGAATAGTCATGGCTTTCGTGGCGGCTGGTGCCTTTGGCTGATCCTGTGGGCTTCGTTTCTGACAGACTATGCGACGACGTGCAATGTCTCTATGCATGATTCGGCCAGCGGAATGCGGTTCGTCATATTCGATTGGCTGGCGTCCGCCGCAATCGAGCGCTCGGGCTTTTGAAATGGCGAGGGCGGCACGAGCATCCTGTCACGGCGGAGTGGAGGCATGGTAGCATGGCTGGAACTTGCGGTCGTGCGAACGAACCTCGGTTGTTTCTCGCACTGGCGGAGTCATAATCCCACAGCTCTGTGTGGCCTTGCGGCAGAGGTGTAGTGTTTCGGATGAAGCCGGGTGAACACATTGACGTTTGCCGTGTCGCCTCGAAACTCAGTTTTTTCAGTGTTTCGGGCGTTCCCCATTGCGAAAGCCCGGTTTTTTACGGTTACCCCAACATGGCTCGCTCGATAGAAACAATTCGAAATATTGGCATTATTGCCCACATTGATGCAGGAAAGACGACGACAACCGAGCGAATCCTGTACTACACGGGCGCGTCGCATCGGATGGGGAATGTTGACGATGGCACAACGACCACCGACTTCGACCCTGAGGAAGCTCAGCGTGGGATCACGATTTATTCGGCCGCAGTGACCTGCCAGTGGAAGGGCTGCACGATCAACATTATTGACACTCCGGGGCATGTCGACTTCACGGCGGAAGTTGAGCGAAGCCTGCGAGTGCTTGATGGTGCGGTGGTGATCTTTAGTGCAGTTGAGGGCGTGGAGGCTCAGAGCGAAACCGTTTGGCGTCAGGCAAACAAATATCAAGTTCCTCGGATCTGCATGATCAACAAGATGGACCGCATCGGAGCTGATTTTGACCGAGTCCTTCGGCAAATTCGCGATCGTCTGACGGCAACGCCCGTTCCACTGCAGATTCCGATCGGAGCCGGTCAGTCCACTAATGCCGACGGATTCTGTGGCGTGATTGACCTGCTTACTATGAAGGCGCTCTACTGGGATGCGGAAACCAAGGGGCAGGACTTTCGTGAGGAGGACATCCCGGAAAAGTACAAAGACGATGCGGAACTGTGGCGAGCAGAGCTTTTTGATGTTCTCTCAAATCTTGATGACAACATTATGATGGCATGTATGAACGGTGACGCCGTTTCATATGAAATGGCTATTTCCGCCATTCGAAAAGCCACGCTGGCCGGACAGATCCAGCCCGTGCTTTGCGGTGCGTCGCTCGACTACATTGGAGTCCAGCCGGTTCTGGACGGAGTGAAAAACTTTCTGCCCAGTCCGCTGGACAGGCCGTCAGTTGAGGGCTTGATTCCTTCCGGAAAGCAGGAGGGCGAGACGGCAGTGCGTCAGGCAACGGTCAAAGAGCCCGTCTGTGCGCTGATTTTCAAGGTTCAGGCGGAACCGCACGGAGATCTGTACTTCGCGCGGGTCTATTCCGGCGTTCTGACAGGCAACTCGCGTCTGTTAAATCCCCGCGTTGGCAAAAAGGAAATGGTCACGCAGCTGTGGCACATTCAGTCTGATTCCCGAGAGAAAGTAGAGCGCGTAGAAGCCGGCGACATTTGCGGCATCATCGGCCCTCGCGATTCAGCCACTGGAGATACGCTTTGCGATCCAAGTGCCCCAATTTCGCTGGAATCCATTGTGTTTCCAGAGACCGTGATCTCGATGGCGATTGAGCCGGAATCCAGCAATGACCGAAAGAAATTGGAAGACACGCTTAAAAGGCTGGAACGGCAGGACCCGACATTTCGAGTGAAATCAAATCCTGAAACAGGTCAGACGATCATCAGTGGAATGGGTGAACTGCATCTGGAGGTCATCCGGCACCGAATGGAACGTGATTTTAAACTAAAGGTGCGATTTCATAAGCCGCGAGTCAGCTACCGCGAGAAACTGGTCGGCGAAGTCACAGTCAATGTGGACTTTTCTAAGCAAATGCCAGCCGGAACCATCAGTTTTGGACTGACTGTGCTGGCCAGAGAAGTCAGCGAAGCAACCGCAGGAGTCAGCGTGGGCCACCGCCTCGCCCCGGAAGCTCTGCCAAAGGCACTGCTCCAGATTCTTCTGGAAAGTTTGCAAAAAGAGGCCGAAGGTGGCGGAATCTACGGCAATCCAATGATGGGGCTTTCGCTGAATATACTAAATGTCAATTTCCGTGAGAGCGAAACCAACGAAGTTGCAATCCGAATGGCAGCTTCCGAAGCATTTCATAAAGTGCTGAGCGAAGGGAAGATGGCGATTTTGGAACCGATCATGTCAGTAGAGGTAGTCACCCCCGAGGATTTCCTGGGAAATGTACAGTCCGACCTGAATTCCCGCAGAGCAGTCATCATCAATTCCGACAGACGGGGTGACCTTTGTGTTCTGCAGTGTGAAGTCCCTTTGGTGGAAATGTTCGGCTACTCAAATCAGGTTCGCAGCCTTTCTCAAGGTCGAGCATCCTATTCGATGGAGCCTTGCCGGTACGAAATTGCTCCCCCGAACGTGGCAGAACAGATGATGTAGCTGAAGTTTGCAATGTCTTCTGCCGAACTAATGGATTTCTCATCCGACGTTGATTGACACAAACGCGGACGGACTCTATCATCCGCGATTCCCCGTTTCTCGGGTTGTTGGTTTCGTTTTGCGTAACCTGTTTGCTGAAGGTGGTTTACGTGGCTGGTGCTGGCGAAGAATGTATCCGGATTCGGATGGAAGCATATGACCACTCGGTGCTGGATCAGTCAGCGGCGGAAATCGTGGACACTGCGAAGCGTACAGGTGCGATAGTTCATGGTCCGGTGCCGCTGCCGACTCGAATCGAGCGATACACGGTGCTTCGAAGTCCTCACATTGACAAGAAGTCGCGTGAGCAGTTCGAAATTCGGACGCATAAGCGGCTGATCGACATCATTCAGCCTACTGGTAAGACTGTGGATGCTTTGAATAAGCTTTCATTGCCGGCTGGGGTTGATATTAAGATTAAGGCTACGGCAACCGCCTAAGTTTTGGTCTCTTGCTACTGGTGTCGTTTTAACTCTGCGGTCAGATTTTGTCCGCACTTTCAAATTTTTCTGCGCGCGGGTGCGGAGCTATGTCAGTTGGATTGCTTGGTCGAAAAATCGGCATGACACAGGTCTATGACGCTGATGGCGTCATTGTGCCTGTGACTGTTATTGAGGCTGGCCCTTGTGTTGTGCTGCAGGTTCGTTCTTCCGAAAAGGATGGCTACGACGCAGTTCAGTTGGGGTTTGGTGATCGTCCACGAAATAAAGTCTCGCGTGCCGAGCGTGGTCACGTGGCTGCGTTGGGTGGTCGTCGCCAGCAGGGTAAAGCTGTTGCTGTGCCGAAAGCTGAATGTGAGCCAAAGCGATTCATTCGCGAGTTTAGGTGTAAGGCTGCTGATCACGGGTTTGCTGTGGGGCAGGTGGTTGGGCCAGACTCTCTCGAGGGCGTCAAGTTTGTTGACGTTATTGGGGTGACGATCGGTCGCGGGTTTACGGGAGTTATGAAGCGACATAACTTTTCGGGTCTCGGTGCCAGTCACGGTGTGAAGCGTGTACATCGGTCGCCTGGTTCCATTGGTCAGAGTGCTGACCCAAGTCGCGTGTATCCCGGGACAAGAATGGGCGGTCACTACGGTTCAGAACGTGTGACGGTTAAAAATCTCAGGGTTGTGCGTGCCGAAGCTGAAACAAACGTGCTGCTTGTTCGCGGCGCAATCCCCGGCCCTAATGGCGGGTATGTGGTGATTCGTCGTTCTGTGAAGAATCGTGTTTGATACTTGTTGGTGGTGCCATGATTTCGGTTCCAGTTAAAGATATGTCAGGTGCTGATTGTGGCACGCTTGATTTTGATCCTTCGGAGATTTCCGATGTGATCTGCAAGCAGTTGCTGCATGATGCTGTTGTAATGTATCTCGCCAACCGCCGTGTTGGTTCGGTGCAGACGAAGTCGCGCGGAATGGTTGCGGGAAGTACTCGCAAGCTGTTCAAGCAGAAGGGGACAGGTCGCGCTCGAGCTGGTGGGATTCGTACCCCTGTTCGTCGCGGCGGTGGTCATGCGTTTGGCAAGAAGCCACGGGATTATTATTATCGTCTTCCAAAAAAGGCTGTGCAGAAAGCCACACGGATGGCTTTGTTAAGTAAGTTCCAGGACTCACAGGCGGTTGTCCTGAAGAACTGGGAGTGCTCCGAGCCAAAGACGAAGGTGGTGGCCGGTTTCCTGAAGGCGATTGGCCTGGAGGGGAAGACTGTCTTGCTTGCGACCGATGGTGTGAACCAGAATGTCTGGCGGTCAGCTCGCAATATTCATGGTGTGATGGTGATGCCTGGCTCGGATTTGAATGCGTTCAGTCTGCTGCGACAGCGTCATCTGGTGATCACGGTTGGTGAGATGAATCGAATTCTTGGCCGACAGGCCTGATTTGACACTGGGATTGGGTGTTCTGATGGCATCGTTCTTTACTTCTGGTATTACGCTTGAGCCTCATCAGGTAATCCGTCGGCCGTTGGTCACGGAAAAGGGTACTCACCTGTCAGAGAAGCTTAACGCTTACTCGTTTGAAGTGCATCCGCTTGCGACGAAGACGGACATCAAGGCTGCTGTTCAGCAGTTGTGGGATGTGCGGGTCGTTGCCGTTCGGACTCAGACTCGGATAGGAAAGCCTCGTCGCCACAAAATGGTTATGGGTTTGACTCGATCCTGGAAGAAGGCTGTTGTGAAACTGCATGACGAAGATCGTATAGCGTTCTTCTAGGACTGGTTCTGGTCTTCAATTATTTAATTGTGTGGATGTGAGCCGTAACCATGGGTATTCGATTCTACAAACCAGTGACTCCCGGTCGTCGTGGCGCTTCGGTCAGTGATTTCGCTGAAATTACTGACAAGAAGAAGCGTCCCGAGAAGGAGTTGACCAGTCGCTATAAGAAGCGTGGTGGTCGCAACAATCAAGGTAAGATTACATCGCTTCATCGTGGCGGTGGCCATAAGCGTCTCTACCGTCATATCGATTTCAAGCGAGACAAAGATGGCGTCGTTGGGACGGTTACTCACATTGAGTACGATCCTAATCGGTCCAGCCGCATCGCCCTGATTCAGTATGCTGACGGCGAGAAGCGTTACATTCTGGCTCCGGAAGGTTTGAAGGCTGGCGATACGATTGAGAGTGGCGCTGCTCTTGAGCCAAACATTGGTAATACAATGCCCCTTGGTTCAATTCCCGCGGGTACAGTTATCCATAATATCGAGATGCAGCCGGGCCGTGGCGGCCAGTTGTGTCGTAGTGCGGGTGTCGGTGCGACGCTGAATGCGCGCGAAGGACGTTGGGCACAGGTCACTTTGCCGAGCGGTGAAGTTCGTCGTCTGCCCAGCAGCTGTCGTGCGACCATTGGTGTGCTTGGAAATTCTGAGCACAGTAGCATTGTGATTGGCAAGGCCGGTCGAAATCGCTGGAAGGGGATTCGTCCCAGGGTTCGCGGCACTGCCATGAACCCGACTGCCCACCCGATGGGGGGCGGGGAAGGTCGAAACTCTGGAGGTCGTCACCCCTGTAGTCCGAGCGGTAAGCTGGCAAAGGGTGGTCGTACAAGAAGTCGCAAGAAAGCGTCCTCGAAGGCAATCATTCGTCGTCGCAAGTCGGTACGTTATGGTCAAGTTAAGTAGACATTGGATTTGTGGAAGGGTGTTTGAATGGGTCGCTCGCTGAAGAAGGGTCCGTACGTTGACCCTCGCGTGCTCGAAAAAGTTGAAAAACTCAACTCAGCGGGCAGGAAAGAGCCAGTGAAGACTTGGGCTCGTCGTTGTACGATCTCTCCGGAGTTCATTGGTCATACCTTCCTCGTACATAATGGGCGTGCGCACATCAGTGTGTATGTGACAGAAGACATGGTCGGTCACAAGTTGGGCGAGTTTTCGTCGACTCGGACGTTCCGTGGGCACGGTTCTAAGGGTAAGAAGTAATCATGGCGGCAGTACGTGCAATACATCGCTTCGCTCGCATTTCGCCGACGAAGATCCGTCCGTTCGCAGATATGATCCGAGGAATGTCGGCCGAGCAGGGCTTGAATGCTCTTGCGTTTGAGCCTAACCGCGGAGCACGATTTCTGGAACGCGTTCTAAAAAGCGCGATTGCCAACGCGGAAGATCGGGGCGTACGGAGTCCTGATCGATTGAAGATCTCGGAAGCTCGCGTAGACGGCGGCCCGATGTTTAAGCGAGTGCATGCCAGAGCCAGAGGTATGGCGAACTTGATTCGACGTCGTACGGCACACATTCATGTTGCGGTTGAGGCTCCCGAGCTGGGCTAGTTTTTTTTTGGTCGCTTGGTCAGGATCTTCGGTTATGGGTCAAAAAGTAAGACCAACTGGTTTTCGCGTCGGGGTCATGGAGACTTGGCGGAGTCGGTGGTATGCAACAAAGCGTGAGTTTGGAGATTTGCTTCTTGAGGATCATAAGATTCGCAAGTTCTTATCGACAAAGTATGAATTTGCTGAGATTGCACGCGTTGAGATTGAACGCACGCGAGATCAGGTTGTGGTGCATATGCATACGGCCCGTCCGGGGGTCATTATTGGCCGTAAAGGTCAGGAAGTTGACAAGCTCAAAGCTGAACTTGAGGACCTGACTGGTCGCCGAATGGATCTGAAGATTGTTGAAATCTCGAATCCGAATCGAAATTCTCGCTTGGTGGCGATGAAGATTGCGCAGCAACTGCAAAAGCGTGGCAGTTTTCGTCGTGCCATCAAGAAGACTCTTGATGAGGTAATGAGTTCTGGAGTTGAAGGCGTGAAGATTCAGATGTCGGGTCGTCTCGGTGGTGCCGAGATGTCTCGACAGGAGAAGGCCAGCCGTGGTTCGATTCCACTGTCGACTTTGCGTCGGCACATCGACTACGGATTCGCTGAGTCAAAGACAGCGATGGGCATCATTGGTGTAAAAGTGTGGATTGATCTGGGCGACTATTCGAACGAGGAGACTGCAGATGGCGCTAATGCCAAAGCGGGTCAAGCATCGAAAAAGCCAAAGAGGGCGTATAAGAGGTAAGGCGACTCGCGGCAACACTGTTGTCTTTGGCGAATGGGCACTGCAGTCATTGGATCCAGGTCATATTACTGGTCAGACGATTGAAGCTTGCCGGATTGCTGCAACACAGTATGTTCGCGGTGAAGGTCGTGTGTTTATTCGCATATTCCCTCAGAAGTCTGTGACTTCCAGGCCGCTTGAAACCCGAATGGGTAAGGGTAAAGGGGAACCGGATCGCTGGGTTGCTGTTGTAAAACCGGGCACGGTTCTTTTTGAACTCGGTGGTGTGTCGCATGACACAGCCCGTAGTTGTTTCAACCGCGTTGCTCACAAGCTACCGGTAAGGGTTCGGCTCGTAGGCCGACGACCTGAAATTTAGTTGTGTTAAGGTGTCGAAATGTCTAAACCGTCTGCGATCCGAGAAATGTCCGATGAGCAGCTGCAACATGAACTGCGGGAGACGCAACAGTCATTGTTCCGTCTGCGGGTTCAGGCAGCGACCGAGCGGAATGACGTTCCGTCGAACGTAAAGAAGCTTCGAAGAAACATCGCACGGATTATCACGATTCAGCGTGAGCGTGAACTCTCTAAGGTTTGATTGGTACTGATGCGATGAGAAAGACATTGGTTGGTGTTGTAGCTCGCGATCCTCAGAAGAATAGTCTGAGGGTCGAGATTGATCGCCGAAAGAGGCATCCGAAATACGGAAAGATCATTCGGGGGCGAACGGTGTGTCATGTACACGACGAGCAGTGCGTCGCCAAGAAGGGCGATACCGTTGAGATCGTGGAGTGTCCTCCGCGTTCACGACTGAAGCGCTGGGAATTGGTTCGTGTTGTCGGTTCCAGAGACGGCGCTGGCGTTGAGTGAAGTTTGGACGTGTTCAAAGAAGTGTTTGGGGATAAGTCATGATTCAGATGCAGACTTTGCTCGACGTCGCTGACAATTCAGGCGCAAAGACAGCTCGTTGCATTAAGGTGCTGGGTGGCACTCGTCGGCGTTATGCCGGTCTGGGCGATATTGTGGTGGTGAGTGTACAGAAGGCTCTCGCCGGCAGTGCAATTCGGTCTGGGTCGGTTGTCAAAGGCGTTGTCGTCAGGACTCGAAAAGCCGCGCGGCGAGCGGACGGCTCTTACGTTCGATTCGACCGGAATGCCATCGTGATCGTTGATAACGATGGTAATCCGAAGGGAACACGAATTTTCGGGGCTGTGGCTCGAGAACTTCGAGAGCGGAAATACATGAAGATCGTCAGCCTTGCTGGTGAAGTGGTCTGATCATTCAATTGGTTACTTTCTGAAGAGTTAACAGACATGTCTCGGTTGAAGGAAGAGTATCGCAGTCGTATTGTGCCTGAGCTGCAGACCAAGCTGGGGCGAACGAACATCCACTCTATTCCACGTCTTCAGAAGATTGTGGTCAGTATGGGTGTTGGCGAGGCTGTGAATGATCGTAAGCGGTTGGATCAGGCCGCCGACCAGCTGACTCAGCTTGCTGGTCAGAAGGCTCAGATAACCCGCGCTAAGAAGTCGGTTGCTGGCTTTCGTTTGCGAGAAGGTCAGCCGATTGGCTGTCGCGTTACGCTTCGAAACCAGCGAATGTTCGATTTTTTGGACCGGTTGATCACGCTGGCCCTTCCTCGAGTTCGCGACTTTCGGGGCGTCAGCCCGAAAGGGTTCGATGGAAGTGGGAATTATAATTACGGGCTGAGTGAGCAGCTTGTGTTTCCGGAAATAGATCCGGAGACTGTCACAAACACACAGGGTATGAACATTACGTTCGTGACCACTGCGACGACAGATGATGAAGGTCGGATGCTGTTGAAGGCATTTGGAATGCCTTTCAAGACTGAAGAATAGTTACGAACGAAAATTGATCCCTGGATCCTGAGATTAGGCAATGGCAAGCAAAGCGAAGATTGAAAAGGCGAAGCGCGTTCCGAAGTTCAGCAGCAGGATTGAACATCGCTGTATGCTGTGTGGGCGTCCTCGTGCGGTTTATCGCAAGTTTAAGGTCTGTCGAATCTGCTTCAGGAATTTAGCGCTCGATGGCTTGATTCCGGGTGTTAAGAAGGCCAGCTGGTAGAACGAGAGTAGTTGATATTATGATGACTGATCCGATAGCTGATTTGCTGACAAGAATTCGAAATGGTGTTCAGGTAGAACGCCCATTTGTTGATATGCCGTCTTCTAGGATGAAGGTGAGCATTGTTGAGGCTCTGCAGCGCGAAGGGTTCGTATGGGATTACGAACTGCTGGACGCCGTCGCTGGAAAAACGCTGCGTGTTAACCTGAAGTACGGTCCGAATGGGGAGCACGTCATTCAGCACATCGAGCGCATTTCTAAGCCGGGTTGCCGAGTTTACTGTGCCGTTAATGAGATGAAGGATATTCGTCAGGGAACCGGGATTGCTGTTTTGACAACCTCCAAGGGCGTTCTGAGCAATCGCGAAGCTCGTAAGCAAGGCGTCGGCGGCGAATTGGTTTGCCAGGTTTGGTAGGCTGTTACTGGCCAACGTTGAGCTCCCTCTCGTGGTTGTCGCATTTTTGGATTGAATCCATGTCAAGAATTGGAAAAAAACCCATCGCTGTGCCAGGCGGTGTTAAGGTCGAGATCGTCGGCGGCAAGGTTACTGTCAAGGGTCCTGCTGGTGAGTTGGGCATGACGGTTCATCCGTCAATGCTGGTCGCCCTGGAAGGCGAGGCGGTGCATGTGCGTCGACCTGATGATAAGCGCAGCAGCCGTGCATTGCACGGACTCACACGCAGTCTTGTTCAGAATATGGTTGTTGGGGTAGTTAAGCCGTTCGAAAAGAAGCTTGAGATTCAGGGTGTGGGTTATAACGCCAACCTCTCCGGTGGTAAGCTGACGCTTCAGGTCGGTTTCGCAAACAAGATCGTTCTTGAAGTACCGGCCGGCGTAAAGTGTGAGGTGCCTGATCCGACTCACGTGATCGTTAAGAGTGCTGATAAGCAGGCGTGTGGGCAGTTTGCTGCAGATGTTCGAGCCGTTCGTCCTCCTGAGCCTTACAAGGGCAAGGGGATTCGCTATCAGGACGAGTTCGTGCGTCGTAAAGCCGGCAAGGCATTTGGTTCCAAGTGATTTCTCTCGTTTGTTAGAGTTGGGTTTTAGCGATGAGCGTTCGTTCCCGTCTTGCAATGCAGCAGAAAAGAAGGCAGTTCCGTGTTCGCAACCGCGTAGTTCGCGATGCACATGGGCGACCTCGACTTTCTGTGTTCCGCAGTAATCGTCATATGTATGCCCAGATCATTGATGACGTCGCAGGACGAACATTGGTCGCGGCGAGTACGGTTGATGCCGGTGTTGCTGGACCGGGCGGCGTGGGCAGTGATCAGGAAGCTGCGGCGAAGGTTGGACAACTGATTGCGCAACGTGCCGTCAGTGCTGGTATCAGCAAAGTCGTCTTTGATCGCGGTCCATTTGCTTATCACGGTCGAGTGGCTGCTTTGGCAACTGCTGCTCGTGAAGCTGGTCTTGATTTTTAATTATTCTGCATATGCTTGCTGAGGTGTCCGGTGTCGACGGCAGAAGTAAAAGGTGATTCAGGCGAAAAAGTCGTACAGATACGACGTTGTGCCTGCGTGGTTAAGGGCGGTCGTCGCTTCAGCTTCGCTGCATTAGTTGTAACTGGAGACGGCAATGGCCGTGTGGGTTATGGCTACGGGAAGGCGATAGAGGTTCCTCTGGCAGTGGACAAGGCAACTAAGCAGTCCAATCGCACACAGATGACTGTTCCGATCGTTGGAACGACGATTCCGCACCAGGTGATCGGTCAATTCCGGGCATCGCGAGTGCTTTTGTTGCCCGCCAAGCCAGGGACGGGAATCATCGCCGGGGACTGCGTTCGCTCGGTTGTTGAAGCCGTTGGTATTACGGACATTCTTACAAAAGCGTATGGTTCAACCAATCCTTTGAATCTCGTTAAGGCGACTTTGGAAGCGTTGAAAAAGTTGCGGACCCGAGAGCAGATTGAGCGATTGCGAGGGGTGTCTCTGTGATTTTAAATGACGTGCAGTCGGGGAATGAGCCCCGCAAGGCTCGCAAGCGTATTGGTCGTGGTACTGGGTCTGGCCATGGTAAGACGGCTGGTCGTGGTCACAAGGGATTCTTCAGCCGATCGGGCTCCTCGCGACGTCGCGGATTTCAGGGCGGTCAGATGCCACTGTTCCGACGAGTGGCAAAGCGCGGGTTTAGTAACAACTTCTTCGCGGCGGATGTCGCGGTTGTGAACGTTGGTGAGCTGAATGACGCATTTGAGGCAGGCATCGAGATCACTCCTGAGCTGCTTGCCAGCAAGGGCTTGATTCGTTCCAAGTATGATGAGCTGAAAGTTCTCGGAGACGGCGAGTTGACCAAGAAACTGTCAATCTCGGCTCATCGGTTTTCTGCTTCAGCTGAAGCCAAGATCTCCGAGGCAGGCGGCGCGTATACGCGGATCGTGGTCGGCAACTTCTAATATTCGCGTGACTTTTGCTTCGAAGAAAGGGAGCGGATGTTTGCTAAGTTGTTGACGGTGTTTCGCATCCCTGAGCTTCGCCGGAAGATCATTCTCACAGTGATCCTGCTCGGGGTTTATCGCCTTGGATACCATATCACGCTTCCGTTTATGGATCATGCATCCATCGGCAAGGTGATGGAGAACGCTCAGGGTGGTAGCAGCGGTCTGGGTGGACTGCTCCAGGTTGTCTCGGTTTTTTCGGCCTCTGAACTGCAGAACGGATCACTTTTCGGACTTGGCATTATGCCGTATATCACCGCGTCCATTGTCTTTCAGCTGCTGGGTACTGTCTATCCTCCGTTGGAGGCTTTGCAGAAGGAGGGTGAGTCCGGGCGACGGCGACTTAATGAGTACACACGGTATGCGACGGTCGTGGTTTGTGTTTTGCAAAGTTTTGCATTGCTTTGGTCGATGCGAGGTGGCGGGAACGGACAGGCGGCGATTTTGCCTGGTTATAGCACTTTCGGATGGCTGGTGTTCGGCACGATCCTGATGACTGCCGGTACAGTGTTCTTGATGTGGATTGGTGAGCAGATCGATGCCTACGGGATTGGGAACGGGATCAGCCTGTTAATTATGGCGGGGATCCTGGCTCGAATGCCTGAGATTGTTCGTAAATGGGTTGATGGGATCCGATCGGGCGGTCTGCAAATTGGCAGTCAGTACGGTATTGAGCGTTTGCTTGTAATGGCGGCGTTGTTCGTTGCGGTTGTTGCTGTCGTGGTTTTTATCACACAGGGTCAGCGAAGGATTCCGATCCAGAGCGCCAAACATGTTCGTGGACGTCGGGTGATGGGTGGAAATCGCCAGTGGTTGCCGCTCCGGGTTAACCAGTCGGGCGTAATGCCTATCATTTTCGCTTCCAGTCTGTTGATGATTCCGTTCTTTTTGTTCGGTCAGTTGGGACTGGCTTTCGGATCTGACACCACGCTTGGCGGCATTTTGACCTCAGTCGGGGCGGCGTTCTCGCCAGGGCAGGGGTTTGTCTACAGCTTGTCGTATATCATTCTGATTTACTTCTTTTGCTACTTTTGGACCGCGATCACTTTCAATCCGAAGGAGATGGCGGAGAATCTGAAGGACAGTGGAAGCTTCATTCCCGGGTATCGGCCTGGAGTCAGAACGGCCAGTCACCTCGAACAGGTTATGCTCCGCATCACCTACGTTGGGGCGGCGTTTCTTGCGGTGGTGGCCGTGATTCCGACAATCGTGTCTAATACTATGACTCAGGATTTTGTCACCGCCAGCTTCTTTGGGGGGACGGGACTTTTGATCATCGTGTCGGTGGCTCTGGATCTTGTACAAAAAGTGGACTCTCATCTGGTGATGAGAAATTATCCTGGCCTTCTGGATTCTGACAAATAACGGCGACGAATGTCGCTGGATTTTGGTGATGCAATGAAAGTTCGATCAAGCGTTAAACGCATTTGTGACGCCTGCAAATTGGTGCGTCGTCGAGGTAAGATCTTTGTGATCTGTTCTTCGAATCCTCGGCACAAACAGCGTCAGGGCTAATTAGTCGTTTTTGAAATTGCAGTGGAGAGACAGTATGCCCCGCGTGCTTGGCGTCGACATTCCAAATAACAAGCCGGTTTATATTTCCCTTGGCTACCTTTACGGGATCGGTCCGTTTTTGGCCGTTCAGATTTGTTACGAGTTGGGGGTTGATCCTCATGCTCGTGCTGGGGAACTTACGGAAGATGAGGTGAGTCGTATCACGACTCACCTCGATAAGAACTACACAGTTGAAGGTCCGCTGCGCCGTAAAATTCAGCAAGATATTGGGCGTTTGCGGGAGATTCAGTGCTACCGCGGCGTTCGTCATCGCAAGGGCTTGCCAGTGCGTGGTCAGCGTACCAAGACGAACGCAAGAACTCGCAAAGGTCGCAAGAAGACTGTTGCAGGGAAAAAGGGCGTCAAGGATCTTAAGCACTAATTCTTGTGCTTGGTTTGGCTTCGGTTGTTATTTAGAGTGAGACAGTAGCGTGGCGAAAGTCAAGAAGAAAAAGATCCGTCGTAATGTGAACAAGGGCGTTGCTTACATCAAAGCAACGTTTAACAACACCATCGTCACGATGACTGACGCTGCGGGTGATGTGATTTGCTGGGCAACAGCGGGTACCGTCGGATTCAAAGGATCTCGCAAAAGCACCCCCTTTGCTGCTCAGCGTGCGGCCGAGATTGTTGCTGAAAAGGCCTCCAAAGTGGGCGTTCGTGAAGTTGAGATTCGTGTGAAAGGCCCAGGAGCTGGCCGCGAAAGCGCGATCACCGGATTGCAAGCTTCCGGAATGGCGATTAAGTCCATTGAGGATATCACACCGCTGCCTCACAATGGTTGTCGGCCGCCGAAAAGGCGCCGTGTCTGATTTAAGAGGACGTTCAGCTGTTGGTCGTGTGTTTTTGGGGGTGGTTATGAGAATTCGTTGGCGTGGTCTTGAGTTGCCGAGTCGGGTTGCGGTTGATCGCGAGACTCGGACTGGTAGTTATGGCAAGTTTGTCGCTGAGCCTTTTGAACGCGGATTCGGCTCTACGGTCGGCAACAGCCTGCGACGGATTTTGCTGTCGAGTCTTGAAGGCTCGGCGGTTACACGCGCTCGGATTCAGGGCGTGCAACATGAGTTCACGACGATCCCGGGCGTTGTTGAAGACGTTACTGATATCTGTCTGAATCTTAAGTCCCTGGTCGTGAAAAATCATAGCGCTTCCAGCAAGACGCTGCGAATTGAGAAGCATACACGTGGCGTTGTGACCGGTGCTGATGTGATTTGTGATGATCAGATTGAAGTGATCAATAAGGATCTTGTAATCGCGACCATGACGGATGATGTTCCGTTTAATATCGAGATGACTGTTGAGAACGGTCGTGGTTATGTGGCTGCTTTTGAGCAGTATCAGCACGAGCCGGAAGTGGGGATCATTCCACTTGACGCTGCCTTTTCGCCAGTGACGCGAGTTCGTCATCTCATCGAAGAGACACGCGTCGGTCAGCGGACGAACTACGACAAGTTGAATCTTGAGATTTGGACTAACGGGACCATCACCCCTGATATGGCGTTGGTGGAAGCGGCCAAGATTCTGCGTAAGCATCTGAATTGTTTCATCACGTTCAGAGAGCCCGGACCTGAAGTTGGTCCTGAAGGTGGGCTTCGCGGCATGATGGAAGCCACTGGCTATTCGCCAGTCGACATGGAATTGGAAGAGAAACTGAACAAAAGTCTTGCGGAACTGAACCTGTCGGTGCGTGCCACTAACTGTCTTGAATCGGTTGGTATCAACACTGTTCGCGATCTGGTTGTTCGGACGGAAGATGAGTTGCTTCAGGTGCGTAACTTCGGTGAGACTACGCTGGAAGAAGTTCGTGAGCGACTTGGTGGTATTGATCTGCGTCTGGGAATGCGGCTGCCAAATCAACAGTTGAAATAGTGTTTTGTTTGGATGGTTCGGGGCGGCTCGGACGACGTTTGTACATTGTGTTTTTGATGGGTGAGTGTCTGACATGAGACACCTTGTTTCTGGTCGTAAGCTTGGTCGTAACGCTTCACATCGCAAGGCGATGTTCCGCAATATGGCTGTCAGTTTTATTCGCACTGTGCGTGTCGTTGAAGGTGAGGTTGGTCAGCCGAAGGTTGCCGGCCGTATCATCACAACGGTACCGAAGGCGAAGGAATTGCGTCCTGTCGTGGAGAAGTTGATCACTATGGCGCGTAAAGCCGCCAAAGTGAGTGCCGAAGCGGCTCAGTTCGGCAGCGATGCTGAACGGGGTTCCGATGCGTGGAAGGCGTGGCGGGAATCTGAGAAGGGCAAGAATTGGGTGAAGGCGAATGCGCCGGCTTTGACTCTCCGTCGCCGCGCGTTCTCTGAACTTCGTGACGATCTTGCTGTGGATATTCTGTTCTCTGACCTTGCCGAGCGTTTCAAGGACCGCAATGGTGGTTACACCCGAATTGTACGGCTTGCCGCTGTTCGACTTGGCGATGCCGGTCAAAGAGCGTTGATCGAGTTCGTGGGCGTCAACGATCGAGTAAAGTCTCGCAAGCGATCAGCGCCTGTTGTTGAAGCGGTCGGCACTTGATTTGAACACAAATTGGATGACTTTTAACCCTCGTTCTCTGGACGGGGGTTTTTTGTTGCGCTGATTGGTCTTGTCTGTAAGCCGTTCTGTTTTTACGGTGTGCGTGTGTAAAGGATTTGATCACTTCCGAAGGATCGGAACTGTGGCGCACTATTTTGATTTTTGTCGAGCGATGGCAGCGTTATGCGAGGACATTTGTCTTCGGCATCCCGAGTTTCGCCATGTGCGGATGTCTCAGGTTGCAGTCACCTTTGCGCAGACTCGTTCTCCTGTTGAATGGGGAATTCAGGCTCGTCTGACGCCGCTGCGATTTGAAGACGGCGCAGTTACCGAGCGTCGCAAGGGGCGCTGGTGGACCGTGCAGCGGGTCTATCATCAGGGACAGGAGTCGCTTTATATCCTGACCTTCTTCCTTCCGCGATTTCTGAATTTGTCATTCGAAGAAAAGCTGATCACTGTGTTCCACGAGCTATTTCACATCAGCCCTGAGTTCAATGGTGACATCCGGCGGTTTGAGGGTTCGTGCTATATGCACACTGGCAGCCAGAAGAGCTACGATCGGCAAATGGCGGTGTTTGCAGACGAGTATCTGCGGATGAAGGTTTCTGAAGAGCTAGTGCGTTTTCTGCGATACAGCTTTGGCGAACTTCAAAGTCACTGTGGCGACGTGGTTGGACTGAGGATTGCGATTCCTCGCCTGATCGCACTGGATAAGGTGGCCTGAGCGAACTGAAGGAGGGGGACAGCCATGGATTTTGACCCACAGCAGATGCGGGCGGCCGATTTTTATCAGCATCTGATTCGTGTCATTATGCCGCGGCCGATTGCGTGGGTCTCGACGGTTTCCCTCGAAGGCGTTTGCAATCTGGCTCCTTTCAGCTTCTTTACCGGTGCCGGATCTCGCCCGGCGAGTATCGTGTTCTGCCCGTCGAATCGTCGTGACGGGACCTTTAAGGACACCCTGCGAAACATTCTTGAGACCGAAGAATTTGTTGTCAATGTCGTCCCTTTTCAGCTCGCCGAGGCGATGAATCTGAGCTCGGCGGAGTTACCCGCGGACGAATCTGAGTTTGAGCTGACGGGACTGGCGACGGTTGCATCCAAAGTTGTCAGCCCGTGTCGCCTGGCGGATTCCCCTGTTTCCCTGGAATGCCGTCTGATGCATCATCTGGCCCTCGATCCGGGGCCAGGCGGTGCCAATGTTGTTGTGGGCCGCGTTGTGCAACTTCACCTGGAAGGGAGTGTCCTGGATTCTTCCGGGTTTGCCGATCCTGGCCTGCTGGATCTGATTGGACGTCTTGGTGGGCAGTCTTACTGTCGAACGACAGATCGATTCGAGTTGAATCGTCCGGAAATTCGTCGTCAGAATTAGGCTTGGCGAGACAACTCGGACGGCTGTTGACGCTGGGACTTACAGCGTTTTGCCTCAAATAGCGGTTGAGCCTGGACGGACTTCTGGAAACGCTTGAAGCGGAAAGGCATGAGCACCGATGAGGGCGAGCAGCGGTATTGCAGAGTCCGATTTGTCGCTCAGTCCAAACGGCGGAATTCACCGGGGCAAGTCACGCGAAGAACCGGAAAATCACACTGCATCATGTCGTCTGGCGGTCATCCATGGGCGGGTGGATTCGTTCGAACTCAGCCTGTGCGGCGAGCAACTGACGGCTTTGGCGAAGATCGCTGATCAGTCGCGGCAGGTAGAAGGTCTGCAGATGCATGGGTTCGTCGGGCGTGAAACCCGGCAGGCCATAAGCGTAGGTGGAAAGATCGGCCGGTGAAATCGCCCAGCCTTCAATCGTGGCCCACCCGAACGTGACTTCTGCCATGCGACCAGTTCGATGCAGCGTTACCCAACGAGTGAATTCATCCGAAAAATCGAATGGCAGGAAAAGCTGTAGGCCGTCGGGCAGGTCGCTCAGCAGGCGAATCCACTCGTTCACCAGCTGCAAAGTGCCGGATGCCGGCCGAAATTCGGCGTTCTCGCTGTTCGGCTGCAGTCCGAGATAATAGCTTTCCCCCGCGCGGCACTCGGAACCGAGCGTGACCTTAATCTGATTGTCGGCGTTGAGAATGACTGATACGGTCCGCATGACGAAATCCGAATTGCTTCGCAGGGGCTGGTATTGGAACGCGGCAATCGCCGATAAGCGTCCACTGGAATGCAGTCGCCTTCGGCTAACCATTAAACAAATGCAGATGACAGATTAAGGAACCCACATGGTACGTGTTTTATGCACAGCGTTGAATGCTGAGAGCGGTCCCCATTTTAAGATGCTGGCAGATGCCGGCCATGAATGCCTTGTCCCGGATCGCACCCAAGATCTATGGAACAATGACGTTTTGATCGAGGCGCTGAAGGGCTTTGACGCCGTCATTGCCGGTTCGGAGCCCTATCCGCCGAACGTAATTGCCGCCATTCCCCAGGTGCGCGTTCTGACTCGTGCCGGTGTTGGGTTTGATGCCATCAATCTGAAGGCGTGTGACGAGAAGAAAATCGTCGTCGCCACCACACCCGGTTGTAACCACCATTCTGTGGCTGAGCACGCGATTGCAATGCTGATGACGCTGGGCCGCGGCTTTCCGGCGCTCGATCAGGAAGTGCGCCGTGGCGAATGGAAGCGAATTCCGTATCCACGCATTTCGGAATGTACTCTCGGGCTGGTGGGTCTGGGACGCATTGGCCAGGCGACAGCCACGCGAGCCATTGGGCTGGGGATGACGGTTATTGCCTTTGATCCTTACGCACCCGCGGACTTTGTGAAGAAGCATGGCATCACGCTGGTGTCTCTGGAAGATCTGCTGAGGCGGTCGGACTTTGTGTCACTGCATTCTCCGGCGACTCCTGAGACAAAGCATATGATTAATGACAAATCTTTGGCCACGATGAAGAGCAGTGCGGTGATTATCAACACGGCTCGCGGTCCGCTGATCGACGAAGCCGCTTTAATTCGAGCTTTGAAATCCGGCACTATTCGTGCGGCCGGTCTGGATGTGTTCGACGTTGAACCACTGCCTCTGGACAGTCCGCTGATCGGTATGTCGAACGTGCTTTTGGCAGGTCACGTGGCCGGACTGGACAATGAATCGCATGATGCGACATGGGCGCTCGGAGCTGAGATCATCATCAAGCTTCATCGCGGAGAATGGCCGGCCGACTGCATTCAGAACCTGAAAGGTAGTAGCGGATGGAAGTGGTAAAGTTTTCAGTTTTCAGTTGATCGGTCATTGGTATTGGTCATTCGACATTGGACTTACGCGGCCGCTCGCCGGCGTCCGAATTTGCTGCGGATATCCAGGGCGGCGTCGATGACATCGGCGACGTCCTGATCCGACATTGACGGAGACAGTGGCAGACTGAGCATCCTCTGAAAGGCGTTGTGAGCCACGGGGAAATCATTCGGATGGTAGTTGTATTTGTTTCGATAGTACGAATGCATATGAATCGGGATGAAATGGACTGACGTGCCAATGTTGCGCGCCGTCATTTCGTCAATAAACCGATTTCGATCAATCGAAAGCTCGGTTGTTCGCAGCCGCAGGACATACAGATGCCAGGCGTTCGTCACGTGGTCGCGTGTGACGGGAGTCAGAAACGCCGGCTGTGACTGAAACGCTTTGTTGTACTGTTGAACGATTGCCTGCCGCCGCGCCTGCATTCGGTCAAAGCGACGCAGTTGCGCCAGCCCCAGAGCCGCCTGCAGATCGGTCATGTTGTATTTGAAACCAGGTTCAACAATGTCATACGCCCATTTGCCGCCCGCCGAGTAACGGCTCCAGGCCTCACGATTCATTCCGTGAAGACTGATGACTCGGGCCTGATCGAGCAGTTCAGGTGGACCAGTCAGCATGCCGCCTTCGCCAGTTGTCAGGTTCTTTGTCGCATAAAAGCTGAAGGCCGTCAGGTTGTTTCCGGACCCGATGGGCTGGCCATCAAAGCTTGCCCCGACCGCATGCGCCGCGTCTTCGATCAGATGCAGATTGTACTGCTCAGCAATCGAACGCAGCGCGTTGAGCTCGGCCGGATGTCCGGCATAGTGAACCGCGATGATTGCCTTTGTGTGCGGCGTAATTGCCTGTTCGACGGCATCGGGCTGCAAGTTGAGCGTATCGGGTTCGACATCCACCAGCACAGGCGTCGCCCCGACATGTTCAATCACATTCACGGATGCGGCAAACGTCATCGGAGTGGTGATGACCTCGTCACCGGGCCCGATGTTCAAAACTTTCAGAGCCACGTGCAGGCCGGCGGTGCATGAATTCAGAGCCAGCGCGGCAGGCGCTCCGACCGTCGACCGAAAATCATGCTCAAACTGCTTTGTGCGAGGGCCGGAGGTGAGCCAGCCGGACTTCAGAGCTTCCACGACCTCATCGATTTCTTCTGGGCCAATAAGTGGAAGCGAGAAGGAAAGAAAGTTGTCGCGCATCGAAGACCTCCGTGTCAGAATGCAGTGATTGAAAGTGAGTCGCTGCACCGCCGTTTCAGCAGAAAGCCTTTAAGGTTTTTTGGCGATCGTTGCCAGAGGAAAGTCTCAGGTGCCTCAGCGGTTGCCTGAGTGTATGTGCGTGATCGGCAAAATTTGCCGGTCAGGAAGAGTTTCGGTGGGCCCTGCAGGTTGCCGTGTTTACCTGCAGTGCACAAACGTTGCTTTCGTTGAATGAAGTTGAGGACGAATCGTTTTGGCAGTTGTCTCGGCGCTCGTTCCTGAAATCATAGAAGCAGTTCTGCTGCGCGGTTCATGGAAGAGCTGACGTCAGTTGGTTTGGGACGTTTCGTTTTGAGATCGAGCATGGTTCTGGTCAGATGTTTTGACCAATCGGCGAAGACCGTCGTAAGCTCGTTCAGAAAAAATGTCTCCTGATCAGTGACTGATAACCATGAGACACAATTCCAGTCGACTTGTGACTGTTTCAAAGTCGCGCATGCTCGACATGCTGCGGAGCTCCGGGCGTTGGATTCTGGTGGCGATATTTTTCGTGCCCGGTTCAATCGCAGTCGGGCAGAGCAGTGATGAGTCGGCGGCTGCCCCGACAGAAGTCAGTCGGCGTAACACCGCTGTGACGTTGAACTATTGCCGGGCAGCTCTGCATCGAATTCGCCGTGCTCCGTCAAAGAAGGTTCTGCTGGAAGAACAGCAGCGGATTTTGAACAACCTGGACCTCAACCAGATTGATGATCCGGAAGTGATCACGCTCTATCGGTCTATCCTGGACGAGATCGGTCAGGTAGAGATCAGTGATCGTGAACGCGTCGTGATTGGAGAACAGTACACACGCGGCGTTCAGCGTAAAATCGGAACCGACTTTTTTGTCATCGGAGCTCAGGCGGCGACCGGGCAGGTCGGATCCGTGATTCAGTCGGGAGCCAACAGCTGGTGGGATTATCGTTCGACACAAATCAAACGTGACTCTGATCTTTGGCAGGTGGAGAAGACGCAGTTCACAACTTTGATGACACGCTCTTCGACTTTTCTCGACAGCTTCTGGAAGCTCAGTCGCAAGAACGAGATTCCGGACCGCTGGCTGTTGCGCGATCAGGATCTGGATCAGCTGACGCAGACACTTGAAGAGCAGGATCCGGAGCGTCGCCTGCGGATGCTGGCGCGTCTGGAGCGTTTTATGGAATGCTATCCGCCGTATTGGTATTACGTGGCGAGAACTCAGCAGCAGCTGGGCAACACGGACGAAGCGGTGAAAACGTTTCACCGCCTTTCAGAAATCGGGCAGGGCCATTTTCGTCAGGACGATATGTTGGCGAGCAGCATGGCCAACATGGCGTTGATTCAGGAAAGTCTGAAAGACCCGGAGGCACCTCGCACAGCGGCTCGCGCGTTTGATTATTCCACTCGGAACTGGGAAGCCAATCTTGTTTGCGCCTGGGTGCTGGGGCGTCATTCGGAATATCGCGATGCGGAAGATCTGCTGCTTTGCAACATGGATGATGGTCTGGAAACGGATCAGAGTTCCGTTGCGCTGGTGTCGCTGTATTTTCATTCGGCCGACAAGCCGCGCCTGAAGCGATTGCTGGAAGACGGCGCCATTGTGCAGCGAATCCCGATTCCCGGTCTGTTGTTGTGTGCTCGTCTGCTGGGGCCGAATGATTTGCCGCGTGGTGCGGAAACTTATCTGGCTTCCACGCTGACGGCCGTTCCGCGTACATCAGGCAAGATGAATGCCATTTCTGTTGCTGCCGCCCATGGCTGGAAACTGAATGATGCCGAAGCGTCCATTTCTGATGGGTCTCATACGTTTCAGTACGCCGGTCATCGGGCGATTGAAGAAGGCCTTGAGGTCAGTTTTACGCCGACTCTTGAGTCCAGAAGTGACGGAGAGGTCGGGACAACATTCCGGATGACATTGAAATATCCGTCGACTCCGGCGATTCGTGTTGTGATGGCTCTGGACGATCGGGATGAAGTCGCGGTGAATGATCAAAGAGGCTCCGGTCGTCTGCCTCTGTTCAGCGGCAGCCTGACAGGACGGTCGCGTCAGAGTCCGCGGCTGTATCGGATTCAGGAGATTGAAGTGGACGGTCTGCGACTTTCGCTGCGACCAGCGCGTGATTCGACCGACGAAATCCGAGCGCTCAAGCCCGTCTTTTCGGGGGAAATGGATTCGACACGCGGGTAGCCGCCAGACTTCATGAGGCCAACGATTATCTGAGGCCGTCGATTACAAGTTTCCCGCCGGTGTGTTTTGTTGCAGATCGGCGATCATGTCGCGCGTGGCTGCTTCAACAGCTTCCTGCCAGCGAGCTTCCCCAAACTGTTCGGCATAAGGTTTTCGCTGCCAGGCGAAGTTAATCCCGCGAGAACTGTTCACAACCGCACCCAGCCCGTCCTGATTGAATGCGCCGGCAGTGTCGGCTGATGTTCCTCCCTGAGCCCCATAACCGGGGATCAGCAATGGAACAGCCGGCATCTGCTGGCGAAGTTGCTGCAGTTGAGTCGGCCAGGTGGCTCCCACAACGGCCCCGACGCAGCCAAAGGTTTCGTTCGCGGTGCGAGTGGACTCACTTAGCTTCTGAACGGTTGCGGCGACGGTGTTGTACAGCGGCTGGCCATCCGCGATACGATCCTGGAATTCCGCTGCGCCCGGATTACTTGTGCGCACCAGCACATACAGGCCTGCGTTGCGTTTTGCCGCCAGTTTGACAAACGGTTCCAGCGAATCGGTTCCGAGATAAGGATTGATGGTCAGCGCATCGGCCGGCCAGGCAGCGGCTGTTGGATCTTCGCCCGCCAGCCACGCGTCTGCGTAAGCTTCGGCGGTCGTTCCAATGTCACCGCGCTTTGCATCAGCAATAACGATTAATCCGGCCTTTCGAGCATACTGCATGACGGAATAGAGCGCCTGAAAACCGGGAATGCCCAGCTGTTCGAAGAAGGCAATCTGCGGTTTGACTGCCGGCACCAGGGGAGCCACGATGTCGATCAGCTGTTGGGAAAACGACTCGAATGCAAACGCGATGCATTCCAGTCTGTTCGAGCACCGAGCTTCAGCCTCACGACGAAGAGACGCGGGCAGCCATTCCCAGCGAGGATCAATCCCCACCAAAGCCGGAGTGTGACAGTCCAGAATGCGTTGGTGCAGGCGTTGTGTAAAACCGGGCATAAAGGTCTCAGTTTGATCTGGCCTGGCAAACCAGGGAGTAACAACAGGGCCACAAGAAATGCGTTCGTTGGTGAAAAACAGAGTTTCGCTCTGAAGCATCAGGAACAAACATGCGTTCGAGGGCAAGAACTCGTCAGTTTTTTCGAATGGTGATGATTTGTTTGTTTTTGTCGATGATGTCGATGGCGGAAACCCAGTTTCCAGAAGACCACCCTCGAATTGCGGCGATGCAGACGGCACACAGGTTTTGTGGCCTAGGCTGAATTGGTTGGTTCTTTTTTGTCTCTGCGCGGAAGTTCGGGATGAATAACCTGAAAAAAGTGCGACGTTTCCTTGATGCCGAAGATGGTACCACAGCCGTAGAGTACGCTGTGCTGCTGGCAATGATTCTTGTAGCCGTCGTCGCAGGCGTCACCTCGGCCGGCGGCGGCGTAAGTGCCTGGTGGGGCAATATCAGGACGCAAGTAGAAGCCTATTGACGGGAAGAGATTCTTCCTGATAAGCGGGATAGAATGGTACGGTGTCTGATTGCGTTGGGAGGAAACATCGGCGTTTCCGAATCGGTCTTCAAAGCGGCGATGAAGCAGCTGTCCCGGCCTGGAATTCATTCCATCGCTGTCAGTGGAATAAAGAAAACGAAACCCGTCGGCCAGTCTGCCGGTGAGGAATTTTTGAATGCCGCAGCAAAGCTGGAATGCGAGCTCAGTCCTTACGATCTTCTGAATACACTGCATGAGATCGAACAAGCCTTCGGGCGAAGACGCACTACCCACTGGGGCCCACGAACGCTCGATCTTGATTTGTGCCTGTACGGTAACGAGGCCATCGACGACTCCAGACTTGTTCTTCCGCATCCTGCCATGTGGTATCGAAAGTTTGTGCTGGATCCGGCGCTGGATATCGCCGCAGACATGGTTCATCCTCTGCTGCAGCAGTCCATCACGGAGCTTCACACAGACCTTCAGAAACGGCCCTTGCGGATGGCTTTGCGTTGTTCTGAGACTTTGTCGGTGCCCCTGAATCTTGCTGCCATCGCCCAGGACCTGCCTGAAGACGCCGTGGAATGGATGATTCCTGGCGAATCCCCCGTCGACCGGTCCGTGCCTTCTGTGGAAGCAGGCTCCGCCAGAAGTGTACACGGTGAATGCGACGTGCAGCAGACGGCATCGACCTCAAAATTATTCGCAGAAGTCATTTTTCACGACGTGTTCTCTGGCGTTTCGTCGCGGACTCAGCCGCCCAATTTTTTGACGCGAACAATTCCCATTTTCACCGCTTCACAACAGGACGCTGTTGAGCAACTGCGTGCATTGCGGTCGGCTGTTCTGGGCTGAATTGCGGAACAGATGTTGGCGGATTTATTCGTTATCACAACCCGAAACGTCAGTGAGGGATTGCCTTGTGGCGTTTCGGGTGCTTGCCAACATATCCCTCGCTGACGCTTCGGGTTGTGATGGGTAGCTGACGTTAAATCAACAACCCGCCAGCGAGGTCTCAAAGATCAGGGAGCAGCTTTCGGCGGTGCTGTTTCTGCCAACTTAATCACCGGCGCATTTCTCGCCGAGGTGAGAGCGCGTGTGGTGATCGTGCCCTGAATTTCCTGTTCGAAAGCCTGCTCAGCATTCTGCATCGCATTTCGCACGACGGCCCCGAGTTGAAGGGCATTGGAAAACTGAACTCCGCCCAGTCCCAGGCCTTCAACCATCGCAGCAATCTCCTTGATCTGTGGATCGTTTGAAATTGAGTCCACCTGTCCGGGCTTTAGGTCGGCGATCGTTGACGCTCCTGTTGCAGTGACCAGAAGGCTCCACTGGCCGTCCGGCCTCTTTCGAAACATGCGACGTGTCACCGTCGCGGAGCCCGCTTCCGGCTGAAAATCGAACGCGGTCAAAACGGTCGTCGAGTGATCCTTTGAGTCCGCCACAGCGCGCGCCGCGTCTGAAAGGGAATCATTCTTTGCGGCAGGCACCGGACCGGGGCTTTCCCCCAGAAGCCCGCCCAGCAAACTTTCCACGTTTCCGCCCAGCATAGAAGTCATCAGCGTGGCCAGATCGGGCTGAGCCGACTCGTCGAACACATTCTCTCCCTGCTGCACAAGCCGTGTTGCCGTATTCAGACGGATATCAACGGCCGCCAGAATCCGCTGGATGCTTTCTTTTTCGTCCTGTTGCGGATTGGGCGCAGCAGTTTTACGTGCGGCCACGGGAATTCGTTGCAGCTGTTCGGTCACTGATTTCCAGTGCGTAGACTCAAAGTCCGGGATATTGTTCAGAATCGCCAGGCGGCAAAGTTCTCGTCGATCGTGCGGCTGCGATTCCATTCCCCGCGTTCGGGTTTTGGGCAGTTCAAGCACGATAAATTCCGGCGGATCTTCATTCCGCTGAGTCAGCCGCTCATGAATTTCCTTCAGCAGACCGGCTCGCTGCTGACGGTCTGGCGTTGTGGCCTGAATTTGATCAATCTCTGTCTGCAGTGCTTTCGCAAGGGCGTCCAAAGTGGAATCCTTGCTGAGCTTCAGTTCGGGCAGGACGCTGTTCGTCCAGAATTCAGGCGCGGCATTTTGCACCCAGGACGTCCTGATAAACAATCGCATCGGCCTTGTACTAAGCGCCATGCCCCAAAGATGCGTTCCGTCGCTTAGCGTCACTCGATCGACGACCCGATCACGAAACGATTTGGCTGGCGTCGGTGGGGCCTGTCCGAAGCAGCAGGTCGAAACCAGCAACGCAGGCAGCACGCCACAAAAAAACAGAATTCGAAATTCGAGCGACCGGCCGACCCAATGAGTGGCAGGCGTTTGCAGTTTGTGATTCATTCTGGGAAGCCACTTAAGAAAACAACTGATAAGCCAGCTTATCGAATCGAATTAGCAGGTTGTAAAGAGGATCAACTGCAATGGCAAAAGGTCGACTGTTTTTTTGAACACACGGTTCCAAAAGGCGTCAACTGACTTTGTTCAAGCCTGAAGCCGAAGCACCAGGCGGCAAAAAATTTTTAAAGTTTTCAACACCGCAAGACGGCAGCACTAATCAAAAAAGCGTGGATTATACGTGTCAATTGCTTATGCTCTTATGGAAATGTATGCACCCTTAGGTAGAGGATGTTCCCGTCTCGTCGAGTTTCCCCCCTGCTACGGTTCTTTCGGGATCTCAGGTTGTGGAATCCTCATATCTCTTTCGACATGCCAATATCGTGGCGCACCATTTGCCCAAACCCACTTCCCCTCAACTATGGATGATCCACGTCAGTGGCCAAAATTTGTACTTCGGCCTCTAAGGCGAGCGGCAAATAAGACTTTACCGTACGACGGTCTTCCAAGTCCGTCGAAACGCACGACAGACAAAAATGTCCGTCTTACAGCAGGTGAATTTTTTTCTGCCGCTCGCCTGATATTTTATCCGATTGAAATTCGCTCTCAATGCCTTCTGAGTCAAATACGAGTCCACCCGCCTGGTTACGTTGGTTTGTCAATGATGCCGTTCGCGGCATTGTTGACCGACAAGTGACTGCGCCGATTGGTTGTCACTTTTATCATGATGCCGACACGAATGTCTGGGAAGTCTCTCTGTTTATCTCACGGACAGAGGTCTGCGGAGGACCCGCCGATGGCAAACTGGTGCCGTCGGGCCTGCAGATCGACATCATGGCTGTCTGTTCGGCCTTCGATTCGCCGCCAGCCGTGTATTGGCAGGCGGAAAAAATTTCGCATGACGATGAACTGGGAAACCACCTTTCGCTGGAAGGAATCGCTCGAGGCTTTGGCGTCTGGCTGAGAATTCTGCAAAACCCGCCTGAATGGACTGGCCCGGGACGAGTTGTTCATGCGGCGACGGGTAATGTCGAAGACGTCTGGTGACATTTATTTAGAGACGGGTTTAGTGCAGAACGCTACGTATCGGAAGTAGTTTATTTCCGAAACTTCTGGCACTTCGGACAAAAAAATGTCACTCGTTGTGCCTGGACGGTTTTTTCAATCTGAGCCGTCATGCACGACCGGCATTCTTCATCCGCCCGCTGATAAACAAGATAGAGCATCCGGGCCAACCCTGGTCCTTAATGCCGCCATTTGGTCGAGATTCAGGAACGACACTGTGCCCAGGCCGCGCCGGTCCCAGAATTCCAGGCGATCGGTCAGCCCGGGTTCATCTCGAAAATGCCAGACAACTCGCCGGTGCTCTCGAGTGGGCGGATCTGAAATTACCATCAGCCCCGTCATGCGAGGCTCAATCACGAAGAACTCGTCGGAGTCGATTTCAAGGACAACTCGTTTGGCAAGCCGTAAAACAGCACGGATCCGCAGGCCCTGAACTCGATCCAGAATTTCTTCTCGGGATGGGAAAACAAAGATGGGACGTCGCTCGATCGCAACGAATTCCACCACCTTAATGGTGCGACCGGTGCAGTGATGTCGGATTCCGCGAACCATGGTTTCGACTTCGGGCAATTCAGGCATGGGCAGATCCGGCATTGAGCGACAGGTTTCAGGCAGGCATTCGAGGCGATTTGGCTGCAGGCAGCTCTCGTCAGCAGACCGCAGTTGTAGCCATCGCGCGAGAAGGCGACCACTGCAGACGCATGCGCTCCATCACGCCATTCACGGCAGACCACCTCGTGGCGTCAGATTTGTTTTGCAGTCTGGCGGTGTTATGACCCTAAAAAACGGTATTTTTGGGTTCCTGCGAGCGGTGAAGAAGGGGCAGTCGTTCCTTTTGGGACGGCGTGCTTAATCAGGAGAACATGTGTGTCCTGGAAATAGAGGAATCTTCTTGACGCTGGCTGTTGACGCGACGATCCTAGACATAGGTTTTCTCGGCCGTAGGCGGTGTCTTGCGCGAATTGAGTCCTCCGCGGACTTTCTCCTGAGATTCCTTGCCGAGTTTCTTTGGTTCCTTTTGAGGTCATGCAGATGGCACTGTTTGATTCTGTTGTCTCCGGTTCAAGCCCTCGGCTTCGCCGATTTCTTAAAAAGGGCCTGACTGTTGCCTGCGGCCTCGTGGTCGTTTCGTCCGGAGGCATGGCGCGTGCCGGTGAAAAGGATCAGCTGTCTTCTATCATGGAATCCTCCCGGCTGCGAATCGACGCTCGCCTGGCAGCCGAACAGGGCGATCTAGTGAAAGCGGCCAGTGCTCTGCAAACCGCAGCCTTGCAGGTCGGAGACCGCGTCACAGCAACGCGAGCCGGAGAGGCTCGTGCGAAGCTGGAAGCTGGCGGTGGTGCTCAGACAGACTTTCAGTCGCTCATGACATTGATCATGGAACAAACCAGTCCTCCCGCGCTGTGGATCGACAACGGTGACGAAATTGGGAGCATGACCGAATTTCAACAGGGCGTCTTCTTTGGCCTTCCAGCCATGGCCGGGGCGATTGCCAGCGGTCTCAATGATGCTCGCCTGGTCACAGCCTTTGACCTTGCGAAGACCGCCAACCAAAATCAGGATGTTCGCGAAGCGTCGGACCTGCGTCTGGTTTCGCTGCCTCGTCTGGAGCAACACCTGAAGAGCCTTATCGAAGCTGGTCAGCCCGTTCCCGATGACGTTGCCTGTCTGGCAGGGCTCACCGAAGTGCAGTTCCTGTTCGTGTTCCCGGAAACAAGTGACATTGTCATTGGTGGTCCGGCCGGCGACTGGAAGCAGGACGAAACTGGCCGAACGGTTGGCGTCGTCAGTGGTCGCCCGACTTTAAAACTGGACGACCTTGTCACTCTGAGCCGCACGTTTTCTTCCGGCGGTTCGGGCTTCTTTTTATGTTCGATTGATCCAAAGCCCGAACAGGTGAAAGCCGTTCGTGACTATGCGGCGAAGACAAAGCTTTCTCCGCAGAATGTTGGCAAGGTCACGCAAACACTGGAAGACATGCTGGGTCTGCAAAACGTGATCGTGCAGGGAATCCCTGCAGATTCACGCGTTGCCAGCGTGATCGTGGATGCCGACTACCAGATGAAATTGATCGGTATCGGAGAACGCGAAGGCGCGAAAGGCATGAAAAGCTACTTCGATCTGCTCAGCCGCGCCGAACGTCGCGGAGCAGCGATGGATGCTTTGCGATGGTGGATGACCGTTGGATATGACGCCATTCAGGTGTCGCCCGATCGACAGGCTTTCGAATTCTCCGGACGTGCGGTTCAGTGTCAGTCCGAAAACCAGCTGGTCGCTGCGGATGGCTCGCGTCAGTCCACAGGAAAAGCTGACGGGGCCAATGCGGAGTTTGCGAAGCTGTTCACAGAACATTTGCCAGAACTGGCCAGTCAGGACATCGTTTTCGCAGACCTCCAGAACATCTTTGATCTGGGACTGGCAACGGCTCTCGTCAATACTATGGGTTTAAATCGCCAGGCGGGCTGGCATCCGGAAGTTTTCACAACGGACGGAGCCTACTCACCAGCTGCAGTGGAAGTTCCTGCGGAGCTGATGACGGCTGCCAGCAGTCGGACGTATCGCGGCGGGGAAATTGTGATCCAGGTGGCTGGGGGTATTCGCGGTGACCTGCGAAGTGTCGTCCGAAATCCCGAGAACTTTCAGGTCTCAACCGTAGTTCTGAGCACTGCCGTCAACGCCAGCCCGGTTGGGCAGACAGGCCGCTGGTGGTGGGACGCAGCCGCTCGTTAGGCGGACCAAAGTCCGGAGGCTCGCATTTCTCCCGACTTTCCTGAATGTGAACAGTGAAGAGCGAAGGTTTCAACGACCTTCGCTTTTTTCGTTCACGGGCCTCGGTATTAAACCGGCCTATTGAGCCGGGGGAGACCAGAAACAACGGCAGCTGCCGGATGCAGTCGCATTGAATTATGAAAATGGGAGGGCGAGGCTCCTGCCGAGCCTTGTGTTTCATCGGCTCGGCAGGAGCCTCGCCCTCCCGAGAATCAACTTTCAATTCGCTCCCACCGAAATCCGAGACTGCACCCGCAGCTGCCCGTTCGCGGCTCTCGGTCTTTTCCAGGTTTCGAAAGCCGCTATTATTCCGCCGGTTTGTGCCCGGTGCTCCTTGAAACCAGCATTGGCTGGGAAGCAGCGGACTCACAGGATCGACACGCCCGGGCAGCCGGGTGAACTTCGGAAAAGAAATATGGCCCGCCTCACTCAGGCCGATCTTGTTGCATTAAATCGCACTTTTGACGACCGCACTCCCCAGGAATTGCTTCTCTGGGCTCAGGAAACCTTCGGAGATCGCGTGGCGGCGATGTCGTCCATGCAGGAGTCCGGCAACGTCATTTGCCACATGCTGTATTCGATCCCGGTCAAGCTGCCGGTGGTCTTTGTGGATACCGGAGTGCTGTTCCAGGAGACTCTTGATACCCGAGATCGCCTGATGAAACATTATGGGCTGGCCATCCACACGTTCACCCCGGCCTTGACGATGGAAGAGCAAACGGAAAAGTACGGGATTCTTTATCTGACCCCGGACGGCCAGAAGCAGTGCTGCGAAATGAGAAAGTCGGAGCCGCTGGACGCGGTCCGTGGGCAGTACGATGCTCTCATTGGCAGCCTGAGACGTGCCGATGGCGGCCGACGTGGGATTTGTCCCATTTTAGCCATTGATACAAGGCTGAACTGTGTCCGCGTAAATCCTCTGGCGAATTTTACGGACGAACAGCTGGAAGCTTACATCCGTGACAACGAAGTGATTCTCAATCCACTTCACAAGCAGGGGTATTCCACGATCGGCTGCAATCGCTGCACAACACCGGTATTGCCGGGTGAGCCGAAAAGAGCAGGGCGGTGGCGTCATCTCGGCCCCTGGAGCGTTTACTGCGGGATTAATCCAACGGACCTCGATCCCGAACGCTCGCCAGCCGTTGAGCTTCCTCAGGACCTGGTCGACAGAATTCTGGGCCGCCAGACAGACTTCATGATTTGAGAGGGACGACCAGTCGTTCGAAATCCAGAGCGATGAATTGGTCGAGGAGAATGGGAATTTTCATAACCTGACGCGTCAGTTTTGAAGTTGCGCGTTTCCCGCCATCACAACCCGAAACGTAAGTGAGGGATTGACTTGTGGCGTTACGGAGGTGTGCCCAAAAAACCTCGCTGGCGCTTCGGGTTAGTATGCCTTTCGCTGCAAAACACGGCTAAGTCAACGCCACGCTTGCCGCCGGTGTTGCCCGTTCAGACAGAACCGATCTTGCGGTCCCGGGGCGGGCTGGAGGAATTATGCGTATTGGTGTGGGCAGACATGCCCTCTGGTCTGCTGTTTTTTATGCAGATTCTGACGGTTTGAGGCAATTCGATAGCGGTTGGGTGATTTGCGCCAACGCGGCAGTTCGGCATGGTGATCGCGTTTGTGAACATTGAATGAGTTTTCTGTGATTCAATGATTGCATGCTTGCATCAGGTTGCACTGCCTCACCAAGATCTTGGCACGTGCTGTCGGTCTAAGGAGAAGCTCAGGTTTGATTTCTCTTTGGTTTGGATGGCGGGCGTCTGCTCAATGGCAGTCGATTTGCGATTAAAGTAGCCATCACTCTCTGAGTGATGATTGCCGTGGGCCGCGTTTTGTGGCCTTCGTCACTCGGAGAGTGACGCCTACTTTGTCAAATTGAGTGCCATTGGGCATCTGCTTTGCGGGCACTCTGCGGACGTTAGTTCTAATGAAGGCGGACTGGCTGCAAACATCCGAACAGGATTTCTGCGGATGAAGTGAGTTCTGAATGTCTACTCAACGATTAACGCGACCTCAATGAATTTTTCTTTACTGACAATCGTTACTTCTGTCCTTGCATCGCTGCTGATTTCGCCGCTTACGGCTGTCGTCGCCCGATACCTGGGTATAGTTGACCGGCCTGACGGGCATCGAAAACTGCACGCGAACGTAGTGCCGCTGACAGGTGGTCCGACCGTATTTCTGTCGATCATTATTGCGGTGATGGCAACGAACTTTGCGTATCCCAATTTGCTGAAATCGACTGAAGGCGACCTTCAGTTTTTATTATCCCTCGCCGTCGCCTCTTTGCTGATCGTGGTTGTCGGCCTGATCGACGATCGCTTCGGATTACGCGGGCGGCAAAAGTTGGCTGGGCAGTTTTTGGCCGCCGTGGTGATGGTTCCTTCGGGGATTATGATCGAGCGAGTTCAGATTCTGGGTTACCCGTTGGAATTCGGCGATGTGGCCCCTTTCATCACAGTCTTCTGGATCCTCGGTGCGATTAATGCGCTGAACCTGATTGATGGAGTGGACGGGCTGGCCAGTACCACCGGGATTATTTTGAGTCTCTCAATTGCTGCTGTGACGTTTATTCTTGGAGGCCGTCCCGATGGGCTTTTGATTTCGCTGGCTCTGGCGGGGGCTCTCAGCGGTTTCCTCGTTTACAATCTTCCGCCGGCTCGTATGTTTCTGGGTGATTCCGGAAGCATGCTGATCGGCCTGATTTTGGGATGCGTGGCGCTGAAGTGCTCGTTGAAACAATATGCGGCTGTCGCATTGATCATGCCGACGGCCATTTGGGCCATCCCGATTTTTGATGTGGCGATGGCCATTGTTCGACGTCGTCTGACAGGTCGCAGCATTTATACGACTGATCGTGGTCACCTTCATCATTGCCTGGTTCGGCGCGGCCACACAGGAATTCGGCTTCTGCTGGTCGTTGGCTCGCTATGCAGCCTGACCGGGATAGGAGCGATTGCCGGCGCAGCGTTTGGCAGTGACTTAATTGCAATTGTCGGTGTTATCACGGCTCTGTCGCTGCTGGTTGTGACGCGATCGTTTGGGCATGCGGAACTGAATCTTTTAACGAATCGCTTGCGTCGTTTTGCCAGTTCTCTGGTTCGAAAGACTTCGGATCCCGACCCTGTTCTGCACGATGAACAGGTTCGTCTGCACGGCCAGCATACCTGGGAGCAACTCTGGCAGACACTCACTGAATTCGCAGAAACGCATTCTCTGGATGGAGTTGATCTGATGGTTAACATGCCAAGCCTTGGGGAAGAGTACCATGGCACCTGGAGGTCCCGTTCGAAACTTGAGCCTCACGAAATATGGCGTTCCGATGTCCCGTTGATTGTTGACGGGATTCGGGCAGGACATGTCCGACTGGTCGGCGTTGCGCCTGAAGGGTCTGTTTTTGAATGGGTGAATGGCGTTATGAGCGGGTTGCGTCCGTTCGAGTCACAGTTGCGAGAAATTATTATTCATCTTGGCAGCCGTCGATTGTCTCCTGCGGTTCCATCGCATGAGGCCACTGTTTTATCCAGTCGTCCTGCGACGCCGAGAGAAGTGTTCAGCTGATAGTTCTGATAACAGGCTTTAAGTGGCTTCCGCATTCAGCTCCGTCCGGGTTGATCGCTTCACCGAATGTCTGCCAGTGCGAAGTTGTTGTTTATTATTGGTCGACGAAAACAGTGTGAGTGAAATGCAAATCCCGGCGGACGCACGGTTAACGACATCAGGTCCTTTGAAGCCATTTGGGGATGGTCTTTGTCTTCTGGGGCTGTCCATCGTAACGCTCACGATTGCCGCCATTCCCTGGTTTCTTGGCGGTGCAATTCCACAGGCGGACCTGTTGTTGCAGGCGGGTGCTGTCGCAGCCGCTGGATGCGTACTCACTGGTATGCTGCTGTGTGGGGGGGCTGTAAGGCAGGTTCCTTTGACATGTCTGCCGCTTCTGGGAATATCATTCATTGGACTGATTCAACTCCTGCCCATTTACTCGCAACCGGTTCTTCAGATGGAGCATGCGGTCCAGGCAGAGCTTGTTGATGAGCTTCCGGCGACCATGCGGGCGGTGGTCCCGTTAAGGACTTCTGCACGCAGCGTGATGTCGGCAGAAACTCGCCGCTGGGTGAGTCGCGTTGTGTCACTTGTGCTGGTCGTGCTTGTTGTGTTCCAGGCCGCACGCAACCGGAATCATCTGCTGGCTGTTACCGCTGGTATCACTCTCAGTGGCTGTGCGATGTCGATGATGGCCATCCCGCAGCATCTGAGTGGTGCCCCTATTGTGGTTGGGAATGACTGGAAGATCAGTGAAACTACTCCGTTCGGGTGCTTTGTGAATCCCAACAACGCGGCTGGATGGCTAATCGCCTGTCTGTCTGCCGCTCTTTTTCTGACGGGTGCGCTCTTTCAGAGAAGCCATCAGCCAGAAAAACAGATCTCCGGCCTTCGGGCCTCAAGATCGGACAGATTTCGACGTTCGTGGATCACCTTTGTCAATCGCGTTGCTGACGTGACCCCGTTGCAAATTCTGGCCTTAAGTGCGGTAATTCTGCTCATAGCTGCAATTGCAGCGACCTTGTCCCGCGCAGGAATCATTGCGGCGGCCCTCGGACTGATCGCCTTTTTGATCAGTCGCTCGTTCAGTGGCCGGTTTCTGGCAGCCGCCTGCAGTCTGCTGGGGCTCGTTCTTGTCAGCTGTTCGCTGCTGGTTCTGATGGATCTGGATACCATCGTCCTGTCCGAATTGCGGACACTGAAGGATCCGGTGTCTGACACGACTGGCCGATTGCTGCACTGGTCCGATTCTCTGAAATCGGGCCTCGATTTCCCCCTTCTCGGTTCCGGGCTGGGAGCCTACCGCTTTGCGACCTTGCCGTACCAACAGCGTTACACAGGAAAATGGTTTCAGCGGGCTGACAATCAGTATGTGGAACTGTTTGTGGAATCGGGAGCTGCCGGTGTTTTGTGTCTGGTTGGATTTGCTTTTCTTACCCTCGTGTTTGTGCGAAGAGCCTCTGCCCTCAAAACATTGCGAGCCCCCCGGCAGGCTCGTGTGGCAGACTGGCTAGGCAGCGCGGTTGTATTTCTTGGCGCAGCGCTGGCCGGAGCCGCTTTTTTTGATTATGGAATCTCGTTGCCCTCGGTAGCAGGAGTTGGTGTTGTTCTGGTGGCTCTGCTGGAGAGGTATTCGCTTCACCCAGAAGATCCCCGGGGCGCCCGCACTTCTTTCGCAGGATTGCGAATTGAACTGCCAGGGGTGGTTGTCGTCGTTGTCTGGATCTCGCTGATGATTTCTACATCGGCTCTGATTCCCGACACTCTTGCAGCCGCCCGTGTTTACTCGGCTGTCGCACCGGTTGAGCGAATGCTGAATCGGCCGGACCTGGATGTGCTCCAGGTTTCCGGTGACATCATGTTGGCGAAACTGACCAGCGCACTTGAGAAACGCCCTGATGATCTGCAGGGGCAGCGTGCGCGAATCTTGTTTCTGGAGCTGTTGTTTCGTCGAGAGCTGACCAGCGGTCTGGCGGCTGAAAAAACACTCACGGCCGATCAGTATGAGAATGTATTTCGGGACCTGACACCGGTGCGGCTCGCCGATCGGATTCTGGATGAGAAAGCCTCGCTGCCAATTAAGGTGGCGGTTCGCAGCGAAGTGCAGGCCGCGCTGCAGAAATATCCCTGGAACATCGAAGCAAGGCGGTTGATGGAGCAATCATCCTGTGTTTTGACGCTCGCGTTGCCTTTGGTGGCCTGTGAACTTTTACTGGGCCGAGACAAGGAAGCTCTGGACGCTGTTAACTATGCAAGGTTCTCAGAACCGCATGGATCGCCCGCCTTATTCGCGATGGGTTACTTTATGCTTCAGACGGGAAGAACGGAAGATTGCCGAAGTTGCTGGGCTCAATCGATTGCCGCTTCAGATGTTTTCTATCCTCAAATCATAAAACATGCCACGCACTCGTTGGGCGCGGATGTGGCTCTCGACTGGTTTATGCCTTCAACGTACGAGGCCTGTGTCAAATGCGCGGTGGAGCTGAAATCTGTGCCGGCGATTCAGCAATCTCTGTTCTCAAGGGCAACGCAAATCTGGGACACGGATTCTCCCCGGGCCACGGATGAGATTGTGTTCGCCAGAGTCCAGCATCTGGAAGCCACAGAGTCTGCGGATGAGGCGGTTCAATATCTGGATCAGTGCCTGGAAGAACATCCTCGCAGTGTGTCACTTCGAAAATCCCGGGCGAAGGTTCTGGAGCGGGCTGGTCGCAATGGAGAAGCCTACGACGAGTGGTTGCGGGTGCAGAGTTTTGAATCTCTGGATCCAGAGATTCAAAGTGCACTGGATCGGCTGATTAAGTTGCCTCCAACGACTTAAAAAGGATCAATGTGAGACACCAACGCCCGTATGCCTCACAGGGGTCGAAAAATTCAACGCATTGGTACTTATAAAAATGCACCCTTGGTGGGGGGGTCTGCCCCGAATTTTGCCCGGAGTTTGCTGTTCCGTTAAACTTGCGTGAATGTTGATTTTCGGCAACCGAATTCTCCAAATCTCCCAAGCTTTCCCAGTGGCAGCGGATGTGCTGAGAGTTTCTGAATTAAGGGTTCTGTTGTAGATAAAGGGACTAAACCGTCTCACAATGCGAATGTTGATGCAAGTTTCGGCTGAATGAGGAGTCGCCGTTTTGAAAACGGCTTGAATTCAGGAGATTATTCGTGCCAAGTATGCCCTTCGAAAATCAGCTTGTTCAGTCCCAGAACAATGATGATCAGGCTGACGGTCTGGACATCGTCGGTTTTCTGAAACGCCGAAAATCGTTTGTGATTGTTCTTGGGCTTCTGGGGGTGGGCGTCGGCTACATGTTGTTTCAGCGACAGGTGCCACAGTATCGCTCAAGTTCCTGGGTTCAGGTGATTCACAGAAACTCTGACCCGCGAGTGAAATCGTTGCTTGCAGAAAAAGATCTCAATGACTCTGGCTTTGTAATTAAAAGTCCGAAGGTGCTGAGTGTGGCCTACCAGAAGCATCGACTCGGGGAACTCGGCATGTTGCGGGGGATGCCCGAGGATCAGGCGGTTGGTGCTCTAAGCGGCATGATGTCTACAGGAAGCCTGTCTGCCAATGTGATTGAAGTTTCCGCTACTGGAGTCGATCCGGGCGACCTGCGTCAGATTGTGCAGGCTGTGTCTGAGGAATACGTTCTGGCACAGCGTGGCAACTACAGGGATGCGTCTGAAGAGTTGAAGGAGTTACTCACCAAGGCGCGTGAGGAGTTTCTGGATAGACTGAAGGTTGCGGAGCAGGATTATGCCAAGTTTCGCGAAGGTTCGCGGTTGAACACCGATGGTGACAATCCATTTCGAGCGCGAGCGAAAGCTGCCGAGTCTAAGGTTTCTGGTATTGAACTGGAGAAGACGGAGCTGAACTCTCAACTCAGGCATCTTGAGGAGGCGATTAGTCGAGGGGGTTCGCGAGAGGCGATTATGCTGCTGGTTGGTAAGGATATTACTGCTGGAGGTGCATCAGGTCAGAATCAGGAGGCTTTCGATTTAGCCTCCCCCCGTCGTATAGCAGAATCACTGTTTCCCCTGATGCAGCAAGCCGCATTGCTGGAGCAGCAGCTGGGGGCTGATCATCCGAAGTTAAAAACAATCCGGCTGCAGATAGAGATGACGCGTGCGCATATTCTGGAGATGGCAGGTATGGATTCTGGTGCTAAACCGTCTGCTGAGAATCCTGCGCTGGCTCCTCCCGATTTTTTGTCGGTGTATCTTCAGTCCCTGCGAGAAGAACTATCAATGCTGGAGCGAAGGCAAACGGATTTGCAGTTGATGGCCGATCAGGAGGATCTCAAGGCTCGTGAACTCATGCAGGAAGAGATTGAAGACAGCAATCGCAAGAACGAGATGCAACGGCTGTCGAGTTTGTTCCAGGGAATGACTATGCAGATCAGCGAAGTTCAGGTGAACGCTGGGATGGGCGGAGTGGCGGCACATGTATTGGCCCCAGCCCGCCATGGGTCACTTGTGTATCCTGTAATGGCAAAATTTCTTGGGATGGGCGGTTTTCTCGGAGCGTTTGCGGGGCTCGTTTTAGGCTACCTTGTCGAGGTTGCGGACCACAGCTTTCGCAAGCCGGAGGATATTATCAGGGAGTTTGGTGTCCCGATTGTTGGTCACATTCCGTTTATCACGGACGCTCGCCTGAAGGCAGTGCCAAAAGATACGCTGATTGACAGGACGGCCGTTTCGATGCATTTGCCGCGATCCCGAACAGCAGAAGCATTTCGTGCTGTGCGTACTGCGATCTGCTTCAATACTTTTGGCGGAGCCCATCGAGTGATTCAGGTGACAAGCCCTGCGGCGGGTGATGGTAAGTCAACGATGGCACTGAATCTCGCCATATCGCTTGCAAAATCAGGCAAAAAGACCATCCTGGTGGAAGCCGACTTCCGCCGTCCACGAGTTCATAAGCTGACCGGTGTGGATAATTCTTCAGGATTTGCGGATGTGCTCCGAGGAGACATTGAGCTGAATGATGCCATTTATGATACGGCTATTGCGGACTTTTTTGTTCTGCCGTGTGGTAAGAGACCCAAGGATCCGGCTGAACTGTTGATCAAGCCTGAGTTTGAGCAGGTTCTCCAGGTTCTGCGAGACCGCTACGAATACGTTATTATTGACTCGCCGCCAGTCCTTGCGGTCACTGATCCTTGTGCAATCGCTGCCCGTGTGGATGGCGTTTTGGTTTGCATGCGTCTTAGTCGCCACACACGAGAACTGGGGCGTCGAACCTTCGAGCAACTGCGTGATGTCGGGGCGACAATTACTGGCGTTGTGATCAATGGCGTTGATGAACGTGATGCCTATGGGTACGGAAACTACCGCTACTCTGATTACAGATATTACTACAACAACTACAAGTTTGGTCGCGGCGAGTATTCTAACAAGGACGGGCGCGACTACTATGCAGATGAACATGTTGTCGATGTTGCTATAACTGGCGTTGAGTCGAAATTCAACGCCGACCCTTGAGCCACATGCTGGATCGATGCCGGCACGTGATTCAACATAGAGTTGTTGAATGAGTCCAGGTTGTCTTCTGAGTTTTCAAAAAGCGTTAGAGAATCCGGGCTGATGTTCGATCTCTGCTCTCTCCCCCGCAAGGGTAGAGGAGAAAAAAATCATGTCCTTCTCCCCGTCGGGGGAGAAGAGATAAAAAGATCATGTCCTTCTCCCCCTCGGGGGAGAAGGTGGCCGTTAGGCCGGATGAGGGGGCTTGGCCTGCAACGCCAACTGAAAACTGCCAACTGAAAACAAAACCCCCTCACCCTCTCCCCCGCAGGGGCGAGGGGACAAAAAGATCATGTCCTTCTCCCCCTCGGGGGAGAAGGTGGCCGTCAGGTCGGATGAGGGGGCTCCTCCTGATCTGCCCACTGCCAGCGGGTTGGTGTCACCCAGAGGGACGAAGTCCGCGCTTCGAGCTGAACCGTCGTAATAAATAGTCCTTGCGCACGGCAACCGCTTGGAAGTTTGAAGTGGCTGCCCTCCAGGAACCAGAGCACTGAAAAGGCCTTCAACCAGACTCGTGAGCACCAAAGATTTAACAGGCAAGCATCCCGATTGGACGAAGCAGCCATGACAAGCAAAGTGTCACCGCTAGACCAGACGCTGTTGCCAGTCATTCCCGATCCGAAAGCTTCTGTCTTATTCCTCAATCGATCGTACTGGCCGGATGTGGAGGCCACTGGTCAGTTGCTCACGGAACTCTGCGAAGAACTGTCATCGTCCTTCGATGTTCGAGTTCTGGCCGGGCAACCCAACGCGATTCGCGGCATTGAAGGGGATCAGGAAAAACACTGGCAGACGGCGACAAGCCATAACGGAGTTCGCATCCACCGGGCAAACCATTGGCAGCTTTCGAAACACCGCATGTTGCTGAAAGGCCTGAATTATCTGTCGTTTATCCATGCCACCCGCCGCGCTCTGCGGGTCATCGAACGGCCGGATGTTGTTGTCTTCGAGACGGACCCGTTCCTGCTTCCGTTCGAAGCCGCTCGTCTGCAGCGTCGGACCGGATGTCGCATGGTCGGTTATCTGCAGGACATTTATCCAGATGTCGCAGTGGCCCTCGGAAAGGTACCTAATCACTGGGCGATCCGGCGTCTGCGGGCCGCTTTGTTTTCAGTCTATCGTAGTTGTGACCGCATGGTGGTTCTGAGTGAGGACATGCGGAGACTTCTGATTGCCGGCGGCGTTGCTTCGGAACGGATCGATCTGGTCCCCAACTGGTCAGATCCGGACGCTGTCTTTCCGGTCATCGAGACCAATCTGTTTCGGCAGCGACATGGGCTCGAAAATCGTTTCGTGGTGATGTACTCCGGCAATTTGGGACTGACTCAGCGGCTGGAAGAATTCGTGGAAGCTGCGTCGCTGCTGACGGATTTGCCGCAGGTTGTGTTTGCCTTCGTAGGTCAGGGCTCGCAGCGATCTCAGTTGCAGAAAATGGTGCAGGATCAGGGGCTCACCAATGTACGATTCTTTGACTACCAGCCAAAAGCCGAACTGGCGCATAGTCTGAGCGCCGCAGATCTGCATCTCGTCCCGCTGACGAAGGAGCTGAGTCAGTGCCTGATGCCCAGTAAGCTGTATGGAATTCTGGCAGCCGGGCGGCCGTACCTGACCAACGCCGTGCCCGAAAGTGAACTGCATCAGATGACGACGGAGCATCAGGTGGGAATCACTGTGGAACCCGGTTCTCCGGCCGCAATTGCATCCGCCATTCGCGGTGCCGTTTCAGATTTCCCCACACTTCAGAGAATGGGTCAGAAGGCTCGAGAACTGGCAGTCAACCAGTTCACTCGTCAGAAGTCCGTAGAAAAATTCACACAGGTTCTAAAGGCCGCAATTGCCGGAACTTAGTCTCGTTCGATCAATAATTGTCGCCTTTCGCTCTGCGAAAGTAGCGTTCTTTCGCAGAGCGAAAGGCAACGATGATACACTTATTGATCAACCAATTCTTAGCTGGACACCGTGATGTTCGCAAAAGTTAATTCCATAAGCCGCCAGCCTGTATTGCGCACGGATTCGTAGGGTGTGAATGGGCTGCGCAAAAGTCGTGTTTTTGCAGTCACCGATTGAGTTGAGATTTGTTACATAAAAGAAATGCGCACGACATCCCCAGCCGGCTTCATGCCGGTGGAATTCAGGTTTGGCAACTACTGACTTTTTTCAGAATATGTGCCTGACCTTCGCGAAATTTGAAACTGTCTGAACTTATGTCCTTAAACCCATCATCGTTGATCTACGTCGCTGGCCACCGTGGGATGGCAGGAGGAGCCGTTGTCCGCCGTCTCAGGCAGCAGGGATTTGACAATCTGCTTTTGGCCAGCCGTTCAGAACTGGACCTCACCAGTCAGGCGGCTGTCAACCACTTCTTCGAAACACATCGCCCCGAAGCGGTCGTGTTTGCCGCTGCCAAAGTGGGCGGAATCCACGCCAACAGCACGTTCCCCGCTGAATTCCTATACTTAAACATGATCATGGCGGCCAACGCGGTGCATGCCGCGTGGCAGAACGGCACGAGTCGCTTCTTGTTTCTCGGCAGTACCTGCATCTATCCTCGCATGGCGCCTCAGCCGATCGCCGAGGCCAGTCTGCTCACGTCTGAGCTCGAGCCAACCAATGAAGCCTATGCAATCGCAAAAATAGCCGGCCTTAAGCTGTGCCAGTTTTATCGAAGGCAATACGGCGTGCTGTTTCACTCGGCCATGCCGACCAATCTGTACGGCCCGGGCGACAATTATCATCCCGATAATAGCCATGTGCTGCCCGCCCTGATTCGAAGATTTCACGAAGCGAAAGTGGCCGCGTCTGATGTCGTCACCATCTGGGGCTCAGGAAAACCGCTGCGTGAGTTTCTGCATGTGGACGATCTGGCCGCCGGTCTTGTTCATCTGTTGCAACTGCCTGACCCGCCCGATCTTGTGAACATCGGCAGTGGTAAAGAAATCAGTATTCGCGGTGTTGCCGAATTGGTCGCGGAAGTTGTGGGATTTCGTGGCCGAATTGAAAATGACACTACCAAACCGGATGGAACCCCGCGCAAGCTCAGCGACATCAGCCTGATTCAGGCGACCGGCTGGGAGCCTAAGATTTCGCTGAAAGATGGCCTCGCCGCCGCCTATCAGGATTTTCTGTCTGAAACGGCCGCTCACCAATTGAGATCTGTCTGACACCATTCGTCCCTTCTCCCCCCTCGGGGGAGAAGGTGGCCGCAGGCCGGATGAGGGGGCCTAGCCTTCAACCTCGAAAATAGAACGAATAAAATCACAGCCCCCCCCTCACCCTAACCCTCTCCCCCGAAGGGGCGAAGGGACAACGCATTTCACCAAGCACCTTAACTGCATCTTTATTCCCAAAACCTCTCACTCTTAACAATACACTCCACCATGTCAAAAACTGCATTCATTACAGGCATTACCGGTCAGGATGGTTCTTATCTGGCAGAGCTGTTGCTCGAAAAGGGATACAATGTGCATGGGCTCGTTCGGCGAGCCAGCACTTTCACCACCGGCCGCATTAATCACATCTATCAAGATCCGCATCAGTCGGGATTGCGATTGTCGTTGCATTATGGAGACCTGACGGACGGTCAGAGTCTGACCAATCTGATTCTGGATATTGAGCCGGATGAAATTTATAACCTGGGTGCTCAAAGCCATGTGCGAGTTTCCTTCGACCAGCCTGTGTATACGTTTCACGCCACCGGTGGCGGGGCGTTGAATGTGCTGGAAGCCGCTCGTCAGCTGAACAAGAAAAAGCTGGTGAAAGTTTATCAGGCCTCGTCCAGCGAAATGTACGGCGAAGTGCTGGAGACACCTCAGACGGAGACGACGCCGTTTCAGCCACAAAGTCCCTATGGATGTGCCAAGGTCTTTGCCTTCCATCAGACGGTCAATTATCGCAAGTCGTATGACATGTTTGCGGTGAACGGAATTTTGTTCAATCACGAAAGCCCCCGCCGCGGCGAAACCTTCGTGACGCGCAAGATTACTCGCGCGGCCACTCGAATTAAGCTGGGACTGCAGGAAAAGCTGTTTCTGGGCAACCTCGAAGCCAAGCGCGACTGGGGCTATGCCAAAGACTACGTCGAAGGCATGTGGATGATGCTCCAGCATTCAGAACCAGACGACTTTGTACTGGCCACAGGCAAGACTCAGACCGTTCAGGAGTTCGCTGATCTGGTGTTTGCGCAGCTGGAACTGGACCCAAAGAAATACATCGAAATCGACCCTCGCTACTTCCGACCGGCCGAAGTAGATCTGCTTCTCGGGGACTGCACCAAAGCGACAGAAAAACTGGGCTGGACCGCCTCCACAAGCCTTGCCCAACTGGCAAAGCTCATGGTCGATCATGACCTGGACTTGGCCCGCCAGGAAGCGATTTTGGCAAAGCTGTAAAAGGCAGCAGCAACACGTCCTTTTCCCCCACCACGTCCCTTCTCCCCCTCGGGGGAGAAGGTGGCCGTCAGGCCGGATGAGGGGGCTTGGCCTGCAACGCCTTTGAAAACTGACGACTGCTAACAAAAAACACAACCCCCTCACCCTAACCCTCTCCCCCGCAGGGGCGAGGAGACAATCTCGCGACACGCCCTTCTCCCCCTCGGGGGAGAAGGTGGCCGACAGGCCGGATGAGGGGGCTTGGCCCGCAAGTCATCTGATGACTGCCGACTGAATACTGACGACTGACCCCGCTATGTCTATTAAACTCAAACCCTTTTCCTGGCAACGGATGATCGACGCTGTGGAAGCAGTTCGCGAACGAGCCTTGCGCGCTACCGCCGCGCTAAGAGCCGCACAGATTCCCTACGCCGTGGCAGGAGGAAATGCGGTCGCCGCCTGGGTAGCTCGAGTGGACCGTGCTGCTGTGCGGAATACGCCTGACGTCGACATCCTTGTGCGGCGAGCTGATTTTGATCGCGTCAAAGTGGCACTCGAATCTGTGGGGTTCGTCCATCATGAATTGATGAAAGTCGATTGCTTTATCGATGGCCCCGAAGGCAGTCCTCGAGATGCTGTTCATCTGCTGTATGCCGCGGAGAAGGTGCGTCCGGAGTATGTTGTTCCGTCAGCCGACGTGACGGAAATTGATACGGCGGATGACTACGACGTCGTCAGTTTGCCAGCCTTGTTGAAAATGAAGCTGAATTCATTTCGAGACAAAGACAGAACACACGTTCGAGATATGCTGAGTGTCGGTCTGATCGACAGTAGCTGGCTCCCCTTGCTACCCCCACTGCACGCGGAACGTCTTCAACAGCTCATCAATGACCCGGACGGTTAGAGGATTTGATACATTGTCGGTGTCTTCACCTACAGCTTGCCGTTACACGAAAATTGTGATTCACAACGACGAATTCAACAGCCCGCGAGTAGTTAATAGGCTCCGCCCCCGAAAACTGCTCTCACCACGCTTCCCCCTCGGGGGAGAAGGTAGCCGGAGGCCGGATGAGGGGGCTTACGCGGCAGACCACAAATAAGAACGCACAAAATCAGAACTCAACCCTATGATCTCCCTCATCACCGGTATCACCGGCCAGGACGGTTCCTATCTGACCGAACTGCTCCTCGAAAAGGGCTACGAAGTTCACGGCATCGTGCGCCGCAGCAGTACCCTCGAACGTTCGCGTCTGAACCAATTTTACGGTGACGACAGCGTCTACGAAAAGAAGCTGTTCCTGCACTACGCCGACCTGTCCGACATCACCACCATTCGCCGCATTATCAACAAGGTGCAGCCCACCGAATTCTATCATCTGGCCGGCCAGTCGCATGTGGGACTCAGCTTTGAGATCCCCGAAAGCACCTGTGACCTGACCGCGATGGGCAGTCTGCGGATCATGGAAATCCTGCGCGACCTTCCGACTCCTCCGAAGTTTCTGCATGCCAGCAGCCGGGAAATCTTTGGGACGCCGACAGTCAGCCGTCAGGACGAAACCACGCCCATCAATCCGAACTCGCCCTACGGATGTGCCAAAGCCTTCGCGACTCAGATGACAAAGATCTACCGCGAAGCGCACGGCCTCTTCTTCTGCAACGCGATTTGTTACAACCACGAAAGCCCGCGGCGAGGCGAAAACTTTGTGACTCGCAAAGTCACACTCGCAGCCGCCAGAATTAAAGCCGGCCTTCAGAAATCCGTCAGCCTCGGAGATCTGGATTCCGCTCGCGACTGGGGCTATGCGAAGGACTACGTTCATGCGATGTGGCTGATGCTGCAGCAGAGCAGGGCGGATGACTATGTACTCGCCACCGGCGAATCGCACACGATCCGTGATTTGTTGCAGGTCGCGTTCAGCCATGTGGGTCTGAGGTGGCAGGATCATGTGAAAATCGACAAACGCTTCCAGCGCCCCGCCGATGCTCATGAATTGCTTGGGGATCCGTCGAAGGCAAAGCAGGAACTCTCGTGGGCTCCGACGGTTGGGTTCGAAAAGTTGATTCAGCTGATGGTTGATTCAGATCTGCGGAGCCTCCAGGAAAAGTCCAATCACTGAGCCTGCCCCCGGGTCTCACAAGACTGCAAAGCCCGCAACACGTCCTTTTGAAGTTGCGCGTTTTGTACTATCCCAACCCGAGACGTGAGTGAGGGATTGAGTTTCAGCGTTTCGCCAGTGTTTCCGAAGATCCCTCGCTGACGCGTCGGGTTATGATATGTCCCTGTATTTTCACACCTTTGATCAACCGCTGTCTCGAAACGCGCAACTTCGAAAGGTGGCCGTCAGGCCGGATGGGGCTTAACCGGTTGATTGATCACGAGCGACATTGCAGGGTGCTCAATTAGCCGGTCATCTTACGGCCGTGGATTGCAATTTTATGGAGGGCGATACGAGCGTTCTCCTGTTTCAACCAGCGGATTTCTTAACGTCGCAACAACCGCAGGTTAGATATTCCCCCCACGAGATCCATTGTTACCGATTAGAGTGTCGTTGTGTGAACTTTCGGAACACCCGTTGACTCTTTCTGCCTCGCGCAGTGTTTGACGGGACTTAAAAATCGTTGACAATGGCCGTGTGTCGTGGCGAAATAACCGACAGACCAGCCCGACGCTACGCAAACCGCGCCACCCAGAGGAACGAAGTCCGCGCGGAAGTAGCCAGAAACGAGCCGCAACTTCCGCCCACTGCTCATCTTGCAACTTCCGTTCACTGCCACTGCTACTGCTACTGCCCACTTCGCATCCCCATGCCACTTCCATCAGACACATCCAGCCCCGAATATCTTGCCGCTCGCAATGCGGCATTGTCGGGTGTTGATTTGCGAGTTCTTGATGCGGGTGATCCAACAACGCCGTGTGGGCTGGACTACGGATTGCGAGTCAGCACACGTCTGACGTCCGACTTTCGAGCCACATGGAGGAAACAGTCCATGGACATCAAGCCTTCCGAAGTGATGGATTGTCTTCGTGACGCGGGCGTTCAGAACTGGTGTCTGATGGGTTTGCATGGTTATGTGGGCTATTTGCCAATGCCGCGAGCCACTCAGGATGTGGACGTCATGGTGCCGCTCAATCAGAAACAAAAAGCCGTCAAAGCCATCAGCGAACGCTGGCCGCAATTGGAGAAAGAAGAATTCGAACCCGTGGTACGTTTTTATGATCCGGGCGAACTGGATCGAGAAGGAAACAAGGTTCCGGTGATCGATCTGATGTTGCCGTGGAGTCGTTTTCAGGAGACCATCCTGAAAGAACATGTGATCGAAGATGGTCTGACAGGAAATAGATATCCAACAGCCGAAGCCGCCATTGTTGCAAAGTACGCAGCCTTGATTTCCCCGACCAGAAAGCCAAGCAAGCGAAAGTATGACGCTGGGGATCTTGAAAACCTGATTCGTACCGTTCACCCCGCCTACAACATCTCCAGGATCCAGTCCCTCGCCGGTCAGGTCTGGGAAGGCGGCTCCGACGAAATCCTCCGTTTCATCGACTGCGCCCTCAACGAAAAACCGTTTCCCGTTTAAGCATCGAGCAAACGTACAAGGAATCTTTGCACGAAAGAATAACTCATGCCGTCTCCTTTTCCCGGTATGGATCCCTACTTAGAACATCCGGAAATTTTCCCCGACTTTCACGATAGCTTTGCAGCATATCTGCGCGAAGCGCTTCAGCCAGGACTGCCCGAACCGTACTTCGCTGCCATCGGCAGGCGAGCCTGGACCGAAGTCAGCGAACGCTATATCGGACCGGACGTGAATGTGATACAGCCACGACAAGAGCCGGGGACTAGTCGGAGTGGCACAGCAGTCATAGACAGTCCTGCGATTGCTCAACCACTCGTCGTCCATGTTCCGCACGACGAACGTCGCGAACCTTTCGTAGAGATCTTCCTGGGACGAGGTTCAGATCGTCGACTGGTGACATCGATCGAATTGTTGAGTCTGTCCAATAAGACTCCTGGTGAACAAGGCCGGGAACTGTATCTCCGCAAACAACAGGAAATTCTGCACAGCAAAGTTCATCTGGTCGAGATCGACTTGCTCCGCGCGGGGAGCCACACAACAGCAGTCCCAATTCATCGTCTTATGAAAGTGACGACGCGACCAGATTATCATGTCTGTATCCATCGGTTCGACAATCTCGAAGACTATTTTGTCTACCCAATCATGCTGCCTCACCCTTTGCCGTCTGTGAAGATTCCATTGCTGCCCGGTGATGGTGAGGTGACCATTGATTTGCAACGAGTATTCGAACGCACGTATGAGTCCGGGCCATACTATCGCGAAATCGACTACCAGCAAGATCTTCCAGTTCCACCGTTAACAGTCGAACAGGCTGAATGGGCAAAACGCTGCCTCACAAATAATCCGATCGTTTGAGCTGAGTTCAATTATGTCAACATCAACACCGTGGAAAAGCTCGCAACCGCAGGGACCGGCGTGGCGAGTTGCGTTGTTTTTCCCCGAACAGGGCGGGTGGACCGAGGCGGATTATCTGAGCCTCCAGGGTGGGCCGCTGGTTGAATATGATAGTGGGTGTGTGGAAATTCTGGATATGCCAACGAAAGAGCACCAGCGCATCGTTCAATTTCTGTTCGTTCTGCTTCGCAATTATGTCAACGCGCATCAATGCGGTGAAGCCTTCGTTGCGCCGCTGCCGGTGCGGCTTTGGGAACGAAAGTACCGTGAGCCTGATGTGATATTTATCGATTCGACGCGCAGTGAAACGGATGGCTATCCTGATGGTGCGGATCTTGTTATGGAGGTCGTTAGCGAGGGCAATGAGAATCGCCGTCGTGACTTACATGTCAAACTACAAGAGTACGCACAGGCAGGGATCGCCGAGTACTGGATCATCGATACGGAAGATCAGGCAATAATCGTCAATCGACTGACCAATGGACAGTACAGCGAGACAAAGCATGGCATCGAGTCGATCGCAACTTCGCACCGTCTGCCTGGGCTGAGTGTCGCTGTCGCGGATGCAATCGCAGCTGCGAACGGCCAACTCCGTTAACCCATTTCCTCGCATTACTCCGAACCCAGCACCAAGCCCACTTTTGTTCGCCCCAAGAACCAAGAACCAAGAACCACGCCTTTGCCCCAACCAAGAACCACTGCATGAGCAAACTCACTTTCTCAACCGTCACCTACGCCGAGTTGCAGCAAATCGTCGATCTGAATGAGGAGGTGGACGACAGCAAGTTTGCTGACTGGCTTTGCGAGGATCAACGACTGGATGGTTCAGATGCAGAATTCTTGTTTGATCTGGCGTCGCGACATCGCAAGAACATTGATGCCTATTCCGAAGAAGAAGTCAAAGCCAAGTTAATTATTCCAATCCTGAACCGGGTTGATTTCACAGTCAATGGATTTACCGACTGGTACGAACGTCCGTTACGTGCGGTCTTCGGTGAGACCGAACTTTACGGCACTGCAGACTATTTCGTGGCGCGCGGAGAAAAAGAACCGGATGCACCGGTATTCGTCCTGCAGGAGTTCAAGCCTGCATTCACAAACAAGTCTCCTGAAGTGCAACTCATTGCGGAGATGCTTGTTGCCCTGCAGTCAACGACCCGGACTGAGATGCGAGGTGCGTACATCACCGGCAGTATCTGGAAATTTGTGCTGATGGAACGCTTGCAGGCCGGGTATATCTACTACGTCTCGCAAAGTCTCGACTGTCTTCGGCAACAGGACGCATCCAGAATTTATTCAGCCCTGCAGATTCTCCGCCGCCAATTGATCGAACAATAAAACGTTTTTGCATAAAAACGGTTCTTTCTGCTTCGTTCTTTGTGCTTCCAATGGCTCACTCGAAAGCCCGACGCTCAAAGAACTCCAGGTCTGTCGCGCGGTGATATTATTCTGACCGTGCTTAGAAAAACAACGCAAGGAGGGTGCTTGGCCCAGTTTCGTTATGGCCCCTAAGTATCGGGCGAAAAACAGCTGTCACACTGCAATGGACTCGTTGCGCTACGCCGTGAAGCTGGCCAGAACAACCAGTTATTTTCGGGACGATAGCAACTCGCCAGAAGGTGTCAGCAAACCGCTGTTCACCCACAGGAGCGAAGTCCGCGCACACACGTTTTGAGAGAGGATGTTGTCGGATTTTCAGTGCCAACCTACGCCCAATGTCACTCGAATTGCGTTTAAAGTAGACATCACTCTCCGAGTGATGAATTCAGAAAGCCAGCGTTTTGCGGGCTACGTCACTCGGAAAGTGACGTTTACTTTGTCCAAGCCCCAAGCCCACTGTGATTCGCACCAGGAACTTTTCCGTCCCCTGACATCTGAACAACAGCCATGCCCACAACCCTGCATCTCACACTTGCTGAATACGATCAGATGGTGCGAGTCGGTGCTTTCGAAATGATTCCCCGAAAGATCGAACTCATTCGTGGAGAACTCAACGAAATGAATCCCGCCGGACCGATGCATGATGATCTCATCACGTATCTGAACAACTGGTCGTTCAGGAATTCAGATCCGGCGAAGACTCTTATCACATCTCAAACCGGTTTGGACTTGCCGGAGCAGGCATCACGGCCCGAGCCAGATATTATGTGGATTCGAGCGGCTCGGTACCGCGATGGGCATCCACGGGCGGATGACGTTCAGTTGGCCATTGAAGTTTCTTACAGCAGCCTTGCGTATGACATCGAAACGAAACGGCATTTGTACGCGGAAGCAGGAATCAGAGAATACTGGATTGTCGATTCTGAGGCATCCTGCATCCACGTCCACCGCGAGCCACAGAGTGATTACCGGCGGCGATTTGTCTGCACAGCGGAACACAGCCTGTCACCCGAGTATCAGCCATCCGCCGTCCTGAACCTGAAAGACCTATTCTGCGAATAGGAAGACTTGAGAACCGTTCTTTTGTTCCTGGTTCCTGACGCTTTGTGCTTGGTTCTTTGTGCTTTGTTAAATTCAACACCAGGCACTACGCACCAGGAACCGTTCCTTTATTTCTCTGCGATACCCCCGATCTGCTATGACCGAATTCCACCTTACTGGCCAAGCCCTTTGGGACAGGATGAATCGAGCCGTGGAGAATGTGCAAAAGCGACTGGAAAAAACAGCAAGATTGCTGGAGTCCATTGATGTGCCCTACGCCATTATCGGCGGCAATGCCGTGCGGGCCTGGGTAGCCCAGGCGGATGAAGCGGCCGTGCGAACAACGCGTGACGTGGACATCCTGCTCAGACGAGCCGATCTTCCGCGGGTGATTGAAGCCATGGAGGAGGCTGGATTCGTGTATCGACACTCGGCCGGGATAGACATGTTTCTGGACGGTCCCGAGGCAAAAGCTCGCGACGCGGTTCATGTGTTGTTTGCTGGCGAAAAAGTGAAAGAAACTGATCTCGTCCCGGCACCTGACGTTGATGAGTCGGTGCTGATTGAAGCCCACCGCACGCTCTCGCTCGAATCCCTCGTCCGAATGAAACTCAACGTGTTTCGACGAAAAGATCAGATGCATCTGATCGACATGGTTAGCGTTGGACTTATTGATGAATCCTGGGTTCATCGTTACTCACCGGAACTGGCCAATCGCCTTCAACAAATCCTCGACGACCCGGAAGGTTAAAGGAGAACAGTCGTCAGTATTCAGTCGCCAGCAACGGTCAACTGCTCCAGGAGAAGCGAGCGGCGAGAAGCGAGAAAATCGCATTCCGTCTTCGCGACCGTTTTCCTGGCAATTGACCTGCCTTTAGTAACTCGACTCTTCCGTCTCCCGCGCCACTCGCTTCAACGGTTGTCGGGTCAGCAAGAACAACCGCGTGAACAGTTAATCAGTCAAACCGTGGAAGCCCCTCAGACGCAATTGATTCAATTGCAACAAAGCTTTGACTCTAGTGGTCTGTCACGCGTTAAATTTAGGGTTGAGCATTGCTTGTACGACGGACTTCCAGTCCGTCGGCGGTAACCTTTGTCGACGGACTGGAAGTCCGTCGTACCCTAAAATTTAGCTGTGACAGACCACTAGTGATAAAAACTAAAATCACACGACGGACGACGAACCAAGCTCAAAGAACCAGGAACGCCCTTGTTCCAACCAAGCACCAAGCACCAAGCACCAAGCCTGTTTTCCAATTGTCATGCCAGTACGAAACCAACCTCAGACGACGACTGCGACAGAACTCTACGACTACCCAGCCGGCGGCTACCGCTACGAACTTATTTCAGGCCACCTCACGATGATGTCACCCGCAGGAGGGCGCCACGGTCGAATCGCTCATCGAATCGCCATACTGCTGAGCAAGCATGTCGACGACGTCTTCCGCCTCTACGGGTAAGCGGTCCGGAGAGGGTCTGACCCCTTTTCTATGCCCCAGAAAATCAGCGTTTGAATGCGCCAGCATGCTGCTGATCTTCAAACAGCGAAAATATCTGAACGATTCACAAGCGGACGTACTGGTCTCGGAACTTGCATCAGTCTGCAAAATGATCGTATCTTTTTCACGAACTCTGAAGTAGCAGGGAGCAGGGAGTCACCCCAAGCACAAAGCACAAAGCACAAAGAACAAAGAACAAAGAACAAAGAACAAAGAACAAAGAACAAAGAACAAAGAACAAAGAACAAAGAACAAAGAACAAAGAACGCCGTTGTCCCAACCAAGCACCAAGAACGAAGAATCAAGAACCGGTGTTTCTTCCCCTTCCCCTCGTCTCGGCTGGTGGATTGCGATCGTCGTTCTGGCGATGGTCCTGACGCAATTTCTCTCATCACGCTTAAAGCAGGAAAAACAACGGCCCGGCACTGAGCGAAATGATTTGGTCCTGAACAAAGACCATTTGCCTCAGGACATGCATGGCTGGAAACAGAGTTCGTTTGAAGCTGCAAAGCCTGCCGAACAACTTACGGAAGGACAATTCTGGTGGACGCATTCATGGATCTATGCAAAACCACCACTGACCGCATACGTTGCTCTCGATCAGGCGGACTGGACAAGTTGGCATGAACTGACCATTTGCTATCAGGCAATTGGATGGACCTTAGTGGACCGCAGACTTGTCGATCCTGGCGAGGAACCGGACAACCATTGGCCGACTGTGGTTGCGAGGCTGGAAAAGTCAACATTAGAAAAGGCGACCCTGATTTTCTCGTTGTTTGGCCAGGATGGGACGCCGCTGGTTTCTCCCGTTTTCAGTATTGCACCGGAAAAGGTTACAACGACTGAAAAGACTATCACCGAGAACCTTGCCGATCGTCTCAACTATCGCCCCATTAATCAAAATCTGAAATCCGGAACGACTTCGCACGATCGAGTCATACAGTGTCAGGTTCTGATTTGGCATACGCAGGATTTGCCTGAAGCCACATTGGCGGATCTCATTGATCTCCATCAACAGACCAGAGAACTCTTTCGAGCTGCCTGGCACGCTCACCATTCCAACCTGGTTCCAGAAAACTAATTGCCGACAAGATCACTTGCGACTTCTCGTTAACACACTCTCTATCGGCTCTATGAGCGGCCAACACGTCGTTTACGGGTTTCTACGTCCGCTCACACGTTGGATGCGGCCGGCTCATGAAATGACAATTCTGCACTATGAAAGTGAAACTCCGCCTGCGGAAATCACTGAACAGGGTGTCGATACCATTTGCCTGCCCGACCGATTGAAGCATTGGGCCAGGCGAACATTGTGGGAATCCACAAAGTTGCCGGGTGTTGTGCGAGCAGCCAAGGCCGACCTTGTGCTGACAGTTTCCGGAGCCATCACTCCCAATTGCCCAGTGCCACAGGTGACGCTGTGCCAGAATCCCTGGTGCTATGTACCTCAGGCACATCGCAACTGGAAGGATGGATTGAAAGCAAGGCTCCAGCGGATCGGCTACTCCCGAGCGTTCAAAAATTCGGCAATGATGATTTATATCTCCGGACATTTGCGAGACCTCTATCGCCAAGGCAATTCAGGGGTTTCTGAAGCCCAATCAGCTATTGCATGGGTCGGGTTGAATGCTGACACGTTCGAATCCGCTCTGCAACTTCAGAACATCGCACGTGAACCATTTACGATTTTATCCGTTTCTGCGATGGCTTCATGGAAAGGAGCCGATACTTTGGTAGATGCAGTGGAACTACTGCATGGCAGATCGATTCCGGCAATCTTGAAACTTGTTGGCCCCTGGCCCGATCAAGCCTATGAACGACGGATTCGTGATCAAATCGCAGTAAAGAAGCTTCAGGATTCTGTTCAGATCCTTGGCAAAGTCAGCAACGAAGATCTGCACCGGCTATATGCATCAAGTCGAGTTTTCAGTCTGATGAGTCGTTGTGAGTCATTTGGAATTCCGGCAGCAGAAGCGATGTGCTTCGGCACTCCAGTCATCAGTACGAATTGCTGTGCGATTGCAGAAATCTGCGACGGTGCAGGTCTGTTTGGCCCAGTCGGTGATCCCACATGGACGGCATCTGCCTTGGAAAAAGCACTCACCGACAGCTCCGCATGGGCTCAGTGGTCCATGAACGCCCGCGCCCGAGCCGACCAACTGACTTGGGAAAACTGCGCCCGGCCGTTTCAGGAAATCCCAAAACTTCTCAAAGTGCCTGCCGAGCAAAAGTGCGTTTGAAAACCGCTCTCTGCTCTTCGCTCTTCGCCCACCAAGCACCAAGCACCAAGCACTTCCTTCCCATGAAGCTTCTCATCACCGGTATCTGTGGATTTGTCGGAAGCACAATTGCTTCGCGATGGAAAGAAACGTATGCCGACGCCGAGATCATTGGCATTGATAACTTCTCGCGCGCGGGCAGCTGGCGAAACAGAGATCACCTTCAAAAACTAGGTATCCGTGTCCTGCATGGTGACATTCGCAACAGCAGCGACCTGGAAATCATTGGCGCAGTAGGCTGCGTTTTGGATGCTGCAGCCAATGCCAGTGTGCTGGCTGGAATTGGCGGAGGTTCTCCCAGTCGACAACTTGTTGAAAACAACCTGCTGGGAACCATCAATCTTCTGGAACTCTGCCGAACCCATCAAGCCACCTTTATCTTGCTCAGCACCAGCCGAGTCTATTCGATACCACCTCTTGCAGCTCTCACAGTTATCTCCCAAAACGGAGCCTACTCCCCCAGCCCTGAGCATTGGCCCGAAGGCCTCAGTGAAAACGGCATCACGGAAACATTTAGCACTGCCAGCCCCGTCTCTCTTTACGGCAGTACTAAGCTGGCCTCCGAACAACTGGCTCTGGAATATGGTCACGCCTTTCAGTTTCCAGTTTGGATCAACCGCTGCGGAGTCATGGCCGGAGCAGGGCAGTTCGGTAGAGCGAATCAAGGCATCTTTGCATTCTGGCTGCATTCATGGAAAGAAAAGCGAGCCCTGAAATATATTGGATTCGATGGACATGGCTCACAGGTTCGAGACTGTCTGCATCCGCATGATCTGGTGGAACTCCTCAGACAGCAGTCGGAAACCTGCAACGATGGCCGAAGCCAGATCGTGAATCTCTCGGGTGGTATTGCTTCCGTCAAATCTCTTCGGCAATTAAGTGACTTCTGCCGCGACCGCTGGGGTAAGAATTATGTTTCCTCTGATAACGCTGCTCGCCCATACGACCTGCCGTGGGTAGTTCTCGATTCTGCCCTCGCAAAATCCAACTGGAACTGGAATCCAACAACCGAAGTTTCGCACATCCTTTCGGAAATCGCTGAATTTGCCGATACGCAGCCCGACTGGATCGGACTATCAGCGTAAGTCTTGCGGGTGTCAGTTATGGGCTATACTTCCCGAAGCCTGCATCGCGCGGTAGCCGGACTCGTGAGAGTTCGGAGATCTGGCAGTCATTTCGTCCAAAGTCTCACAACTTCGGCTACGGAGAAACATCTCAACGGTGGACGAGCGAAGTGCAGTTGGACATCGCCACTTCTGAGCCAAATAATAACCCGAAACGTAAGTGAGGGATTGAGTTTAGGCCGTTCGGCTGCGTGCCCACGAATCCCTCGCTGACGCGTCGGGTTATGATCCAAAACTTCCAATCAGGGTCCCGACGATCTTCTGCCCGCGATTCACGTGAATGGCACGAATAATCACGGTCAGAAGACCGAGCATAGTTCCTGCTAACTCCCATCTTCCGTTTTCGCCTCTGGCCACTTAGGATTTATCCTGAAACGATCTCTGTCATTCGCCGTAGGATGGACTTCCAGTCCGTCCGAAAAATGACGGACTGGACGTCCATCATACATTTTGCAAACCCGCATATTGTTTCAGGACAATTACTCACTGCTTAATCCATGAAAAAACTACTCGTCACCGGTTCCTCAGGCCTCATTGGTTCAGAAGTCTGCCTCTACTTTGCATCCACAGGCTGGCAGATTCACGGCGTTGATAATAATCAGCGAGCCGTCTTCTTTGGCCCCCAGGGAGACACTCGCTGGAATCAGCAGCGACTGGCAGGGCTAATTCAAGGCTATCAGCATCATGAACTCGATATTCGCAACCGCGAAGGTATTCTGGAACTGCTGCGAACCGTCCGTCCGGATGCGATTGTTCATACGGCCGCCCAGCCCAGCCACGATCGCGCTGCGGCAATTCCGTTCGACGACTTCGACACTAATGCCGTCGGAACGTTGAATTTGCTGGAAGCCGCACGGCAAGCTTGTCCGGAATCTCCCTTTGTCCACATGTCGACAAACAAGGTCTACGGGGACCGTCCCAATACGATTGCTTTGCGGGAACTGGAGAGTCGCTGGGACTACGCGGATCCCCAATTTGCAGGCGGTATTCCAGAAACATTTTCCATCGACCAATCCAAGCACTCACTGTTTGGAGCGTCGAAAGTGGCGGCCGACATCATGGTGCAGGAATACGGCCGCTATTTCAATATGCCGACCTGCTGTCTTCGAGGCGGATGCCTGACTGGGCCCAATCATTCGGGCGTGGAATTGCACGGTTTCCTCAGTTACCTCGTGAAGTGCAATCTGGAAGGTCGTGAGTACAAAGTCTTTGGCTACAAAGGCAAGCAGGTTCGCGACAACATTCACAGCGAAGACGTCGCCCGCTTCATCGCGGCTTTTATCGGAACGCCACGCGTCGCTGGAGTGTACAACATAGGTGGAGGTAAGAATAACAGCTGTTCCATTCTGGAAGCCTTCGAGCTCACTGCCTCCTTCACTGGGCGTGAACAGGTTTATTCGTATGTGGATGAGAATCGAATTGGCGATCACATCTGTTACTACAGCGACCTGTCCAAAATGCGTCAGCACTACCCGAGCTGGGACATCACGATAAGTCTCGAAGACACGATCCAGCAAATCGTGGAAGCATGGAAAGCACGGAGCGGCGAGCTGTTGGTGGCGAAAGTCTAAGCTGGGCGTTGCAGCACTGTTGATTGCCGCGTGGAAGCGTAAGAATGCAAATTCGATGTCACTCGATTTGCGATTATAGTAGCCATCACTCTCCGAGTGATGAATGCCAACGGCCGCGTTTAGCGGCCTTCGTCACTCTGAGAGTGACGCCTACTTTGTCAAATCGAGTGGCATAGGGTGCAAGCTCTCTGGTGAGTGTTGACGTGCAAAAATTTGCCGAACGGGATGCATATCCCCACACTACCGGCTCCCGTTCCGCTCACCTCTTTCAATCCCTTCGATTCCTACAATCAGAACAGCTGGCGGGCGTAGAGTCCTCCCATTCCGCCTTGCTTTGCATATCGTGTTCAGGTTGTGCGAAGGTTCGGAATCGTTGGTTGACTCCTGCTGCCCAGACGTTATCTCAACGCATCTGAAAACTGTTGACTTCAATCCGTGCCGCTGGCGAAATATCAGCGGTGGCAAAACTTCCTGCAGTTCCGCCGGGTGTGCTGAGGGCACCCACAGGAACGAAGTCCGCGCGGAATCAGAGAAAATGGAGAAACGAACAGTGAGAAACATCTGACTTTGCTGCGTTCTCCTCGTCGCTCGCTTCTCGCCTCTTCTTCCTGAATACCGCTAACTGACGACTGACAACTCTGAGCCTTCTCAAACATCGACTGGTTCGCTTCCTGTTCTTCGGTGGTTCGGCCGCCGCCGTCAACGTAGGCCTGATGTATGTGTTGGTCGACCTGTGCAGCTGGAATTCAGTGGCACTGCGAAATCTGGCCAATGTGGTCTCGATCGAACTGTCGTTGCTCTACAGCTTTGTGGTGTATCGATTATTCGTCTGGAATGATCCCGGCAGCACTTTTCGACAAACTCTGTCACAACAATTGTTTCGCTACCATGGCTCGGCAGGAGCAACGCTGATCGTCCGTTCGTTTCTGTTGTTTCCGATTCTGGACTACTTCGGTGTCAACCACCTAATCAATACCGTTTTTGGCGCCCTTGGCAGCTGCCTGCTGAATTATTCGCTCGCCAGCCGCTATGTATTTTCTTCGGAAAGGTAGTCAGTAGGGGTTGCCAAGCTCTCTGCCAACTGCCAACTGCCAACTCATGCCCGTCGCCACTCGCCACTCCCGTCGAAGACGGGGACTGGGATCTGATCATCCGCCCGAAGCGGCACCTTCTGGATGCCAATCTGAAGGAGATCTGGGACTACCGTGACCTGCTGTACATGTTCGTCAAGCGAGACATCGTCACGGTTTATCAGCAATTGAAGCGTTCAAGTACGGATTTCTTGGCGCAGGGAGTCCCTCAATCGCCGGACTGGCTTACACCGCTGTGTTCACAATCGTCACGCTTGTCGTCGGCGTCATCATCTTCAACCGCACCGAACAAACGTTTATGGATACGGTGTAGCGACGGAGTCGCAGTTCTTGGTTCTTGGTGCTTTGTTCGTCGTTTCTTAAAGAGTTAACGGTTGGCGAAAATCGAACGGTTTGAAGATATTGAAGGATGGCAACTTGCGCGAGAGCTTGCTCGCATGGTGTATTCATTGACGAAAGGCTCTGAGTTCTCGCGAGACTTTGGCTTGAAGGATCAGATCCAACGAGCAGCAGGTTCTGTCATGCACAACATCGCCGAAGGTTTTGACGGCGGAAGCAATGCCGAGTTTGTGAAATTCCTGTGATACTCACAACGATCATGTACTGAAGTGAAGAGTCAGCTGTATCTCGCACTGGACCAGCAGTACATCACGCAGCCACAGTTTGACGACAGGTATGAACTTGCCTGCAAAACACACGCAAAGATTGGCGGCTTCATCCGCTATCTAACCAAGCATGAAGCACCAAGAACGTGCGCCCCTGCGTTTCCGCGACTCAACCTGCGATTCCTTGACTCAACGAAGCACGAAGCACCAAGCACCAAGCACACTTTAGTTCTCACCAAACACACCGTTATTCCAACCAAGCACCCACACGCCTGAAAACTGAGACCAATTGCATGCAACTGATCATTGAACTCCCCAGTCGGGAAGAGCAGATTGACATGAATCGGCGGCGATGGGAGGAACTGCTGCGCGATTCAACTCTCGCCGACGTTCCATTTCGCATCGAAACCAATGCACACGGACAGATCCTCATGACGCCTCCGCCAGCAGGTGAGCACAGTTATCGGCAATCGAGCATTCTTTTCGCGATGGAGAGATTGCTCAAGGGGCAGGTACTGGCAGAATGTCCGATTTCCACAATTGATGGCGTTCGAGCCGCAGATGTAGGTTGGTATTCGTCGCAGCGATTTGGCCAGGTCCGATCTCAACCTGCTTTCGAAATCGCACCGGAGATTTGCGTCGAAGTTATTTCTCCCAGCAATACAAAGTCCGAACTCACGTTGAAGAAACAGCTGTACTTCGAAGCAGGTGCCGAAGAAGTCTGGTTCTGCCAACTGGACGGACAGATGGAGTTCTACACTGCGACCGAACCAGGAGTCCCAACTGCTTCCTCAACCCGCTGCCCCGATTTTCCGTCGTGCATTAGCTGAACTCTGTAATTCCAACGGAAGAATGGGTCGTTGTAGAGGCTGACAAGTTATAAGAATCTCTCTGAGAAACAGCTGTCATTCTGGCCCATCTGATGACTCGACAAACGGCCCACGATCCGGCCGACCGTTGTCGGTGGAAACTGCAACTACTCAGGCCGCTGTATCAACGAGGCCTGTCGCGCGAAGTCGTCAGGGACTTGTTCAGGATGATCGACTGGATGATGGATTTACCCACTGACATCGCCCTACAATTCGAAAACGAGCTCTTAACATTTGAACGGGAGAAACAAATGCCTTACATCACTTCGATTGAACGACATGGGATAGAAAGAGGAATTGAGCAAGGAATAGAAAGAGGAATTGAGCAAGGAATTGAGCAAGGAATTGAAAGAGGTGAGCTGGTAGGTCAAATCCGAGTGTATCAGCGGTTGTCAGGGCAGCAAGAACAACCGCGTGAACAGTTAATCAGTCAAACCGTGGAAGCCCTTCAGACGCAATTGATCCAATTGCAACAAAGCTTTGACTCCAGTGACAAAAACTAAAAAACACACCAAGCCCCGATCAGGCACGACGCACCAGGCACGACACACCAAGAACTCTGCAATTTCTGCCAGCTGCCCACTCTGCGATTCCTGCCAACTAAAAACTCCCTATGCCTTCCCTCGCCACTAGTACCTCTTCACTCGCCACTCCCGTCGAAGATGGAGAGTGGGATCTGATCATCCGGCCCAAGCGGCACCTTCTTGATATCAATCTGAAGGAGATCTGGGACTACCGCGACCTGCTGTACATGTTCGTCAAGCGGGATATCGTCACGGTTTATCAGCAGACGATTCTGGGACCGATTTGGTTCTTCATCCAGCCAATCGCCACAATGCTGACGTATGTGATCGTCTTCGGCCGCATCGCGAACATCAGTACGGATGGAATTCCGGCGCCTTTGTTTTACCTGTCAGGCGTGATCATCTGGAATTACTTCCAGGACTGCCTGCTGAAGACATCCAGCACATTCGCCAGCAATGCCGGGATCTTTGGCAAGGTGTATTTTCCTCGCCTGATTGTGCCGATGTCGCAGGTTGTCTCCGGAGTGATCAAGCTCCTGATCCAGTTCACTCTGTTCCTGGCTCTCTGGGTCTGGTACTTGACGACTGACAAGTCGCTGCATCCCAATATTTGGCTTCTGTCGACGGTCTATTGCCTGCTTCTCATGGCCGGTATGGGATTGGGGCTTGGTATTATCTTCAGCTCGTTGACCACCAAGTACCGCGACCTGAACTTCTTGCTGGGCTTTGGAGTCCAACTAGCGATGTACGCCACGCCGATCATTTATCCGATGAGCGTTCTTTCGCCGAACCTGCGAGCCTGGTTGTGGTGGAACCCAATTGCCCACGTCATCGAAGCGTTCAAGTACGGATTTCTTGGTGCGGGAAGCCCATCAATCGCCGGACTGGCTTACACCACTGCGTTCACAATCGTCACGCTTGTCGTCGGCGTGATCATCTTCAACCGCACCGAACAAACGTTTATGGATACCGTCTGACGACGGAGTATTCAGTTGTCAGTCGGCAGTTTACAGCGGTACGGCGAACGTAATGCGTTCGCTGCCAACTGGAGACTTTCCCAAATGCCCGGTTTTGAAGACTTGGAAGTATGGCAAAGGGCGGTGGATTTGAGTGCAGAGATTTATTTACGTCTGGCCGAATGCCGGGATTATGGCTTTAAGGATCAGATTACTCGTTCCGGCCTGTCCATTCCATCAAACATCGCTGAAGGCATGGAACGATCAACACCAGCCGATCAGTGCAAATTTCTTGATTATGCCCGAGCTTCATGCGGCGAAAGTCGCACGCAAGCGATAGTGGGAATCAAAGTCGGTTTCATCGCTGCTGAAGTAGCCACGCTATGGTGTCAGGAAACGAAACAAATATCTGCAATGATCCAAGGCTTGATTCGTTCAATTCGCTCTCGATCGTGAACACCCGGATCACTGCCGACTGCCGACTGCCGACTGCAAACCACCCCACCTCAATTTCGGGCGTATTCACTGTGGATACCGCACCAGTCGGTGATCATCGTGGTAGCCTCACACGCTGCTTTAATGGAGACCAGCATGGCAACATCTGAAAAACTCATCGAGTTTGAATGTCCTCAGGAAATTCTGCTGGGGCTTCATTTGAATGCACGCCAGTTTGGCGATCTTGTTAAGCAGCAGTCAGCCATCGCGTTGTTCAGAGAAAGCAAACTCACGTCGGGTATGGCGGCACGCTGGCTGGGGATTCCTCGCATCCACTTTCTGCTGAACGCTATGCAGCAGGCAAATATTTCTCTTCTACAGGATGACTCGGAAGATTTCGCAAGAGAAACTTCACTGATCATGCGGCTCGCGTCACACGTTGGGGAGTCGTCGCAATGAAATGTCGCCATTGCCAAAACCCGCTCTCCCACGTCTTCGCGACTCAACCAAGAACCAAGAACGTTTCCCCCATCAACCGTTAATGCATCATTCAAAACCGCATTCTGTAAATTGGCATCATGCATGTGCCGAAAATGCCACACCGTGTTGTTGAACGTCATCGCGACTTTGGGATTTTTCTGTGCAACAACGGCAAAGTCAACGTAGCTTTGCCACACCGATGCGACTGTGTCGAGATCAATCATTTGAGGCGTCCACAACACACGCCGTCACCCACAGGAACGAAGTCCGCGCCAACAGTCCCTGTCGTCATTCGTGAAATTCGTTTATTTCGTGGTTAACAACCAATCGCAACATTCACCACTGAGGGCACAGAGTTGCTCTTCGCTCTAGGCTCTTTGCTGTCCAACCAAGAACCAAGAACCAAGCACACGTTAGTTCACCCTCTTCGCCCTTAGCCCCCGGCTCCACGCCCCATGCCCCATGCCCATCGCGATTAAAATTGAAAACGTCTCCTAACCCTACCGCCTCCGTGATGAAGAATGACAGGAGCAATGAACATGACAGAGAAAGCGTACGGTGAAGTGGTGGATTTGTTTGCCCGCGGGACAACCGCATTAGAGATCGTCAGGTTCAAGCCATCACCGGAATCTCAGGAACGGGCTCGATATCTTCTCGATCGCTCGAGGTCAGATGAGTTAACCGAGGACGAGGCAACGGAGCTGGAACGTCTGGGACAAATCGAATCGTTGATGCAGCTGATCAAGGCTCGGGCCCGGCACTACGCGAACATCGCATCATGAGTTCCACCAGAGTCTCAGCAGCATTAAGACGCAGCCGTCAGGCACGTGCAAATGGGTGCTGCAAATACTGTTTACTGTCAGAAGATGATGCATGGTTCTCTCATGAACCGGATCATATCATCGCTGAAAAACACGGGGGTGAGACAACGTTTGAGAATCTCGCGTGGGCCTGCTTCGATTGCAATCGATACAAGGGCTCAGACATTGCATCCAGAGATTCATTAACGGGATCACTCGCCCCTCTGTTTAATCCACGGTTGAATCACTGGGGAGACCACTTTGAGCACATCCATGGACGCGTCAATGGAAAGACTTCCATCGGTCGTGTGACAGAAAAACTGCTGAAGCTCAATTTGACCGAACGCGTCGAAATAAGACAAATGCTCGTCCAGATTGCTCGCTATCCAGGATAGGGCTCTCGACTCCACGCTCCCCTTGGCTCTTCGCTCCACACTCTTCGCCCTTCGCCCTTCGCCCTTGTGCTGTCCGCACCAAGAACACGTTAGTTTGCCCCAAGCACCGACTTGTTGCGTTTGTGCCTTCTCCGTGAACTCCGTGCCCTCCGTGGTAAAAAACGAAAGCACAATGTTCACCACGAAGAACACCCAGTTCAACGAGGCAAACGCACCTGAAGTCAATCTTGATGTTCCGCTTGCTTTCATTCGTGTGATTCGTGCCGTTCGTGGTTAAACAATTCAATCGCAGTCGTCACCACGGAGAACACGGAGTTCACTGAGAAATTCACGATGAGCCAAGCACCAAGCACACTTTTGGTTCCAACCAAGCACGCTACCCCTCCCTTTCCCGTTCCTCTGCCAACTGAATACTGAATACTGCCTACTCTGCGTTTCTGCCTTCTCCGTGAACTCCGTGCCCTCCGTGGTAAAAAACGAAAGCACAATGTTCACCACGACGAACACTCAGTTCAACGAGGCAAACGCACCT
>Ga0335398_10000141_pt1 | contig 110679 bp, 113 predicted proteins | sample BON03_FD_205742 | JGI IMG/M metagenome (GOLD analysis project Ga0335398, IMG submission 205742) | Freshwater microbial communities from Lake Bonney liftoff mats and glacier meltwater in Antarctica - BON-03 (spades assembly) (version 2) | ecosystem: Environmental > Aquatic > Freshwater > Ice >...
CTCCAGAACTTGAATGGTCAACTGCTCAACCTAATGCTAACTGGGCTGCTGCAAGAAATGCTTGTACTGCATTGGTAGAGAACTCACCTACGGTAGTCGGTGCAGATAATTGGAGATTACCAACAATTACAGAATTACTTGCAGGAATCTCAGATGATTGGATTATAGACGGATCTGGAAGTCGTTTCGCGAGCAGCCCGTACTATTGGTCGAGTACTGAGTACGATGGGAGTTATGCATGGAGCGCGTACTGGAACGACAACGTGAATGGCAGCCTCGCCGGTAAGACTTTTAGTTTCTCAGTACTTTGTGTCCGCTAGTATTTCGGCGATACTTTGAATCTTTGAGCCTCTTTAAAATTTAGATAGGCAAAACACGAAGTGTTTTGCCTATCTATACTATAAATTAAGCATAATCATGTCACATTCTTCTGAACTTAAGATATATAATTCTGCTATATTCTTACTCAAAGATCTCTACGAGAGAATTCCAAAATTCAGCAAGCAATACAAGTATTTACTTGGAGAGAGGTTGATAGATTGTACTATCGAAATAATCAAACAAATTTCATTAGCTAATAATGAAAGATCAAAACCGAAGAGAGTGGAACATCTCGACATTGTATTGCAAAAGATTGACGAGATGTTTGTCTATGTGAGAATCGCAGAGGAATTAAAACAATTCAAATCGTCATCAGTATATCCGTATCTGATCGAAAAGTTATCAGAAATTTCAAGGCAAGGAACGGGGTGGAGAAAAATATATCTTCCCCAGAATCTTTGATTTGCGTAATTAACGAGTGCGGGAAAAGAAATACCACTATCTGCTCTCATGCCTTTGGCGTGAGGATATCTAGTTATCATGACCAAATCAGGTAGTATAAAATCGTTTCGCGAACAACACGAACTATTGGTCGAGTACTGAGTACGATGGGAGTAATGCATGGAACGCGAACTGGAACGACAACGTGAATAACAACAACGACGATAAGACTAATAGTAACTCAGTACTTTGTGTCCGCTAGTATTTCTTACCACCTCGTTTTTTGTTTTGAAATTATGAATACTACAATCTTTACATTTGAAAACATATATAAAGCATACAAAAAATGCCTTAAGAATAAAAAGAACACGGCTAACGCCCTCAAATTCGAACTCAACAGAGAAAAGAATCTGAATCGATTACTCTATGATCTTCAGACAGGAAGATATAATATTTCTCGGCACATCTGTTTCATTGTCACACACCCATCACCTCGTGAGATATTCGCTGCTGATTTTAGAGATAGAATTGTCCATCACTTATTATGCAATGAAATTCAAGATATTTTTGAAAAAAATTTTTCGGATAATTCGTATGCAAACCGAAAATCATACGGAACTCACAAAGCATTCAAAAAGGCAAAATGGCACATGAAAAGAGGTGGAAAAGATGGAAGAAATTTATATTTTCTTAAAATGGACATCAAGAGTTTTTTTAGAAGTATCGACAAAAAGATTCTGCTCGATATCGTACAGGAAAAAATAATACATCAAGCTAGTCCAGGTTGGTGGAAACAAGAAGTGATATGGCTCATAAAAATAATTATTCTTCACTGCCCTCAAAATAATTATATTTTTAAGGGGAAGTTGAGCACTCAAACATTAATTCCAAAACATAAGTCTCTACTGTTTGGAGATGCTTCCAAAGGACTTCCAATAGGTAATTTAACTTCACAATTTTTTGCAAATGTGTATCTTGATAAACTAGATAACTTTATAGAAAAGACACTCGGATATCAAAGATATGCAAGATATGTCGATGATTTTGTACTATTTGATGAAAGTAAGGAAAAATTAGAAAATGACATGAAAAATATATCAAGATTTTGCTTAGATACTCTTAATTTACAAATTGCAGCTCACAAAACAGTTATTCGAAAGAGTTCTGTTGGAATTGATTTTCTTGGATACTACATTAAGCCAACTCACACACTTGTGAGAAGAAAAGTGGTTAAGAGATTTAAGAAAAAGTTCCTTAAAGTTCTTGATTCTGAAGGTTTTGTACTGAGTACAGATTTGCCAATGATTAATTCATACAAAGGACATTTTGGACATGCACATTCCTATAATCTTAAAAAGAAGTTTGGACTTGTGTAAGATATCTTGAGTACATTGATTCAGACACTATGATATAATTAGGAAATTAAAATAAACCACCACACCACACTTACTATGAAATGCGTCAAAATAAATCCCATCACGAAAATATACCCACTTCTCATCTTAATTGTAATAACCGTTTTTCCCACCACTTCTTTTGGTGAAACATTCACGCTCAACTCATGTCCTGCAACAACAGATCTTTTTGATCACATGTCAGAACAAGTAGATGACAGAATTGAAGGTGTTACTGCTTCTAACTCAACAAAAGCAATCTTCTCTACTCGGGGTAACCTTGCAAGTCCTTGGGTACGAAGCTCTACTGCATGGACAAACAATGGCTCACCTATTGATTGGACTGGTATGTCACCTTGGAACTCAAGAGGAGGGTATACGAGAGCAGGAACACTTATTACTCCAAGGCATATCGCACTTGCACATCACTATCCATTAAGTGCAGGGGATACGGTACTGTTTGTTGATGAGGATAACAACACTGAGACAAGAACGGTATCAAGTGTTCAAAGAGTACTCCTAACTGATATCCAAATTGCAAAATTAAGCAGTGACCTTCCGTCATCTTTTACCCACTATCCTATATTAGATAATGATACTTTTGAGAAGTATCTGAGTGATGGGTATAATATGAATGATAATATCCTGCCCTCAGTAATGTTTGATCAGCAGGATCATGCAATTGTGAGAGATACAGGAAAGTCAAGATTGATTTCTGGGTCAGGATTTCGCCATTCACCGTCAACAGAAGTCACTCGAGCTACTTTTAACGAAACTTTGATTGGAGGAGACTCAGGAAACCCTGGCTTTGTTTTAATAGGAGGTAAGCCTGTTTTGATCCTCACACATTATACTTCATCAGGTGGACCCTCATACCCATTTTACAAAGGGGATATACAGAATGTTATAGATTCTATGGGTGGAAGTTACCAACTATCTGATATTGATTTGGCATGTTTTGATGCTCCAATTGTCCTGGATGGCAGCAGTACTTTTTCTGTTGTAGAAGCCGCCGCAAACGGAACAAGCGTTGGAACCGTGGGTATAAAACACAATGTAGATGAGGATACACCGTACTTCACTTTCTCAAGTGGAAATACTGATGGTGCATTAGCAATAAACTCGGGTACAGGAGAAGTAACTATCGCCAATTCTACGTTAATCAACTCGAGCTCATTTCCAAAAGCTGTGACTGTAATGGTTGAAGAAAATGGCGAAGGTGGAAAGGCAAGTATCGGTAGCTATAATGTAAGTATAAATTCATACCCATTTTTTGATTCTCTGGAATATAATTTTGATGTTGATGAATATTCTAATGTAAGCACTGTTGTTGGCGATACTGGTGCCACAGATGCTCAAAGTGATGCTCTCACATACACAATACTTTCTGGAAATGATTCTGGAATATTTGCAATCAATGCAACTACAGGGGTGATTACTGTTGCAAATAAAAATCTATTAGATTTTGAAACAAATTCAATCCACTCATTAATTGTCCGAGCACAAGAATCCGTGAGCGCTAACAATCTTTCGGTTGATGTCCCTGTGAATATCTCGGTCAATGACCTCAATTATGATTTTGGTGAAGAAAGCTATGCGTTTGAAATCGAAGAGCTCGAAGCTAATAATACAAGTGTGGGGTCAGTTACTGCAACAATCGTAGATACATTAGATATCTCAGGGGTCTATTATCAAATAATCGCAGGCAATGATTCTGGAATATTTGCAATTGATTCAGCAACAGGAGCGATTACTATTGTAGACAACACAGATCTTGATGGGAATAATGTATATAACCTTTCTATCGGTGTGGGTGATGGTATGGGGTCTGACGTTCTTACTTCAGTCTCTGCTACAATTAACGTCACTTCAAATACACGACCAACACTTTCTTTTGAGTCCAATTCACCATCAGTAACTACATATGCAGTCACAGAAGGCTCATCTGTCACAATGAGCTTTCTCCTGTCAGGCCCTTACTCAAAAGCAATTATCGCAAGCTTCTCTCAGACTTCAGGTTCTGCAACTCTAGGTTCTGACTATACTCTGAGCGCATCAACACTTACATTCGCTCCAGGAGAGACTTCAAAAATAGTTACTCTCACCGCACTTACAGACTCTCTCTCTGAAAGTAGCGAAACAGTATTACTTCAACTAGTTGACTCTACTCGTGTGACTTACGGAGACCATAGCAATGCATTTATCACAATCACAAATAAAGCACCAACTTCATCAGGCGGAGGTGGAGGAGGTGGAGGATCCTCAAGCAAAAAAGCAGAAACTACAGTTGCTGCTACTGTTGCTACAACAACAAGTCCTGTCACAAATCCCGCAGCACCTCCCACAGCACTTCCCACAACCCTCCCAACCAACACCACTCAAATCCTCGCACTCATCGCTGATCTTCGAGCACAAATACAAGCCATCATCGCACAGCAAGGTGGAACAACTCCAACAACTCAGACAACTCAATACACAAGAGACCTTGATCTCAATATGGAAGGACCAGACGTCACAACCCTCCAAAACTTCCTCATGACACAAGGCATGACGATTCCAGCCGGAGCTACAGGATACTTTGGACCTCAGACTCAAGCAGCACTGATACAATTCCAACTCGCAAACAACATTACACCAGCTACAGGATACTTCGGACCAATTACTAGAGCATTCATTGCAACATTACCAACAACTAACTAACACGTAACTCATTAACAACAATATGAAAACACTCCGAGAGGGGTGTTTTTTTTCTTTATAAAAACTCTCTTTTCGGCTATACTAGCAGTATGTCGAGCACTCAAATTGAAGAAATTAAATCCAGGGTCTCTATTGAGGAAATAGTAGGGGAGCAGGTGGAGCTCAATATGGCAGGAAAAAACCTCAAGGGTCTTTGCCCATTTCATAATGAAAAATCACCTTCGTTTGTAGTTTCTCCAGAGCGTGGAACATACTATTGTTTTGGCTGTGGGGCAAAAGGAGACATCTTCTCATTCCTGCAAGAACAGCAAGGATTAGAGTTCAAAGAAGCTCTTAACCTTATGGCTCAAAAAGCCGGCGTTGTGCTTGAAAACTTTTCACAAAAAGAAAGTAAGATTGAGGATGTAAAACTCCATGCACTCGAGGAGGCTACAAAGTTTTTTGAAACACAACTTCTCAAATCAAAAGAAGCGAAAGATTATGTGATTGGTCGAGGCATCTCAGCCGATACTCGTAATAAGTTTCGCATCGGATATGCGCCAAATGATTGGCACTCACTTCACAATGCTCTTGAGAAAAACGGAATAAAGCAAGATGTGCTCATCGAAGTTGGACTTGCAAAAAAAGGAGAAAAAGGAATGTATGATCATTTTCGAGATAGAATCATGTTTCCTATTTGCGATGAGCGCGGTCGAGTGATTGCATTTTCTGGAAGACTTTTACATAAGGATGATAAGTCAGCAAAATACGTGAACTCTCCAGAGACGCCTTATTTTAAAAAATCAGAAGTATTTTTCGGGTTGAACTTGGCGCGTCCCGCAATTCGTCGTAAAAAAGAGGTAATTCTCGTAGAAGGGCAGGTTGATCTCGTCATGGCACATCAGGCGGGAACTGAGCAAGCCATAGCGACCTCTGGAACTGCTTTTACCGAACAACACGCTGATATTATTAAGCGTTATGCTGAAACCGCACTCATTGCCTTTGATGGTGATATAGCTGGACAAAAGGCCGCTGCACGGACATGGAATATTCTACTGGAAAAAGGATGTTCGATTAAAATTGTTCCACTTAATGAGTCGGACGATCCAGCGGACATAATTGCAAAATCACCTGAAGATTGGCAAAAAATGATCAATCACGCAAAACCACTCATCGAATATATGACAGAAAAGATTTTTACTATGGTGAAAGATCCACATAAACGAATTATGCTTATCGAAGAAAAAGTGCTTCCAAAACTTCAGTACATCGAAAGTGCAATTGAAAAAAGTTATTTTGTTACATATCTCGCACAAAAAACTGGGCTCACCGAAGACCTTTTGCGACATCATACAAAAGCAAACGCAGCGGTTCCGCAATCAGCAAGATACGATAAGGTTGCGCTCGAAGTCTTTCCTATTGAAAAAGAATTGCGGACTATGCTCGCCTGGCAAGAATCTATCGGAACGGAGGAGCGAGCCATTGATTTGGAAGAGTACACTAATAAGCTTGATCAGCTTGCCGTGCTGTGTGGTGCAGAAGCTGATCATGTACTCGGAATCATTGCAGATAAAGAAGATTTTATACTTACTGAGGAGATGATATTTAAATTTGAAAATGATTTTGAAAATGGCGCTTCAATAAAAGATTATATCGAACAGCTTTATACAAAATATAAAAAAAGAGTGATTAAGAACAGAATTTCCGAACTTTCACAAGAAATGGCCGAAAATCCAGACCGTCAGGAAGAAATTCTTGCTCAAATTCACAAGCTCCTTAAGCAGTCAATGTAAAAAGAGTGGAAAACTCCCTTGCCCTTTTTAAGATTCTCTAGTATGATGCGTCCACACATGCCAGCAAAGACTCAAGTGTTACAAAAGAAAAGAATCGTAAAAAAGGTAGTCAAAAAAACTACTCAAAAAACAAAGAAAAGCACAATAAAAAAAGTTGCAAAGAAAATTGCAAAAGAAAAGGCTGCAAAAAATACTAAGAAAGTTACAAAAACTACTAAAAAAGTTATAAATAAAGTAATTAAGAAGACTTTAAAAAAAGTTGCAAAGAAATCTAGAGCTAAAAAAGGAGCCAACGATCAACAGGTAGCTATAAAGAAAGTGATAGATAAAGGAAACGAAAGAGGCTACATTACATACGATGAGATTCTTCATTATTTTCCGAAAATTGAAGAAGATGTTTTTTTCCTAGAAGAGCTCTATTCGCAGTTCGAAATAATGGGAATTGACGTCCTTGAGGGTGGAGGTCTTCTTGATATGAATGCTGATTTCGATAAAGAATTGCAAAAGTATGCGTATGGAAAAGGTGGAGGACAATACGATTCAATTCAGATTTATCTCAAAGAGATAGGACAGTACCCGCTTATCAAAGCTGAACAAGAAAAAGTTCTCGCACGACGAATTGAGGCAGGAGATGACGAAGCTAAAAACCTTCTCGCTCGCTCAAACCTTCGGCTCGTAGTTTCAATCGCAAAGAAGTATGTAGGGAGAAGTCCAGATCTTTCCCTTCTCGATCTTATCCAAGAGGGAAACCTCGGGCTCTTTAAGGCAGTTGATAAATTCGACTGGAGTAAAGGATTCAAATTTTCAACATATGCAACATGGTGGATTCGACAAGCAATTACTCGTGCACTTGCTGATCAGTCACGAACTATTCGTGTGCCAGTTCATATGGTGGAAACTATTGCAAAATACAAACAAATTGTCCGCCGACTCTCACAAGACTTGGGGCGTGAGCCGATGCCAGAAGAAATTTCAGTTGAAATGGGAATTGATGTAGAAAAGGTATATCACATTGAAAAAATTGATCAAAGTACCGTCTCACTCGAAAGTGCCGTTGGAGATGATTCTGATGATGGAAAAACAACTCTTGGAGATTTTATTGCAGACGACAATATTCCTGCCCCTGACCAAGAAGCTTCACACCGAATCCTTACTGATCAAGTAAACGAAATTATGAGTGATCTCTCAGACAAGGAGCGTGAAATTCTCCAACTTCGACATGGCTTAATTGATGGAGTACAGCATACACTTGAAGAAGTGGGAAAGCAGTTTGGCGTAACGCGAGAGCGCATCCGACAAATCGAGGCGAAAGCTCATGAGAAAATCAGGCAGCATCACAAGGCTGAACGACTACGAAACTACTAATATTCATCAAAAAGAGAAGGCGAAAGCTTTCTCTTTTTTCGTGTTACAATCTGTGTAATGAAAGAAAAAACAACGACAGAAAAAGGTTTTGACGAAGCGTTTGCAAAACTTAACGATGAACAGCGAAAAGCAGTCGACACAGTCGAGGGACCTGTTACTGTGATTGCGGGACCTGGAACAGGAAAAACTCAAATTCTTACTCTGAGAATTGCTAATATACTCCTCAAAACTGACGCAAAGCCAGAAAATATCCTAGCACTAACATTCACGAACTCTGGAGTATATTCCATGCGAAAACGCCTCAAAGAACTTATTGGCGACACTGCATACCGAGTGAATATTTTTACTTTCCACGCATTTAGTGAATACCTCATCAAGGAGTTTCCTTTTTACTTTCCACAATTTGAATATTCAAAAGTTATTGACGAGCTTGAAAAAGTAAAAATTATTGAAAAGATTCTCACAGAAGGAAGATATGAAAACCTCACATCGTTTCATGATGATTTTATGTACGTTGTTGCAATTAAAAAGGCAATTGATGCAATTAAACAAGAGGGTCATTCTCCCGAGCAGTACAGAGTACTTATCCCGGAGTGGAGCGACGCACTTTTTTCAGATGAAGGAGTATATTATAAAAAGAAGTATCGGCAATATGCTGCTGGAGATATGAAGCCCTCAGAAAAGCTCAAGATTGAAAATAGAATTATAAAAGCCCAAGAGGTTGCTGATATATATGAAGAGTATCAAAAAGAAATTACGAAACTGCAACGATATGACTTTAGTGACATGGTACTCTCTGTTTTGGGTGTATTAGAGAAAAATGAAGATTTCAAATACGATGTTCAAGAAAAATATCAATATGTATTAGTAGATGAACACCAAGATACGAACAGTGGTCAAAATAAGCTTGTGGAATACCTCACTGATGCTGAACATTTGAATGGTCGGCCAAATATTTTTACAGTGGGAGATGAAAAACAATCAATCTATCGTTTTCAAGGGGCATCAGAGGAAACATTCGGACACTTCCACTCTCTTTTTAAAGATATTACAACGATTGCCCTCAAGGACAATTATCGTTCAACACAAAATATTCTCAGTGGAGCACATGCTGTTATTACTCAGTCAATGCCACAGAGTCAAGAACTACTTTCGCACTCAAAAGGAAATGATCTCATTACGATAGGTGGTTTTGCAAACTATAAGATGGAACTCATTTTCGTGGCTAATGATATTAAAGAAAAAATTTCTAGCGGAATTCAACCCGAAGAGATTGCTATAATATTTCGTTCAAATAAACATGTCGATGACATAAAGAGTGTACTTGCACACAAAGGCATTCCTTTCACTATTCATGCAAAGAGTAGCGTGTTCGATGCGATTGATATTCGTAATATCGTCACACTTCTTCGTGTTATAAAAAATCCCCACGACGAAGAATCTCTTTCGCAAGCATTACTTATAAACTTTTTGAAGCTTGATCCGTATGATGTGATTAGAATTTTAAATAAGAGACGTCATTATAGCCACAAAGGATTGGCGCTGATTGATTGCTTGGCATCAGATGAGTTCCTCAAAGAAATGGGTGTCGAAAATAGAGAGGAGGTTATCGGTTTCTCAGAAATGATCAAAAATCTCATCATAAGCGCAAACAATAATCAATTCACAGATTTTCTCAAAGAATTTTTGATGAAGTCTGGCTATACGCACTTCATGCTTGGCAGCAATCAGAGTCTCGATAAGCTTATGGTTATCGATAAGTTTTTTGATGAAATAAAAAAACAGTGCAATTCAGCGAGAGGACACTATACGCTTGAACACTGCCTCACAATGATTGATGCATATCGGGCATATCGTATTGATATTGAAAATAAAAACCCTGAAATCGAAGGAGGGATTCAGTTGATGACAGCTCATGGATCGAAGGGGAAGGAATTTCAATATGTGTACATTGTCAATGCAACACGCTCACAGTGGGAAAAAAGCCGTGGGTTTGGAGGTATTACACTACCAATTCCTTCCTATAAAGGGGGGCTTGATGACGAACGCCGATTATTTTATGTAGCGATGACACGAGCAAAAGAATCAATTTGGATTACGTATTCAGAAACTGACTGGGAAGGAAAACAACAAGAAAAGAGTCAATTTATTGACGAGATACCAGGGGACTATGTGGAGCATATTGTTCTCAAAGATTCAGATTCAAAATATGGTGATGATTTGAAACTCTTTCTTGATCCGTATACAAAAAAATCAACAATATATGATATTGATTTTATAAAGGAATTATATTTCAAGCAGGGCTTAAACTTAACAGCGCTCAATAATTACCTTGAGTGTCCTCTAAAGTATTTTTACAGAAATCTGGTAAGGCTGCCAAGTGCATACTCACCATTTCTTATATATGGAAACTCGATGCACGAATCTCTCGAAAAATTTTTCCTACTCTCGAAAGACAAGGAAGTTGTTCAAAAAAAGGATATGCTACTCAGCCTGTTCAAAAATAGCATTAAAGGAAGTGATATGAATGATGCTGACCTCGCTAAATATCAAAAGAAAGGTCTTGAGGCGCTCTCTGATTATTATGATGAATATGCGAAAAATTGGTCGTTGAAAGTAAGGATTGAGGAGTCAGTTTCACGAGACATTGCACTCAATAATAAAGAGGAACTACGCCTGACTGGTAAAATAGATAAAATCGAATACTTAGGCTCGGAGCTCGATGGCCCGATTGCTATTGTTGATTATAAGACCGGTAAGGGATATAGTGAAAAAAATAAAGACAACAGGGAGAGTCTTCGACGACAAATTGTTTTCTACCACATGCTTTTGGAGGATTATCGAGGAGGTGATCATCGTATTGAAAGAGCGACTCTTGATTTTATTGAGAAAAATAAAAAAGGTGATTTTGAACAATACACAGTAGAAGTTTCTGATCAGTCAATATACGAGTTGCATGAGCAGATAAAGGAAGTAAGTCGATATATAACAAGTGGAGCTTTTCTTGAAAGGGGTTGTGGCAAGAAAACTTGTGAGTGGTGCTTACTTCATCAGCAGATAAAGCACGAGTAAAAAAGTTCATACAAAAAAACCGTAGGCTATGTAAAACATTTTGCCTGCGGTTTTTTAATTGTACGAACCGATTACTTTTTTGTACGCCTCTGGAGAAACTAGTTTTCTTCAGCCAGTAGTCCGTCAATGATATCTTTCACAGCCTGGTAAGGAAGAGCTCCGTTGATAGGTACTGATTTTTTGACATTATTTGCGATTGCTACACTGTATGGTGTTCCAAATCTCAATTGACCGTTTTGCTCATCTTCGATAACAAGTTCAAGCATTGATTCGTCATCAAGACATTTTCGGAAGTCAGCTTCGTCGATTCCGAGTGCAACAGCTCCTTGAACATACAGGTCTATACCAAGGCTATCTTGTTTTTCAAATAAGTTGTCTGTAAATGTCCAGAACGCATCATTTCCTTTTTCTCGCGCAACACATTCTGTTGCGATTGCAGCTGGACGAGCTTCGGGGTGAAGGTTTGATGGAGCTCCGTAAAAATCATCCAATGGGTGGTGTCGGAAAACCCATGCAACATCACCATCTTTTCCATACTCATCCATAATTTTATTCATTGTTGTGTGGAAACTTTTACAGAATGGACATTGAATATCTGAATACTCAACGATAATTACCTTAGCATCTGGATTTCCAAGTATGTGGTCGTTTTTATCCACTTCACGCAACTTAAAATCAGTAGCTTTATCACCCTTTGTGTCGACTACTTTTGGTGATGCTTGACTAGTAAAAATTATCGCTCCGGCAACAATTGCTCCGGCAATGATGATTGCGATTGGTATTAATGGATTCTTCATGATAACTCTATTATTGATTATTGTAATTAATGAATATATTATATCATATACTTTATACTGCCGTGATATACTTATGCTCATGATAATTGACTCAATTCTACTCGGAGTAGTACAAGGAATTACTGAGTTTCTTCCAATATCCTCATCTGGACACCTCATTCTTCTGAGATCATTTTTAGGTGGCCAAGAGGGAAATGCCTCTCTTTTATTTGATCTTGTGGTTCATTTAGTTACTGCACTCATTATTGCAATCTATTTTCATAAAGAGATTTACGAAATCATTGTTGCTGGACCAAAAAAATGGTTACTTATATTAATAGGAATTATTCCTGCGGGAGTCGTAGGGTATATATATGGAGATACTATTTCTGACGGCTTGAGAAGCACAACTGTTGTGCTAGTCATGCTCATCATCGGTTCATTGCTCATGATTATCGGAGAAATGATCACTAAAAAAATAACTACGCAACACAAACAGCATTCTCAGCCAGGTTTTCGTGAGATTTTCATTATGGGGTTGTTTCAGGTACTTGCGCTCATTCCAGGAACATCACGTTCGGGAAGTACGATAGCGGGAGGTTTAATTGCGGGACTGACACGAAAGACTGCTGCAACATATTCATTTTTACTCGGGCTTCCTCTCATCGCAGGTGCTGCAACCCTCAAGATAGTTGAACTTATTCAGGTTGACGGAGTTGCAAATGTCGACAAGGTTTCGCTTTTTGCAGGAGGTGTTGCAACGCTCATCTCGGGATTTCTTGCAATACATCTCCTTATGAAAATTTTGACGCAAAAGACACTCTGGCCATTTATCTGGTATCGATTAGCTCTTGCATTCGTGCTGATAGTTTTTCTGCTATATTCCTAGACCCATAGTCATCCCACTTTGATCACTTGCGTTCCAGCTGGATGTATCAAGTGGTATTTTTGTTTTATTTCCATTAAAAATAAAGTAGAGGAAGCCGTTTTCCAAAGCAAAATCAAAAACTCCCTTTGTCACCCTTACGTCTTGAATACAATATTTAACAATGTCTTCAATGTTGCCTTGCTTCCACCAAAGAACGGCTTGGAGACCATCAGCTGATTTTTTTGTACCAAGTGTTGAACTTGCGATATCGTCAAGTTTAATTCTTCGTCCAACTACTTCTTGGATATTTTTCATAAGATCGACATGATGAATTTTACTCAAATCACCAACATAGTATTTGTTTAAAAGGGGAAGATCAAAATGCTCCGAATTGTATCCAACAATGCGGTCTGCGCTCTCCAGAATTGGCCACAGTTTAGCTAACTCATCTTCTAAAAAGCTCATATATTCTCCAGTTTCTGAGTCGTGAATGCATACTACTGAAATATCAAGATCTGCTGGATTACTCGATCCAACTTCATCAAATGTGTTCTGTGTCTCTATATCAAAAACTATTGTACGCATGGGGAATAAATTCTATATAAATAATTAATAAAATTATTACTAACTAAAGTATTTCAAAATACCTTTAAGGCCTCTTGCCTTATTTTCAGAACGAGATGCAAGCTCCTTAATGATATATACATCTTTTTCAAGCTCATCATCTCCAAGTGCAATTGCAAAAGGGATTCCTTTTTTGCTGGCTTGTGCGAGTTTGTCGCCCGCTTTCTTGTTTGTAAAATCTACGAGTGTCGGAATTCCTTGTTCACGCAGTTTTTGAGCAATGACATGAGCCTGTTCCATTGCGCTCGAGGAAATAGGACATAGTGCAAGAGTTGCTGGGTACATATATTCAGGAATAAGATTATATGTTTCAAGTACATCTTTCATGGTGACGTCGCCCATACCAAAACCAATTGCTGGAATATCTTTTTCTCCGAAAAGCTCAGTAAGATTATCGTACCGTCCTCCTCCAAAAAGAGAGCGTGCATTGTCTGGATGGTTGTCAAAAACCTCAAAGACAATTCCGGTGTAATAGTCGAAACCGCGCATTAAGAATGAATCAAAGACTACATTTTTAATGCCGAGTTTTTTAAGTGTTGCGATAAGGGTTGTGATTGTCTCGCTTGTATCTAGTTTGAATACGAATGGACGCCCTGCAACTTCTGTTAGTTTTTCATCAAAATTTTCAATCTTATTTTTTTTATCGATAAGACGTTTTATTTCAGTAATTTTTTCTTCATCAAAACCTTCTTCGGTAAGATATGCATCAACAAGTGATCGGTCGTTGATGTGAATTGTAAAATCTTTTGGTTCAAGGCCAAAGGTTGTGAGGATAGTGCTCGCAAAAGTAAGCATTTCGATTTCAATGTCTGTTCCTGCGAGTCCAAAGCAGTCAGCGTTGAGCTGCCAATGCTCACGTAGGCGGCCGCGTTGCGGCCGCTCATACCGAAACACATTCGGAATCGAATACCATCGCACAGGTAGTCCAATCTCACGACGCTTTCCTGCAACCATTCGTGCGATTGTGGGCGTCATTTCTGGTCGCAGAGTTACTTCGCGATCTCCACGATCAACAAAGCTGTAAGTTTGTTCGTTGACGATTTCAGAGCTTGTTTTTGAACGGTAGAGCTCAGTGGGTTCAAGCAAGGAAGCGGAGTATTCTTGGTAACCAAACTGTTCAGCAACACTTTTCCAAACACTAAAAATATATTCTTGAATGTACATATCATTTGGATAGAAGTCGCGAACGCCTTTGTAATTTTCGGTAGGGAGTGTATTCTTCATATCGTTACTATATCATATATAGAAATCATGGAAATAGTGCTGATCTGACGCAGAAGGTATATGGAAGTAGAAAAAAATGTTTACAAAATATGGAAAAAATTGGGCGAAACCCCACTTCAGGCACTAAAGAATTTTCGTAAGAAAATGAGTTTTGATGCTTCTATTAAAATGACCTACTCTGGAAGACTTGATCCACTTGCTGAAGGGTATTTGTATATCCTGAGCCACGAAGCGGTTCATCTCAAAGATTTGTATAATCAAAAAAATAAAAAGTACACCGTCGAAGTTCTTATGGGTTTCAGAACTGATACGCATGATTTACTTGGACTCATAACTGATGGTCTTGATAAAGGACGTCAAAGTTATCGAAATTCCGAAGATTTAGATACAGGCGCAATATATGTGCAAATACAAAAATATTTAGATTTACATATTGGAAAAATCTCGCAACAATACCCCGCGTATTCCTCAAAGCCAGTACAAGGAAGGCCACTTTTTCAATGGGCACGAGAGGGAAAGCTAGATGAAATTGATATTCCTAAACACGACGTAATCGTGCAAAAAAACTTACTGTATCAAGATATTGTCGCGAAAGAGGGAATCCGACTCCTTTCGGATATTAAAGAAAAGATTTCTCTCGTACAAGGGGATTTTCGACAACAGCAAATTCTTGCAAAGTGGGAAACTGAAATTGATGTAAAAAGTTTTTATGTAATATTTAAAATTGAGCTCGAAACAGGCCCAGGATTTTATGTTCGTCAGTATGTGGGCGATCTTTCGCAAGTACTTAGTGTGCCACTTGTTGTTTTCTCGATTTGCCGCGACGAGTTAAGCTCTTAGGTGCCTCGTGGTGGGCGCAAAAGAAGTGTTCCGAGGAATTGTTCTTGTCTTTCGCAAAAAGAGTGATAGTGCCGTATGTTGAGCCTTTGGGAGCTATCGAAGCAAGACTGATCAGTATCGCACCAGCCTCTCCTTTTCTTGAATATGCAAAGAGATTAAAAAAGCCACCCCCAGCAACCCCAGACTTTGAGATTGCAATTCCTGAAAAAATAAAGCCAATGGCATCTTTCTCGCAATATGAATAAATATTAAAGAGTGAGAATATTCCACCCTTTGGGTTTATTCCTCCAAAAAGTGAGAAGCCAGTCTTTTTGGTGGGCGTTGTCCAGTATATGATATTGAGAATGTGCCGAATGAATGTGAACATGGGTGACGATTGTAACCGTCTAAGATTTTAAAGTCAATGTTAATTCTGTGGATACTGTGATAATATATTTGTATGTTTAAATTATTCGTTGGAAACCTTGATTTTGCCGTCACTCTCGAAGAGATGAGTGCGATAGTTAATGGGTATTGTACAGACTGTACTATCGAATTACCTCGAGATAGAAAAACCGGAGATACCAAAGGTTTTGCTTTTGTTACCGCAACATCACAAGAAAACCAAGAACACCTCATGGAAAAACTTAACAGTTGCACCATTAAAGGACGAAGTCCTTCTGTCAAAAAATATACCGATTCACCAAGAGGGAGAGTTCCGCGACGAGACGAGGAATATAACGAACGATAATCACCTATGAGCACACTACTTTGGACAGGATTTCTATTTCTTATCTCAGGTTTTCTTGGATTTTCGCTCGTCCTTATTCACCACTGGGGATACTATGGTATCAAAAATAACAAAAAGGTTTTCGCTAAAGGACTTTATTTTGTAGGCGCTGTCTCTCTGTTAATTATAGTAGGAGTGTCCTTTATTCTCTATGAGACAACACTATGATTGATGTAGCTGCACACGAGAATATAATTATTGAAGTCCGTAAGCATTGGTTTGCTCTTTGGGAGGAACTCGCAATAGTTATTTTTTTATTTTTTTTACCAATATTTATTTCAGTAGTAATTCTTGGTATTCCAGCTATAGCGGATACAATTCCTGGAGATCCTGCGCTTCTTCTCATTGGAGTTATTGTTGCGTGGGGTTTGTGTATGTGGATTGCAGGATTTATGATCTGGACCGAATACTATCTTGATATTTGGCTCGTCACCGACCAAAAACTCGTAAGTGTAGATCAGGCAGGAATTTTCTCTCGACAAATTTCAACTGTTCAGCTGAGCAAAGTACAGGATGTGACTGTTGAGGTTCGTGGAATTATAGCTACTTTTTTACGCTATGGAGATGTTAAAATTCAAACTGCTGGAGAAGAGAGGGAGTTTGTTATATACAAGGTAGCAAACCCTTCAGATGTTGAGTTGGTAATCAATAGGGCTATCGAAGAATACGATAGGAATCACTAGAGATTTTTTGCGTATTTTGCACCAGCATTCCTTATTTTTTTGAGAAGCTTTGTGTCATTTTTCGCGATTTGGCTTCCATTGAGTGATCCACCATACACACTTCCACCTAATTGTGCGCCATAATATTTGAATACGATTGAGAGCCAGAATGGCGGAAAGAGAAGAAATAATATCTTTTGAATAAAAATTGGTGAGCCACCAGAAACTACAAAAAAAGTTTTAATATATGAAAGTTTACCCGTTGGTTGCTTAAGTGCATTTATTTTTTGCATATCGAGAGCGATTGGGCGCATACGATCGATGATGTTTTTGAGTCCCGCAGGGACTGAGAAATTGTATGTTGGAGTTGCAATAACGAGTCCGTTAGCCGCCTCTATTGCATCAAATAGTTCCTGGAGTACGACTTCTTGTTCCTTGGCACCGTTTTGATTGGTAAAGCAGTAATTCTCGCATTCAATATCTGTCGCGTAGAATTTTTTGATTTCTACGGTGTCGTTTTTCTGTGCACCTTCAATAAAAGCATCGAGCATTGTGTCCGAGTTCCATCCTTTTGATGGTGAGCTTGAAATAGCAACAATTTTTTTCTTCATATGAAAGTAGTATATCAGTATTATCTTCCTTGACCAAAACTCCTCGCTCAATGAAGTGTTGTAGTATTTACGGATCTTTTCAAAATAGTGAAGATTCTGATTTATCAGGAGAGGCTTCTTTTCTAATCAATGAAAATATAATAAAAACACTAGATTTTGATGTGGCGAGCGGGAAGATTATTAAATTAGAAAGTCCGTGGAAAACAGAAGCTGGTGATTTTGAAATTAAAATAGTAATAAATTCCTTGTTTCAAAATGGAATAGAGATAGAGCCTCATAATTTAATAGAAAGTGGAACATCAACGAAAATAAAAATCACTCGCAAGATTGATTTTGAATATATATCCGAAGTTAGTGCCGAAACATTTAACAATACAGTCAAAGCGATTGATGAAATAGCAGAAAGCACGAGTAAAAAATTAGAGAAAGCTAAAACAAAAGATGTTTTAGGCAGCACAAGTATTGGTGGTAATGGTGAAGCAACAACTGATTCTGTTGGAGAAGTGGCCGGTACGCAGTTCTCACGCGAAGAGTCAGAGGGCTCGTTAAGTGTTGCTGGTAGCACGTCAGATGGATTTTTTGGCACCGTTAAAAATATATTTATTGTCATATTGCAGTCTATTTTGAAATACTGGAAACTCGCATTTGTTATTTTACTCGCTCTTTTGATGCTGTGGTTTATTAAAAAGAAAGATTAATAGTTCATAATATAGGTTATAATAATCTCAACATGAATTTTTTTAAGAACTGGAAAGAACATCACCGAAAAACAGTCGCAATCTTTGAGGGACTTGCGATTGCTGTTTTTTTTCTTGCGGTTATTTCGCAATTCGCTTTTCTTTCTCATATTAAAATCGCATTGCCAAAAATGGCAGAAGTTCTCCCTGCTGTTCTAGTGATGCTCACAAACGATGAGCGAGCATCACAATCGCTTAATACTTTACAATCAAACGACCTCCTTACTATTGCTGCTCAAGCAAAAGCAAACGACATGGCAACACGGGGATATTTTTCACATGTAAGTCCCGAAGGTTTGACTCCGTGGTTTTGGCTCGATGGCGTAGGCTATCCATATGAAAAAGCGGGGGAGAATCTTGCGGTAAACTTTGTCGACTCCGAGGACGTAATGCAGGGTTGGCTCAATTCTCCAACGCACAAGGCAAACATTGTCAGTGAAAAATACAAAGAGATTGGTATTGCTACTGCAGAAGGTAAGTACAAAGGAAAACAAGCGATTTTTATTGTTCAGTATTTTGGAGCGCAAAAGGGAGCTTCGCCAATACCAATTTTCTCGACAATGCCCGCGTCAACTGCAACACCTGTAATACCCGCGACACTCGTAATACCCACGACACCGACAAGTGAAGTTACATTGGCTGTAGAAGAAAATATTAGCGACGAAGTCCTTGGTCTTGAATTCGAAACAACACTGGAATCGACCACAGTTCCAGAAACAGTTCCAGAAACAGTTCCAGAAACAGTTCCAGAAAAAGTTCCAGAAGAAGTATCCATCCCTGAGTCTCTCGTTGCAGAATCTTTTGTAGCAGAAAATGCTGCCAGTATAAGTGAAATTTCCGAAGGTGTTACGGCAGTGGACCATGCTTTGTCAGCGCCACGGACGATTGTGACACTTGTTTTTTTGGTCTTACTTTTCCTCGTAGCTCTCAAATTAGCATTCGCAATCCATCTTCGTCACCCCCGACTTATTGCAATTCTTTTTACACTTCTTGTTTTAATTGCTATATTACTTTATATAAACAACAGCTCACTTTTCCTAGGTGACATTTTATAAATCTTGCGGTAACCGCATAACTAATACTTTACATGATAGACATTATCACAAGTTGGATAACAAAAGATTTTATTACATTTGTAACACAAAACACTCTGACTCTTGTCGGCGTTATTATTGGTGCATATATTGTTACTTTAATAGTTACTTTTGCTATTGAAAAAGTAATACGAGGAGCAATTCATAGCTCCGCCCATCTAACACCACAGGCTGAAAAGAAAAGAGAAGACACACTCATTTCAATTTTACGAAAGACTTCAAAAATTGTAATTTGGATTCTCGCAATACTCATTGCTCTTTCAGAAATGGGAGTAAATATTGGACCCCTTATCGCTGCAGCTGGAATTGTTGGTATTGCTGTTGGTTTTGGAGGACAATACCTTATTCGAGACCTTGTGACAGGAATCTTTATAATTTTAGAAAATCAGTATCGAGTTGGCGATGTTGTGCGTATTAATAGCGCTATTGCAGGAAAGGTTGAAGATATTTCACTGCGACTCACTGTTCTGCGTGACCTCGATGGAGTAGTTCATCATGTTCCACATGGCGAAGTAAAAATAGTCTCAAATCTTTCTAAAGGATTTTCAAAAGTTAACATTAATTTCGGTATAGCATATGAAAGTGATGTTGATGCAGCGATTGCCCTCGTGAATCGTGTTGGAATAGAGCTTGCAGAAGACGAAAGGTTCAAGGATATTATTATGGTTGCTCCTGCGTGTCTCGGAGTAGATGAACTAGGAGATTCATCCGTAGTACTCAAGATTGTAGGAGACACTCAGCCAGCAGAGCAATGGGGAGTGGCGCGTGAGCTGCGACGGCGACTCAAAAACGCATGTGATAAAGCAGGAATTTCTATTCCATTTCCACAGGTGACATTGAACTATAAAAATGATACAACAAACTCAAGGAAATAAAAGGATGATATGAAAGCAAGTAATACTCCAGATAAAGAATACACAGTACTTCTGTACTACAAATATGTTCCAATTAAAGATCCGGAGGCTTTTCGTCTGGAGCAACTCGAGTTTATGCAAAACGCAGGAATTAAGGGTCGCATTCTGATTGCCTCAGAAGGAATCAATGGAACCCTCGAGGGAGCTCATGAAGCGGTAGAATCATATATCTCATACATGAAAGCGGATGAGCGGTTCGCCGATGTTGACTGGAAGACAGGGGTTGGAACAGGAAATGCTTTTCCAAAACTCAAAATGAAAGTGCGAAAGGAGATTGTTTCAACACATCTCAATGAACAAGGTATCGACCCAAATCAAATAACGGGTGAGCATATCGCTCCAGAAAAAATGCATGAACTCATCAAATCAGGTGAAGAATTTTATATTATCGACATGCGAAATGATTACGAACAAATACTTGGAAAATTCGAAGGCTCGCTCGACTCTGGAATGAAGAATTTTAGCGACCTGCCCGATATTGCAGAAAGCTTTAAAGATTTAAAGGATAAGAAAGTTGTGACTGTGTGTACTGGAGGAATCCGCTGTGAAAAAGCCTCGGGATATCTCAAACAGCAAGGTTTCAAAGATGTCTCTCAGCTCAATGGTGGCATGCATCGCTATATTGAAAAATTCGGAGGAGACGGATGGCTTGGAAGTCTCTATGTGTTTGATGGACGCGTGGTCGTCAAGCCAGAAAAACACCATACTCCAATTGGGATTTGTTTCAAGTGTGATGCTTCAACTGAGGATTATTGTGATTGTGCTCACCTGGTATGCGGACAACAATTTCTTTGCTGTGAAAACTGTATTTCAGCAGACGGACTGCCGTACTGCAAGGAGGAATGCGAAACAGAAGCCTTTGCCCGAAAGGAATTTACTCGTCAGTAGTCTGATAGACTTTCGCTTTCCGAATGATTTCTATAATCTCATCCTCGTCATCTGTAATTGTATAAAGATCGATGTCTTCAGGACTAATTTTCGCTTTATCTAATAGATGCTCTCGAATAAAGGCATCGAGTGGTTTCCAAAACTCTTCACCGACAAGAATAATCGGTCGTCTTTCTGTTTTTTGAGTTTGTACAATGGTAAGTACCTCGAAAAGCTCATCAAGCGTTCCAAATCCTCCAGGAAAATATACGTAGGCTTCTGCTGCGAAAGTCATGCATGTTTTTCGTGCAAAGAAATAGTGAAAATCGTAGTAGCTACTCATGTATGGATTAATAACTTGTTCAAAGGGAAGTTTGATAGTAAGTCCAAGCGATCCGCCCCCATTTTCAAATGATCCGCGGTTTCCAGCCTCCATAATTCCAGGACCTCCACCTGTAATTATCGAGTAGCCAAGTTCCTGCGAAATTTTCTTTCCGAGTGAGTATGCTTTCTTATAATCAGGGTCATCTTCCTCGGTTCGAGCTGAACCAAAAATAGTTACAGATCTATCGCAATTTTTTATAAAATCAAATCCACCACGGAATTCTTTTTCAATATTGTCTGTTCGTTCTGCAATTTGTCTGTCAATTTCGCGCAATGTCATTGCGTCTGGTTTTGGATCGTATTTTTTCATAACTTAATCATATCATATCTATAAGATTGCCTTCTTGTATATTACACAGTCTGCTATTTGCTATACTATTTTTTGCAATTGCTGTGTATTTTAGTATGCTGTCGACATGAATGTTGTAGCAAAACATCAGCATTAAATTATGAAAAAACCATTAGATTTTAAAATTGTAAAACAGGGCGACGGCGAGCTGATGCGAGCCGGCGAAATTAAAACTCCTCACGGTGTCATCCAGACGCCAGCCTTTGTGACCGTGGGAACAAAGGCAACAGTGAAGGCTCTCACTCCCGAAATGGTGTATGGACTTGGTGCGCAGGTCGTACTTGCAAACACCTACCATCTCTATCTTGAGCCTGGCGATAATATTATTGCAAAAGCGGGAGGCATGCAAGACTTTATGAACTGGCGTGGACCAACTATGACAGACTCAGGAGGATTTCAAGTATTTTCGCTCGGCGCTGCTTTTGGAAAAGAAATCACTAAGCTCGCCAAAGGCGAGATGCCTATGATGTTGCTCGATGAGGCCGAGTCACTTCGAGGGCGAAAAGGAATCTCCGAGCACTTTAAGCCTGCAAAAATTGATGAAGAGGGAGTTGAGTTTCGCTCACACATCGACGGCTCGAGACATTATTTTACACCATCGCGCTCAATTGCAATTCAACACAATCTCGGAGCTGATATTATTTTTGCATTTGATGAGTGCACTTCGCCAACTGAATCAAAACATTATCAATCTCGCGCACTTGCGCGGACTCATCGTTGGGCGAGAGAATGTCTCTCATATCACAAAGCTTCACCGCAATCTGAAACACAAGCATTGTTCGGTGTTGTGCAAGGTGGACGCTTTGAAGATTTACGAAAGGAAAGCGCGGCTTTTTTTGCTGAGCAGGATTTTGATGGATATGGAATCGGCGGTTCTTTTGCAAAAGAAGATATGGAAGACGCTGTTGGGTGGATTAACAAAATTTTGCCAAATGAAAAACCGCGTCACTTACTCGGGATTGGTGAGCCGGAAGACCTTTTTATGGCTGTAGAAAACGGATGTGACACATTTGATTGTGTCGCACCAACGCGAATCGCACGAAATGCGAGTGTCTATACACATCGAGGTAAAATCAATTTAAAGAACTTAAAATACAGAGAAGACTTCACGCCAATTGAAAATACGAGCGAATGTGGTTGCTATACATGCGCAAACTACACGAGAGCATACCTCGCACATCTTTTCCGATCTGAAGAAATGCTTGGGGCGACGCTCGCTTCAATTCATAATCTTTATTTTATAATCAATATGGTTGCGAAGATGCGACAATCGATTCTCGAGGGAACATTTCAGGAATACAAAAAAGAGTTCCTCGATATGTATCAAGGAACTCTTTAGTGTTTTGTTTTTATTATTGAGCTTCTGCGTCCGCTTCCGCTCTCGCGTCTGCATCTGCCTCACCATCCATTGTTGGAAGGTTTACATCAACATTGAGTCCTGCGTCGTTAGTTGCTGGTGCTTCTGCTGGAGTTTTAACGAAAAAGAAGTATCCAAGAATAAGTACGATAATAATAAGGATTACGATGAGGATTGTATTTGTTCCTCCTGATTGGTTTTCATCTGACATAAGTATTTTTTAAAGGATTAATATCTTAATGATACGCTACTTGTAATCTTCGGCAATGACATTGTCCCCCGTGCGACTGTTTCTCTCGCCTGTTTACATATGTACCTGTTTGTGTAATATGTTGTCAGAACTGAAACAATGAAAACAAAATAGAATATGAAACCAAATGAATTGAAAGACGGAGATACTATCGAGATCAAAATGCCTTTCGATAGGCATGTTCACTTCAGAGATGGAGAACGGCTTGTGTCCGTGGTGCCCTATACAGCTAATCACTGTACTGGTGCCATCGTCATGCCAAATATTGGTGTGAAGGGCGGTAAATCCCACATCTACACATCTCAAGATGCGAGGGAGTATCATGATCAAATCATGAGAGCTCTCCCTGATGATTCACCTTTTCTTCCTGCAATGACGCTCTATCTTACAGACAGTATGCAGCCGCGCGAAATTGTCCGTGCTTATGAAGACGGATATGTTTTTGGGGTAAAGATGTACCCCGCAAACGCAACTACAAATTCAGCGGAAGGTATTACCGATTGGAGAAAGCGTCTCGAATGCTTTAGAGCTATGGCAGAAGCGGGAATTCCACTTTTGGTCCATGGTGAAAAAGTAAACAACTCGCGTGGACTCGTCTATTGGGAGGGAGACTTCTATGAAGAATTCCTCCCGTGGATAGCAAAAAATGTACCGACGCTACAACTGAGCCTCGAACACATTACTACCACAGCAGTCATGCAGATGTTGATCGTGTGCGAAGCGGGCGATGTTAAGAATCCTCCAGTCGGTACGATTACTCCTCAGCACGTCATGTACACAATGAATGATTTGCTCGCAAGCGGATGTGTACCGGATCTCTATTGCAAGCCGATACTCAAGCTCCCCGAGCAAATTGAAGAATTCAGCAGGAAACTAGTATTCCTGCGATTGGCAAGAATCGCCATGGGAACTGACAGTGCACCGCATCTTAAGGATGATAAATACTGTGAGTGTGGATGCGCAGGATGCTTTTCAGCGCCACACATGGTGAGTATGTATGCAAATCAGCTCGTCGGCGCGTCATTGGTAGATCCTGATGTCCTCACTCAATTCAATGCCTTTATGGCGACGGATAACCTCGATATCTATCCAGGTCTCGAAGCTGTGTTGCGTAAGCGCAATGCGCCCGAAAGGAAGCTGACACTTGTTTGGCGCGATAAGGTTCCAAAACCTCATCCGGTTGAAGTTTGGGAGAATCACACTACTCTAAAGCACATTATTCCTATGCCAGATAAATTCGAAGGCAAGCCAGGTTGGGTTGTCGAACAATAAGCACTCGTAAGAGTGCTTTTTTATTTGCTTTTTTTGAAAAAAAAGGCAGTATTATCACTGGAGAAAAATATGAAAAACAAAATAGGAAATATGTTGTGCAATCCTGCATGGATTGCTTCGGGTGCGCTGAACTTCGCAGGTGAAGGATGGCGCCAACACAAAGCTTTTAAAATGGCCTTCGGCAGGCGTTTCACTTTTGATGGGACGACATTCGTTTCAAAGACAGTGACGGCATTTCCCCAGAAAGGAAATATGCCACTCCGGCCAGACAATATGCCAAAGAGGTTTCTTCCGGACTGCATTTATGTAAGTCCTCGAAGTTTTCTTCAAGGCTCGATGCTCAATGCTGTCGGACTTTCTGGTCCTGGAATCGAAAAGATCATGGAGCAAGGGAAGTGGGAATCTTTCACTGAACCCTTCATGATTTCATTCATGCCGGTCCGTCCGACGCCAGAAGAAAGACTTGAAGAGGTGCAATTTTTTGTGGAGAAGATGCTCCTAGGGATGCAATCAGGCATGTTTCATGCTCAGTTTGTAATCCAGCTCAATCTTTCCTGCCCAAACACGGCGCATGGCATCGAGCAGTTTCAAGGTGAGGTTGCGCGATGGCTTGATGTTTTAGCTGCACTTGAATGCCCTGTTGCACTAAAGCTTTCGGTCACAACTTCTCCGGAAGTTGCACTCGAACTCTGTAAGCACCATGCATGCAAGGGTTTGTGTATTTCAAACACTGTACCTTGGGGTCAACTCCCATATGATGAGGATACAGGTCTCGGCATTCCTTGGAAAAAAGTATTTGGAACTGATGTTTCGCCGCTCGCTCAATATGGCGGTGGTGGATATTCGGGCAAGTATTTGCTTCCTTTGGTGAAAGACTGGGTCGTACGATTCAGAGAGCTTGGGCGAAGAGATTATTTTCTTGCCGACGGGTTTCATATCAATGCTGGTGGAGGAATTCTGCGAGCGAATGATGTGCTTGCCTTGTATATGGCTGGGGCTGATTCTGTTTCACTTGGTTGCGTAGCAATTCTACGCCCATGGAGAATGAAAAAAATTATAAGGTACGCCGAGCAGAGTGGGCATCACCGACTTTATCATTGGAGAGAGGGTGGTGAGGATTCTTCATATACCGTATATCCCTAAAGAGCTGTAATGGCTCTTTTTTTATGCTATCGTACAGATATGAAATCCCCAGACACCTTGTCGCAAAAAGATCATAAGAAACTCGTGCTACATTCTGAGTACAAACCGGACGGTGATCAGCCGACTGCTATTGAGACTCTGGTGAAAAGTATTAATGATGGTGAAAAACACCAGACACTTTTGGGTGTGACTGGTTCGGGAAAAACTTTTACTGTTGCAAATGTGATGGAGCGAATTCAAAAGCCAACTCTCGTGATTGCGCACAACAAGACGTTGGCGGCACAGCTTGCATCAGAGCTTCGGGATTTCTTTCCAGAAAACGCTGTGCATTATTTTGTGTCCTATTACGATTACTATCAGCCGGAAGCATATATGCCCGGAACTGATACTTACATTGAAAAGGAAGCCCAAATTAACGAAGAGATTGATCGGTTGCGACATGCGTCAACGCAGGCACTTTTAACGAGAGACGATGTGATTATTGTTGCGTCAGTTTCGTGTATCTATGGATTGGGTTCTCCAAAAGAATATGAAAGTGTGAACCTGCGATTGTCTGTGGGTGATGCTATTGGACGAACTGAACTTTTGCGAAAGTTGATTGCAATTTATTATGAAAGAACGACAGCAGATTTAAATCCTGGAACTTTTCGAGCGATTGGAAATGCGATTGAGATCATGCCAGTTTCTGAAAAGTATATTACGCGAATTGATTTTAAAGGTGACGTCATTTTAAAGATTGCGACGCTCGACGGGGTCTCGCGTCAGTATATCGAAGAATCAGTTCCTGATATCTTCCTTTTCCCTGCAAAGCACTTCGTTGCGAGCAAGACTGTTATCGAACGTGCTACCAAAACTATTGCCGCCGAACTCGAGGAGCGATTGATAGAGCTTGAGAAAGAAGGAAAGGTTCTTGAATATCAACGACTCAAGCGTCGAACTCGCTATGACCTCGCAATGATTCGCGAAACTGGATATTGTAATGGAATCGAAAACTACTCACAACATTTTACTGATATGAAACCAGGTGAAGCACCCGATTCTTTGATTTCATATTTTCCACGCAAAGCTGATGGAACAGCAGATTTTTTGACAGTGATTGATGAGTCACATGTGACCGTCTCGCAGATTGGAGGAATGTATGCAGGAGATCAGTCACGAAAAAATACACTTATCGAGCATGGTTTTCGATTGCCAAGTGCGCGAGATAACCGACCACTCAAGTTTGAGGAATTTGAAAAAAGAGTTGGGCAAACTATTTATGTGTCGGCGACTCCTGGAAAATATGAGATTGCACATTCTGATGTTGTAGCACAGCAGATTATTCGACCGACGGGACTAGTTGATCCAACTATTGATGTGCGCCCCGTGACACCAAAGGGAAAGTACGAAGGGCAAATTCATGATTTTATCACCGAAGCTGAAAAAGCGATCAAGCGGAAGGGGCGTGCGCTCGCAACAACACTTACTAAAAAGATGGCGGAGGACTTAAGCGAATATTTAATTGATAAAGGAATCAAGGCCGTGTACATTCATAGTGATATTAAAACTATAGAGCGAATCGAAATTATCCGAGATTTTCGAAAAGGAAAGTACGATATTCTTGTCGGAGTGAACCTTTTGCGAGAAGGACTCGATATGCCAGAGGTGACGCTGATTGGAATCCTCGATGCTGACAAAGAAGGTTTTCTACGTTCCGAGACTGCGCTTGTGCAAACTATTGGACGAGCCGCACGAAATGTCGACGGGCGAGTGATTCTCTATGCTGATCATATGACTGGTTCTATGGAGCGGGCGATGAGTGAGACTGAGCGACGGCGAAATATTCAGCTTGCATATAATGCCGAGCATGGAATTACACCAAAAACTATTATCAAAAATATTCATGACATTGCCGAGCATATCCAAAGTGATCACGCAAAAGCTTTGAAGGAATTGATGAAGGTGAACAAAGCAAAGTTTGATGAAGATCCTGAGGCTCTGATTAAGGATAAGAAAAAGCAGATGGAAGAAGCCGTGAGCGAGTTAGATTTTGAAACCGCTGCGCTTTTGCGAGACGAGATTCGAGAGATTGAAGAGATGATTGCGGAGGCGCCTGGACACAAGAAGGTGAAGAAGGAAAGGAAGTGGAGTAATAAGAAATAACGAGAAATAATACAAAAAATACTACAGGCAAATTCATGAGTTTAGCCTGTAGTATTTTTTGTATTATTTCTCCAGATCCTTTTGCTAGGTTTTTGTGTAATTATTGAGTGTTGTGTTGTATGGGTCGATTGACATTTTGCGGAAAAGTGTCTTGACTGATTGGGCGAGAGCTGATAGTTTTAAGTTTGCTGTACTGCAATTGGTACAGAAAAATTGAACCCTTGAAAAATTAAGTTTGAAATGTCAAAAATTATAGTCGCGTGTTATGGAGCTCCAGGTAGTCGTAAGACCACTTTCGGAGAAATCGCTGAAAGGATTGCCAATGCTCATTTATTTGATATGGGTAGGCATTTGAAGCAGAGCGCAAAAAACGGCGACCCGTTTTGCATCGATGTGATGCATCAGCTCAGCAAGGGTGTATTGGTTTCAGATAACGGAATCTGTGCATACATGAGGGAAAACAAGCATCTGTTCCTAAGTTGTCTTGTAAAGCACAAGATTTCTATGTGTGTTGGATTCCCTCGTACTGCGTCTCAATGTGTTGACTTCATGCAAGTGATTCGCAAAAATGTCCCAGAGGCTTGTGTGATTGGTGTGCATGTCAACACTCCGCGGAATGTTTGTGTGGAGAGTGTTTTCGGGAGAGCTCAAATTGAAGAACGTGATGATGACGCTGATCAAAAAGCGGTCGACAAACGATTCTCTGAGTACGATGAAAACAGCCCGTTCGTTGTTCCTTTCTTGAGTCAGTATTCAGATGAGTTTTTCGAAATTGATGGAACTGAAATGAAGCGTGATGCACCAAAATTCCTTTCGGAGATTGGGCTCGAGCTCGTTCCAGCCTAAGCCGCACCTAGTGCGGCTTTTTATTACCTGAGTACTTTATATGACCCTTGTTTTGTGGTACAATCCCGCCATGTCGCAAGAAAAAAAGCCAAAAAGCGCTTCTTTAGGTACTAAATCAGAAATCGCTTCTTTAAGCACTCGCTCAAAATTAAATAAAAACGAATCGGATAAGATTATTGTGCGAGGTGCGCGAACGCATAATCTCAAAAATATTACGGTTGAAATGCCTCGAAATAAAATGGTGGTCATTTCAGGACTTTCTGGTTCTGGAAAATCTTCGCTCGCATTCGATACTATTTTCGCAGAAGGACAGCGACGATACATTGAATCTCTTTCTGCGTACGCCCGTCAGTTCCTCCGACAAATGCAAAAACCGGATGTAGACGAAATCGTCGGCCTTTCTCCTGCAATTTCGATTGATCAAAAATCTCGATCGAATAACCCTCGCTCAACTGTAGCAACTATCACAGAAATTTACGATTACTTGCGAATTCTCTACGCTCGGATAGGAAAGCCTCACTGTCCACAATGTCATCGAGAAATCGAAAAACTTTCTCAAGAGGAAATTATGAACACTATCATCGCCCGAGTAGAATCGATTGATGATACAAAACTCAAAAAGGCTGTTCTTGGTGTGGATGTTTCTGATGCAATGGTTAAAATTTATGCACCAGTTGTCGTTGGGAGAAAAGGAGAATACTATCAACTCCTTTACGATTTCCTTTCTGAAGGATATGAAGAAGTTCGCATCGATGGTGAAGTTAAGAAGCTCCGCGACAAGATAACTCTTTCGAAAACAAAGAAACATACGATTGATTTACTCGTGGATCAGCTGTACTTATCTGAGATTAAGGATAAGCAAAGTGGCTATCGCGAGCGATTGAGCGAAGCGATTGAGCGAGCGCTCGATAAGACGGAAGGTCTTGTACGTATCGTAACGCCGACCGAAGAATTCCTTATGTCAGCATCTTTCATGTGCCCATATGACGGTTTTTCTTTTCCTGAAATCGAGCCGCGACTTTTCTCTTTCAACTCACCATATGGAGCATGTGAAGCATGTAACGGACTCGGAACCGAAAGTCTTTTTGATGATTCGGTATGTAAGGTCTGCGCAGGAGCACGTCTGCGAAACGAAGCACTTTATGTATATCTCGGAAATAAAAAGGAGAAAATGGATATCGTGACGCTAACCAGAAAATCTATCAATGAATCTATTGAGTTTTTCATGACTATTGAACTCAACGAGCAAGAACTTGAGATTGCACGAGTTGTCCTCAAAGAAATCGAAGATCGACTTATTTTTATGAGCAATGTTGGTATTGAATATTTGACACTTGATCGACGAGCAAATACTCTTTCTGGTGGAGAGGCACAACGGATTCGACTTGCGTCACAACTTGGTTCCGGACTTGTGGGAGCGCTCTATGTTTTGGATGAGCCGACTATTGGATTGCACTCGCGAGATAACGACCGACTGATCCATACACTTCTTGAGCTTCGAGATCTCGGAAATACTATTATTGTTGTGGAGCACGATGAAGATACTATTTTTGCAGCTGATTACCTTATTGATATTGGGCCAGGTGCTGGAGTGCATGGTGGAGAAGTGATAGTTGCAGATTATCTCAAGCCCCTTATTGAAGCAAAAACCGATACGACAAACTCACTCACCGTTGCATACTTGCGAGGGGATATGCAAGTACCGCTTCCTGCAAAGCGACGAAAGCCAGACGGAAAGATAAAAGTGAAGGGGGGAAACATATTTAATATTCAAAATCTTGCGACAGAGGTACCGCTTGGAGTTCTCAATGTTATTACCGGCGTATCGGGTTCTGGAAAATCTTCGTTTGTTTATGAAATTCTGCACAAGAATCTCCAAGCGGCATTCGATCGTAAGCTTCGTTCTGCAAAAATTCATAACGCAGAAGAATTTATCGTCGACGGAAAAGTAACACGAACAATTCTCATCGACCAATCTCCAATCGGACGAACTCCACGATCAAACCCTGCAACATACACGGGAGCATTTACGCATATTCGAGACATGTTCGCCGAGAGCGACGAAGCAAAGGCCCGAGGGTGGAAGCCTGGAAGATTTTCTTTCAATGTAAAGGGTGGACGTTGTGAAGCCTGTCAAGGTAACGGTGAGATTGCTGTTGAGATGCATTTCCTTCCAACAGTCTATGTAAAATGTGATGTATGTAATGGGAAGCGATTCATGAAAGAAACACTCGAAGTAAAGTATCGTAAGAAAAATATTTACGAAGTACTTAATATGACAGTTGAAGAATCCCTTCTCTTCTTTGATGACATACCGGCGATCTACGATCGCCTCAAAACCATGGACGAAGTAGGACTCGGCTATCTCAAGCTCGGGCAATCTGCCAAAACTCTTTCAGGTGGAGAAGCTCAACGAGTAAAGATTTCTTCGGAACTCTATCGTGCACACATGCAACATACTGTGTATATTCTCGATGAGCCATCAGTTGGACTTCATTATGAAGACGTCCGAAAACTTATCGATATTCTCCAAACTCTTGTTGATGCAGGAAACACAGTGATTGTGATTGAGCACAATATGGATATTATTAAATGCGCCGATTACCTCATAGACATTGGACCCGAGGGTGGAGTTGGTGGAGGAAAGATTGTTGCAAAGGGAACTCCGGAGCAAGTCGCGGAAAGTAAAGAATCATACACGGGTCAATATTTGAAAAAGTATTTAAAGAAGCAGAAGTAGTGTCGAATAGTTATTCTGTAACTTTTTGAAAATAAAAACTCATCATTGCGACATGTACGGCAAGCGTACTGCAACAAAGATGAGCATGAGAAGCGCAGCTATTGCGCCTATAATTGGGTTGAATGTTACAAGATATATACTCATACCAAACCAGGATGGGTGGCAGATGTGTTCTTGACGGACACAAAGAGTGTCGGAGGTAAAAAGAATGCGAATGTTCATGACTGATATATTTATAGTAAAATAGAGCTCGTAAGTCAAACTGGAAAACTTTCTGTTATCGGGGCATAATTTACATGAAATATGTCGTACAAGTGTATATATGGAATACGAAACCTATAAAAAAGAATATAATCTTCCAGATACGCCAGGCGTGTACTTTTTTAAGAGTGGCGGAAAAATAATCTATATTGGAAAAGCAACATCACTTCGCGATCGTGTGCGAAGTTATTTTATGGCCGACCTTATTCACACCAGAGGTTCGCGAATTGTTGACATGGTCACGCAATCTGATGATATTACTTTCGAAGAAACTGACAATGTTCTCGAGGCACTCATTCGTGAAGCGTATTTGATAAAGAAACATCAACCAGAAGCAAATATAAAAGAGAAGGATAATAAAAGTTTCAATTTTGTAGTGATGACAAAAGAGAGATGGCCTCGAATTTTTGTGGTACGAGAGAGAACAATGAAATTTGAAAATGAGCTATACAAACAAGTATACGGTCCTTTTCCTTCAAAAAAACAAATTGAAGAAGGTCTCAAAATCATCCGAAAGATTTTTCCATTCCGACCAGAGAAAACAAGCCATGAAAGATTTTATTATCAGCTAGGGTTGGCGCCGCTGAGCACGGAGTCTGAACTTGGTACAAAACGCGAAGAAGCGGCGCATAAAGAGTATCTAAAAACGATTCAACATATCGTGATGTTTTTTGATGGAAAAAAGAAACGACTGCTTTCACAGCTTGAAAAAGAAATGCTCACTCATGCAAAGAAAGAAGAGTTTGAAAAAGCAGAAAAAGTGAAGCGACAGATGTTCGCACTGACTCATATTCGAGACGTGTCGCTCATCTTTGCTGACGTAACACAGAAAAGCTCATCAGATACTGTTCGAATCGAAGCTTACGATATCGCCCACATTCAAGGAACTTCAACAGTTGGAGTGATGACTGTTGTTATTGATGGTGAAGTCGAAAAAGCTGAGTATCGAAAGTTTAAAGTGAGGGCGAGTGTCAAAGGTGACGATGCTCGAGCCCTTCAAGAAGTTTTATTGCGTCGACTCAAGCATGACGAATGGCCAAAACCCCATATTATAGTGATTGACGGAGGTGATATTCAGCGAAACGCAGTACTTGAAACTATTGAGTTTGTGGCTGAGAAAGGTTGGGGAGATGTTCTCGTGGTGAATGTGGTGAAGAATAAGCAACACAAGCCAGAGCGATTTATTGGAGACGCCGATGTGCTTGCAAAATATTCAAAAGATATCATTTTAGCGAACAGCGAAGCTCATCGATTTGCAATCGCATATCACAAAGAGTTGCGAAGTAAGGCGAGCGGTATTGTGAGTAGTCGCGCGAGAAAAAAACGATAGAAAAAGATGGAAAATGCGACAGGGTGTGAACAACAAATAGAAAAGAGCGTGATATACTGTTGATATGCAGGGCTCAACAATTGTTATTTTAAGAGGAGGAAAAGGATCTCAGAAAGATGCTTCTTTACTGAGTGGTCAAGTGGTCTACGAATCACTCAAAGAAGTCTATAATGTCATTGATGTGGTGGTCGACAAGTTCGATCGTTTTTTTGTACATGGAGTTGAGAAAAAACCTGAAGATATTTTTGCAGTCGCTGATGTGGTGATTAATGCACTTCATGGAGAGGGTGGGGAAGATGGAACAATTCAAAAGCTTATGCAGACATATAATGTTGCTCATACAGGACCTTCTGTTGTTGGAGCGGTGTTGGCATATGATAAAAAGCTTGCTCGAGAAAACTACAAAGCGTCAGGACTTAAAATTCCTAATGCAAAGATTGTAACACTTGAGGAAGACATTGCAGGAGCTGCAAAAGAAATTTTTAATACAATTCCGTTTCCTGTTGTGTTGAAGCCATCGCGTGGTGGTGGAGCTCATAATATTTTTGTAGGGAGATCGTTTCCAGAGGTGGAGAGCGCCCTTCGGGCGCTCGGCCTCTCAGAACGAGAAGTCATTGCCGAGGAATACATCGACGGTCAAGAAGTCACCTGCACAGTCATCGAAAAATTCCGTGGAGAAGAATATTACACACCAGTTCTCGCCGGTATGTATTTTGATGAAGATGGAGAAGCCACTTTTCATACAAATTTCAAAATCACAGCAGATCAACAAAAAAAGGTTCGAGAATACGCTATCGAAGCCCACAAAGCTTTGCATATGCGACAGTACTCTCAGTCAGACTTCATTATTCATCCAAAGCGAGGAATTTTCTTACTCGAAACAAACGCACTTCCACCACTGTACAAAGGTCATGCACTCCACACATCGCTCGAAGCTGTCGGCTCAAAAATCCAAGAATTTTTCCAGCACATCATAGGACTTGCACGAGGAAAGAAAGCTTAGCTACTTTGAAAAAGTTTTTCTAAACACTATATCGAATTATTACCCTAGACGAATACTTGCTTTTGTGTGGTTTTTTGATATGTTTTTGGAAGCATGAACATATTGACAATTAATGGATTAGAAGGAGTTGAAAAAGCCTCTGTCTTTGAGGCACTACAAAAATTTGGTGATTTTGGCACACGCTATTACTTCTTCAGTTGCGGAAATTTCTTTGAAGAAACTGCAAAAGCAAAAGGATATGATTCTTTTGAAGATGCTTTACTTGATATGTCGAGCAACGAACCCTCACTCGATACTTTGCTCGACGAGGAGATTGCGAGGCTTGTAGATGAGTACGATAAGATTGTGATAGAGGGCTTCTCACCATGGCTAGCTGTCAAGAAGGCGAGGCACAACAAAACCAATCGTAAGGAGGTGGTGAATATTCTCCTCTCATGCAGTAATAGTACTCGCATTCATCGGATTCTCAAAAAAGAGAAGGTGATTACTCAAGTACAGGCGAAACTTCGATTGACTGAATATGAGCAAAATCAGCTCGCCCGTATTCGCACACATTATGGTTTTAGCTCAGTATATCAACTTTTTCAAAAGGGTGACTTTTCGGCTGAAATAGATGTCTCAAAAGCTTTTCCAAGTTTCATTGCTTCGCTCATTATTATGAGATTTAAGATCAGTGTACAGGCCACATAGTGTGGTCTTTTTTATTGCATAAAAACCTATAAAAAATTATATGAATAACCTTGCCTTTTTGTTTTCTTTGCGTATAATATATTCCACTTGGGCTCGTAGCTTAGTTGGTAGAGCGCCCGCTTTGCAAGCGGGAGGTCGGGAGTTCGAATCTCCCCGAGTCCACTATCGTTTTAACCTTTATTTAATAATGTAGATTTTTGGTACTTTGATGTAGATTGGAACTATTTTGGCTATTCCAAGTGTAGAAATAATTATTTGTTTGATATTTATTGTATGGAGTGTTGATGTAATTTCAAATACAATCTTCGGCATATTTCGACACTTTAACTTTAACTTTAACTTTTACTTTTACTTTCCAAAAGTAATTTTCCTGTGCAAGAAAAAATTTACGATACCAACAAGTCCGGCAATTGCAATTCGTGAAATCAAATAATTGTATGAAAGTATCGTAACTGCGAGATACATAAGCCCAGTAACCATGGCAAGACTTATACTCATGATTGCCGCAAATACTCCGTAAGCTTTAGTGTGTGAACGCCTTGAAGAGCGAAAAGCTGTCTTTCGTAAAAAGAGATAATGAACAAGAGTTGAGAGAAGAAACCCCGCAACCGTTCCTACAATATAATTCCAGTGTAGAATTTCAACAAAAAAGGCGAGAAGGATGAGGTCGATTGCAAATGACATTCCACCACCTGTCGCATACAAAGCAAATTGTGTTCGTAGTCGCATGGAAAAAGTATAGCACTTTTCGCTGTTTCTTTGATATACTTATCGGATATGAAAGAAGAACCCACAAAAACTATACTTATTCATGATGATGAAGAAGATAATCTCGACAGCGAAGATGTTAAAAGTCTCAAGGAAACCATCGGATCAATGGATGATAAGCTCACAAAGAAAGCTTTGTTTATCGGTGGAGTGCTTCGTGGAGCGGGAGTGATTGTTGGAGCAACAGGGCTTGTTATTATTGGAGGTTTTATTCTTCGTTACATTGGTGTGTTCCCGGGTCTTGATGGATTTGCTGAGATAATTCTGCAAGCCTTTGATAAGGCTCGTCTTGGTGGTTCATAGTCTAGATACACTATTCCTCACTTCTTTGTAGCAAGTCACTTTTTGTGTTATTCTAGTTTTACTATGAATTTTATAATGAAAAAAATGATGAAGTCGCAATTGAAGGGACTTCCTCAGCAACAACAGGATATGATTATTGGTGCGATTGAAACCAATCCAGATTTTTTTACTAAGATTGCAAAAGAAATCAAGACAAAAACAAAAGCAGGAATGGATCAGCAAACCGCCTCTATGCAAGTAATGCTTGCTCACAAAAACGAATTGCAGAAAATAATGATGCAAAACCAAAAGTAGCCCCCACTCTTAATCGACAAAGCATAAACACCTCCCAATATGATATAGAGCTCGGTACTATAAAATATATTTATTAATAACCTCAAAAAATATATGCAAAAACTTTTAATCATCATCGCACTCCTTGTCCCCGTATTCTTACTACCGAACGTTACCTCTGCACACCAACCAAGGATTACCACAGACAACCCAACGGTTGTCATATCTCCCGAAATCTCCAAAGCGTATTACGGGACTCTTAGTGGTGAACCTGCTCTCTATATCATCACCTCAGACAAAGCATTTGCACTCTATGTCGGCGTGCTTGTGCCTGATATCGCTGATCAAAAGAAAGATGTCTCGGCGGTGATTCTCAAAGACGGAGAACAAGTCGCCCTTTTGGACAGTGCGGGTTTTGAATGGAAGAAATTCTTTGAACCATTTGGTCGTGACACGTATTGGCAGGGTCCAGAATATAAAGCACAGGCAGAGGCGGGCACGTACGAGATTCGCGTGACGAGTGCACAAAACGACAGCAAGTACTCACTCGCCGTCGGCGAGATAGAAGCATTTGATTTCAAAGAAACTGTAAACGCGCTCACCCTCATCCCACAACTCAAAAAAGACTTCTTTAATAAATCTCCAATAGATTTCATCCTCTCGCCATTTGGTTGGGGACTGATTGTTATTATGTTTGTGCTGGCCTTTATATTTGGGTTTATCTATCGCGCACTCCTGAAAAAGATTGCACGAAACACAAAGCGCGGTACAAGTAAAAATATCAACAAAAAAGGGAGAACGATTCGCGTAGTTGCCGGTGTGGCATTGCTCCTTATTGCCATCACTACTTCGTGGAGCCCGTGGCTACTTTTCTTCTCGGGCTTTGCTTTCTTTGAAGCGATATTTTCTTGGTGCGGATTATATGCGGCACTAGGCAAGAACACCTGTCCGACCGAGTAGTATAAAAGGCGTCAAAGGCGTCAGGCGCCTTTATGTATCCTCTTGTTGCGATAATATAAATAGAGACACCTTCCAGAAAATATAATACACGTTCCGTTTGAGTTTAGGATTGAGCTAGTAACTAAAAATAAAGTTTGGAGCATAAATTATTTTTATGAACAGTGTGAATTTAAAAATAGAAATACCTTCTTTGTGTGACAACGAAACCTTTCTCTTAAGTTGTGGTAGAAAATACTTAGTACAATTGGATTGATTTTCAAACAAACAATTACACTTAGAGTGTTGGTAGATATAATATATCAAACATACAATTGAAAATATAGAATATAATTTTGCATTTAAATGTTACGTGGTATAATTTCGGCATGTATAAAAAAATAACATTAATATATTGCATGATTCAATATGCAACACAAAACATATAATCGCCACGCTTTTTACTTCTCTAATATTTATCATATTTTTTACTAGTACATCTCCTCTATCTGCGCAAGTAGGAGGATACAATTGGGTTTATTCAACACAAATACCAATAACTAATGGTGATGATGAAGAACAATTGATATCCTCTGTAGCGATGTCTGCTGATGGTAGTAAGATTGTCGCTACTGTAAATGAAGGATATATCTATGTATCAAATGATAGCGGTGTCACATGGATCACTTCAACATCAGCAGGATCACGAAAATGGTCTTCTGTAGCAATGACTCCCGACGGTAATAAAATTGTGGCAGCCGTTAAACTCTCTAGTCCTAATGGTGTCGGGGGTTATATTTATGTATCAAGTGATGGGGGACAGACTTGGAATGAAAGAGAGTATGGTGGTCCAAACCCTTTTAATTCTGCCGAAAATCAAGGCTGGAATTCTGTCGCTATATCTGAAGACGGTCAAAGGATTGTGGCCGCAGCAACTTTAAGGGGAACTTATATTTCTAATGATGGAGGAGTAACATTCGTCGCTTCTTCTTCGTCGGTAGTGGCTAATCAAATTTTTTCTTCTGTGGTGATGTCTGCTGATGGTAATAAGTTAGCTGCTGTACGGGACAGCACTAGTAGCAAGCAAGTATTTTTATCTATTGATGGTGGTGTTACATGGACCATTTCAACAACATCTGGCACACGAAGATCGACTGCTTTGGCAATGACACCCGATGGTACTAAGATTGTAGTAGGGGGGTATCTGGATAATACCGGCTTTATTCATGCATCAACCGATAATGGCTTGACCTGGACTGACTCAACTCCGACTATCTTCACTAATTTAATTCAGATTATAGATGCCGTCGCGATGTCTGCTGATGGTAGTAAGATTGTCGCTACTGTAAATGAAGGATATATCTATGTATCAAATGATAGCGGTGTTACTTGGGTACAAGTTAGCACTATCGCTAATCCTAGTGCTTTTGACATGTCTTCTGACGGTACTAAAATAGTACAAATTGGTAGATTTAATGATAATAGAGTCTATATAGGTTCACTCGATCTTGCTCATCCTGTTCGCTCATCTGTTTCATCAAACATCGCTTCCAGTTCTTTCTCTCTTTCTTTTAGTACTAATGAACTTGCTACGTCGGTATTTTCTTGGGGGCTTAAGAATTACTCACAATCTACAACTACCATTTCTACAAGTAGTAGTTTTTTATTCAATATCGCAAACCTTGTTTCCTGTACTTCGTATGAATATACTCTCGCATCTTCTGATATCTGGAACAACACCGAAGTGAGTGAAGGTGAATTCTTTACTACTGGTTGTCCAGGAGACTCTAATGTGGCCACCTCAACCTCTTCATATATAGATCAAGAAATAGGAGGATCAGTTTCTTTAGATGATTTAACTATTCAGCTCCCTGTCTCTTATGCTTCAACTAGTACTGTTTACAGATAAGCAAGCTTGACTCTTCATCTATTATTTATACTTACGGAACTCCATCCTCTGGACAACAGAGTATAGGTAATTACTCATACAACTTACTTGCCCTACTTACGGCAACCTCTTCACTTTCTATTTTTGATACGCCTATAACTATTGAACTTTCATATAATCCTGGTGACATACCTTCTTCTGTTAATCCTTCCACTTTAGCTCTTTATCAAAATAACCAAGGTGTTTGGAATCCATTGTCCTGTGATACTGATATTAATCTCAGTAAGGTTACCTGCACTACTAATAACCCCTCTGTTATTACTTTGTTTGGAAGCTACTACCCTGATGTTGAAACAACCCCAACACGCGGGCGCAGTTCTGGAAGTCGAAGGTCAAAACCTATTTCTCAGATAAATATAACTCCTGGTGTGAATATGTCGGCCCCAACAGTTAAAAACAGAGTTGTACCTTCAACTTTTAAATCTGTAAGGGATCTGACCCTTGAATCTACAGGTGAAGATGTAAAAGCATTACAAAACTTCTTGATATCACAAAAGTACTCAATCCCAGCGGGTGCCACGGGGTATTACGGTGAGCAAACACTTCTCGCTCTCTCTAAGTATCAAAAAGATAATAATATTTATCCTGCTACAGGCTACTTTGGACCACTAACGATTTCATTCTTGAGACAAAATGTATCTTCTTTAATTTCTGACAATTTGGCCCCAACAAATCAGTCTTCAGTTGACACTATATATACAAGAAATTTATCATTAGGCTCTCAAGGAGATGATGTAAAACAACTTCAAATATTTCTTAATTCAACACAAAAATACCTAGTGTCCACATTAGGAGCAGGTTCAGTAGGAAATGAAACTACCTATTTTGGTCTCGCAACACAATCTGCTCTTACTAGATTCCAGGTTGCAAATAATATACAACCTGCTCTGGGATATTTCGGACCTATTACGAGAGAGTTTGTTAAATAAAGAATGATACTGAGGTTTTCGACGCATCCTTGCATTCCTGATGCAGTCTTCTTTTATTTTTATACCAATTTTATATAATCAACCAAAACTTAATTAAGCATACGTACTCGACATATTCTCTCTTTCTGCTAAAATCACAGGATGAGTTTATCTATCGGCATGGTACGAACACACCTCGACATGCACCAGATGATAGAAGGGAGGCCTATGTCCCGTTTGAGTTGAGGATTGAGCTGTCAGCTTAATAGGAGGGCAAAAAGGACCCTAGAAGGTAACTTCAGGGGTCTTTTTGTTTATTATATGCATATCCTGTATAATATTAATATGGAAAAATTACCTAACATCGGACAAGACTTCATCGAACAAAAGTACCCCGATACAGCAGATAACAAAAGACCTCGAAAACCAGTAGAGGAGAGATTTAAAAGAATAGAAGAAAATCCAAAGGCACTTCAAAAACTAGAAGATTTGCTCTTGAATGATTTTGTGCTCGATGTTTCTGATGAAGAAACTCTCCTGAAACTTGCAAAGTCTCTACATGAATCAGAAAAGCGAATTGCAATTGAAAGAGGACAAACTAATGAAATACAAGAACTTGAACAAAATGACTCCGACTTGATTGAAAAGTACAAATCCGCAATCCTTGAAAAAGAACAAATTCAAAGAAGAACACTCAAGTCATGGTTTGAATATATAAAGCAAAACGATGCCGAGTATCCAATGTGGTTTAGATATTACGTTGTGAGATCATTGCGTAATCTCGGACAATTCTCCAGGGACGAAAAAACATATTCAAACAGAACATCAGACACAATTGCTCCATTTCCAGAGATGAATGCAGAAGCTCTTGCTTTTGTACACAAATCTCTTGAACATGAATTTGAAAAAGAAGGCTTTACACCAGAAATAACAGAAGTTCTATTAACTCCCGAAGAAGAAGAGGAAATCAAGTCAAAAGTACCAGATGAGTCAAAACTTCCATTTGCAATCAAAGGAAGACTCAAAAACAAAAGAGCAGAAGCTCGAAAAGAACAAAAACAAGAATTTGAATCTGAAAAAGATTCAGAGTTTGTTTCAAATATTCAATTGAATGAAGCAAAGAAAGAAGAGTTATCAAAAGAACTCATTGCAAGACTTAAAACAAAAGACTTTTCAAAACTATATTCGTTTGCACAAATTGAATGTGCAGGAAACCTAGATCGAACTTCACTTGAAGGTGAATGGATCAAATATGACAAGGGAAGTGATTTCACTAAACTAGAAGAAGGACTCAAAGGAAAGGGAACTGGTTGGTGTACTGCAGAAGGCTCAGCAAAAGGTCAAATAGCAGACGGTGACTTTTATGTATTTTATACAAAAAACAAAGCAGGTATCTCAACCGAACCTCGTATTGCAATACGAATGCAAGAGGACAAAATTGGAGAAATTAGAGGAGTGAATACAAGACAAGAACTCGAACCAGAACTCGTTGAAACTGCAAAAGAAAAATACAAAGACCTTCCAGGTGCACAAAAGTATGAGAAAGCAGATCATGACATGAAAGAGATGACGAAGCTTCACGAAAAGTCATTTTCTATAGATAAAGAGACAAAAGAAAAAACATATCTGAATCCAGAACTCTCAAAAGAAGACCTCGAATTCCTCTACGAACTCAACTCCTCAATCGAAGGATTTGGATATGACAAAGATCCTCGAATTGAAGAGATAATAAATCAGAGAAATATAAAAGAAGACCTTTCTAGTCTACATGATTGCAAACCTGAACAGATTTCTACCACAAAAGAAGAGGCTTCATCAGGTGATATTGTATATCACTATGGAATTCTTGATCTTTCAAACTTCTCATCCGCAGAAGGCTTAACTCTCCCTGATTCAATTGGAGGAAATATTTATCTTTCAAACCTCACGTCCGCAGAAGGACTCACTCTCCCCAATTCAATTGGAGGAAATATTTATCTTTCAAACCTCACGTCCGCAGAAGGACTCACTCTCCCCAATTCAATTGGAGGAAATATTTATCTTTCAAACCTCACCTCTGCAGAAGGACTCACTCTTCCTGATTCAATTGGAGGAAATCTTATTCTCAATAGACTCACATCCGCAGAAGGCTTAACTCTCCCTGATTCAATTGGAGGAGGTCTTCATCTTAATAATCTCTCATCCGCAGAAGGCTTAACTCTCCCCAATTCAATTGGAGGGGGTCTTTATCTTTCAAGCCTCACCTCTGCAGAAGGCTTAACTTTACCTGATTCAATTGGAGGAGATCTTCATCTTAATAATCTCACGTCCGCAGAAGGACTCACTCTCCCCAATTCAATTGGAGGGGGTCTTTATCTTTCAAGCCTCACCTCCGCAGAAGGACTCACTCTCCCCAATTCAATTGGAGGAGATCTTAATCTCCATAATCTCACGTCCGCAGAAGGACTCACTCTCCCCAATTCAATTGGAGGGGGTCTTTATCTTTCAAGCCTCACCTCTGCAGAAGGCTTAACTTTACCTGATTCAATTGGAGGAGGTCTTCATCTTAATAATCTCACGTCCGCAGAAAAACAAAAACTTAGGGAGAAATATCCACAACATAGAGAGAAAATTTAATTCTCCAGTAACCTCTAATTTCTCCTTGCATTCTTGCTACGGTCTTTTTTTTATTTTTATACCAATTTGATATAATTAACCAAAACTTAATTAAGCATACATACTCGACATATTCTCTCTTTCTGCTAAAATCACAGGATGAGTTTATCCATCGGAATCGTAGGTCTCCCTAATGTTGGTAAATCAACACTTTTTAACGCATTGACTCGCAAATCTGTTCCTGCGGAAAATTATCCATTTTGCACCATCGATCCATCAGTTGGTGTCGTTCCTGTGCCCGACGAGCGACTTCACAAGCTTCGGGATTTCTCAAAATCAGTCAATGCGCTTCCTGCAGCTGTTGAGTTTACCGACATTGCCGGTCTTGTAAAAGGAGCATCCGAGGGTGAAGGTCTCGGAAACCAATTTCTCTCACATATTCGTGAAGTTGATGCTATTGCACAAATGGTGCGAATTTTTGATGACTCAAATATCATCCATGTTGAAGGACGAATCGATCCACTCGGTGATATTGAAATTATCAACCTGGAACTCATCCTCGCAGATCAGCAAACTGTCACTAAACGAAACGGAGCTATCGAAAAAGATGCAAAGCGAGGCGACAAAGAAGCCGTTGCTCTCAAAGCGGTGCTCGACAGGATTATTCCAACTCTCGCGGATGGAAAGCTTGTTTCGTCGCTCGAATTCGACGAAGATGAAAAAAAGCAGGTAAAAACACTCAATCTTTTGACCTCAAAGCCCTTCATGTACATTTTAAATAAAAAAGCAGGTGCTCCAAACCTCGATGTTCTCAAAGATGAGCGATGGGACGCACTTATGAATTTCTTTAAAGAAAATAATGCAATCTACACGATCGTAGACGCACAAATCGAAGGAGAGCTTAACGAGCTCGACGGAGAAGACCGTGAAATGTTCAAAGAAGAACTCGGAGCGCATGACGACGGAACAGACGAGCTCATCAAAAAAGGCTATGAGCTACTAGACCTCATCACATATTTTACAACAGGAGAAAAGGAAACTCGCGCATGGACCGTTTTACGAAATAGTACAGCGCCACAAGCGGGTCGTGCCATCCACTCGGATTTTGAACAAAAGTTCATCAAAGCCGATATTGTTTTCTGGGAAGACCTCCTCGCATCGGGCTCGTACGGCGCAGCTCGTGAAAAAGGAAAGGTTCGCACAGAAGGGAAGGAATATATCGTAAAAGACGGCGATGTGATCGAGTTCAAGGTGTAGGCTCTTTTAGCTAAAATTATGTAGTACTGCTATTTTTTATAAATATCTTTACGATGTTTGATTCGCAGAATTGTGATAATGGTTAAAACACCATTCTTGTCGTACTCGAATATAGCTCTATAATCTCCAATTCTATATCTGTGAGTCCTTGAAAAATCCCAGACAGAGATTTTGCATTCTCAAGGGGTTTCTTTTTTGTGTATTCTGCAATAATTACAACAATCTTTTTTGCTTGATTTTTTTCAATCCTCTTTAAATCCTTTCTTGCAGATAATGTATACTGAACTAGTATTTCTTTGCCCATAATAATCTATGCAAATTCACTCAGAATATCATCTTGGGAATAGACGCGACCTTTTGCAAGGTCATTTTTTGCTCTCTGTATATCTGTGAATATTTCTTCCAGACCTTCGTTCTCAGCAAATGGCTTTATTTCAAAAAGAGGCTTATTTCTATTCATGACAATGTAACGCACGTCCCCTTTGAGTGCTTTTTGTGCATAACTTGCAATATCAGCCCTAAATTCTTTTACACCAATTATTTTAGTAGTCATTCTTGAAGTGTACACATTGGGTACACTTAAGTCAAACGTTTTTTTGAAAATTAATATATCTTATATGAACTAGAACTTCATATATGAACATGAGTTTCTGTATTTTGATGTAAATCTCGTGATATACTACCCATATGAACATAGAAACCACACATGCAACTGCAAAGGATTTTTTTCTGTATGCTGGTTGGATAATCACATTATACGCAAGCATTATTAGTTTACTTACTTTTGTTTTCAGTTGTATCAATCTTCTGTATCCGCCCCTCTACTTCAGTCCTTCATTTGAAAACTCAGGCATCGTTACTGCAATCTCAGTGCTCATCGTCATGTTTCCGGCATTCATTATTCTTTCAAAGATTATCTACAAAGATATCGACAACAATAAAGTCAAAAAAGATATTTGGATTCGTCGTTGGTCACTCTATCTCACAATATTTGCGCTCGGACTCACATTAGCAGTGACTGTAATCACACTCATCAACGCATTTCTAAATGGAGATCTTGTTGCTAACTTTGCACTCAAAGTCGCCGCAACACTTCTTGTCGCGGGTGGTTCTATCATTTTCTACATTCAAGATAGTAAGGGGGTTTTCATCGGAAAAAAGAAAGTCAGAAATATTATTTCAATCATTGTTTCGGTCCTTGTTGCGCTCGCTGTTATAAGTGGAGTAATTATTGTTGGAACTCCAGGAGAGAGACGAGCACAAGAATTCGACAATCAAAGAGTCAGCGATCTGGCGTCTATCCAATCGAGTGTGCTTGAATACTGGCGTACACAAGAAAAACTACCGGCTGACATGGCAGAACTAAAAGATCCACTCTCATATTTTGTTGAACCACTTGATCCTCAAACAGGGATGCAATATCAATACACTGCAATAGGAGAATATTCATTTGAATTGTGTGCAGAATTTGAAACAAAAGCAATGTCGCAAAATCAAGATGAGTTCACTGCAGGAAGATATTCTGCAACACCAACCTATAAATATGATCTAACCAACAGTGACTGGCAACACAGCGTAGGAAAGCATTGCTTCGAACGAACTATTGACCCAAAACGTTTTCCGACATACGATAACTAACACAAGTGCAATCTTGCGTACAGATACTATCTAGAAAATGAACGACTACAATCATAAAGACATAGAGCTTGCATGGCAAGAAAGGTGGCAAATGACACCAAAGAAAACCCTCGCACCTGATGCAGGGAATTCATACATTCTTGTTGAGTTCCCATATCCGTCTGGAAATCTCCATGTGGGGCACTGGTATGCTTTTGCGGTGACTGATATGCTCGCACGATTTCACTCTCTTCAAGGAAAGAATGTTCTTTTTCCAATTGGTTTTGACTCATTTGGACTTCCTGCAGAAAATGCTGCTATTCAAAGAGGTCTCAATCCAAAAGAATGGACCTATTCAAACATTGCATATATGGAAAAACAGCTCAAAAGCATGGGTGCACTGTTTGATTGGGATAGAAAAGTAGTAACGAGCGATCCAGAATACTACAGATGGACGCAATGGCTCTTTTTACAATTCTTACAAAAGGGAATAGTGCATCACGAAGAAGGTCATGTGAATTGGTGTCCATCATGCAAGACGATTCTTGCAAATGAGCAACTCGAAGCAGGGCTTTGTGAGCGATGCGGTTTCGTGGTTGAACAAAAAGAAATGATGCAATGGAATTTTGCTATCACACAATATGCCGACAGACTCATTGATGATCTCGACTCGCTTGATTGGCCCGACCACATCAAAGAATCTCAAAAGAATTGGATTGGACGAAGTACGGGTACTTTTTTTACCTTTAAGCTGAAAGCATCCGATGTAAAAAATGACAAAAAAAATTCTGATATAGAAATGAAAGTTTTCACAACTCGTCCAGACACACTGTTCGGTGTGACATATGTTGTGCTTGCGCCAGAACATCCTCTTGTAAAACAAATGCTTGCTACAGATACTTTAGAAAATAAAGACGAAATCCTCAAGTATCAAAAAGAAGCAAATAGAAAAACAGATCTCGAACGACAATCTTCAAAAGAAAAAACTGGAGTGTGCCTCAAGGGAGTTTTTGCAATTCATCCAGCAACTGGAGATGAGGTTCCAGTATATATTGCTGATTATGTGCTTGCACAGTACGGAACTGGAGCAGTTATGGCAGTACCTGCGCATGACGAGCGTGATTTTGAATTTGCGCAAGCTCACAATCTACCAATAAAGCATGTGGTTCGAGCCGTGCGAATCGACAAAAATAATCCTCACAAAGAAGGAGCTCCTGTTGTTGTCCGAAATAATATTCATGCAATCGTGTACAACCCAAAAGATGATACATATCTTTGTCTCGATTGGTTAAAGCATCCATGGCAAACATTTGTAGTAGGAGGTGTTGAGGAAGGTGAAGATGCTATTGAAGGTGCAAAGAGGGAAGTCCTCGAGGAAGCAGGGTATAAGAATATTAAATTTATGAAAGAACTTCGACACTCAGTTGAATCTCATTATTATGCTGCCCACAAAAATGAAAATAGAATTTCTTATACAACACCGCTACTTTTTGAATTAATAGACGATGAAAAAGAACCGTTAGACGAAACGGAAAGTTCAGAACACAAGCCCTTCTGGATGTCATTCGCTGATATAAAGAAAAAAGGTCTTACATGCGCTGAGTTAGATTTGTGGATTGATGCGCTTGAGGGAGGAGCTGATGTTATTACTGAAAAAGGAAAGCTCATTAACTCATCTGATGAATTTGACAGTCTCACTTCAGAAGAGGCAATGACTGCAATCACTGAAAAATATGGTGAAGTCGCTACAACTTACAAACTGCAAGACTGGTCAGTATCTCGCCAACGATATTGGGGATGTCCGATTCCAATTATTCACTGTGAAAAGTGCGGAGCTGTTCCGGTTCCTGAGGATCAGCTTCCAGTAGAGCTTCCTGAGATGGAAAAAATTCTTATGCGAGAAGATGGAAAATCGCCACTTGCACAAAATGATGAATGGGTGAATGTTGCGTGTCCGGAATGTGATGCTCCTGCGCGTCGTGAAACTGATACGCTTGATACTTTCGTTGATTCGAGTTGGTATTATGTTCGCTATACTGACGCTCAAAACAAAAAAGAAATTGCTTCACAAGATGCAATGAAAAAATGGCTACCGGTTGATTTCTATTCAGGTGGATCTGAACACACAACGCGTCACCTTCTCTACGCTCGCTTTGTATACAAGGTCATGGCAGATTTAGGAATAGTTTCTGGAAACGAGCCATTCTTAAAACGAAATAACAGAGGTCTTATTCTCGGACCAGATGGAAATAAAATGAGTAAGTCAAAAGGTAATGTAATTGATCCAGATGATGTTATTGAGCGAGTCGGGTCGGATAGTCTACGACTCTATCTTGCCTTTATGGGGCCGTACGGTGAGGCTGGTTCATATCCATGGGATCCAAACGGGGTTGTGGGTATGCGACGCTTTCTTGAGCGCGTATGGCGACTCAAAGCCAAGGCGGTGACTGAAGATTATCCAGAAGCTGTCGCAATGCTTCATAAGACAATCAAGCAAGTAACGGCTGATACTGAGCGCCTCAAGTTCAACACAGCAATCGCAGCCATGATGACGCTCCTTAATTATCTTGAAAAAAATACTTGTCCACATCATGTGTACGAGAGTCTCTTGGTAATGCTTTCAGCTTTTGCACCACACATATCGGAGGAGCTGTGGATGCGGTCAGGAAAGAGTACTTCGATCTTTATTGAAGACTGGCCAAAGTTTGACGAAAGTCTCATTGAGTCAGATATGCTCACGTTGGCGATTCAAATAAATGGAAAAGTTCGACACTCGATTACTGTTTCAAAAAATGTTCGAGAGGATGAGCTTCAGAATCTCATCACAGACACGCCTGAGGTGAAAAAATGGATAGGGGATCATGCCATCAAACGCTTTATCTATATTCCTGGAAAGATTGTTAACATTGTGGTCTAGTTACACACGGCCTCAGGCTGCAAAAGCTTGACACATCTTGATTGATGATATAATATAATACCAACATTCATTTGCATTTTTATTGTATTAGCGTTATTTATTCAATCAAGCATGACAACAAAACTTTCACTTAGTTTCAATCCAAAGCAAGTTGCGAAGCGACTTCTTAAAACCGTTCCTGACCGCGCTCAAGATATTCTTTCAAAGCGATATGGTCTCGGAGACAATACAGAGCGGATGACCCTCGAAGCAATTGGACAATTGTACAGTATTACTCGTGAGCGGGTTCGTCAGATTGAGGAGTATTCACTTAAGAATATTCGAAAATCAGACGTCTACGAAAAAGAATTTGCAATATTCAACGAGATTGATACCCTCATTAAAACTATGGGCCTATTAGTCTCAGAAGAAGCACTCCTTGGTGCTTTCACAAAAACTGAAGCAAATAAAAACTTTTTGCACTTCCTTCTCGTCGTCGGTAATGATTTTGAAAAACATAAAGAAAATGAAAACTTTACCCATCGATGGAGCATTGATCCAGTGCTTGCAAATACAATTCATGAAGGGCTTAAAAACCTTTACAGGTCTCTTTCAAACGAAGATCTTCTTTCTGAAGAAGAAATTGTAAAACAGTTTATTACACATCTTGATGATATTGCCGAAGAATATAAAGAAGAAGAAATCATTAAGCGATGGTTAACTCTCTCTAAGAAAATCGACAAAAACCCGCTAGGTGAGTGGGGGCGAGCAGATTCTCCAAATGTGAGCGTCAAAGGGATGCGAGATTACGCTTTTCTCGTAATTCGACGACACGGCTCACCAATTCACTTTAGAGAAGTAGCTGAGCAGATTGAAAAACTTTTTAATAAGAAGGCTCATGTTGCAACAACGCACAATGAACTCATTAAAGATAAGCGCTTTGTTCTTGTTGGAAGGGGGCTCTACGCTCTGTCTGAGTGGGGATACCTTAGTGGTGTTGTAAAAGATGTTATTGGTGAGATTCTTGAAAAAGAAGGTCCACTTACAAAAGATGAAATTATAGACAGAGTTCTTAAGGAGCGATATGTGAAAGAAAACACTATTGTAGTAAATCTACAAAATCCCGCTAACTTTTCTAAGGATACAAAAGGACGATATTCTTTGGTAAAGTAGTTTCTCACAGTGTATATATGTGGATAAGCAAAAGGCGCCCTGCGGGCGCCTTTTGCTATGGAGTATGCTGTATGCTTGGCATTACACCAAAAAGCATACTCTCGATTTGTTTGAATAATGTTCTTCCAAAAATGATTGTATCATACTATAATAGGAGGCATGGATTCATTCAATATTCTCATAACGACTGTCGGGGAAATTCTCCTCTACCTCGTACCAGTTGTACTTCCGATTGCTCTGCTTGCAATTTTGTGGAATTATTGGAAGGTGTATATACGAAATGTGTTCTTTGCTTCTCAGGAATATTCGCTCTTGCAAATTAAGCTTCCAAAAACAATTGATAAGACTCCGCAAGCGATGGAACTCTTCATGCTGTCTTTATTTCAAACAGGAGGAGAGGCTACGTGGATTGACCGGTTGTGGAATGGGAAAACGCGACCCTGGTTCTCACTCGAAATAACTTCTGACGGAGGAAGTGTGCATTTTTATATTTGGACACGCAAGTCTTCAGCTGGGTACATAGAATCACAGCTCTACGCTCAATATCCTTCAATTGAAATTGCACACGTAGAAGATTACACACGAGATATCAACTTGGGGTCTGGAGAGTTTGATGTTTGGGGTTGTGAATTTGATCTTACTGCACCAGATCCGTTTCCAATTAAAACCTATGTTGCATACGGTTTAGATAAAGACCAGGATGTTGAAAAAAGAATTGACCCAATTAGTCAGACACTCGAGTTTCTTTCATCGGTCACACCCGGTAATCGTATTTGGTTACAGATTCTTGTTAGAGCACATAAAAAAGAAGACCCAAAGCCTGGAACTTGGTTCGATAAAACTGATAAGTGGAAAGATGACGCAAAAGTTGAAATCAAAAAAATAAAAGAAGAAGCTACTACCAAAGATGATGAAGGTAAGAAAAGCCTTATGCAGCTCACTGATGGTCAAAAAGAAACCATTCTTGCAATAGAAAAAAGCATAGCAAAATATCCGTTTGATGTAGGTATTCGAGGGCTATATGTCTTTGAGAAGGATGGTTTTGACGGAGCAAACATTGGTGGGATGATAGGATCATTTAAGCAATACAGTGACCCAACTCTCAATGGATTTAAGCCCGCACGAACAACATCATTCAATTACCCTTGGCAAGATTTTACAGGAAGCAGGGTCAAGCGTGCGAAACAAAAAATATTTGAAGCATACGTCGAAAGAGGATATTTTTATGAACCTTTCAAGAAGCCTCACTTCATTCTTAACACAGAAGAGTTAGCAACAATATTTCACTTCCCGGCATCTGTCGCAGAGAGTACATCGCTTGAGAGAGTAGATTCACGTAAGGGGGAGGCGCCAGCAAACTTACCTATCTAGTTATAAAATATAAATATGGAACGATACCAAATTATAATCAGAAAGAAACAAATAATATACTACACTGTTGCTGTAGTGTTTTTTGCTTTTATTGCCTATGCATTATCACTTAATTCTCCTAATACAAGTATTAACTACCCGCATACATTCAGAATAGAGCGAGGGGAGACACTCTCTGCAATATCGCAACGCTTACGGGATGAGCAACTCATAACATCCAGATCTTTTTTTAATATTCAGGCTCTCGTGCGAGGTCAAAGTAATTCTCTTAAGTCAGGCGTGTATATTTTTAAAACAGCACCAAGCACAACTCAGATAATTAGTCGATTCGCCGAAGCAAGTTACGGTATAGAGACAGTGCAAGTCACTTTTCCTGAAGGGTCTACCCGTGAAGAAATTGCAAAGATTGCTTCAGGTTCACTTCCATCGTTCGACGTAAATGCTTTTCTCCTAGAAACCCGAGAAGGATATCTGTTTCCTGACACATATAGATTCTTTGAAACTGCCTCTGCTCAGGACGTACGAATGGAGTTGGAAGAAGTCTTTGTAGAAAAAATAGAATCGATTGATAGGGACATAGCACTTTCTGGACGAACAAAAGAAGAAATAGTTACCATGGCTTCAATTATTGAAAAAGAGGCAAACACTCCTGAGTCACGAAGAATAGTTTCTGATATTCTATGGAGAAGGATTGATATCGGCATGCTCTTGCAAGTCGATGCAACTTTTGTATATTCAATAGGCAAGGGAACATTTGATTTGACGGTGGATGACTTGGAAACTGATGCTCCATATAATACATACGTGCGATTGGGACTTCCTCCAACACCAATCAGTAATCCGGGTTTCGATGCAATTGAGGCATCACTACGACCCAACGAAACAAACTATCTCTATTTTTTGACAGGTGCTGATGGTGTAATGTACTATGCAGAGACTTTCGAGGGACATAAAGAAAATAGAAGAAAGTACTTAAACTAGTGTATGTACAATTTTTTACTCAAGCAATATTATTTAAGAAAAATATCTAAGGGAAACAATCAGAAAGTTGCCGTAGGAATGTCTGGCGGAGTTGACTCGTCAGTTTCTGCTGCACTACTTAAGGATCGCGGCTATGATGTAACTGGGGTATTTATTAAGGTGTGGCAACCTGATTTTTTGGCATGTTCATGGAAAGAGGATAGGCGAGATGCGATGCGAGTTTGTAGTCAGCTCAATATACCCTTTAAAACAATTAATCTCGAAGATGTCTACAAGGAAAAGGTTGTTGAATATATGGTTAATGAATACAAAGAGGGAAGAACGCCTAATCCTGATGTGATGTGTAATACTTTTGTAAAATTCGGAGCCTTTTACGAATGGGCAATACAAAATAATTTTGAATATGTGGCGACAGGGCATTATGCGCGAACGAATTTTGATAATGAAACAAAACTATACAACTTGCTGAGGGGGGTGGATAACTCAAAAGATCAAAGCTATTTTATTTGGCAAATACAACATGAAAAATTAGCAAATGTTCTATTTCCAATTGGTACAATTGTCAAAAAACATGTTCGCTCAATTGCACATGCGTACAAGCTTATTACTGCGTCAAAAAAAGATTCACAGGGTCTTTGTTTTCTAGGACATGTAGATATTGGCGATTTTTTATCACACTTTATCGTACTCAGTAAAGGACATGTAAAAGACATGCAAGGAAATATTATTGGACATCACAGAGGTGTAGCGCTCTACACGATAGGTCAACGCCATGGCTACACAGTAGAGACGAAAGGAGATAATAAGTCAGTACTCTATGTTGTAAAAAAAGATATTAAAAACAATATCCTAATAGTTTCTGAAAACCCCATCGCTCAAATAATTGATAAAAGACATGTTCCACTAAGGAATGTATACTTGAGGGCAACCGGAAGTACGAAGGCAAAAAGAGACAATGGTTATAGTTCCCAGATACGCTATCACGGAAAAGAGTATTCTGTGCAAGTATCGTACAAAAATAAAAAATACTACGCAGCCTTCCACGATAGTCCTGACGCACTTGCTGTTGGACAATCTATAGTTTTATTTCAAGGTGATGTGTGTGTTGGCGGAGGAATAATAGATGAACCTGTGATAAAATAAAAGTATTAATCACTTTATCTTATCTTATGTCGCTATTGAAAAAACTATTTGTCCTACTTGCCGCTATCATATTAATTAGTCTGGTAAGCGTTCTAATAAGAAGTATTCTTACTACTGATGAATCATTAGGTGATTCTACTGACACCGAAACAAGTAGTCTTCTTGTTGAAAAAATAACCATTCAGGAAAAGTACGAGAAAGGAGATCTCACTATTTTTGGGTCGGTAGTAACTAATAATCCTTGTAATGGACTTATTATTTCAAGTGAAAAGATTGTTGATAATACATACGAGATATTTATTGAAACGCAAGAGGATGATGGGCCACCGTGCGATGATTTAATTACAGATCAATTATTTGAATATACACTGCAAGCACCAGAAGATTCGGTGCTCGTAGGTTTTTTTAATGGTAATCCGATTGAATTTAATAGGATTAAGTTAGGTGAGGGGCAAGAATTCTCAAATCCAATTGATTATACAAAAGGCTAATATGTCAGAAATTCTTATTATAAAATCTAATGGAGAGCGAGAGCTTTTTGATGAGACAAAACTAAAAGCTTCATTAGCCAAGACTAATGCTTCATCTTTTCTCGTTGAGGATATTCTAAAGGTTGTGAGAAAAAAAATACGCAAGGGCATGAAAACAACTCAAATTTATACGATGGCTTTTAAAATGCTTCGTAAAAAAAGTGGACGAAGTGCATACAGGTACTCAATTAAAAGATCCCTTCTCTCTTTAGGTCCGACAGGTTTCCCTTTCGAAAAATTTATTGGAAGTATTCTAGAAAAAAAGGGGTACCACGTAGAAATAGGAAAAATTATTCCTGGAGAGTGTATTGATCATGAGATTGATATTATTGCTTATAATAAACATGACCTTATAATTGCAGAAGTAAAATTTCATAACAACTTATCAACAAAAACTGATACAAAAGTTGGGTTATATGTAAAGGCACGCTTCAATGATCTCAAAAGAACCATCTTTGAATATGAAGATGCCCCATCAACAATGACAAAGGGAATGATTATTACTAATACAAAATTCACACATAACGTAATTAAATATGCTAAATGTAGCGGCATGGAAATGATTGGTTGGAATTATCCGCAGCATGGAAATCTTTACGATATGATTGAAGAAACAAATCTGCACCCCCTAACATGTTTGGTTGAATTGCCAAAAGCACATAAGAGAATTCTTGTTGATAGAGGAATAATTACTTGTAAAAGCCTTGAACAAGATAGGAAGATCCTTGACTCATTGTCACTTTCTACAAAAAAGAAAAAACTAATTCTTGAAGAGATTAAAGATGTCTGCCACTAATACACAAAAAACACAGCTCTTATTTCACATACGAAGTGGAAGTATTTTTGTAACATACACAAAGGGTGAGTTACGCTTTACTGAAAATAAGTTTATGCGGATGGGGCGAGTTTCAAGTACGAGAGAATATATTAATGAAATGCAAATAACACTAGATGAGCTTACTAATACCGTTGTGATGCATATTTCCAAGGAAAGTCTTGACATACCCAGGTCTATCGGAATCGTGTACACAAGTCCTTGGATAATGACGCAAATAAAAAATTTCCATGAAGAGTACTCATTTCCGCATTCGCACACAGCCTTTTCAGAGGAAATTCTCGAAGGCGAAGAGTTTAACAAAACGATTTTTTCTTTTAAAGAAGAGGGGGTATTTCTCTGCGATACATCAATTCTCGGAGTATATATGAACGGATACGCGGTCGGAACGGCACCCAAGGGTGACTTATTGTGCACTAAGTTTGATGCTGCATATGCGGTGGCAACTGTTGATTCCCATATTCGTACGGCAGTTGAGAATTGCCTCAAAAAACATCTTTCAAATAGAGAATTTCGACATATTCCACTAGTGACATGGCTGCAAGCAGAGCTTGCAGCCAGTAAACCTCATTATACAGGCGTGATTTGTTACATTGGGTGTGAACTCTCCGAGGCGTATATTGTTGTTGATGGAATAATTACGCAGCAAGTCGATATTAGAACAGGAACTCATTCGTTGCTTACTAATCCATACCTACAAATGACTATAGATTTCAACACTTTTATGAGTGTGTATGATGAAACTTTGGAAGAAACCGAACCTTATATAAAAAATAAGGTTCTTGTTGTATCAGAGGACCCGTCCCTCTCTTTATTTTTCCTAGAAAATTTTATAAGGATGGGATTTAAAGCATCAGAATTGAGAATATACTAAAAATCTTCAACAATCTTGATTTATCACTTGCGATGATTTTTATTAGTCCGTATAATAGCACTATGGATAAAAATTTTTTAAAGGATACTATACCTTCAACACACAATCACAAGAAATCTATTAGAAACATTCCGCTCTCTGAAAATGCAACACGCAAAGTGGAGCGGGCAAACGAATCTGCATCAAACAGAATTTCACCGAAAAGAACTATAAAACGAAACAGAAAAATGTCATACGGAACCCCTTGGAAAAAAATAATGTTGTCAGTGGCTATTATTGCAATTATTGGATACTTTGGCTTTAGCTTTATGAATGCAAAAACAACATTAACATTGACACCGCAAACATCACTTCGATCGATTGATCTTGCATATGTAATTTATAACTCAGAGGTTGGTGCACCAGAAGATGGACTACCGAGTGCTTCTGAAGAAAGTGAAGATGGTGAAAGTCCCGAAGAAAATTCTGTAACGCTAGATACAACTCAAATCTCAATTCCTTTTACTACAAAAGACATATCAGTCACTCAGAGTAAAAATATTCCAGCAAGTGGGGAAGAGTCTGTCGAAGATAAAGCGATTGGAACCATTACTATATACAATGAGTATAGTGAAGATCCTCAACAACTTATTACCAACACTCGATTCGAGTCACCTGATGGAAAAGTATATCGAATCCAAAAAGCAATTATTATTCCAGGAATGACAAAGGGTTCTAATGGAGCAACAGTTCCGGGGACAATTACTGCTGAGGTTATTGCTGATCAAGCCGGGCAAAATTCTAATCAAGACCAAGCTGGAATTTCATTTACAGTTCCTGGTCTTCAAAACACACCTCAATACGAAACTACATACGCAAAATCAACAACTCCTATTACTGGTGGTTTTTCTGGAGTTCGTAAAGTAGTAAGCGCTCAGGATGAAGAAGATACTCGAGAGGAGCTACGTACTGACCTAGAACGTTCTATTGCAGCAGCTGTCACAGCAGAGGCAAATAATGATATATTCGTAACGTACAATCCTGAGTTTATTACATATAGTTCACTTAATGATACTGTTGAAGGTGACTCTGTCATTATCTCTGAAAAAGCTACTGTTTCTGGAATTATATTCGAAATGAAAACCCTTAATAATGCGATTGCTTCTGACGCACTAGGGAACGGTTCCGATGAAAACCTTGTACTGGAAAATATTTCTGAGCTTAGAATCAACCTTGAAGATGCCTCAAACTTTAATCCAGACAGTGGTCAATCAGGAGTCGTACGCTTTTCAGGGGATGCGCGATTTGTAGGAGATATTAATTTCGATCAAGTTAAAGGAGATGTTATGGGAATGTCTAAATCAGAGCTCAAGTCGTTTCTCGAGAAAGCGGATGGTGTAAAACGGGCTCGCATTGCAATCTCTCCTTTCTGGAAGCAAAGTGTTTCTGAAAATACGGAAAAAATTGATATTATTATCATTCCAGACTCCTCAGAAGAAATATAAGAGTAAGTTTATTTGACGAAAGGTGATTTTCTGGTAAGATTGTGAGCGTGTCAAACAATCAAGAAGAAACTACAAAAGGAGTAGTAGTTGAAGCGCTACCCAATACGCAATTCAAAGTCAAACTTGAAGACGGAACAGAAACACTCTCTTTCCTTGCAGGAAAGATGAGGTTGCATCGTATCCGAGTTCTTGTGGGTGATAAGGTAGAGATGCATATCGACCCCTATGGAGGAAAAGCGCGTATATTCAAACGATTGTAAGTTAGTTAAAGAAACATTATATTATTATGAAAATTAAATCTTCACTGAAAGTAGAAAAAGCTGGTGATCAACTTGTACGACGAAAAGGGAAACTGCGTCGTATTAACAAGTTGAATCCACGACGTAAAGCTCGACAAGGGTAATTCTTTACATTTTATTGAATATCTGATATCCTACCGTAACACTTTTTAAATTATGAGAATAGCAGGAATAACATTACCAGACAGTAAACGAATGGAGATAGCTCTGACAACTATTTATGGTGTTGGGCGACCTCGAGCAAAGAAGATTCTTGATGAAGCCAAGGTTGATCATGGTACAAAACCAAAAGACCTTACACCTGATCAAGAGAATCAAATTCGTTTACTCGTAGAAGGTTTTCAAATCGAAGGAGATCTAAAGCGATCTATATCTTCAAACATCAAACGACTGAAAGACATTCAAGCGTACCGAGGTTCTCGTCACACAAAGCACTTGCCAACACGTGGACAACGTTCAAAAACTAACTCTCGAACTGTGCGAGGAAACGTACGAAGGACAATGAGCTCTGGACGACGTTCAGTAGATAAAAAATAGTATATGGGAAAAAAACGAATTGTTTCAAAAGGATCATCTGACTCTATGAAGAAGTCAACAGGTGGCAAAAAAAGTACTAAAAAAAGAATTTCTTCTGGGGTTCTTCATGTTCAAGCTACATATAACAATACAATTGTTACACTTACTGATAATAAAGGTAATAAAGTAGCATCATCTTCAAGTGGTTCACTTGGATTCCGTGGCGCAAAGAAAGGAACACCCTTTGCAGCTGCAAAGATTGGTGAAGTACTCAGTGAGCGAGCTGAGCAAATGGGAATGCAAGAAGTTGCAGTTATTATTAGAGGGGTTGGATCTGGACGTGAGTCGGCTGTGCGAAGTTTTGTGAACAGTGGAATTACAATTTCTTCAATCAAAGACGCAACACCTGTTCCTCACAATGGTCCAAAACCACCTAAGCCTCGAAGAATCTAAACATATTATATCATTATGAAAATCGGTCCAAAGTATAAAATAGCACGGCGCCTAGGAGCAGCAGTATTTGAAAAAACTCAAACTGCAAAGTTCGCACTTTCTTTACAAAAGAAAGGACGAAACATGGGTCGCAGAAAACCACTTTCTGTTTATGGAACACAGCTTATTGAAAAGCAAAAAGTTCGATTTACATATGGATTATCTGAAAAACAATTTTCTAAATATGTTAAAAAAGCTGTTGAAGCCCAAGGAACAAACACAGCAGAAATGCTATATCAATCACTTGAGACTCGATTAGATTCAGTTGTGTTGCGTGCAGGATTTGCAAACTCTCGATCACTTGCAAGACAAATAGTTTCACATGGTCATATGAAGGTAAATGGTGTCCGAGTAAACGTTCCTTCGTATCGCGTACAAATCGGAGACGTTGTTACAGTCAAAGATTCAAGCACCGACAAGGTTCTATTCCAGGAACTCGAAAAAATGTCTGGAGACAGAACAATTCCAGCTTGGATAGAAGTTGATATTGCAAAAAAGATGATCACAATAAAGGCACTTCCTCCTTACGACTCCAGAAATATCCCATTCGATCTCCTTACAGTAATTCAATTCTACAAGCGATAATAGCACTCTCTTGCCATTATCGGCACAATAATGTATAGTTGTGTTTATAAGGTTTTATTAAATAATGCAAAAAAAGGTTAATTATGATGTCAGATCTACAAATCGCACTTCCGTCTAAACCACGGGTTGTCGACGAAAAAAAGTTTACAGGTATTTATGAAATCGACGGTCTTTACCCTGGGTACGGACATACACTCGGTAACTCTCTACGAAGAATTATTCTCTCATCTCTTCCGGGAGCTGCAATCACTCGAATTAAAATTGATGGCGTAAGTCATGAGTTTTCAGCTATTTCAGGTGTAAAAGAAGATGCAATTAACATTATTCTCAACCTGAGAAAGTTACGAATCCAACTTCTTACAGATGAGCCACAAACTATTGTTATTAAAAAGAAGGGTGCTCAAATCGTAACCGCAGGTAATATTGAAACTCCAGGACAAGTTGAAATTATCAACGGAGATTTGCATCTTTTCGAAATTACAGACAAATCAAAAGAAATCGTTATTGAAATGACTGTTGAGCACGGTCTCGGCTTTCTTGCAAAAGAACTCGTACAAAAAGACAGAGTAGAGGTTGGAGAAATTACACTTGATGCAAACTTTACACCAATCAGACGAGTAAACTATGAAGTAGAGAATATGCGAGTAGGTGAAAGAACAGATTTTAATCGCCTTCGAATGTTTATTGAAACAGATGGAACAATTATGCCCAAAGAAGCTCTTGAACGATCAATCCAAATTATGATTGCTCAGCTCAAGTCTATTGTTGGATTTAAACAAGAAGTTGAACCTGTAGAAGAGGTTGTTGCTGAATCACCAGTAGAAGAAGTTGATGAAAAAGAAGTTGAAGACTTTCTTAAGACTAGGGTAGAAAACCTCGATCTTTCAACTCGAACAATTAATGCTCTTGAGAATGCAAATATACGAACAGCCGGCGGTCTCGCTCGAAAGAAACAGGACGATCTAAATGATATCGAAGGTCTTGGAGGCAAGGGAATCGAGGAGATTAAAGAACTCCTAGAGAACAATAATATCGTGCTAAAATAAAGACTTTACTTTTCCTAAAATTTTGCTATTCTAGTATTCACCTAACACCATGAACCATCACGATAAAAACAGAAAATTCGGACGAACCAGAAAAGTACGGAAAGGACTTATGAAGTCCCTTGCTTATTCTCTTATTCGCGACGAAGCAATTACAACTACTGAAGCAAAAGCAAAAGAGCTTCGACCAATGATTGAGAAACTTATTACGAAAGCAAAGAGAGGAACTCTTGCAGATCGTCGACTTATTGCTTCTCGAGTGGGACACGATACTTCTGCTGCGAAACTCATTCAGTTAATTGCTCCACAGTACTCTGAAAGAAACGGGGGGTATACTCGCATTATTAAGCTTCCTATTCGAAAAAACAGTGCTGCTAAAATGGCACTCATTGAATTTGTAAAATAAAATTATGATCACTATTGACGCAACAAATCAATCAATCGGACGAATAGCTTCTCAAGCTGCTCACTACCTTCTTGGGAAACACGAAGTTTCTTTTACTAAAAACAATATTGCTGATGTAAAGGTTACCATCACAAATGCTTCAAAGGCATCTATTACTGAAAAGAAAAAGAGTGAAAAGCAATACGCTCAATTTTCAGGATACCCAGGAGGTCTTCGGTTCGAAACACTCAATGATGTTATTGAAAAGAAAGGTATTGAAGAAGTGTACAAGCGAGCTGTTAAACGCATGCTTCCATCAAATAAACTTCGATCAGACACTCTTAAAAACCTAACTATTACCGCATAATTGTATGGCAACCACAGCGACCAAAAAAGAATATATCGAAGGAATTGGAAGACGTAAAACAGCAGTTGCTCGTGTACGAATCACTCCAGGCACCAAGACTACTTTTACTATAAATGACAAGGCTTTGTCTGTTTATTTTCCTACAAAAGAACTGCAAAGTATAGCAGAGGGTGCTTTTGAAATAAGTGAAGTTGAACAAAAGTTTGACGTATCTGCAAAAATTACCGGTGGAGGAGTTCATGCTCAAGCTGAATCTCTTCGACACGGTATCGCACGTGCTCTTAATAAGTTCGACCCTGAGCTCCGAGCGCTTCTCAAGAAAGCTGGTTACCTCATGCGTGATTCACGAAGTGTTGAACGAAAGAAATTCGGACTTAAAAAGGCTCGCAAGCGAGCACAGTGGTCTAAGCGTTAATCTATAATCTTATTATGCCAGAAGATACGAACAATAATTCACAAAATGAACAGGAGGAGGAAGTAATTTTTGAAGAAGATGTGATTGGAGAAACTGATATGATTAAGAAACTTAAGGCTGATTTAAAAGTTTGTAGACAGGAAAAACAAGACTACCTCAATGGTTGGCAACGAAGTCAGGCTGATTGCATAAATATCAAAAAACGCTTCGACGAAGATAAGCAAGCTTTTTCTTCATACGCCACTGTAGCCTTTATAGAAGATTTACTTCCTGTACTCGACAGCTTTGATATGGCCTTCAAAGATACTACTTCATGGGAAAGTGTTCCTGAGAATTGGAGGAAGGGAGTCGAATATATTCACACTCAATTCTATTCCATTTTAGAAAATTATAATGTCAAAGAAGTCTCACCAATTGGACAGCAGTTTGATCCAAATAAACACAATAGCATAGAGATTCTGGACACAAACAAAGAAGAGGAGCATAATGTAGTCCTATCGGTCTTGCAAAAAGGATATGAACATAACGGAAAGATTATACGTCCACCCAATGTAAAAGTAGGAAATTATACCGAATAATACAATTACTCATTTACTCACTATTTAATACAAACACTATGGCAAAAATTTTAGGAATCGACTTAGGAACAACAAACTCTGCATTCGCAATCATGGAAGGTGGAGAACCGAATATTTTAGAAAACAGTGAAGGAAATCGAACGACTCCTTCTATTGTCGCTGTATCAAAGAGCGGTGAGCGTATCGTTGGTCAGGCTGCAAAACGACAGGCAGTAACAAATCCACAAAATACTATATTTGGTATCAAGCGACTTATCGGCCATACATTTGAAGATAGTGTTGTACAGAAAGACAAAGACACAGTGCCTTTCGTAATGTCAGCTACAGAAAATGGAGGTGTCCAAGTAACCATGAGTGGTGAGAACTATCGACCAGAAGAAGTTTCTGCAATGATTTTACAAAAAATTAAGGCAGATGCGGAAGCAAAGATTGGTGAAAAAATAACTGAAGCTATCATTACTGTACCTGCATATTTCAACGATGCTCAGCGACAAGCAACAAAAGATGCTGGGAAGATAGCGGGACTTGAGGTAAAGCGAATTATCAACGAGCCAACAGCTGCGGCACTTGCGTATGGTTTTAATAAAAAGAAAGATGAACAAATCGTTGTGTTCGACTTTGGTGGAGGAACATTCGACGTTTCTGTTCTCGAGGTTGCAGACGATGTTATCGAAGTAAAGTCAACCGATGGAGATTCTCATATGGGAGGAAAAGATATCGACCAAAAAATTATCCGGTACATCATCGATGAATTCAGAAAAGAGTCTTCAGTAGATATTGGAAAAGATCCGTTGGCACTACAGCGACTTGATGATGAATCAGAAAAAGCAAAGATTGCCCTCTCAACAGCAACACAATACGAAGTAAATATTCCTTTCATTACATCAAACGAAAATGGACCACTTCACCTTAATGTTTCACTTTCACGAGTGAAGCTTGAAGAGCTTGCAAGTTCGTTTATAGAGCGATCAATCGAGATTACAAAACAAGCTATTGCAGCATCTCCATTTAAGATTGAGGATATTGACGAGATTATTCTTGTGGGAGGGCAGACTCGAATGCCTAAGATTCAGGAAGAGGTGAAGAAGCTTTTTAATGGAAAGGAACCTAATCGATCTATAAACCCAGACGAAGTGGTCGCACTCGGCGCTGCTATTCAGGGAGGAATTCTTGCAGGAGACGTTAAGGACGTTCTTCTTCTTGACGTTATTCCACTTTCTCTTGGAATTGAAACTATGGGGGGAGTTGGAACAAAGCTTATCGAAAAAAATACAACAATTCCAGCAACTAAATCTCAAGTATTCTCAACTGCAGCAGATAATCAAACTCAGGTAGAGATTCATATCGTGCAAGGTGAGCGAGCAATGGCAGCTGACAACAAGAGTCTTGGACGATTCATTCTTGATGGTATTCCAACAGCTCCTCGAGGGGTTCCTCAAGTTGAGGTGTCATTTGATATTGATGCAAACGGTATTCTTAATGTGAAGGCAAAAGACAAGGCATCTAACAAAGAGCAATCCATTCGAATCGAAGCAAGTTCAGGACTTACTGATGCAGATATCGAAAAAATGAAAAATGATGCTGAAATGCATGCAACAGATGATAATAAGAAAAAAGAGACTATTGAGGCTAAGAACCTTGCAGAACAATCAATTTATACTGCTGAAAAATCAATGACTGAAGCGAAGGATTCGATTACAGACGATATAAAAAAACCTATCAATGAGAAGATTGAGGCTCTCAAAAAGGTGAAAGATGGTGAAGATCTTGATGCTATCAAATCTGCAACAAATGAGCTGACTACTGAACTCACAAAGATATACGAGCTTATTCAAAAGCAACAACAAACAGCACAAAGCGCAGAGGGTGAAAGTGGTCATGGAGCAGCAGATGAAACAAAAACCTCAAACGATGATCCGGAAGTGAAGGACGCTGAATTTGAAGAAAAGAAAGATGATGCAGAAGATGAAACAAAAACCTCATCAGAAAGTACTGATAACACAGATGGTAAAACAAAATAATAATGGCAAAAGATTATTACGCATTGCTTGGTGTAGATAGAAGTGCGACAAGTACTGAAATCAAGAAAGCATTTCGGAAAAAGGCACAGCAATACCATCCTGATAAAAAAGATGGTGACGAAGCAAAGTTTAAGGAAGCAAATGAGGCTTACGGTGTACTTGGTAATGAGCAGAAGCGAAAACAATACGATCAATTTGGAAGTAATTTTGATCAGTCAGGAGCAGGTGCCGGAGCTGGCGGATTCGGTGGTGGCTTTGACGGCTTTGACTTCTCTCAGTTTACTGGCGGATTCGGTGGCGGAGGTCAGCAAACAGAGTTCGATATGAATGATTTATTTGGTTCAATTTTTGGAAATAGAGGACGTAGAGAAAAACGCGGCCGAGATATTCAAATCGATGTGCAGATAACATTCAAAGAATCAGTTCTTGGAGTTGTAAAAGATATTGAATTTACAAGAGATTCAAAGAGTAAGTCAGAAAAACTTTCTATTACTATTCCTGGAGGAGTCGAGAGCGGGGAATCATTACGGTTGCGAGAGCGTGGTGAACCCATTATTGATGGTCGCGCGGGTGATTTATATGTACGTCTACATGTAGAAGCCTTTCCTGGATTTAAAAAAGCTGGTTCAAGCATACTTGCTGTTTTTCCCATTAAGATAAGCGAGGCTCTTCTTGGTGGCAAAAAAGAATTCAAAACTTTTGAAGGTAGTATTACAGTTACTGTGCCTCAAGGAACGCTTCATGGGCAACTACTCCGAGTTCGCAGCAAAGGGGTACAGGATCGTAGTGGTAGTCGCGGAGATCTTTTGCTTCAGATACAATACGACATACCTAAAAAAATAAGTAAGTCGGCACAGAAAGCACTTGAAGCTCTTCAAAAAGAAGGTTTGTAATCCACAAGGAAAATAAACTTCTTGCGAATCTTTCCTGTATACTATGAGTATGTATATCGACATTGCAATCATATTTGGACTTTTACTTTTTATCTTTGCCATTACTCTATATCAAGGAAAGCGATTCGTACTTTCTATTTTGTTAGGAATTTATATATCAATCCCAATCGTAAAGTATCTTTTTATTGATACTGGTTATTTGGTACAAAACACCATTCCTTTTGCTTTCATTCTTATGACAATTGTTTCTTCAGTCGCTGTTCGACGCTATCTCAAGAACTCAAAAGGTGATGGTAATCGATCAAAGATCTCAGCACTCATTCTTTCAACAGCCACTGTTGTACTCCTCTTGACTGCTTATTTCTATTATGTTCCGGAAACACTATGGACTTTTTCAGCAAATATACGGAACATTTTCTTTGCTTCACCACATATACTCGGAATTCTTTACAGTATCCCACTTATTGCGCTTTTGACGAGCGCAAAAGGTGACTAATACTCATAATTTTGATACACTACCTCTATGAAAAAGAAGGCTATATCGGGTATTAAGCCCACAGGAACTCTCCATTTAGGAAACTATTTTGGTGCAATGAAACAGTTTGTTGATTTACAAGAGAAATTTGATCTCTCTATTTTTGTTGCAGATTTACATGCACTTATAAGTATTCATGATGCTGAAGAAATTCGTAAAAATACAATTAATATCGTTCGAGCATATATCGCTGCGGGAATAGATCCAGAGAAAGTGACAATCTTTAAGCAGTCTGACATTCCAGAAGTAACTGAGCTATGTTGGATATTTAATTGTCTCACCACAATGCCACAACTCATGCTTGCACATGCTTACAAAGACGCGCAGACGAAAAAGAAGGAAATTAATGTTGGTCTTTTTGACTACCCAATTCTCATGGCAGCTGACATTCTTATTCACAATGCAGAATTTGTTCCCGTTGGAAAAGACCAAGTTCAGCATGTTGAAATAGCGCGAGAGATTGCAAGAAAATTTAATAAAGAATTTAAAAATTTATTCACAGAACCTCAGGAACATATTGTTAAAGCGGTCGAAACTGTGCCAGGACTCGACGGACAAAAAATGAGTAAAAGTTACAACAATATCATTCCGCTTTTCGGCTCAACCGAAGAAATTTCGAAGGCTGTTATGAGAATTCCAACAGACTCGGCTGCCATCAGCGAACCTAAAGATATTAATGGTACTCTTTTTGCAATTCATACACTTTTCATTACACCAGAAGAAAAGGCTAACCTTGTTGAAAAATATCAATACGGCAACATCGGCTACAAGGATGCGAAAGAAGCCTGTATAGCTTCGATAGAGGCTTATATAGGCCCTATGCGTGACAAGTACAATAGTATTACAGATAAAGAAGTGGTAGATGTACTCATTGCTGGAAAGGAGAAGGTTCGCAAACAAATAGAATTCCAAATGAAAGAGGTTCGCTCAGCTACAGGATTAACGATATAAATTAGCAAAATAAAACAAACATATGGAAAGAATCTATACTAATGTACTTGCAGAAAAAATAGGGGAGGAAGTAACTATTTTTGGATGGGTTGATATTCGAAGAGATCACGGGAAGCTTATTTTCCTGGATCTTCGTGATGTCACTGGGAAAGTACAAATGGTAGTTCTTCCAAATCACGCAGAAGCTATTGAAGTCGCGAGCACTCTTCGAAATGAGTGGGTGATTGAAGTTAGTGGAATTGTCAACGAGCGACCGGAGCGAATGCGAAAAGATGGACTCAATGGAAACCTCGAAATTGAAGTGACTGGTATCAAAGTTCTTAACGAATCAATCACACCTCCATTTGATATTACGGGCGACACCAAGGACGTTGATGAGGAGGTACGTCTAGACAATCGATACCTTGACCTGCGAAGTAATCGAATGAAAAATAACATCCTCATCCGAAGCACTTTTGTGAAAACTGCCCGAGAATTTCTTTTCTCCAAAAAGTTTAATGAAATAGAGACACCTCTACTGACAGAGTCAACACCCGAAGGATCGCGAGACTTTGTCGTACCTTCACGACTGCAGCCTGGAAAATTTTATGCGCTTCCACAGTCTCCACAGCAATACAAACAACTTTTAATGGTTGCTGGATTTGATCGTTATTTTCAAACAGCACGAGCTCTTCGAGACGAGGATCTTCGAGCTGATCGAGGTTTTGAGCACACTCAAATTGATATCGAAATGTCTTTTGTTGCCCAAGAAGATATAATTAATCTCGCAGAGGGGATGGTCATTTCAGTTGCGGAAAAACTTGGTAAAGTAATACGGGAAGTACCATTTCCACGAATTACTTACAAAGAAGCTATGCAAAAATATGGGGCTGATAAATTTGATATGCGAACTGATGAAGAAAAAGAAAAGGGAATCCTCGCCTATGCGTGGGTAGTAGATTTCCCTTTCTTCGAAAAAACAGATGATGGAACGTGGACATTTACGCACAATCCGTTTTCAATGCCTCGACAAGAAGATATTGAAAAACTAATGAAAGGTGAAGATATTGAGAATATTCTTGCGCAACAATACGATCTAGTATGTAATGGTTTCGAAGCTGGTGGAGGAAGTATACGGGCTCATAAACCAGAGATTCTTCGAGCAACCTATAAGGTTATGGGGTATTCCGATGAAGAAATTGAGTCGAGTGTAGGACACATGCTCAAAGCTTTTTCATACGGAGCTCCACCACACGGAGGAATAGCTCTTGGTGTAGAGCGAGGCGTGATGAATATGACTGGAGAGGATACATTGCGGGACGTACAAGCATTTCCAATGACGCGAGGAGGGAAGACTTCTGTTATGAACGCACCTTCAATACTCACTGAAAAACAACTTAAGGAACTTGGTCTCGAGGTAAAGAAAAAATAACAATGGAAGATCGGACCTCAACATCTTCAGAATTTACAATCTCCAGAAAAGATTTTGAAGGTCCACTTACGCTACTTATTCAACTTATTGAGAAAAGGAAAGTCGCTATTACTGATTTTTCACTTTCTGAAATTACCGATGAGTACATTCAATTTTTACACGAACATCCTCACAGTATTTCGGAGAACTCTGAATTCATTCATACTGCATCTGTGCTGCTTTTGATTAAATCAAAAGCACTCTTGCCAAATCTTGAGCTTACAAGCAAGGAAGAGGCTGATATTTCTGAGCTTGAAGACCGACTACTTCATTACCATCAAATACAAAACGCCGCTCAAAAAATAAGACCATTACTCTTGCAGCAAAGCCTATTTCGAAGTGGATTCAAACAACAAGAGGCTGTTATATTCATGCCCGACGTTCAAGTTCAAACAACGACACTTGAACAAGCAATGCGAAACCTCCTACAACAATTACCTGCAATTAAAAAAGAAACAAAAGTGCGCTTACGACAAACTGTTTCGCTCAAAGAAATGATTGAATCAATACTAGCCCGCGTACATGCTACCGCTCGAACGAGCTTTGCAGATTGCACAAAAGGCTTTACTGAAAAAAGTGACGTTGTTGTAAGTTTCCTCGCATTACTCGAGCTCGCAAAAGAACAAGATATCCTCGTATCTCAAAGTAATCAATATGGTACAATCGACATTGAATCACCCACACTACACACTCCGAGGGTAATGCATAGTTAATTTATATATAAAAATGAATTCTTCACTCTTACAAAAAATAGTCGCATTACTTTTCTTCTCTGGAGATAGTTTCTCTTTGTTGCAGTTAACAAAGAGACTGGGTGTATCACATGAAGATATCGTCGCGTCACTTCAGGGCGCTGAACCTCGTCTTCAAACTCTCGGATTATCACTCAATGAACTCAATGGGTCATACTCTCTTACAACTCATGTAGACACTGCTGAATTCATTAACCAGATTCGTAAACAGGAGCTTCAGGGTTCACTTTCGCCAGCTGCGATTGAGACTCTTGCGCTCATATTATATCGACAACCAATTAGAAAGATTGATATTGATTATATCCGAGGAGTAAACTCTCAATTTATTTTAAGGAATCTCTATGCAAAAGGTCTTGTTACGCGAGAAAAAGATCCGCACGATGAGCGGTCGCATATTTATAAAGCAACACTTGGATTACTCGAATTTCTTGGTGTAGATAACATAGAGCAACTGCCTGAGTATGTATCTATCCGTAAGGAATTGTCTACAAAGGAAGAAATATTACACGAAGAGACCGATGAGAAAAAATAATTCAAATAATTTTAAAAAAGGGCTTTTGTTCTTGAGTGTAATCATTTTGGTTATGTTTGTATCAATTGCAACATATAGAGGGGCGCAGGCAATTAAAGATCCGCAAAAAAATGCCGTAATTGAGCCGATAACACTACTTCCTGAGGTCCGCTTTGCAAGTATCGATGTAGAAGCAAAATCAGCAATAGTATTCGACATTAATAGCAATGAAGTTCTTTTCTCGAAAAATGAATATGCAAAATGGCCACTTGCCTCGATTACAAAAATAATGACCGTTTTTGTGGCAGACGATTTGCTCGATGGAGCTTCAACAGTCACAATTTCTCCATTCGCATATAGTACTTACGGTGAATATGGACTGTACCCAGGCGAAATATGGGACAGGGAAGATTTGCAGGATTATACTTTGATAGTCTCTTCGAACGACGGTGCGGTTGCCCTCGCTGAAGCTGGAGGTGCACTACTTACTAGTAGTCTTGATTCAGAAACAAGAGTTAATATATTTATTGCATATATGAACAACTTAGCGACAGAGATAGGTCTTACTTCAACAACTTTCTATAACCCATCTGGACTTGATACTGAGGAGGTTATACCACAGCCTCAAGCATATGGATCTGCATCTGATATTGCAAAATTACTAACATATATTATGATAAAAAATCCTAATGTATTAGAGGCTTCATCAGAAAAACAGCGTATGTTTGAAGCTGCTGGAAAGAGATATACTGCTAATAATACCAACAATATTGTCGGAACCATTCCGGGTCTTATTGCATCAAAAACAGGTTATACAGACGCAGCTGGAGGTAATCTCGCGGTAGTTTATGATAGTGGACTCAATCGTCCAGTATCAGTTGTTGTTCTAGGCTCAAGCAGGGATGGGCGCTTTACTGACATGACGCGCCTCATAAAGCACACTCAGGAGTATTTTAAAAAGGATAGTGCTCCGGTAGAAGGAGTTATAAACAGTTTATAAAATAAAGTCTTAATTATGTTATTATACTAGTATGATTTTAGATGTAATTAAAGTGTTGTTACCTGCAATACTGGGATTTATAACGGGCATACTTATCACTCCCTTTGTTTCTAGCTACCTGTATAGAAATAAAATGTGGAAGAAAAAATCAGGAAAAGCAACCGCCATGTACGGATATGAGGCAAAAGTTTTTAATGAAATTCATAAAGACAAAGAAGTAAACACTCCTCGAATGGGAGGTGTGATTATATGGCTCGGAGCATTTATTGTTGCTGGTGTCTTATGGCTACTTTCTTTTGCAACTTCGATTGATTTTTTTGATAAAATAGAATTCATAAGCCGTAAACAAACGTGGATTCCTTTCGCTGCGCTTATTATCGGAGCACTTGTCGGATTAATCGATGATTTATTTGAAGTGCGGGGTGGGGGAGACCATAAAGCTGGGGGCCTTTCGTTGAAAAAAAGACTTGCTGTTGTAGGGCTTATTGGATTTGGTGTTGGTTCGTGGTTTTTCTTTAAACTAGATGTTGGCACAATTGCGCTTCCATTTGACTATGTAATCAATCTGGGTTGGCTTATTATTCCCACTTATATACTTATTATGGTGGCAATCTACGCTGGTGGAGTGATTGACGGAGTTGATGGTCTTTCAGGAGGTGTGTTCGCAAGTATGTTTGCAGCATATGCTGCGGTCGCGTTCTCGCTCGGGCAGGTAGACCTTGCAGCATTTTGTATGCTCATTGTAGGGACACTACTTGCGTTTCTGTGGTTTAATATTCCACCAGCACGATTTTACATGTCAGAAACCGGATCCATGGCTCTTACTATTGTCCTCGCAATTGTCGCCTTTATGACAGATTCAATTGCTGGAGGAATTGGAATTTTTATACTTCCAATTATTGCATTTCCACTTGTAATGACTGTTGTCTCCGTTGTGGTACAGGTGAATTACAAGAAATTAACTGGGGGTAAAAAAATATTTCACTCTACTCCAATCCATCACCACTTTGAAGCTCTTGGTTGGCCAAACCACAAAGTTGCTATGCGATATTGGATATTATCAGTATTCTGTGCTTCAACAGGCGCAATAGTTGCTCTACTTAACATCAGCTTATAAGAAGATGGCAACCAAACCAGTTGATAGAAAAATGCTGATTACTATAATTGCACTTACTTTTTTTGGTTTTGTGCTTTTTGTGTCTGCAACATTCGGACTGCTAGCACGAAACTCAACATCTATTCAGTCAATCATACTCAATCAGTTTTTTTTCGGAATAATACTTGGTGGTATAGCAGCTTTTGTTGCCTCGCGCCTTTCGACAATTAAGCTGAGGAGATATAGTATGTTATTTTTTATTCTCAGTTTTGCAATGACACTCGCTGTTTTTATTCCTGGAGTAGGAGTAACAATTAATGGTGCAACCCGATGGATTCATATTGGTGCTCTTTCCATACAGCCTTCTGAGTTACTCAAGATTGCTTACATACTCTTTTATGCGACATGGCTTGTTGCTTATAAAAAGGAATTGAGAACATGGCAATACGGACTACTACCGTATGCTGTGATTACTGGTGCGTGCGGTATTCTCTTGCTACAGCCAGATACTGATACTTTTATTATCATTGCCATATCGGGATTCATTATGTATTTTATTGCCGGCATGTCATGGAAACACTTCGGAATACTTGTGCTTGCTGGAATTATTGGCTTAGCTGGAATTGTTGCGGTACGGCCATATATCTATCAAAGAATTTTAACTTTTGCTAATCCTGCAGCAGATTCACTTAATAGCGGATATCAAATTCAACAATCACTTATTGCAATAGGGTCAGGGGGAATCACTGGAAGAGGTTTTGGTCAAAGTGTTCAAAAATTTAACTTTCTCCCTGAGCCAACGAGCGATTCAATTTTTGCAGTGGCCGCAGAAGAGTTCGGTTTTATTGGAGCGGTATTCATCATCTCTCTTTTTTCGTTTCTAGCCTTACGCGCGGCTAAAATATTTACACTTACGAGAGATATTTATTCTCAACATTTAATAGTAGGAATTATTTCAGTGATCTTGGCTCAATCTTTTATGAATATCGCATCTATGCTCGGCTTATTTCCACTATCAGGACTACCACTGCTTTTTGTAAGTCACGGTGGAACAGCTCTCATGATGACACTGTTTGCATCTGGTATCTTATTAGGTATCTCAAGAAACATTAGCCAGAAGGCTTGATAAATACAGATGTCCAGAGCTTGTTTTTTTGATATACTAGCTTACATGAAGATAATATTAACAGGGGGCTCAACCGGCGGTCATTTTTATCCACTTATTGCTGTAGCAGAAGAAATACGTCGGCTAGCAAAAAAAGAACATATCCTTGAGCCAGAGCTTTTTTTCCTTAGTAATACATCCTTTGATGAAGGGATTCTCTACGACAACCGTATTGCATATAAATATGTACCGGCAGGGAAGTTAAGAATGTATTTCTCACTGCGAATTATTCCAGATGCAATAGCTACTTTTTTTGGAATACTTAAAGCCATAATCACTGTATATAAAATTTATCCAGACGTCATTTTTAGTAAGGGTGGTTTTGCAAGTTTTCCAACTCTTTTTGCTGCAAAGATTTTAAAAATTCCAGTTATTATACACGATTCTGATACTTCACCAGGTCGTGTGAGCAAATGGTCAGCAAAGTTTGCTGAGCGAATCGCCGTATCGTGGCCGGAAGCCCAGCAACACTTTGATAATAAAGAAAAAGTTGCGTGGACTGGTAACCCTGTTCGAGATGAGATTAAGTTGACTGCAAATGAGGGAGCATACGAATTTCTAGGTCTCACAAAAGAAATTCCAACACTTCTTATTATAGGAGGTTCACAAGGTGCACAATTTATTAATGATCAAGTAATGTCAATGCTACCAGAGCTACTTCAAAAGTATCAAGTAATTCATCAAACAGGTAAAGATAATTTTTCATCAGTAGAAGGGGAGTCGAAGGTTGTACTGGAAGGAGTTGCGGCTGAATTGACAATGCGCTACAAGCCTTATGGATATCTTAATAATCTTGCAATGAAAATGTCTGCGGGCGCAAGTGATTTAGTGATTACTCGTGCAGGATCGTCACTTTTTGAAATTGCATTATGGGGAATTCCAAGCATAATTATTCCAATTTCAATATCCCACGATGATCACCAAAGAAAAAATGCATATAGTTACGCACGTACAGGGGCAGCAATTGTTGTAGAAGAAAACAATGTTACTCCAAATATTTTACTTAATGAAGTAGACAGAATTCTTAATTCAAAAAAAACTTCTTTAGACATGAGAACTGCTGCTCTCAATTTCTCAAAACCTCAAGCTGCCGAAACTATTGCAACAGAGATACTCGAAATTGCCCTCACACATGAAAAATAAAAATATACACATAAAAAAATATTTCTTAGTGTTCATATTTTTTTGCATATTTTCCTCAAACACAACTTATGGGCAAAGTAATGTGAACACCCTACAAAACCAAATAGATACGCAAAGGCGAGAAATTGTAGAACTCGATAGGCAAATTGAAAAACAACGTCTTGAGATTAATAAAGTTCAAGGTGAAGCAAATACTCTTAATAATACAATTAGCGTCATTGAGGGTACGCGAAAAAAGATTCTAACGGAGATTAATAGAACTGAGTCAGAAATGAAGCGCGCAAGTCTGACAATTGATCAACTTGCACTTCAAATAGATGATTCGCAAGATAAAATTAATTTACAAAGAGAGGCTCTCGCCCAATCTCTTCGAACACGCTATCAGAGGGAGAACCAGTCACTACTTACTCAACTTTTAGAGAGTAAAAATATTTCTGATTTTTGGCGTTCAGTCGATACTCTTTCTGTTTTTACGAGAACAATTAGTGGTGAAGTGCAAGAAGTTCGCGAATTTAAAAAAGAACTAGCTAGGCGTCAGGATACAAAACAAGCCGAACGCAACACTCTTGCATCACTCACAGAGGATCTTTCAGGACAAAGACAAGCGGTTGAAACAACAAAACAAGAGCAACAAACCCTCCTAACAAAAACAAAAAATAAAGAAGCTGAGTTTCAGAAGCTGCTTCAAGATAAAGTACAGCAAAAAAAAGCTTTTGAATCAGAATTGTTTAATTACCAGGCACAGCTCAAACAAGCACTAAATAAAGATGAGATTCCACAAGAATCTGCACTTCTTTCATGGCCACTTTCTAATGTAATACTTACTCAGAGATTTGGTAAAACGGTTGACTCAGGTCGACTCTACGCATCTGGAACTCATAATGGTATAGACATGGGGACTCCAGTAGGAACAAAAATTATGTCTGCAGCAGGTGGTACTGTTATTGGAATTGGTAATACTGATGCATTTCCAGGTTGCTACTCTTATGGGAAGTGGGTATTAGTAGAGCATCCTAGCGGTCTCTCAACACTCTATGCTCACATGTCTTCTATATCTGTAAGTAGCGGACAAGCCGTTACTCGCGGGCAAACTCTAGGACTCAGTGGTAATACAGGATATTCAACAGGACCGCATCTTCACATGACACTGTTCGCATCAAGAGGGGTACAAGTGAGTCAGTACTCACAAAGTAATGGGTGCAAGCAGGCCACCATTCCACTTCCGACAAAAACAAATGCATATCTTGATCCTATGGCATATTTACCGGCACTTTAATTAAAGCTATACTTATACTATGAACACAAACGAAACAAAAAAAAATTCTGGTTTTATTCACATAATAATATTGGTTGTAATTGCAGTTATTATACTCTCGGTTCTTGGTTATGATCCGACTGGAATTTGGACACAGTACATTATGCCGATTCTTAACTGGTTCTGGAGTTTATTTATTTCTATCCTTGATTTTATAATTACACAAGTAAGTCAGTTGATAAATTAGTTTTTCATAAAAAGATATGCACAGGTAAAAGTATTTGTATAAATTTTTTTGATAGTATAATTAACGCAGGCAAGTCGGCCTATTATATTATTAATAAAGAAAATTTTTATGGCAAAAAAGAAAGTAGCGAAGAAAGTTGCAAAGAAAAAAGTTGCAAAAAAAGTAGCTAAGAAGAAAGTAGCAAAGAAAGTTGCAAAGAAAAAAGTTGCAAAAAAAGTAGCTAAGAAGAAAGTAGCGAAGAAAGTTGCAAAGAAAAAAGTAGCTAAGAAGAAAGCTACAAAGAAGCGAAAATAATACGGCTGGCACATTTTAGATACGACCGAGAACATTTACACTATTTATGCCGACCTTGAAAAAACACCATATTCTATGGTGTTTTTTCTTTATGTAACTTTCTATTGCCAGCTATAAATAGTATTAAATATTTTTTCCTGTGGTATAGTTCAGGCAATGAAATCTCACAAAATCGATGTAATAATCATAGGAGCCGGAGCATCAGGAATGATGGCAGCTGGTATAGCAGCTAGGGAAGGGAAGCGTGTTTTATTGCTTGAAAAAAATAAAGTTGTAGGAAAAAAACTTTCTATTACAGGTGGGGGACGATGTAATATTACGAATGCACAATACGATACACGCTTATTATTAGAAAACTATGGGGAAGCAAAAAAGTTTTTATTTTCATCTTTCGATCAGTTTGATAGTAAGGATTCATTTATTTTTTTTGAAGAAAAAAAATTACCTTTATATACCGAAGATAGGTTTCGTACTTTTCCAAAATCTCAGAAAGCAACAGACGTAACTAATACAATGAATGAATTCATTACTCATCCTAATATTATTCTACAAAGGGATGCTGTTGTTGTAAAAATAAATACAATTAAAAATAAAATTAGCTCCATTCACACTAAGATTGGATCTGATGAAGTAATGTACACAGCAAAGCATTTCATATTTGCAACTGGAGGAGCATCACATCCTGAAACTGGTTCTACCGGAGATGGATTTACTTGGCTTTCAAATTTAGGGCACAATGTTGCCATGCCAACTCCCGGACTGGTTCCATGGAAAGTGACTAATTCTTGGATCAGAGAAATGTCTGGTGCGAGCATAGAAGATGTTGTAATTAATATCCACTCTCATGAAAGTAAGAAGAAAATACGAGGAAGAGTTCTCTGCACTCATTTTGGACTATCAGGACCAACCATAATTAGTTCGTCTCACATTCTTCGTGACGCACTTCATGACGGTGACGTGAAGGTGTATATTGATATGCTTCCAAAAATGGACTACGGAACTCTCAATGCACACCTTCTTGGCATATTCGCAGAACATAGTAACAAGCAATTTAAAAACGTGCTCAAAGAAATTATTACATATGCATTGCCTGAATCATTTATTGATTGTCTTCCAAACATCAACGCAGATACGAGGCTACGTGAAATTACTCGTGAACAAAGAAATGAAATAGTAAAGATCCTTAAAGCAGTTCCAATACACGTAACAGGATTTAAGGGCTATGGAAAATCCATAGTTGCTGATGGTGGGGTTGCACTTGAAGAAATTAATTGGAAGACGATGCGTTCGCTCAAAATCATAAACCTATCTGTGACAGGGGACCTGCTTAATATTCGCCGCCCTTCGGGCGGCTATTCACTCCAACTGTGCTGGACTACAGGATATGTAGCAGGGAAGAATGCTTAGATATATAATCCCCTTTGATTGCATTTACTCTAAGTACTAATAACCTTCTTGATTGATTGCATCAGCTCGCAACTGAGATTCAGATAATATATCTAAACTCGCATCAATTCCATTTTTCTCCAGTGAGTTCTCAGTTGCACCTTTTTGATTATTTTCAATTTGCACTGTCATAAAGTAAACTCCCGCCAGAACTATCGCAAAAAGAATCACTAGGGAAGCGAAACCTCCATTTTTTATTTGTTTATAATTATTTTTAGTATTCATGCATACAGTATATAACTTTTTGGTTTTCGACAACAGAGAAGACGATACACAGTACCTACAATTTCACACAGACGATTCCAGAGCCTTGCAATAATAAGGTTTATAAAGATGTTGCTTAAGAAAGCATATATACTATACTGTCGCAAAGGTATATTGTGCGACATACATATATATTGCTTATAAGCCCTTCCCTGAGGCTTTTACGATGATTTGGTACTCATCCTTACTAACGGGAGTTATTGAAAGTCTATTCCCTTTCTGGAGGATTCTCATTTCCTTAAGCGCTGAATTATTTTTTATTTTTTCTAAAGAATAAAAACTTTTTAATTTCTTGAAAAACGCCATTTCTACGCAAAACCATCTTGGATGTACTTTCGTAGCCTTTTCATCATAATATTCGCTCTTGGGGTCAAATTGGGTCAAATCAGGCTCTGCTACCTTGGATACCTCTGCGAGACCCGCAATTCCGGGAATCTTTGTATTAGAGTGGTAAAAAAGGATCTTGTCACCAATAGACATGTCGTCACGCATGAAGTTCCGCGCTTGATAGTTACGGACACCGGACCACGGGGTTATGCAATCCTGTTCAAGATGACTGATGCCATATGTTTCGGGTTCACTTTTAAATAACCAGTATTTCATAAAAATATATTATATATAAATTAATTTAAAGTCATTAGTTTTTTTTATTTTCTTTGAGAGTATCACCATCACGCAAACGAATCCTCTTAACAGTTTCAGTAAGTACCAGAGTATCAACTGGTGGCATAAACTTGAGAGCTTTTTTTGTCACTTCATCTGGGTGAGCATCGAGGAAATCATATAGGTCGACAAGGCCGACGACCTGTCGCTCAAACTCTTCTCGGTCTTCGTGGGTTCTTACTTCCCTAGTCGAGTTGTCTTTTTCTAAAATTCTTTGAATTATATCCATTGTTTTTGTATATTGTTATTTATGTTATTGCCCACCTTATTATTGCCCAGCTTTATTCCTTTAGTTTTCTTTTGGAAAATATTTTTTAAAAATATCAAATTGCTCATTAAAATGATATTGAAAACCTGAATGCAAAGGTTCTGGTAAATCATTGAGCGGTCGCCATATGAGATCATCAAACTTATGAGTCTCCATAATCTTCACATCTTCTCTATTAACTCGAACAAATGCACCTATTGCGAGCCAATGAGTCTTTTGACCTTCATGCTCTCGAAAGAGAGTTATTGGTGGAAGCCACTCTTCTACAATTCCCTTGCAACCGTATTCTTCCATGAGTTCTTTGAGGACATTTTCCTCGAGAGTATTCCCCACATCTAGTCCTCCAGCTCCCGGATCCCATCGTCCATGCTCATCTCTACAATTTTTATTACGGAGCGCAAAAACAAAATTGCCTTCGCCATCATGACAGTAAAAAGAGGTTGTGACGCCTACATAGTCGATTCCCGCCCTCCCCTCTCCTTTCTTGTTTTTTGCGATGTTTTGATTCATATGAATATATAGATACAGTATACCAAAAAATAAAAACACATGTGCTCATAGAACTTCATTGCGACTTCTCGCAATAAAAACCTATGAGCACATGCGTTCAAACCTTCTATTATTGGCAACTATCACAAACATTGTACTCTGACGGATCTTCCATGGCACCGTATTGAGCATCGTTTGACGCTAGTCGCTCTTTGAAATTTTCTTGTTCGTTGTTGTTCATACCCTCTTAGTATAGCAAGTATGTAGGAGATGTGTCTGTGGATAAATTAAATATGAATTTAGGCAATAAAAAAGCGCCCGTGAGGGCGCTTTCTTATTACTTCAAAGCGAATGTGTTTTTAACATTCCAACATTTGGCAGATGATTTCCAAGGTTGTAGACCTTGAATCTCATAGAGGTGACGAGCATATCCGAGGTTTCCATCAATAGTATGAATATCATACCCAAGTTTTTTGGAATCCACTAAGTGATATCGTTCGTTTACCTGCATCACACCTACGTCAGCTGAATCAACCCATCCCCGAAAGAGATTACCCGATGCGTCATACTGTCTGAATCTTGATTCACAGAATGCAATATCGGCCATCACAGGGACATCCGCGAAGTATTCTTCTACATGGTCTTGCGTCTCGAGAATTCGAATCGCTACATGTTTAGGTACAGAACCAAGCTCTACGCTCAGCCCTGCACGCACGGAGGAGGCATCATCATCGTCAGAAATAATGAATTCATCAGCGCTCTTCTCAATTTCTTGTGAATGAGCAACTGATTGGTGTTGCTGCTTAGCATCAGAATTTGAATTCTGAGCAAGCGTTGCAATGAACATGGCAACACCGAATGTAAAGTCTAGAATAAGCCTTTTTTTATCGTTTTTAATGATCCGCAACCAGTCCGTCGTTTCTGAATTTTCAGGATATACTTACTTAAAATAAAAACTCGTTATTCACGAGCTGTGCAACATAGTAGCACACATGCAAGAAAAAAGCAAGTGCTTTAGTCTCAATTACACGCAATTTGCAGCTATGGTCAATCCCCTCTTTTTTGCGTCATTTTCTGATTTGAAGTATATTTTATTGGCTTCTTTGATTCTTTTAACTCCGGAGCAATGTAAAAAATAGTACCTTTTTCCGCTTTTTGAAGCCACTATCTTTAGCTTGTTTTGTGATTCGTTTTCAGTATTCATACGAGCGACAAAAACCCCCTTCTCCATAACTATATTATGATTAGAGTTGTAATAATTATCAATTAAAATGCCTATATAGAAACTTTCTACAATCAATATTGCGGCGACAATAAACAGCACTAAGCTCTGCCTGTCATACTTCCCCATTTTACACATCTGAGACTTGCAATACTTATAAAAATTGGTTATACTCATCCCACGTATTTTACGTCAAAAATCTAAATTTTAAATCAAGTATGTCAACAGTAAAAGCTGGAGGTACAGCTAAAAACCTAAGAGACTCTAATCCAAAATATCTAGGGACAAAACTCTATGCAGGAGAATCTGCTAAAGTTGGTTCTATTATTATTCGTCAGCGAGGAACAAAGATTGTTCCTGGAAAGAATGTAGGGCTTGGAAAAGACCATACAATCTTCGCTCTCAAGGAAGGTATTGTTTCTTTCCGAGATATACGAAAGAAAAGATTTGACGGAAAAGTTCTCAAAAAGAAAGCAGTAGACGTCCTCTAATGTAGAAACAAAATAAAAAAGCTTCCTTGTATTATACTAGGAAGCTTTTTTATTTTGTCTTACTCTGCACGAACATCAACTTTTAGAACTCCTTTGAATGCATCTATTTGGTACGGGACCTCTAGAGCGCCAACCTCTTTACATTTTATATCTTGTTTAAAAATCGTTATTGGTACTTGAAATTCCCCTTGGGTTTGAGCTTGGACTACAGAGATAATATCATCAATGTGTACGGCTGAGAAAAGTATTCCCTTATCGTTTGCGGGCTTTTGAACAACAACTTTTTCCTTCGTGAGATTTTTGAGAAATTCAATCAACAAGGTATTATTTTTCTTTTGAGTATCCTCTTGCTTTTGCTGTACCGCTTTCACATGAGCTACGACCGCCTTACTTACTGACCTTGCTAATCCTTGAGGAAAAAGAAAATTATGAGCGTATCCATCATTTACTTCTACAATGTCGCCTTTCTGACCAATTTTTCGTACATTTTGTTGTAGTATTATTTTCATAGTTTTATTTGTATATAATGAATGATTACAATTCAATCAAATTAATAATTACGATTATTTTTCAAGTAGTAATTCTATTGCCTTCTGTAGCTGAGTATCTATTTCAGCAACTGAATCTTCTTCTGAAATCTCCACTTTCACATCTGGATCTAATCCATTTTCCGAAAGTGAAATATCATCAGGTGTCAGCCAACGAGCTATAGTGAGTTTTAATGAAGTATCTCCAGTTATTGGAATAAGCTCTTGAACCGAACCTTTTCCGAATGTTTTTGTACCCACAAGTGTTGCTACACCTTGCTGACTTAAAGCTCCAGCAACGATTTCAGAGGCTGAGGCAGACCCACCATTTATAAGAACGACTATATCGATATCTTCTTGACCATAGCCTTTTCCAGTGCTTCGCAATGAACGAGTGTATGACCCAAAGTCTTCTTTAACTACAACAGATCCTTTTGGCAAGAAGTGGCTCGAAACATCAATAGCGGCAGTGAGGTAGCCTCCCGGATTGCCGCGCATATCAAGAATAAGCTTTGTTTTTCCACTTTTTCGAAACTCGACCATCGCGCTATCAAAGTCTTCACGAACAGAACCTGTGAAATTATACAGAGTTATAACAAAGACCCCATTATCAAGAAGGTCTGTTTCGAGAACTGGTATATTTATAACTGCTCTCTTAATAGTGATTTCAAGTTCTACTTTTGTTGAGGGTCGATATATACCAAGAACAACTTCGGTCTCAACTTCTCCACGAATACGAGCGACGGCTTCGTCAACAGTAAGCCTTGCTGTTGACTCTCCATCAATCTCGAGAATAATATCTCCAGACATTATTCCAGATCGTTCTGCCGGAGTATTTTTAAGGGGAGCAACTACTGTCAGCACTCCATCTGACATGCCCACTTCCATACCAACACCCTGAAAGTTACCGTCGATTGCTTCTCGAAAGGACTTATTTTCTTCTGGAGTAAAGTACACGGAATAAGGGTCACCGAGTGATTCTACGAGCCCTTGCACCGCACCCTCCATAAGACTATTAGGCGTCATTGGGGCGCCTCCATGAGTCGGTACATACTTATCCTGTACAATTTCCCAGACACGCCAAAACTCCGTCATATCAACACCTTCTACCGACTGAGCAAAAACATCCCTTCCTTTTATCATCCCTGATGCAAATCCTGCTCCAAAAATCAATAGTAATATAATCGATAGTAAAAAATGCTTGTGCAGTGGTTTCTTCATGTATACAAGTATCGCAAATGCAAGACATGTCGTCAAACTATATGATATACTATTTTTACTATGATAGAAGAAAAAAAGATAGACTCAGTTACTTGGATTGATCTTGAGAACCCGACTGCCGATGAATTACGAACACTTATTGATAAGTACGATATTGAAGTCGCAGTTGCCGATGAGCTACTTTCTCCAACACTACGTCCTCGCATCGACGTACATGATAAGCACCTTTATCTTATCCTCCACTTTCCTCGCCTTACTGACGTGAAGAAAATAAAAAATCGAGAAATCCAAGAGATTGATTTTGTTATTGGAAAAAACTATATTATCACTGCTCACTACAATAGTATTGATGCGCTCGACGTATTTGCAAAACAATTTGAAGTTGCAACCGTTCTTTCAAAAAATATTCCTCACCAACTCTCTGGACATATTTTCTTTGAAATTTTACACCACCTATATGACTCATCGCTTTCGTTTGTGGAGCAGACGCGTAATCTCTTAGGAGATGCTGAAGAAATGATTTTTGAAGGTCGTGAGAAAGAAACAGTTCTAGAACTTTCAACAATTCATCGTGCAATTCTTGCATATAAGGAAGCATTTTCTCCTCACGATGATGTTCTTTTATCATTAAGGGAAAACGCGGGTGATTTTTTTAATGACGAACTGCAGACAAGTGTACAGCGAATCATTAGTAAGTATAATAAAATCCATGATGCAATAGAAAGTAACCGAGAATATCTTCATGAACTACGTGACACGAACGACTCCCTTCTCTCTACAAAGCAAAATGAGATTATGAAAACCCTAACAGTTGTGACATTCGTCATGCTTCCTCTTTCACTTGTTGCAGGAATTTTTGGAATGAATTCTAAAAATATGCCTTTTATAGGTCAAACTTACGATTTCGCTATTATTTCCGCGATTATGATACTTATTGTAGTCATAATGGTATTCTTCATAAAAAAGAAAAACTGGCTTTAAGCTTTAATTCTCTATTATAATAATTAATTTCAACTACTGAATTAAAAAATATGGACTTCTATCTTACAAACACACTATCGAAGAAAAAAGAGTTGTTTATTCCACAAAACAAGGAAGCTGTTACTATGTACCAATGCGGACCAACGCTTTATTGGAATCAGCACATCGGAAACCTACGCTCTGTGGTTCTAGCTGATTTTGTTGTACGCAGTCTGCAGGCTCATAACTATCAAGTTAATTTTGTAAGAAACTATACAGATGTTGGTCATTTAACAGGTGATACTATTGGAGATGCTGATACTGGAATTGATCGCATGGAAAAAGCAGTAAAGCGTGAAGCGCTTTCTCCGAAAGATATTGCTCAAAAATATAGGGAGCAGTTTGAAATTGATACAAAAAAACTCAATACCCTTCCGCCAACACACACACCTCTTGCAACAGAGTATATTCAACAAATACAAAATTTTATAGCAACGCTCCTTGAAAAAGGGTTTGCATATACAACACCTCTTGCAATCTACTTTGATATTTCGCGCGTACAGAATTATACAAAACTTTCGGGACAGTCAATCAACGATCTTGTGGATAGTTCAGGACACGGAGCTGTAGTAGATAGTAATAAGAAAAACTCGCAAGACTTTAGTCTTTGGTTTTTTAAAGCAGGTACACACACTAAAGCTCTTCAAACATGGCAATCTCCTTTCACATCTCAACTCGTGGAGAACGGTGAAGGTTTCCCTGGTTGGCATATAGAGTGCTCTGCTATGACTGAGTCACTTCTCGGAAAAACGCTAGATATTCACATGGGAGGAATTGAGCATATTCCAGTCCACCACACGAACGAAATTGCGCAGTCAGAAGCAGTCCACGATGGTGAAGAATATGTACATTATTGGCTTCATAACGAACATCTTTTGGTGAATGGAGGGAAAATGTCTAAATCTGAAGGTACAAGCTACGTACTTGATGATCTGATTACGAAAGGATTTTCCCCGCTCGATCTTCGATACTTTTTTTTGCAGGCCCACTATCGTTCGAAACAAAATTTTACATGGGAAGCACTTGCATCATCTCAGGTTGCGCTGAGACGGTTACGTGAGAAATTGCAAAAGCTAGACGTTCAGGATGGGTCACTTAATACGCATCATTATAATACTTTTCTGGAAGCACTCGCCGACGACGTAAATACCCCACAAGCACTCGCTATTATATATTCTATTTTAAAATTAGATATTTCTGACGCAGACAAACGAAAAACCATCGAGAAGTGTGATGAAGTGCTAGGATTAGAGCTATTTTTAATTCAGTCAAATTCTATTGAAGCACCTATTCCTGAGGATGTTATTACTCTTGCGAAAAAACGCTTTGAAGCCCGAAAAAATAATGACTGGCAACAATCCGATGAACTTCGCGACACTATTCACAAGTTTGGATATGAAATTACTGATAATGCAGATTCTTATACAATCTCTCGAATTTAAGCAACATCTACCAATCCACAGGCTTTGCACCTAATAATCACTTTTAAGTTTTTAAGTGAATATCAATGTGTGATAACATATATACACATGTCGGAAACAAAGAACAAAAAAGAGTTTCATTCAATAGCGGGAAGGATTCCCCCACAGAACCTCGAAGGTGAGGTTGCTCTTCTTGGGGCTATAATGCTCACCCCCGAGGTGATATATGACATTATGGACATCGTGCGCCCTCAGTCGTTTTATTCTGAACGACACAGGATTATTTTCGAAGGGATGCTTGAGTTATTTGGAAAAGCAACGCCGATTGACCTCGTTTCCCTCACATCTAAACTTAAAGACAACAATCAACTCGATCGTATCGGAGGTGCATCGTACCTTACTCAAATCGTAGAATCAGTTCCAGGATCAACAAATGCTAAACACTATGCGGAACTTGTACAAAAAAGTGCCCTCTTGAGGGGTCTTATCAACGCAGCGCAGCACATCAGTGAACTCGGATATAATACAAGTGAGGATATTGAATCTATTCTTGATCAAGCTGAGAAAAAGATTTACGAAATTACAAAAACCAACACCTCAAACACTTTCGTTGCAATTCGAGAAAACCTCACAGATGCCTGGGAAAGAATTGACAGACTTCACAATGAAGGACAGGAATTTCGTGGAGTGCCAACTGGATTTACCGCACTCGATAATAAGCTTTCTGGTCTACAGCCGTCTGACCTTATTATTCTTGCGGCACGACCTTCTATGGGTAAGACATCTCTTGCGCTTGATATTGCGCGCCAAGCAGCAATTAAAAACAATGTACCTGTTGGGATTTTCTCGCTCGAGATGAGTTCGCAACAACTTATAGATCGAATGCTTGCCGCTGAAGCAAACGTTGATGCATGGAAGCTTCGAACAGGTAAACTCACAAGTGAAAAAGATTTTGATAGTATTCGAGACTCACTTGATCGACTTTCTAACGCACCGATATATGTCGATGATCAACCTGGAAATAACATCATGAAGATGCGATCAGTTGCCCGTCGACTTAAGAATGAAAAAGGTCTTGGGCTTATTATCGTAGACTACCTTCAATTAATGACTCCAACACAAAGCAAGAATAATGACAACGTTGTTCAGCAAATCACTGAGATTTCTCGATCACTCAAACAACTTGCCCGAGAGCTAGATGTACCAGTTCTTGCACTCTCACAACTCTCTCGAGCCGTTGAACAACGTGGAGGAAAGCCGCGTATGTCCGACCTTCGAGACTCAGGTTCTATCGAGCAAGACGCTGACGTGATCATGTTCATTCACCGTGAAGATAAGTATGACAAAGATTCAGAAAAGAAAAATATCGCTGAAATTATTATCGATAAGCACCGAAACGGTCCAACCGGTTCTGCTGAGCTCTACTTTGATGCTGACCGTTCAACATTCCTTAATATCGAACAAACTGATTACAAGGGTGAATTCGGAGGTTTCTAACTAAATAAGTTAAATATAAATATACGAATGTTTTATGGAAGAAATTGAGAAGCTAACAAAATTAATGAGTTCATTCCCAGGGGTTGGTCCACGACAAGCTCGCCGCTTTGTTTATTTTCTATTACAGAAAAATAAAGCGTTTAGCGGCGAGCTTGCAAATCAAATTCAAAATATTCATAAAGGAATTTTACAATGCTCCGACTGTAAACGTTTTTATAGTTCATCATACAATCAACAAAAATGTTCTCTGTGCGTAGATGAACATAGAGCAAAGACTCTCATGATAATTCACCGCGATATAGACCTTGAGGCTATTGAAAAAGCTGACACATACAAAGGTTACTACTTTGTACTCGGCGGGAGTGTCCCGGTTCTTGATACTGACCCAGAGCGTTTCATACGAATGAATGAACTCCTTGCGCGCATCACATTACTTCAACCTAGCGAAATAACACTTGCATTTCATATTAATCCAGAGGGAGAGAACACAACAGATTATATTCATAAAAAACTAGGAGCTCAATTCCCTACTATTTCTATAACCACTTTTGGACGAGGGCTTTCCACAGGATCAGAGATTGAATACGCCGACAAAGAAACCATTAGACATGCATTCCTCAACAGGAAATAAGACAGAATAAAACCCGAGCAAATCATTTTAAAAAGCTCGGGTTTTATTTTTTCCAGTTCTTAAAACTACGCGATTTTAGTAATCTTTACTTTCACGAACGGTTGTCGGTGACCATTTTTCTTGAAGTAATTACTCTTAGCCTTATATCGAATCACAAGAATTTTCTTGTGTCGTCCGATTTGAGTAACCTCGCCAGAAACAGATGCTGCAGTAATTGTTGGTGTTCCAATTTTTGTTGCTGACCCATCATCTGTAAGAAGTACGGATTCAAAAGAAACCTTGTCTCCTTCCTTCATTTCGTCTGAAAGTTTCTCGATAGTAATAATGTCTCCCTCAGAAACGATGTATTGTTTTCCACCAGTTTCGATTACTGAGAAAGGTTTTGTTTGTGCGTCTGTTGTCATAAAATAATGCGTCAAAATTAGTTACCACAGTATACTAAAAATCTTTAAAATTGCAAGGATGTCTGGGGAAATAAAATAAGGTTGCATCCACAGCTCTTAATCCTCCTCTGGTTTTGCTAATAGTGGAGAATCAATCACAGTCGCTTCTGAGCCAATCCGCACAACATCCTTATCAATCTTCTTAAACTCCTTTGTCGTGCTGTTGTAGTGATTTATGGCCGTTCCAAGGGTATTTCCGAGCTTTGTATGGTATTCCTCGTACGTCTGTAAATGTTTTTGGAGGGCTGACACATGTTTTTGTATATCTAGTGCTTTTTCTTCAATTTTAAATGCCTTAAAACCATAGAGAACTGAGTTCAAATATGCTGAAAAAGTTGTCGGAGAAACAATGACAACTTTTTTATCGAGCGCATAATCAATAAGACTTCGCTCTGAGCTCTTGTTGCTTCCTACCTTATTTACGATTAAATCATAGTAAATTCCCTCTGCTGGAATGTACATAAATGCGAACGGAAGCGTATTATCTTTTTCACGAACATATTTTGATGTTTCGTCAATTCTTTTTTTGATGTCAGCGACGAATTCTTTTTCGATAACAGCTTTCCTTATTTCATCATCTTCCTCAATGAATCGTTGATAGTTATCGAGCGAGAATTTGGCATCGACCGGAATCACACCATCTTTTGTATGTATTACAGCATCAACCTGTTCTCCGTTTGGGAAAAGATATTGTAAATCAAACATACTCGGTGGAAGCATATTATTAAGGATGAGTTCAAGTCCTGCCTCACCGAGATTTCCTCTTTGTTTCTGATTCTTGAGCACTTTTTCAAGATTTTGGAGGCTTTGAGTAATAGTAAATACTTGTTTGCTTGCCTCCTTAGTTTCTGAAACCTCACGAGTTACATCCATGAGATGTTTCGTTACCTCTTGGTTAATTTGTCTGATAAGTTGCTGTGATTGTGAGAACTGCGTTGTCACTGCTTCTGTCATACTTTTTTGTGACTCACCTATTTTTGAGTCGACAGTTTCTCGAAGATTATTTATTTGCTGCAGCATAAGTTGCTGAGCATCTTGCGAGCTTTGACCTTCCTTTTTTCGTAAAGAAATAAAAATTAACGCGATGTTACCAATAAGCGAAACGAACACAATAATCAATAAAAGTATTTCCATACCACTATTATACGTTATTTATTTCACAGGCCAAATATGCTAGGATTAGCCCATACTTTATTAGTTGCGCAAGATTATCCAGATGTCACACAAACACAATAATCATGTGCCCTGTACGCAATATTTATACAATAAAAATAATAAGATGACTATACAAGAAACAGTTAAAGAAAAAATGAAAGACGCTATGCGAGCAAAAGACAGTGTGCGCGTAACTGTACTACGAGGGCTTATGGCAGCTTTTATTAATGAACTCGTGACTCTCGGAAAAACTCCGCAAGATACATTAGAAGACGAGCAGACACTTGTTGTGATTACGCGAGCTTCAAAGCAACGAAAAGATGCAATCGACCAGTTTACCAAAGGAGGACGTGAAGATCTTGCGGATGATGAAAAAGCAGAACTTGTTATTCTTGAAGAATTTCTTCCAGAACTCATGTCGGACGAAGAAATTGAAAAAATAGTACTTGCTAAAAAAGCTGAGCTTGGTGTGACAGACAAATCTCAAATGGGACAACTTATGGGACAAATCATGGCAGAACTCAAAGGAAAGGCAGACGGCCAAAAAGTAAAAGAAGCTGTTGAAAAATCTTTCTAAATACTGTAGTGTGTAATTGATGCGATCTTTATACACTCCGCGTCGGTGCCGAAATTTCGGCGTGTCACCTCAGAACAACAACATTCAGTGTGCACAAGCACGATGCTGTCTCGTCGGTAGTAGACAGACCAACTATTCTCGACCACCATTTTCAGAAAGGCTTCCGCGCCACATGCGATGAAGGAAGAAATGAATTCAGAATACTAGCCAAGCCGCCCTTCGGGCGGCTTTTTATTACCACACATATCCGTACCTCCCATTAATCCAACCAAGTCAGTATTTCCTTATTTTTCATTTTAGCATATAGATCTTCTACACCTTTTCTATGCTTCGAGATTAAATATTTTTTTACTACCCGTGGCATTACAATAGGAATTCCCTTAAATATTTTCTTATGCAGGCTAAATCGACTAAAATCAACGATCTCCGAAACTCCAATATGTGAGAAAATATTATTAATTATTTTTTCGGGATTATTTTTTATATCAGAATAAAAGGCAATATATAGGTTTTTTTCAGGAAATATCTTTGTCCACTTTTTAATTATATCCACATAATCACCTTTTTTATAATAATCAGGGTCACTTTCAATGTGATTTATAATATCTTTTACAAGGCTCGTATCGTCTTGGTAGAAGTTATTTTTAACATCCATTCTAAACAACGACCACGCACGATCGACAGGATTTCTTAAAATCAAAATGATTTTCATTTCAGGGTTATATTTGTAAGCTCGTACGATATTTTCAGTAGGCATTATTGAGTAATTCGGTGTAATCTCACCAATACGAGCATTCTTAGGTGCTTTTTTAAAAAAAGATATGTACCAAGCATCAGTTCTTTTTAGAAATAAGAACTTAAAGTCTATAGTAATGAATCTTTTAATTTTCTGTGTTGAGATATTATGTTTAATATGCTTAATATTTCGATATAAACAACCCATTCCTTTTTTTGTAAATAAAGAAACGAAAGCCTTGTTGATAGGTTTGCTAAAATAATTGAGTTCTTTTCTGGGAGACAGGTATAAACCTGTGTGGTTTTGAAGAACTTCATAAAGCCATGTTGTTCCAGCTTTTTGTGCACCAATGCACAAAAAGTCTACTTTTTTTTCGTGTAACATATCATTATTAAAGCATCTTTATCGTCTATCCGAAAATTTTATAATTTTACATTAATACACATATCTATTGTCTTTTATTATTACTGTGGTATAATACAATCGGAATGCGAAGAACAATATCCTATGCCTGTGACGCAAGCGACAGAGACTGGCAAAAAAGAATGAATGCCCAGCGTCACAAAAAACAAAAAAGAACTCCCTGCGCGCTAAAAGGCAAGGCGCGCAAATTGAGGGAGTCATCACTTACAGAAAGATTTTTCATCGATACATACAAATGGAATTTGACTTTATAGAATTCCCACCTGAAGGTGTAAAAAGATTTTGTGGATTGATTCAGTAAATCCTTGGTCGTCAGCAACACTGATTGCGGACCAAGGATTTTTCTTCCCCATTTTTTACACTCGACAAATTTTTTATACGCAAAACAAAAGCTGCACCCTTCGGGTGCAGCTTTTGTTTAGATATCTACATTTTACTTAATAAGATTACACAGCTGGCTCGACATCTACGCTGCATCTGCTCAAGTATCACTATCTATCATTTCATTAGCAGCATCATCTACCACTGTTTGTGTCGTGGCGTCTTTCATCATTTCTTCTGAAGTTTCGGTTTGTAGAGCGTCTTCAGCAGTCACATCAAATCCAGCGTCCTCAATTAGTTCTCCGATTTCAACAATCGTAAGTACTACAGGGTCCTTTGCATCCGCGTCAACATCTACTTCTGACTCATCGGCTATCTGATTATTATCTATTTCTAGATCGAATACACCATCTCCATCATCAGCAACTGCAACCGCAGTAACCGTTGTACCAGAAGAGGTTCTTTTATCACTTCGGTGCTTAACAATAACATTAAAGCTGTCTCCTGCAGGAAGTAAATCACTTGAACCTAAAAATATTTTTTCTCCGCTTTCGTCCTCACCGTATACAAGAACATATCCTGGCTTTGAAAGCTTTATGTAGCTCACAACAGTTCGATCTCCAGGAACTTGTTTCGCAAGAACAACCGCATTAGCTTCGTCTATAAAATAGACGAGTACTTACTCATCAACGTCATTTTTAGCCAAAACACTTACGAGGATCATTGCGAGTATAATTACTACGAGCAACCATAATTTGACCATCCTCTTGAAATTTTTACGTATCTTTTTATTACACATGACTTGCATCCGTAAGTCATGTGTGTGATAGTTACTTAAATTGCTCTTTCAAAATGGTTTTGATAAGAAAAGAAAGCAAACAACAGAAACTCCAATAATACAATGGCACGCCAGACATCTGAATACACCTATTCACCTCAATCACGCCCACTTTCAAAAGGGGGTAAAACACTCAAGAATGCGATTTCACAACTAATAACTATTCTTAGTCGGACCCACGGGGTCAATGCTTCGAAAATATACGCACTCCTTAGTAAACCTGCTGCAATGAAAGAACTTATTGCTTGGATTACCGCCGGCTCTCCCGTTGGAGAACTTATTCAGAAAAAAAAATTAGGGGTAAAAATGGAGCATTCCAAACACATTAGAATGTGCAGATTAATGTTGAGGAAGGACTATGTTTCTCCAAACCAAATATCTGAAACTTTCGGACTAGGATACAGCGAGGAGCAACTCCAACACTTAGCAGATACTTTGCCAGATGCGGAAACACTAGCTTTGCTCGGTGAAAAAGGATTCAAACTCCTTTCCACTCTTCCACTTCCAACAACATCATTCGATATCTTACAGCTTAGTTTTGAGGCAGCGAAGGTACCATTCGACAATTACTCAAATCTCAAGGGGCAGGACTTTTTCGATGAAGTCATACCTGCCGCAGAATGGATTGCTATTAGCCTCGAAGATATGAGCACAAGTAACCTAAGCTTCAGGAAACAGATTGAATCTTTGCAGCCCAATGAGTACGTTGCCAGTTTTGTACAGACTCTCTACGCCATAATGGTGCAGTACTGTATCGATGAAGACACGATTTGCTACACTCATCGAGTGAGGACTTCCTGCGCGCATGAAAGTGGAGCTCGTGTGTATATTGGAAACTTTACCGACAACGGTCCTATGATAAATTGGGACACTGGCGACTTCCCAAACACTGATTGCTTACTTGCAAAAGGCTTTGAGCTCTCATAAAATCACAACAATTTAATCCTACAGTATGTAGGATTTTTTAATACTTACAATTTTCTCGGTAAAACAAAAAACTCCTCTAAAGAGTTTTTGAAAAACAGAAATAGCTCCTGAAGTAATTTTTCAGTAATGTCACGCTCGTACTATCTATAAGGACTCTCCTTTCCCTCATCGCAAATAAGGTCAAAGTGATAATTATGGTCAGCAAGAATACTCAAGATTAAATCACTTCATCAATAATTACACACTAGTGGCTATGGTGGTGGTGATGACTTTTAGTAGCGCCTTTCCTTGAATAGTTTTTCAGGTATATAACAGCGAGAATGGTTACGATAGGAACAGTGAGAATAAGTCCGACACTCCCAACAATAATTCGTACTATCTCTGTTGCAAATATTTCAAGATTAATATTTGTCATTATTCCAGCAGTTGAGTAGTTTATATAAAGAAGTAGCGGCAACGACGCACCAGTGTATGCGAGAACGAGGGTATTTACAAGTGCACCAACGTGCTCGCGCCCAATTCTCATTGCCCGATTGTATGCTTCCGTTCTTTTCATTTTTGGATTACTACCATAGAGTTCAGTAACAACTGCAGCCTGAGTTACTGCGATATCATCTAGTACTCCAAGAAATCCAATGATAAAAGCACCCAATAAAAGTGAAGTAAAATTTAAAGCGCCACCCGTATTAAAGTTGAGATACACTGCCTCTTCTGCTGCGAAACCAGAGAGCTTTGTTATTGAGACTGCAAAGAGTGCAAATATTCCTGTAAGAAAAACAGCTGATATAGTTCCAGTATATGCAACGAGTGACTCTCGATTAAATCCATGAGTAAAGAAAATTGCTGCGAAAAGAATTACAGCAGCAATGAGACTACTCGCAACAAGAGGACTCCAACCACTCAAAATTCCGGGTATTAAAACATATATGATAGCAAGAAAACTTGTAATAAGTGCAATTAATGAACGAACTCCCTGCCACCGCCCAAATAGAATTACGGCTACTACAAAAATACTTAGGAGTAAAAACAGCGCACCTTGTCGTGCCACAGCTGTTACGAAATAACTTTCCCCTCCGTCAATAAAAACATTATGATTAAAATAAAAAGCGTCTCCTTTTTCTAAAGGCTGGAAATCATTCTCCATTTCAACGACATCTCCTTTTTCTGGCCCCTCCAGTATCTCTGCACTTAACTTTTGAATCGTGTAGTCAGCACCAAAGAGATTTTGTATTTCTTCACTAAGGATTTCAAGAACTTTTCCTTTGTAATTACCTTGGAAATCAACATAGAGCTCCTGAGCACTTGATACTTGTGGCATCAGAGTCGCCATAATAAACATTAAAAATAGTAATTTTTTTTTCATATATTTTGCTCTAAATTTTAGACTATCTAAATTTTACACTAATTAACTGAACATATTTTACATATACCAAAAAATTCTAGTGCGTGATCATTAATAGAAGTAAATTTTTTTGATGACTTAATAATAACAGGAATTGCATGTTCAACACAAATTGAGATACTCTCCTTATCTCCACATGAAACACAAACAACATGATGGTGATGATGTGTTTGATACTCATAATATACACTACCGTCTCTAAAGTCTGCTTGGTGTACGATATTTTTTTGCGTGAATAGTTCGAGTGTTCGATAGGTTGTAGTGAGGTTCGCCACACCACTAATTCCCTTCTGAATCTCTTCAGTTGTTATTGGTTTTTTTTTATCCATAAGAAAAGCAAGTATTTCTACTCTCGGCAATGTGATTTTCATCTTTTTACTACGTAAGATTCCTTCTGCTTCTTCCTTAGATTTGCTATTCATAAAAGGTTAGGATAGTATTTATAAATGCAAGTTACTTGCATTTATAAATACTATCAAATTAATCTCATGTCAGCAATTCTTATCTCATCTCTTATTATCATGTGTGCATCACTTATCGGTGTCATCTTTACTTTTGGTGCGTTTAAAAAATACATAGATACGCGCATGGGTCTCTTGGTGAGCCTCTCAGCAGGTGTATTTCTCGTTATCGTAGTTCAGCTTATGATTGAGGCATATGAGCACTCATACAACCCGCTATTGCCAACACTCTGGATTGGACTAGGGATATTTGGTATTCTTATACTTTTCAAATTGCTACCCACTTTTCACCACCATCACGATGAGCATCACGAAGATAAAATTCATAATCATGTAGATGCACGAAAAATAGTATTGAGTGATGCTATTCATAATATTGGGGATGGTGTCCTATTGGCTGCATCTTTTGCGGTGAGCCTTCCTGTTGGAATAGCAACAACAGCAAGTATCTTTATTCATGAACTTGTACAGGAGATATCTGAATTTTTCGTATTACGTCAGGCCGGTATCAGCACACAAAAAGCTTTGGCAATTAACTTTGCTGCATCGAGTACCATTCTTGTTGGAGCAATCGGTGGATTCTTTTTACTCGATACGTTTGAGGCTCTTGAGATTCCTCTCCTTGCACTTTCTGCTGGTGCATTCCTTGTTGTTGTCGCGCAGGACCTTATTCCGGAATCTATTCGACATTCACGAGCAAAGAAACAATATGCGCAACACTTCTCATTCTTCCTTATCGGGGCGGTACTTATGCTTCTCGTAAGTAGCCTCACAACGCATGGACACTAAGTTACTTTCTTCCAAATTTGAGATACAGAATCGGAATAATCAAGAGGGTAAGAACGGTTGCGAAAGTAAGCCCTGTAATCACAGCGAATGCAAATGGTAACCATATTTGAGAAACAAATAGGAGCGGAAACATTCCAAATACTGTGGTCGCAGTAGTAAGAATAACTGGTCGTAGACGACTCACGGAACCTTTTACAACATAATCCTCATCTCCTTCCTTTCGAAGTGTTTCCATAACATCAACAAGAATGATGGAGTCATTGATGACCACTCCCACCAACGCAATGAATCCAAGCATAGCAGTGAACGAAAGTGTTAGTCCGAAAATAAACAGGCCACCAAGAACTCCAATTAAGCCTAGTGGTACAACGGAGAGGATAATAAATGTGTTTCTGAATGAATTGAATTGCCAGACGAGAACTGCGATTACAAGCAAAAAACCGAACAGTAGCGTATACGCAAGCTCGACAATAGCCTCGGCTCCCGCGTCTGACTCACTCCCCACAGTCATGGTTATCGTTTCTGGCACTTCAAGCTCATTTGCTCTTTTATTAAATTCTGAAAATATGTCTCTCGGAACAAATCCGGATAATAACTGTGAATTAACAGTGAGTACTCGCTCCCCTTCTTCATGAATGATTTGAGAAGAAGCTTGTCGCACTCCGTCTTCCAAAAGTGAACCTAGGAGAACTTCTCCAGCGAGTGGTGTTTGGATTGGAAACGTTTTTAGTTCATCGTAGGTTATGTGGTTTGTTTGCGTGTGATTAATTGCACCAGCATTGAGTGCAACCTTCATACGCACATCAACATCCCCCGCCTTTTCGAGACGCAGACTTGTTACGTCAACACCATTGAGTGTGGCATTAATAATTTGAGAAAGTTGAAATGGCGTTACTCCAACTTGCGCAAGTCGATCTCTCTTAAAGAGAAGGGCAATGTCTACCGCCCCTTCATCCAAAGAAGTTACTATTTCTGTCGTACCAGGAATCGACCGAAGAATTCCTACGGCTTCCTGCGTAAGTCGAGATAGTTCTTCAAGATTTTCACCGGTAAATTTTATTTGTACGGGATCGCCAACAGGTGGGCCTCCTTCGGGAATTATGACTTTTATATCTATTGTATCTAGCGTCTTTTCATATTCTCTAAAAGCATCTATAATCTCTTGGCTATATTTACTATCTGGAAATTCTAATGAGATAGTTGCAACATTGGCACCACTTCCTCCACCACCAAACAAACTTAGTGAACCAACTGTTGTTGTGTATGATTCGACATTATCAAGAGTTTGAATAAAATTCTCAACCTTCTGGACCTCTAATGAAGTACTTTGTAGTGTTGACTGTATTGGTAGTTCAATATCAACAGAGAGGCTCTCAGGGTCCTGTGACGGGAAGAATTCCGACTTAATCAGCCCAGTACCCACGAGGGCAAATGAACCAACAAAGAGCACGGCAATAGTAATAAAAATATTTTTTTTATACTCTCTACTCTGTAACACTTTTCGTAGATATATTTCATATGCGCGAGTAATCACGGAAACATAATGAGCTCTTTTACGAACAAGCACTTCTGGCTCTTTGAATTTAAGTTCAAAAAACCATTGTGCAATTCGGGGAATAAATATGAGTGCAACAAATAGTGATGCGATTAAAACAATGATAATAGTTTTTGGAATTGATGCAATGAATTGTCCTGTAACACCAGATAGAAGTAACAGGGGCACAAAAACAGATATGGTTGTGAGCGCACCTGCAACAACAGGCTTTGCAAAAACTTCAAGTGTTTTTTTGGCTGCGTCAAAATAATTCATACCTTCACTCATATAATCAGAAATACCTTCAACAATCACAATTGCCGAGTCGATTAAAATTCCAATTACGAGAATAAGTGAAAAGAGCGAAAGAAAATTAATTGTCGAACCTGTAAGTGGCAACCCAATAAACGCAATTGTAAATGAAAGAGGAATTGCAATTCCTGCAATAATCGCCTCGCGAATACCTAGCCCGAGAGAAAGAATAATAAGTACAATAAGTACAGTCTGTAATCCAGAAAAAACAAGGTCAGATAAGGACTTTTGAATTTCCGCAGCTGCACTATAGACCGTTACAAAGGATGCTTCAGAATTTTCTTGCGTAAGAGTATTTTGTACGGAATCTTCAACATTTTTTACGAGCTCTGTTATATCCCCTCCTTCTTGTTTGAATATTGAAAAAAGTATTGCTTGCTGGGGTGGGCCATTATCGATTCCTACGCGCGACGAACTCGTCTGCTCAGCTAAACCATCTTCGATTCTCAAAGCAACATCGCGAACAAAAATGTATACCCCGTTTCGCTCAGCGATAATTATTGATCCAAGGTCATCTATACTCAAAATATTATTTGAAAGATATAGTCGATAATTCCTCTCATCAAAAGAAATTGATCCTGGCGGAAGTACAGTGTCGCTATTTCTAATAGCACTTGAGATGTCGTTTGCATTTAATGCAAACAGCGACAGCTTTGAACTATCTAGTATGATGTTTATTTCCCTCTCTGGAATTCCACTCACTTGCACCTTGGAAACATTTTTTACTGAAGTAATATCTTCCTTAATTTCATCGGCTTGTTTACGTAAAGCAGTAAGTGATTGCGATGATGTCATTGCAAAAATATAAACAGGCTGATCGTTGAATTTAAGTTGTTGTACAAGAGGTTCATTGGCAGTACTCGGCAAATCACTTGATACCTCATCCACTCTATTTTGCACATCACTCAAAGCTTCACGAATATCAACATCAGTAGTAAATTCAATTGTTATACTCGAAACCGACTCAATTGAACGGGAATCAATGTTTTTAACGTTCTTAATACCTCCAATAAGGCTATTTTCCAAGACATTAGTAATAGACTCTTCGACATCAAGCGGCGATGCACCTGGGTAGGAAGTCGTAATATTAATAATTGAAATAATAATTTCTGGAGAAGCCTCTCTCGGTATTTGATTAAGAGAATAGAGGCCTGCAATTATCGAAAGAATGAGTAGGAAGAGTGTGAATGATTTTTTCCTGAGGAAGAAAAACATACTTAATTAATTATAACTTCTTGACCTTCCTGTAAGCCACGAGCATCGGCAACAATAGACTGTGACCTCTCAAGACCGCTAATAACAGTTACTTGCTTACCAAGTAGTGCGCCCGTTTGTACTGGCAATTTTACAAGAATATTTTCCTCATTTACAATAAACACAAATGTATCAATCCCAATTACAGATAAAGCAGATAGAGGTATTGTAAGTATTTTATTTTCTAGAGGAGTAGCAACAGTATCACCTACAGCAATCTCACCATTAGTTGGAAGTGAACGTTTTAATGTACATTGCACAGTATCACCTTCTGTAAGGGTAGTATTCTCCATAAGTAAAATTTCTACTTTTATTTTCTTTCCTGAACCAATCAGAATACTTCCAATATTATTAATAATACCAACTTGATTAACTATTGTTGCAACAGTATCTTTATCTACATATGCAACTTCATCTTCAGTAATATATGTTACTGCTTGTAGCTGGTCTGCACTTCGTACGGAACCCATAACTTGTGCGGTTGAAACAAAATCACCTTTATTAAAATCACCCTCAACAAAAACGCCACTGATTGGAGCTGTTATGTATGTTTTTGCTAATCTGTTTTGTGCAGATTGTTGTCGGAGCTCAGATTGTCGCAGTTGCTGACGCGCTTGATCAATCTGTTCTGGAGTTACCTGGGCCTGATCGAGAGCAACGCTCTTATTTGCTAGTGCTGAGTTATATGCATTTAATGCACTTGAATATGTTGCACTTCGCGTGTTTGGTATTGGAATAACCCAATCTCTTCCATTGGAAGCATCCCCTGCGAGAGTAAGTCGTATACCACAACTACCAATTGCAACAGGAAATTCTGTCGAAGCAGTCGCAATACCACTTTCAAGTCCATCGAAATCATAAGCCGAGCCTCCACTAGAGGCATAGACCCTCACATCATATTGACCTTCATTTTCACAACGATAACTTCCCGAAACCAGAGGAGCACCACCGAGAGAACCGGACCCATTATCATCTTCCGGATACGCCCGCAGGTCATTATTGAAAAGAGCAGACCGTGCCGCTACCACTGCCGCATCTTGTTGATTCTTAACCACCTCAAGCTTTCCACCACCTGATGCAGTTGTGTTTTTGAGTAAATCATTAAGAGATGCTCGACTCCTTGCAACATCCGCCTTTGCATCCTCAACTGCAATGGACTCATCAATATTTTCTAACACAAAAAGTGTTTGTCCTGCACGAACAACATCATTTTCTTGCACCATGACACTCTTAATTTGCCCTGATGTTTCTGCTTGTATCGAAGGTGATTCTACTGATTCAATTGAGCAAAGTGCTTTGAGTGGTTCATCAAGTGATCCTCCGATTGTGTATGTACTTACTGTCGGAATCTTAATATTGTTTATCTCTTCTTCTTTAGTAAACTTAGCAGCGATGGCATTAATAAGGATTAGCAGAAAAAAAACTCCAAGAATAATTTTCCAGTTTTTTTTGCAAAATAGAGCTGTTTTATGTTGAACTTTTTTAATTTTTGAGATATTCATATACATACCCATACTATAGGAAAATGAGATTAACTCAAGTTTGAGACAACGGGCATCTTTTGAAAATATTCATCTGAGCTCACCAAATCTACCATTATTTTTGCAACTTTTTTACGCGAAGTAAAAGCTTCAGCGGGACCATTCTCTGTGAGAGTATAGCTCTCAGTAGAAACTAAGCTCGGGTCGAAATTTTCATTTTCATCCTCAGTAAAATTAGCATCTGATAACTTGAGCACCCTCAAAACTGTCCAATCTAGATTTGAATTTTTAAGAACTTCAGCATGCTGAATGCCATCCATAATTCTTTCCTTATCGATTATTTTGATAATCCAGTTTCCAATCTTATCGAATACAGATGGCATATCTCCCTCTATCCGAACACCGGTTCCGGTAAGACTCACAATTCGCTTAATCTTCTTTGTCCTCATTGCCTCTATAATATTTTTAATTCCTTTCGTTTGCATGCGAGGGTTCGAGCCCTTTATGTGCCCAACAACGCTAATCGCAGCATCACATTCAGATACGGCTTTTGCAACATCGGTCTGCGAAAGAATATTACCCTCAATAACACGAATACCTTCAGGCAAATAATTTCGTGCTTCTGGATTGTACACAAAAGCTACCACCTCATGCTTATCTTTAAGGGCTTGCTTAACAACCTCCACCCCAGTTCTTCCGTCTGCTCCAAAGATACAAATTTTCATATAATAATTTTTGATTTTAATTTAATATTATTCAACCTCTACAATTATTTCATTTCTCAAAAGAAAAGGTATTGAAAGTGGTGGATTATATTGTGCTGACGCAAAGCCACCTATAATCACAACATCATCTGCTGTTAATTTTTCAGCTAAGGATGCTTTCTTAGCTGCGACTCTTGACTCTGTTGCATACCAAGTATATCGAAGCACAGCCACTTTTCGTGCAGGAACCTCAAGGAGAATAACCCTGTCAGAGTTTGGTTTTGGAATGGTTTCAAGAGTGTATTCGCTCGGCATTACAAATGAAACTTTTTTTTCATTTGAATCACCCTCACTTATCACTGGTGTCGTCATTGCAATTTTTTGCGATTTACTAGCGCTCTCTTCTGCACCCTCATTTTGACCAGCTGAGTCTGATGAAACAACAGGTGTCGTCATTGCAATTTTTTGACTTGCCGTATTATTTCCAAAGATGTAGTCAGCAATGATACTAAAGCCACTATTAAGTGATCCTCGATGAGTACCGTTCACAGTAGTTTGCGCAATAATATAAGGCTCATAGATTCTTATTTCATATTCACCTTCTTGAGATACGATAGTATACAGTGGTTCTTCAATACTTCGCACTGAAAGCCAAGTAAAAAGAAACCATATAATGAGTAAGATAACAATAATAATAATCGTAGTTTTCATATACCTAAGTATAACAGATTTACCTTCTATCCTGAACTATTTCTGAAGAAATCAAAGTTATGGGACGAGTAAAAATGTTCCGACACAACTAAACAACGACTCACTATTACGAAACTGATATTTATCGTAAGTAATATTTGATAAGATTCTTTACTCCTGCTAAATTCTCTTCCCACTCGATTGTTGCATGTGTCTCAAGCTCGACAGTGATTGCGGGGATGCCGATAGATGCGAGCCACCCTTCTGCATCACCAGTTATCTCATATGCATCAAAAGATTTGATGGGTGCGTATCCTGATGCTGTTGCGTAAACATTCATCACATCAATAGTTGCAGGAAGTATTCCATTTTCACATTCTGATGCGTAGACCGCGTTTCCCTGACTATGCCAAAAAGTAACAGCATCAGGCTTTTTCGCTAACACAAAATCTTTGATTGCAAGAGATTCTGGTTCTGAAAACGCACTTGTTCCTGCACTCACCACATTACCACGCCATGAACTCTCTGGTTTCCATTTGCATGCAAAGTTTCTATTGAGATCAATTCCATTTGCATTGAATCGCCCAAGTGCCTCGTTTGTTCCAATTGGAATATCTGTTGCCATAAAACGACCCTCTTTGCCGACAGTCTTATAGAGTCCATCTGGATTCAATACTGGAATTATGGTGAGCTGCATATTTGCAGGAACAGCTTCGGGATTGATCTTGAAATAATCAATAAATTGATATGCAAGAATTACTGTATTCCATTCATACCCTCCATGGATACCTCCAACAAACAATAGATGTTTACTACTTAAACTATCTGCATTTCCGAACGTATAAGCCTCAATCTTTCTCCCCAAAACCGAATTTCCAATTGTTTCTATTTTTGGATCTATAGATGTAGTAACCTCTTCTTCTTGGATTTCAATGATCTCCTCAACACTGGTCGGTTCAGGATTTTTGTTTCCATAATTGGCAAAGAGGAGAAACGCCAAAGCGCCGCAGAATGCGGCTATGATGACGATTGAAAGAATTATCTTTGCTTTAAAGTTTTTTACCTTAAAGTTCGATGAATTTTGTGTTGGCCCTATTGAGGAAAGCATTATTATTTATAGTGATTGAGAAGTGCTTTGAATCCTTCGATGTTTTTACTTGTCTCTGGTGAATCATGTGTTGTAAGAAGTACACTTACTGCAGGAATTCCTTCCTTTGCTAACCAGTTCACCATATCTCCTGTTGTCGCGTAGAAATCAAAGCTATCATACGCTTTGTACCCTGATGCTTTTGCAAATAGATCTGTAATCTTACTTGTCTCAGGAAGGACTCCGTTACGACAGTTTGATGAGAATACTCCTCCGGCCGCACTATACCAAACAACAGCTGCACTTGGCTTATTGGTTACTACATAATCTCGAATAGCTTGAGATTCAGGTTCTGAGAAAGCCATATCTCCCCCGCTTACATCTTTATTTTGCCATTTTGCACTTGATTGCCATTCACAATCAAAGTTTCTATTAAGGTCGACATTATTTGCATTAAAGCGTGCTGCTGTTTTTTCTGTTGCGGAAGCTGTGATATCAGATGCTCGTACTCCCCCTTCGTAATCAGGAGCAATATCACTCAGTCCATCCGGGTTAAGTACTGGGATAACAGTTACCTGAATATCCTTTGCGATTATATCTTGGTTACCTTCTATATAATCCATAAGCTCATATGCTACTGCTGATGTATTCCAAGAATAGCCCCCGTGGATTCCTCCAACAAAGAGAAGTTCTGTATCTCCTGTTCCATATTGATACGCAACAATATCTTTTCCTTCAACTGAAGAACCGATTGTTGTTTTTCGTGACCATTTTTCTTCTACCGGCTTTTCATTTTCAGCTTTTTCTTTAGCTGACATTTCTACATCCTGCTCACCTTCTGCAGAAATGTCATTAAGCATTGATGTATCTGTTGTTATGTCTCCACCCTCTTTTTGAGTAATAAAATAAAATCCTAAACCGATTGCTAATAAAATTACTAGTGTGATGATTATGTTTTTCATACTTTCATTATAGCACATACTGGAGTTTAAATATGAGCTATGGTCTACATATGCCTTTACATTTTATACAAAGTGTGCTTTTGTATTATATAGATACTTGGCAATAAAGCCAAATCGCTCCAAAAAAAATATGAAACTACTGAGTCCTAATGTCCTACGAGCAGTCTTGGACTGCTTCGACGAAGTCCCTGACGCACATCCAGTTCCTGAACACATCGCGATTCACCGTACGCGACGCGATGTTGCACACGAGGCACTCACACTCTCAAGAGTCGGCTTCAAAATAGTCTCCAAGGCCCCTACGGTGGCTTTTCTCGAGAACAAGACTGCTGGCATCCGACTGGAGATCATCGAGCCTGACGTCGAACAACATGTCGCATGGGCAGTCAGGACGCGAGATAAATTCTTTAAACTCGAGGATGCTTTCCGGAACAACTACCAGTTCGCTGCTTGTGGCAACAGGCTTCAAAATGATGATCTTTTGGCTGTACTGTTTCGCCACACTCAAAGTGGCGCAGTAATCCAGCTCGTCTGGAGAAAGAAACAGTTGTTTGAGGGAATCTTCGAAGGCACAGCGGGTGCAGAAGACTGAACTCTACCGCGCACCACACTCTCCCAACCCCTTCGGGTTTGGGAGATTTTTTATTTTCAAACTAATTAATTGACACCAATGCTTTTTAAAAATTAATTTCTTATCCCATCCGCAAAAGCCTTCAGCTCTTCCTGTGTTTTTTCTATATTTTCAAAATGAGCAAGTTTCTCTCCCTTCTTAAGTGGAACTAGGTGCACATGTGTATGTGGCACAGAAAGACCCTCGATTACCATAGCGATTGTGTGTGAAGATGTCTTTGCATCAAGTAAATGAGCGACCTTTTGGACAGCAAGAAAAAGTTCTATGTACTCATCCTCATTGAGATCTAGATGTCTCGCAGAATGTTTCTTCGGTATAACGAGTGTATGACCTTCTTTTGACGGATATTTATCCAGAAAAGCCATGTGCTTTTCGTCCTCCCAAATAATTTCATGTTGTGGTGTTTTTGTCTCTACGATTGAGCAGAATATGCAAGTGTTTTTCATATAATTAGTATAGCAATTTTTAAAACATGCAGATGTGTTGACATATTCTAATATTTAATGTAGTTTCAATTTTAGAACCATGATATTTACAAACGCAAACACTATCGGAACGACCGAAGAAGACCAAGGCCTCTTGCGCCGAGTCACTAACGTACTTCAATGTCTTTTTATGATTATAATGACTCAGAGGGAGTACAACCAGAAGTGGAGTGTCCATAATGTTGACTGCCATTCTCTTGCTCGATTATTGTCTCTCATTTTTCCAGAGTGCAAACTGGTGGACGGATCACTTATTGGACTCAAAAAAGGTGAGGAAACCAAAAAATTCTACATTTGTAGAATAAACCATTCCTGGATTGTTACTCCCGACGGCGCAATTATCGACCCGTATCCAATGGGAATCATGCCAGTCGGCTCAGTACTTCTTGTTCCGACTATTGAAAATTCCTACAATGCTCACGGATCAAATCTATATGAGGTAAATCCTGAAATACGATCAAATTTTGATGTGACCGATAGCTGGAGACGTACAATAAGTCACCTGAGAACAATCCGTAAATACAGAACTGACGAAATGGTGCTGCGATTCGCTCACAGTATTTTAGAAGTCTAATGTCACACACCTCCCACCATTAATTTGGTCGGGAGTTTTTTAATAAACTATTTAAAAATACACCTCTCTCAAGGTGTATTTTAAATTGCGAATATCGCAACTATTATTTCTTCTTTTTTGTCACCGCTTTTTTTGTCACCGTTTTTTTCGTTGCAGTTTTTTTGACTGAAGCCTTTTTTGCAGAAGCTTTATCAAGAGTTTCCTTTTTAGGCTTTGTTCTTGGCTTTGCTTTTACTTTTGGGTATCCACCTTTTTCTGAAACTTCAGCATCAACTGCGTTAGTCATATCATTCGCGTTCGCCTGAGCAACTGAAGAATCAGCTGACTTAGGATTATTCAAAAGTGTGTTAAGGATTTGATCTAATTTTGTGTAGATTCCAGCAAGCTGCTTTTCAAGCTTCTCATGAGACGCACTAGATGTAGTAGATGGAGCATCATATTTTTTGAAAGATCCAGCACCTCGCGAATCTCCTCGATCATTTCCACGTCCTCGATCAGCGCCGTAGCTAGAGCCTCCTCGATCATTTCCTCCTTGAGCACCGCCTTGTGAAGCAAAACAGTCTCGGCAATACACGGGCTTTCTTCCGTTCGGTAGAAATGGTACTTCTGTTTGAGTTTTACATCCTGCGCATGTTGCTGGGTGCATTTGAGCTGGTGCTCCGCTTCGTCCGCCACGATCACCTCCACGTCCTCGATCACCTCCGCGGTCTCCTCCAAAGCCTGAACCGCCTTTATTTCCTCCGTAGCTAGAGCCTCCTCTACTTCCACCGTAGCTAGAGCCGCCTTTATTTCCTCCGTAATCTGAACTTCCTTTGTCTCGTCCGTAGATTGCGCCGCCTTTATTTCCTCCTGATGTATAGTTGTTTTTCATGTGCGAAATTGTACATGATTATAGAAATAAAACAAGTGCTTTTATGGATTGTCAACAGTAGCACAGTTTTCTTACTCCACATACTTGGAATGCACTACTTCTTAGTAAAACCTTCCATTGCTCTCAAGACTTCCATTGGCAACATGTAGACAACTGTATTGCTTTGGTCAGATGACATATCATTTACTGATTGAAGGGTTCGCAGGTGAAGCGCTCCTGGAATTTCTGCAAGCCTAGCTGCCGCTTTTGCAATGTTTTCTGATGCAGCAAGCTCTCCTTCAGAGTTAATAATCACCGCTCTCTTTTCTCGTTCTGCTTCTGCCTGTTTTCCAATAGTTCGTTCAAGGTCTGGTGGAAGACTTACATCCTTGAGCTCAACGTTTTGAACCTGAAGTCCCCATGCATCCGTTTCCTTGTCGACTATTTCTCTGATACGATCCGCAATTTTATCTCTACTTGAAAGCAATTCATCAAGCGTTACTTCTCCTACAATATTTCTCATTGTTGTCTGTGCGTATTGTGAAATTGCATACCGATAATCCTCCACCTCAATCACTGCCTTGTTTGCATCGTTTACCTTATAATAAATAACAGCGTTCACACGTACAGAAACATTGTCTCTCGTGATTGCATTTTGATCGGGTACATCAACTGCCTTGGTTCGAATATCTACCTTTTGATACATCTGAATAACTGGCAAAACAATTCTCCATCCAGGCTGCATAATTGAGCTAAACTTTCCAAATGTGAATTTTACTCCTCTTTCATATTGATTAATTTGGCGAATACTAATCAGAACTACGAATAAAATAAATAAAACTATGTATGTCATATATGTATAGAATAATTAATAATGACTTTATTGTAGCATCTTATTTACTCGTTTCTTGTTCCAATCACAAAATGTTACAATATCACCATGTCAGATTCAGAAATCATATTAAAACTCGATAATGTCGGGAAAACCTTTTCTACGTCAAGTGGACCCTTGCAGATTCTCAGTAATGTTTCATGCGAAATTCGCCGAGGTGAAAAAATTGCAATTATTGGACCTTCGGGCTCAGGTAAATCAACACTTCTTTCTCTTATTGGATTACTCGACACTCCGACAACGGGAACATTTGATATTGCGGGTGAATCTGTTACAAATCTTGACGAAGCAGCTAAAGCAAAATTTCGAAACAAGCATATTGGCTTTATATTTCAATCATTTGAACTTATTGCACCATTTACTGTGGCGGAAAATATTGTTGCGCCACTCCAAATCGGAGGGCAAACAATTGCTTACAAAAAAATTAATGCTCTTATCGAAACACTTGGTCTTACACAAAGACGTGATGTTATGACGCAAACACTCTCTGGAGGAGAAAAGCAGCGAGTTGCCATTGGACGCGCACTTGCAAATAAGCCTACACTACTTCTTGCGGATGAACCCACTGGAAGTCTCGATCGAGCAACAGGTGAAAAAGTTCTTTCACTATTACTTGATACCGTAAAAGAAACAAATACGACACTTATTATCATTACGCACGACGAGGCTATTTCTGATCGCATGGATAGAGTCTTTGTTCTTAAGGATAAGACATTGCATGAGCGTACTTAAACTCATTTTTCTGTATAGCCTTCGTATTGTTCGTCGCGAATGGCGACGTTTCGTATTACCTCTCGTCTCTCTCACAGTAACGAGTATTGTACTTGTAGTAATCCTTCTCATTACCGCATCGAGTACACAACTTCTGGAGGAACAAGCGCGCGAATTACAGGGTGGCGATGTGGTTTTCGAAAGTAATTCACCGTTTGATGGCGCCACCCTCTTTTCGAGCGCGGATATTTCTCCATCAGACGTATCTGAAAAAATAAGTTTTTCAGGAACACTCCAAAGCGAATTGCAGACCTCAGCTTTTACCGTAGAAGTTGTTGATGCGAACTATCCACTTTATGGGGAGTTACTATTACGTAACGACATATTTAATCAAATTGAAAACGATATTGTATATATCGATGAGATTGGTCTTGAACGATTAGGAGTATCAGTCGGTGACAGTGTTTCATTTGGTGATGCATCGTTCATAGTCGCTGGAGAAGTTCTCACAAAACCAACTTCCCTCTTTGGTGGATTTAGTTTTTTACCAACGGTATTTATGAGCATTGAGAGTTTTGCAAAAGCTGGAATAGACCCCGCACTCTTGCGTGCTGAGTATTCTTATTCTGCAAAAGTTTCTGCACTTAGCTCTGAAATGATTGCATCACTTCGCACAATCGAGGAAACATCTCCTCTTCTAAATGTTAATATTGCTGGGCAAGATCAGCGTGGACTTCAATTTGGACTTGCAACAGTTTCTGACTTTTTAATCATCGCGGTACTTATTACTGCAGTTCTTGCGGCCGTGAACGTATACGCGAGTACACTTTATCTCGTATCAGTTGAACGGAAGAGTCTCGCAGTCTTCCTTGCGCTCGGTATGATAAAAACAAGACTTGTATGGGTTCTAGGTGCTGCTCTTATGTATGTCGTACTGCTAGCGAGTGTGCTTGGTACATTGCTTGGAATTGGCTTATTCCAACTTCTACAGAGTGGCATTGCGAGTCAGTATCTTATTTCTCTCCCGACGCCAAATATACTCATGAATAGTCTTGTGAGCTCTATTCTTATCTTTTTAATTTCAGTAATGTCGTTTATTCCTGCAATTCGCAAAAGCCTCGAGCTTAATCCTAAGCAAATTCTCATCGGTGGTGATGACACTCCTCGGGGACGACGCTCTTTTCTTTCGCTTGTAGTCATTACATCTTCAACTCTAGTTCCACTTGTACTACTCGCATCATTTCTCCTACAAAGCATACTGCAAGGAGTTCTCGTCATCGGAGGGATTGCTGTTATTTATATATTTGTTGCAATAGCTTACACTTTTTTTATACGTATTCTCTACAAACAAAGAGTGCGGATGCCGTTTTTCCTACGAAGCATTGTGAGTCAGAAATATGCAGACGGACTTTTTGGTGTCGTTTCTTTTGCTTCATTGTTTGTTGCTCTTGCCGCATTATGTACACTCGCTCTTACGCAAGTTTCACTTGAGCAATTTCTTACAAATGATTTGACACAAACAATTCCTTCGACGTATATCCTTGATGTACAACCTTCACAGAAAGATGAGCTCGCAGAAAATTTTCCTCAAATTGAATTGTTCTCAAACGTACGAGCTCGTATAATTGCGATTGATGAGTTGCGAATTCAGGATGAACTCGCGGTAGGAAATAATGATATATCACGAGAACTCGGGCGCGAGTTCAATCTCACTGCACGGAATGAATTATTGCAGAGCGAATCTATTGTAGGTGGAGAATGGTCAGCAGGAAGAGCTGGTGAAATATCGGTAGATGAAGAATTTGCTCAACAAGCAAATATAGAAATTGGATCAATAATTGTATTTTCTATTCAAGGATTTGAAGTGTCTGGCACCGTCACCAGCTTTCGCAGTACTGACTCTCGATCGGGCTTACCGTTTTTCTATTTTGTTCTCTCACCAGAGGATATTGACATGTTCCCAAGTGTTTATTTTGGATATGCATACATAGAGGCAGATATTCAAGCTACTCTCGGGAGATTTGTCGCAACTACTATGTCGAATGTTTCTGTGCTTGAAACACAAGCACTGGGAACTCTTCTATTGCAACTCGTAGGAACACTTCTTATTCTTGTATTAATAGTTACTTTACCACCACTACTCATTGCAACGCTACTCATTGCAATGCTCGTAGTTTCTTCATATGCGACTCGAAGGCGCGATGGAGCGCGCTTACGCGCGCTCGGTATGACTCGCAAGCGAAGCTTTTGGCTCTATATGCTCGAGACACTTTCAGTTGCCTCCCTCGCTTCAATATTTGCGTATGGAATAGGTGTTCTTGTTACCCTACTCGTAAATACATACTTTCTCAAACTCGATATGAGTCCAATATATGACACTGGACTCATTGTCGGTCTTGGCCTCATTATCTTCTTCATCTTTAGCATTGCACTCTATCTGTATAAAACTGATACATTAGAACTTAAGGAAATATTGTCACATGAATAAAAAAAATATAATTGTAGGTTCGATACTAGTAGTTGTGATAGCGATATGCACTATTGTATTTTTACTTTTTGGAAAATCGATTACAGACAAGGGTGCTATCGCAGATACAAACACATCGACACAAACCCCTCGTCCGAGCGACGCTGCTGAAATAAAAATAATTGCTTTTGGAGATAGTCTCACTGCAGGGTTTGGGGTTATTCAAAGCGAAGCGTACCCTGCGCAGCTTGAAGTCGCTCTTCGTACCCAAGGATACAATATTTCAGTAATTAACTCAGGAGTGAGTGGTGAAACTACTCGCGGAAATCTTGAGCGAGCGAATTTTATACAAAATCAAAATGCCGATATTATACTTCTTGGTATCGGAGGAAATGATGCACTGCGATCTTTGCCAGCGAATGAAACCGAAAAGAATATGCGGGCAACTATTGATATACTGGAAGCTTCGACAGAACCACCAATCATCCTGCTTTTAGAGATGCAGGCACCGCTTAATGCGGGTATTGAATACAAGCGTGACTTTGATGCAATCTATCCAAAAATCGCGAAAGAAAAGGGTTTGATACTCATTCCCTTTATTACTACAGATATCTTTACGGACCAAAAAAATAAACTCGCGGATGGAATCCACTACAATGCAATCGGGTACAAAAAAGCTATTGACATGCAAATCATTCCTGCACTTCGAGAAATTCTAAAGGGGCCGAATGCGACCCCTTTAGAATAACGAAATGAAAGACGAAGAAATAAAAAACTCTATTTCTTTACCTTCTCCTTCTTTGGTTTCTTTTTCTCTTTCTTTTTGTCTTGTCCTTTTGCCATGGTTTTCTTATTAAAATAATATAAAGTGAACTCATGTATTATAATCCTTCTTGTTTATAAATGCTACAGATAAGATACAGAAAATGAACTCAAATATTGACCAAAAACACTGGACCACTTGCCTCATCTGCCATGGACAAGGAAAAGTCACGCGGGCTCCTTCTCGAAAAAAAGCGCGACTCTATCGAGAGGCGCTTATTGCGTTTGAGGCGAACCATAAACTGAGAGGCCTCACTGCTCCAGCTCCCCCTCAAGAAAATATTGATGTGTGTAGTAATTGTGATGGATCTGGATTGCGCACCCGTGATAGTGCAGTGCAAACAGATATAAAGAACTATCCAAGTATTGCAATTATCGGTGGTGGCATAGGAGGTGTCGCTCTTGCTGTCGCATGTCTACATAGGGGAATCCCCTTCACGCTCTACGAGCGTGACAAAAGTTTTGATGCACGCTCGCAGGGATATGGGCTGACCCTACAACAAGCGAGCAAAGCAATGAAGGGCTTGGGAATTTTATCGCTTGATGGCGGAATTACCTCGACGAAACATATTGTACACACACCTGACGGGAAAATTATCGGTGAATGGGGTCTCCGAAAATGGAAGAAGACTTTTTTAGAAAAAACATCGGGGCGTAAAAATATACATATTGCCAGGCAATCACTACGCTCAATACTTCTCGAACAACTAGGTGATTCTCCATTAATACAATGGGGTCATTCGCTCATCGATTTTTCAGGAAACAAAGATGGTTCGACTGATCTTCATTTCCAAGTAAGCGGAAAAAAAGAAACTACACAGGCCGATCTCGTTGTTGGCGCCGACGGTATTCGCAGTCGTGTTCGTGAACTATTGATTGGTGATAAAGAATCGCCTCTTCAGTATCTAGGTTGCATTGTTATACTAGGAATTTGTCCCTTGCAATCGCTCGACTCATCCTTTCGATTATCCCCTAGTTTCACCTCGAATACACTACTTGATTCTGCAACAGTATTTCAAACAGTGAACGGTCGTGAACGAATGTATGTTATGCCCTACGATGCCAATACGATTATGTGGCAATTGAGTTTTCCGATGTCTGAGATTGAGGCAAAGGAGCTGAGCGCCGAAGGCGCGAAAGCAATGAAAAACGAAGCGTGTGCAAGGCTTCGAGAATGGCACGATCCTATTCCTCAGATTTTGGCAGCGACTAATGTATTACAAATTACAGGATATCCAGTGTACGACAGGGAGCTTCTCGACCCTAAATTATTACAAGAAAAGCGCAC